>MWWB01000151.1_pt1 | contig 14894 bp, 13 predicted proteins | sample 1047291 | NCBI WGS metagenome assembly MWWB01 (sample SAMN06349976, study PRJNA376086) | soil metagenome | isolation source: MS4-1 sample Antarctic (ecotone) soil | place: Antarctica | reverse complement strand
GAAGCTACAAGACCAAATGGCGAAAACACCAGCGGCTGTAGAGCAGTTTTTTGCAAAGCTGGTTCCATCGACCACCGTGAAAGCAAAAGCAGAAGCTGCAGACATACAGGCTTTGATCGATAAGCAAAACGGCGGTTTTAAATTAGAGCCGTGGGACTGGAATTATTATGCCGAGCAGGTGCGCAAAGAAAAATATGACCTCGATGATAACCAGATAAAACCATATTTCGAATTAAACAACGTGTTGGAGAACGGCGTGTTTTATGCCGCTAATCAATTGTATGGTCTAACCTTTAAGGAGCGTCATGATCTTCCTGTTTACCAGGAAGATGTAAGGGTGTTTACGGTGTATGACCACGACGGTTCAACCATCGGTTTGTTTTATTGCGATTACTATAAACGTGATAATAAATCAGGTGGTGCATGGATGAGCAATATGGTTGGTCAATCAAAGTTGTTAGGTACAAAGCCTGTAATTTACAACGTATGCAACTTCACTAAACCTGCAGCAGGACAGCCTGCTTTAATTAGCTTCAGCGATGTAACAACTATGTTTCATGAATTTGGTCATGCGCTGCATGGCTTGTTTGCCAGTCAAAAATATCCAACCCTTTCAGGAACTAATGTAGCACGCGACTTCGTAGAATTCCCATCACAAATTAATGAGCACTGGGCGCTTGATCCAAAAGTGCTGAAGAATTATGCATTTCATTATCAAACAAAAGAGCCAATGCCACAAGCTTTGGTGGATAAAATAAAAAGAGCAGGAACATTTAACCAGGGCTATAAATTAACTGAGGCTTTAGCTTCTTCTGCACTCGATATGCAATGGCATACGCTTTTGCCAACCGAACCGTTAAAGGATGTTGACAAGTTTGAAAAAGAGGCGTTGGTTAAGACACATCTCAATCTGTCAGAAGTACCACCCCGTTATCGCTCCAGTTACTTTTTACATATTTGGGCTAACGGTTATGCAGCAGGTTACTATGCCTATCAATGGACAGAAATGCTTGAAGAGGATGCTTATTCCTGGTTCGAGGAAAACGGGGGTTTGACCAGGGCGAACGGTCAGCGTTTTCGCGATATGATTCTCTCTCGTGGAAACCCCGGTGATTACGGTAAATTGTTTCGTGATTTCAGAGGTCATGATCCCACCATAGCACCTATGCAGAAAAGTAGGGGACTAGTTTCGGCAGAGTAACTTATTTCATTGAAGCTTGAGTGTTGAAGATTGAATATTATAGAAGTAGAAACTCTAAATTATACAACAATCAACTTCCAAAGCTAAATTTTGAATGTAAAACGCTGAGGTAAATAACATCGATCTTAAAGTGGTGGGTATATAGATTTCGGTTGTTGGCTTTTGCGAACCGTATGTACTATTTCAAGCCAACCTGCGAAGGAGCAAAGACGCAAAGTTCTTTTCCTGGCAACTTTGCGTAAGTTTTTTCCTGGCGTCTTAGCGTGAAAAATTCCTTAACTAAATAACCTTCACCCTAAAGGTGCATTGTATAAAAACTAACTTCCCCGCCAATGAATCTTTAAGAAATTATCTCATTACAAACGATAAACTTATAGTAATTCTTTACCGGCTGGATGTTAGTGAAGCTCAGGTGCATAAGTTGCTTAACAGGCAGCCCGGTAACCTTGCTTCTGATTTTATTGCAAAACTTATTATTGAAAGGCAGCAGAAAAAATTGCAGATGAAAACCTCTTTTAAAAAGGATGCACATATCCCGGAAGATGAGAAGTGGTAGTATTGATAAGAATTGTTAACCACACAGAAAAACAAGAGTTAATCACTAAGAACACGAAAGTATACTTTGCGCACTTTGTGTTTCTTCCTTGGTGGCCTTAGCGGTAAAATACCATCGCTTATACTGGTTGTTGGTATCCTGTAAGCGAGCCGAAGATTTACTTATTCTCCATCACCTTCTTCCACAGTTCAGGTATTCGTCTTACCCAAATCAATTCGCGCTTCTTTATAGAAGCATCATCAGCAGGGCTTCCCCAATAAATTTTACCTTCTTCCAAATCGTGACCAACACCACTTTGGGCTAATACTGTTACGTTATTATTTATAGTAAGTGTTTTACTTACACCAACCTGGCCCCACAGCGTTACACCATTTTTTAAAGTAGTTCCACCGGCAATAGCTACCTGCGCAGCAAACAAACAATTCTTTCCTATTACCACATCATGACCTATGTGTACCATGTTGTCCATTTTTGTTCCTGCGCCAATTCGTGTATCAGCAGTTACACCTCGATCTATGGTACAGCCTGCGCCAATCTCTACATCGTCTTCAATCACTACCTCTCCACAGCTTACCATTTTTTTATACCACACATCGCGGTTCTTTTTAGTATTGTAATAAAAAGCATCGCTGCCAATTGTAGTTCCCGATTGTATAATCACATTGTTTCCTATCCGAGTATAATCAAGCAACGAAACATTAGGATGAATGATACAATTATTACCTATGGTTACTTGATGGCCAATAAAAACACCCGGCATAATCACCGTTCCTTCACCAATTTTTACAGTATCACTAACTAGTTTAGTTGCTGCTGTAAATGGCCTGAAGTGATTAACAATTTTCAGGTAAGCTTCAAAAGGATCAGACACAACAAGAAGCGACTTTCCTTTGGGAATTGCAACATCTCTGGTGTTGATAATAATAAAAGAAGCATTGCTGTTAATGCACTTATTATAATACTTTGGATGATCAACAAAACAAAGATCCCCTGTTTCAACACGATGTATTTCATTTATACCTGTTGCTTCGCCTGACTCATTACCAAACAGTTCTGCATCAATTAAAGATGATATCCAATGAAGACTTACAGGGGAAGGAAACTTCATATAAAAATGTTTAAGGCAAAGGTAGCATTAGACGCTGCTTGTTTTATTTGTTGATTTTAATATTTGAACTTAAGCAAATAAAAAGGAAGTGTACTTGTGTAGTTATATACTTACATCTTTATTCCACTTACTGCTACTGTTATAAAGTAAGTTATACAAATAATAAAGAGAAGTTTATTATGTTGATTGCTTGTAGTTGAGATAGAACTTAGTTAGAGTTGTTGTAAAAGTCTACATCTTCTTAAAAATATTTTTTAATTAAACCGATAAGTAATTGCTCCTATAAAATGTAAAGGCTTATAGAAACAGGACTTAGAAAATAAATACCGGCAATAAACAAAAAAAAGCTGAAGCTCTTTGTTGACAAGGCTTTCAGTAGGTTAGTGTGCATGGTAGGAGATACAACCTGCAGTAACTTTTTGCATCCTTATCTTATGAATTGGATGTTACATCACTGCATGAGCATCTCTTATTAACACCATTAAAATAAAATTGTGTATAAAATAGTTTGATAATTTTTTTGTGTTAGAAAAAAGTATTTTTAATATTGTGTAGGGAAATTTATTTCCTGGTACTTACTAACCCATCATTATACGAAGCCCGGTTTACTGCCGGGCTTTTTTATTGTATATGCATCGCTACTTTCTTGTCTATAAACCATTCAATGTCTTATCACAATTTACTTCCAACCTGGCGAAGCAAACACTTGCCGATCTCTTTTTTGTTCCTAAAGATGTATATCCCGTTGGCCGGCTTGATTATGATAGTGAAGGTCTTCTTATACTAACTAATGATCCTGCTCTTAACCATCAATTACTAAACCCAAATAATAAACACGAAAGAGAATATTGGGTGCAGGTAGAAGGAATGATAACACAACAGGCCTTAATAGATATGGAAAAAGGAGTGGTGATTTCTATAGATAGAAAGCCATATAAAACTATACCTGCTAAAGCAAAACATTTCGCAAATGATCCTGCTGTGCCTGAAAGAAATCCGCCTGTTCGTTTTAGAAAAAGTGTTCCTACTACCTGGATAAGCCTGACGTTGACAGAAGGAAAAAACAGGCAGGTAAGAAGGATGACTGCAAGAATTGGTTTTCCTACATTACGATTGATAAGATGTCGGATTGGAAAAATAACATTAAAAGATTTGCTGCCGGGTGAGATGAAAGAACTTACAAAAACAGAAATTTATAAGAATTTATTTACGTAATAAATATGACATACGAGGTTAGAAAAAATAGTTATGTAATTAGCGATAATGCTTCGTTACTTAACATTATTTCATTCATAATTTTTGTACACACGAAAGTTATTGGGCTAAAATATACCGGGTGATATTGTTGAAAGATCAATGAAAAACTCGTTATGCTTTGGTATATACAATACGAGCGAACAAATTGGATTTGCAAGGGTAGTAACAGATAAAGCAACCTTTGCTTACCTCGCCTACGTTTTTATTATAGCTGCTAATAGAGGTAATGGGTTTATACAAATGGCTTTTAGAAACGGTACATGCGCACCCCGAATTGCAAACATTAAGAAGCTGGATGTTGGGACCACGTGATGCACATGAGATCTATAAAAAATTTGGTTGGACACATTTACCTTAACCGGAAAGATTCATGCAGAAGCATAATCCAAATGCTTATAAGCCAAAGTGGAAATCGTTACAGTTTTTGTGCAGATAAAAGGTAACCAATTAATTTTAGCAACAAGAGTACTATAAAATAAAAACAGCCCCTGCAGTTACAAGGGCTGTTTTATTTATAGTACGTTCTTTATTACACAATCTCCCAAACTTCGCGGCCACGCAGTAATTTATCCAAATCTCCTGCACCTTTCTTACCGATCGTTTCCTGTATCTGCATTTCCATTATATCTTCATAGCAAGTTCTTTCTGTCTCATAAAACACACCAAAAGGTCTTGGAAAATGACCGCCGGATTTTTGAGGATCATCAAACATTCTTACTAACATCTGCGCCTTATAAAAATCAGTCTCATCATGTATCCAAAGATCGTCGGCAGTAACTCCTCCGCCTAATTCAACAATAATAGGCCGCATGCCTTCAATCTTAATTCCTTTGTTTTGCAGGGTACCGAAAATTAAAGGCTTACCATGTTCAAGAAATAAAGCCTCTTCTGCTTTAGTTGTTTTCTCCGTAAAGATCTCAAAAGCTCCATCGTTGAAGATGTTGCAGTTCTGGTATATCTCTAAAAATGAAGCCCCTTTGTGTTGGTAGCTTCGGGTAAGCATTGCCTGCAAATGTTTAGGATCACGATCCATGCTGCGGGCAATAAAAGTAGCATCGGCGCCTAAAGCAAGTGCCAGCGGATTAAAGGGATGATCTATGCTTCCGTAAGGAGTGCTCTTGGTAACTTTTTGCTTTTCGCTGGTAGGCGAGTATTGCCCTTTTGTTAAGCCATAGATCTGGTTGTTGAACATTAAAAGATTTACATCAAAATTTCTCCTTAACATATGCATGGTATGATTACCGCCAATGCTAAGACTATCACCATCACCGCTAACTATCCAAACACTTAATTCGGGCCGGCTTGCTTTTAATCCGCTTGCAATGGCAGTAGCACGGCCATGAATGCTATGCATACCATAAGTGTTCATGTAATAAGGAAAGCGGCTGCTGCACCCAATGCCGCTTATTATTACAATGTTTTCTTTTGGCACTCCAATACCGGGCATTATCTTTTGAACCTGGGCTAAAATAGAATAATCGCCACAACCGGGGCACCATCTTACTTCCTGGTCGGTTGCGAAATCTTTTGCTGTTAAAGTGATCGGTTTAACTTCTGTTATTGTAGACATAAACGTTGAAGAAATTGAATAAGTAAATTTCGTAAAAATAAACTACATCGCCCTGCTTTTAAAATATTTTAGCTATTGGTTTAGTTTTAGAAGTTTAAGAGGTAAGCGAATACGAAATATTCCCATCTTTCTCATCTTTTAAAGCGATCCCTAATGGCAGCAGTTGCTTTCGTATGGCATCGGATGTTACATAATCTTTTTTTGCCTTTGCCTGTTTGCGAAGTTCAATCAATACTTGTATTACGCCCTCCAGTTTGCTGTAATCACCCTGAAGCTCACTTTTTAGTCCAAAAATATCCTCTACAAAAGTTTTCATTTTTTGCTGCAACAAAGTAAATGTTGAGCTGGTAAGAGCACCAGCAGTTATATGTTTGTCTTTTATTGAATTAATTACCGGCACCAGTTCAAACATACTGGCAAGCACTTTGGCTGTGTTAAAATCGTCGTTCATAAATGTGTCAAACTCTGCAAGCAGCTTTTGAACCTTATCATCGAGTTCCCGGTCTAAATTCTCTTCGTTAAAAGCGGTATCTGTAACCCGGAACTTCTGTAATGCTTCATAAGCTTCCCATAAGCGTTTTAATCCTTTTTCGGCAGATTGCAAGGCTTCATTACCGAAATCGAGCGTACTGCGGTAATGGCTTTGAAGAATAAAAAACCTGATAGTCATCGGGCTGTAGGGCTGCTCCAAAATAGGATGACTGCCACTAAACATTTCGCTTAGCCTTATCACATTATTGTAGCTCTTGCCCATCTTTCTTCCGTTAATAGTTATCATGTTATTATGCAGCCAGTAACGGGCCATCCTCTTATGATTGCATACGGCACTTTGAGCAATCTCGCACTCATGATGAGGAAACACAAGGTCCATTCCTCCTCCATGAATATCAAATTCTTCGCCCAAATATTTCGTACTCATAGCAGAGCACTCAATATGCCAACCGGGGAAACCTTCGCCCCATGGACTCTTCCAACGCATAATATGCTCCGGTGGAGCATTTTTCCATAAAGCGAAATCCGATTTATTCTTCTTCTCCTCCTGGTTATCAAGTTCGCGTGTTGTATCTAACTGGTCGTCCAACACCCTTCCGCTCAACAATCCATAGGGCATTCCTTTTTTTGCAAAATCAGTATTGTACTTTTCAACATCAAAATAAACGCTGCCGTTGGCAACATAAGCATAACCATCTTCAATTATCTTTTCAATCATTACTATTTGCTCAACAATATGCCCTGTGGCTGTGGGCTCTATACTTGGCGCTATGGTATTAAATTGCTCCATTGCCCAATGAAAAAGGTTCGTGTACTTCTGAACCAGCTCCATAGGCTCGAGCTTTTCTATAACTGCTTTTTTGCTGATCTTATCTTCTGCTTCGCGTCCTTCTTCTTCAAAATGACCCGCATCAGTTATATTTCTTACGTACCTGATTTTATAGCCAAGATATTGGAGATAGCGATAAACAACATCGAAAGTAATGTAAGGACGTGCATGGCCTAAGTGGCTTTCGCCGCTAACTGTCGGTCCGCAAACATACATTCCTACATAACCAGGTACAAGTGAGGTAAATATTTCTTTTTGACGGGTTAACGAATTATAAACTTTGAGTGAGGACATTGTAATAATTGATTTCGGAATAAAAAACTAAAGGCCAAAGATAATGGGGATGCTTAGCAGCAACGGCAACAAAAACAAATATCGTTAAAGCAGGCGGGCATGTTACGAAGATAATATTTGCAATGTTATAAAAATAAGAATTTCGAAAGACGCCCGTGTTATCCCTATCCTATTTAATACTAATGTCGGCAACGAGCATCAGGTGGTCGCTCAGGTCTTCATCTACCATATCAAACTGGTGGATAAAGAATCGTGGATCGGGTAAGATATAATCGATACGCAAAGTGGGTGCGATAGCAAGATAAGTTCTTCCTATGCCGAGCGACGTAGCTAAAAAAGCATCCTGCCAGTCTTTCTTAATATGAAGGTAGGCGAAGTTATTTGGCACATCATTAAAGTCTCCGCATATAACCGAAGGATAAGGAGACCTATCTAAGGCATCTCTTACAATGCGCGCCTGTTCACCACGGCGCGTAAAAGCAAGTTTCATTTTTTGAAAGATATCTTTAGAGGCGGGAAGCGCATTTTCTTTTGTATTCCTGATTTGTTCCAGGCTTTCATAATCATCTTTATTGAATTTAAAAGACTGGAGATGCGTTGTAAATACTCTGACAATTTTGGTGGGAGTTTGTACATCGGCATAAATAAGGCTTTCTCCTAAGTTGCCTGGGAACTGCACTTTTCCCGAATCAACAATTTGGTATTTTGAAAATATAATACTGCCCGATTGGTACCCCTGCTTACTTCGTTTAAAATCTTTAGAAAAATAATAGTAAGGCAATTTGGTGATGAAACGGGAGATGTTATTTTGAATATCAGAATTATTAAATTCCTGCAGACAAACAATATCGGGGTTACGTATTAAAATGGTTTCAGGAATGGTAGCGCGGTCTACCCTTTTTTTATCGGCCTTACTACTCAGGCCCTGTAAACTTCTAACGTTCCAATCCACTATCCGTAAATACCGGCTATCTTTTTTCTCAGTAAACGTTTGAAACTTGTGTACCGCAAACAATACACTTAATTGTTTGATACCGATAATTAAAGTGATGATGGGAAATAAAGAAATGACCGGCTTAATAACCCACCAAAATATAATTGAAAACACCAAAAGCAAAGCCAGGTAAGGGAATGCAAGTCCTAAAAAACCCATAAACCACCAGGTAGAAGGATTTAAAAAAGGTACCAGGCAGGCAATAAGAAAAAGGCCTGCAACTATCGCATTTAATGTTATTAAAAATTTCTTGAAAAATCTTCCGAATTTTCCCGTTGCCATGCTGTAAATATAAAAGATTTAAACTCTTAAATAAATATCAGTCAGCCCAATTGATGTCTGCTACAAGAGGAAAGTGATCGGATGCATAAAGAACCGGAGAAGTGAATTGTAAAAATTTAATAGAGTGATCTGCAAGTATATAATCTATCCTCAGGGTTTTTGAAAGCCCGTGATAAGTATGACCTAAACCGAAACCTTTTTTTATAAAAGCGTCCTGCTTATTTCCTTTGATTGTATGATAAACGTAACTGCTGGGAACAGAATTAAAATCGCCGGTTACAATTGCAGGATAAGGGCTTTCGAACATAGTGCTTTTAACAAGATCAGCCTGATTTGCATGTATCCTGTCATAATATTTTATCGTGTGAAATATTTTTTTACTATAGCGATAAGCACTGTCGTAACGTTCTCTTCCCTTTTCTGCGTGCAGACCAGTGTGCGGCAGGATATTCATTGAAATAAGGTGAGTAGTATAAAGACGGATCTTCTTATTTGCCAAAAGAACATCTGCAAAAATTATGGATTCAGGTTCAGCAATATTTTCATAAATTATTTTTCCGGTATCTATAAAAGGAATTTTTGAGAAGATAGCTGAGCCTTTTATACTCCCGCCATAAGATACTGAGTCTACGAAATCATTTGAGATAAAAGCATACTTATAACCTAACGAATCTTTTATGTCATCAACATTTGAAAAATATTCCTGCCTGCTAAAAAAGTCAGTATAATCCTGCAAAAGAATAATATCTGCATTGGCGTATCTTATAAAATTAATGATCCCGGTTCTTAAAGTATCACCAGCCCAACGACTATTATCATTAAAATATCTTACGTTCCAGCTTAAAATTCTAAGAGCTGTTGTATCTCTTTTGTAGTTGAACTTTTGCGGTGCATTGATCGCTAATGTAGAGGTAAGATTTTTATACCCGAACAAAAACAGAATTAATAATACAAGAGCTATTTTCCATCTCACAAAAATCCAAAGAAGAATTAATACGATCAATCCGATAACTAATATCGGATAGCCGAGGGCAACAAAACTAATAGGCCAAAACCTGACGGGACTAATGTACGGAGTTAAACAGCTAAGAAGGTAGATGAAGGCAGTTATAAGAGTAATAAGCACAAGTAAGAACCAAAAAAACTTCTTCATGCTTACAATTCTTCGCGGCTGGCTTTCTTCAGGAATTCCTTTTCGTCCTCGCTTAAGGAGTTGTAACCTTTCTGGTGTATCTTATCAAGCAAATCATCAACTTTTTGCTGCGTTATATGAGGTGTTTTTTCGAACGGCTTTTGGGTAGATTTATAATATAACTGCTGTTTCTGCGGTTTCTGCACGTGTTTCTTTTGGGGATTAAAAAGATCATCAGCCCAGGTAACAAGATTGTTCATCCATTGCCCCCAATCGTTTCCTTTACTTAACTGCCATACAAAACCATAACCTGTTAACCCTCCCGCAACTAATGCTGCAGCTTGTCCCGGATTTTCCATGCCCACTGTGCCAAGACTTATTAGCACAAACACTGCGGTAAGCACCCACAAAGGAATGCCGCCATTAATTAACGGAAATATTTTGTAATTAGGCGACAGAGAAGTGGCAGCTACTGCAATAGCCATAAGAGAAGGACCTGCACCAAGCAAAGGCTCATAACTATTAATATTATTTTGGAATGAAGGAACTAAGTTGATAGTTAAAAGAAACGCAACAGAGCCGGCTAAACCACCATACAAATAAATTGGGATTAATTTTTTATTACCTGACAGATCCTGAAGAATATATCCAAAACTCCATAACCATAATAAATTGCCGAACAGATGAAGAACTTTACTATGGGTAAACATATACAGCAGTAACGTCCAGGGGCGGGTGGCAAAAACCTGGGGTTGTGAAGGCACAACAGCCCATGTTAATACCTGGTCGTTAAAAGTAGTTTCCGTACTATTATTAACAAGGTAAATAACCTTAAGACAATTTAGCAGTACAAAAATAATAGCATTAAAAATTATTAAAAGGGTAAGCGAATTGCCGTCCTGACCCAGCAACATTCTTTTCCGGCTGTTTTGTTCCAACACACTCATTTATCAATTTTTTATCCTGGTTAATAAAAGTTTCTTCGGTTTTTTTTGTTCCAAGTTATCACTAATAAAAAGCCTACTATGCCTCCCCCTATATGTGCCCAGCGCGCCACATTATCTCCTGCACTGTTCTGTATGGCTGAAAATAATTCTATTCCAAAATAAGCCAGTCCCATCCACTTTGCCTTAACAGGTACAAAGAAATACAGGTATATATAGGTATTAGGAAATAAATAAACGAACGCAGCTAATACCCCAAATACCGCACCACTTGCACCCAGAGTAGGACTACTTACTACTGCATAAGTAACATCGGAAATGTAATTTACAACTTGTTCTACATTTCGGGTGTTTGTAGGGTCTGCAAGATAATTTTTTACTAATAAATCAGCAGCAGGAGACTGAGATAAGCCGTAATTGTTATAAAAAGCACCAATCTTATCAGGACTGGGAGAAAGCTTAAGCGCTAAAAAATCGTTGAGTAATCCGTTGTAGTCGTACCATAAAAAAGTGAGGTGTATTAATGCTGCACCTATTCCACATAAAAAATAAAAGGTAAGGAATCGTTTTGGCCCCCAAACGTTTTCAAGTATAGCTCCAAACATCCAGAGGGCGAACATATTTCCGAACAGATGCCAGAAATCACCATGCAAAAACATATGGGTAACTAATTGCCATGGTTGAAACAGGGGTGACTTTACGTGATGCAAAGCCAGCAGATCAAGCATATTAAACATTCCCCCGGCTCCCACAGTTTTTTGGGCTAAAAAGAAGAGAACATTAATAATCAGAAGGTTTTTTATAACTATTGGCAGTATCTCAAATCGGCCCGGTCTAAATTCCGTCATAACTTTTCTTGTCGAACAAAGGTAAGTCCGTATTTATTCAACGGAGTTTTAATTGAACTATATTTTCTATATGCAACGTATGCGGAAACATGTCTACAGGCTGTATTTTCTGCACCCCATATTTCTCATTTAACAAAGCAATATCTCTTGCCTGCGTGGCAGGGTTACAACTTACATATACAATTAAAGGCGCAGCAATATCAAGGAGTTTTCTTACCAGTTTTTCATGCATACCTGCACGGGGAGGATCAGTTATAATAACATCCGGTCTTCCATGCTGCTGGAAGAAAGAGTCGTCACAAATATCAACTACATCACCGGCGAAAAAAGCTGCATTTTGTAACCCGTTTAACCTTGCATTCTCATTGGCATCGTTAATTGCGTCTTGCACTACATCAACCCCAAAAATCTTTTTTGCCTGTTTACTTACAAAAATGCCAATGCTTCCCGTACCGCAATAAAGATCATATACGGTTTGAGAGCCGATAAGTTCCGCAAACTCCCGTGTTACCCGGTACAGCTTTTCCGCCTGCAAAGTATTGGTTTGAAAAAATGACTTTGGAGAGACTTTGAACTCAAAATCCTCCAGCTTTTCAATAATGTAACCCCTGCCTTTAAAAACCTGTGGTTCGAGGTCGTGAAGGCTATCATTCTTTTTAGGGTTGATAGTGTATAATAAGGTTGTAATCTCAGGAAACCTATTTTCGATGAATGCCAACAAAGCTTCGCGGTTCTTCCGGTCTTCGTAACCTAAAACAATATTTACTAATAGTTCGCCGGTAGTAGCCAGCCTTACCAGCAGGTTGCGAATAAAACCGGTATGTTGGCGAATATCATAATGTGTTAGCCCCTGTTGTTTTGCATACTCTAATACAGCAAGCCGGAGAAAGTTAGTAGGCTCGTTTTGCAAATGACATTCAAAGATAGGTACCACTTTATCGAAATAGCCGCGTGCATGAAATCCTGCCACGTTTTCTTCAGACGAGATATTGGGATTGTGTAATTCTTCCGGCAGCAAAAAACGTTTACTGGCGAAAGTGTATTCAATCTTGTTGCGGTAGCGAGTGGTTTGATCTGCACCAATAATTGGCCTTATTGCAGGAAGCGGAACTTTTGCAATTCGTGTAAGGTTATCTGTAACCTGCTGCTGCTTATATTGCAACTGCAGGTTATAAGGAAGCATTTGCCATTGGCAACCTCCGCACACGCCAAAATGCTGGCAAAAGGGCTCTACTCTTAGATCGCTATATTTATGGTAACGTAAAGCAATCCCCTCTCCCCAATCCTTTTTGTTTTTCTGCAGCAAAACCTCTACTTCATCGCCGGGAATTGTATTCTCCACAAATATCACTTTGCCATCTACCCTTGCCAACGATTTTCCTTCAGCAGCATAATTTTCCATAACCACACGTGGCAATACAACCCTCTTTCGTTTCATAGGGCAAAAGTATTATTTTAGTATTTGAATTAATCTAAATGGGAGAAACAGAACTCGATCCATTCCGACATACAATTACTATTTATTCAAACATCATCACTTACGGAAATGCGGCTGATGAAAAGATTACAGCATTAATACGGGATGAAATTGAAACGATGTGGAATGAACCAAAGGGAACGGTTTATATAAAAGGAGAAGAGTTTTATGTAACTTTTAGAATAACTGCAGAACTGCGCGCTTCTATTGATGTTGAAGAAATTTATGCGAACACCAACTGCCGCAATAATTATTTTAGGATAGAGGAATATGCACTTGGAAATATTTCGTTTGTAGATGGGCTGGGTTGCAACAGCGGCTATTTTAAACTTGAAAATTTATATGCAGGCTCCACCACCGCTGCTCACGAATACGGGCATACCCTTGGTCTCGACCATCCGTCCAACCTCGACTACAGGGGCAAAGGCGTTCCCGGCATTATGTATCCACGAGGAACTTTAGTTGATCCCGAATATCAATATGACTCTACAAAACCTGCAGGCGTAACAGGTGGAACAATGCATCCGATGTACCGAAGGGTTTTTGCGGAGGATATAGCGTTATTAAAATTAGAGAAGCTTCGGTTTAAAAATCAAAAAGCTATTCTTGGGGAGTTTTCAAATGTCTATCATACCGACCATAGCGATGCAGGAAGCGACAGAACTTTTTTTGCGTAATTTTTACGGAGATGGATGTGCTAAAAAGTAGAGTAATACTCAAAAGAACTATTTAAGAAACTTAAGCTGTTATAGATGAATGTGCCAAAAAGTAGAGGTAATACTCAAAAGAACTATTTAAGAAACTGAAGCTTTTCTTAATGTATCTATCAGTACAACCGTTTTCTACTTATCTATTTAAAAGTTTTTTTACATTAGAGCTAACAATATCTAAAGTTTTTAAACAATATCTACAACCGGGAAAGATGCAGATGAAGAAAAATATTAGAATATTTATTTCCTATTCTCACAAAGATGAATCTTACAAAGATGAGTTAACTACACATTTGGCTGGTTTAAAAAGAGCAGGTTATATTGAAAGTTGGGACGATAGAAAAATTTTACCGGGACAACAATGGAACGACGAAATAGCAAATAGCCTAAACAATGCCAACCTTATACTTTTTCTGTTGAGTGCTGATTTTATTGCCTCTGAATATGTTTATAAAGTAGAAATTCAGGCAGCTAAAGAAAAGCATAAACGGCAGGAAGCTACAATTGTCCCAATCATTATCCGGGGCTGCGATTTCCCAAATTCAAGTTTAAGTAACTTTCAGGCACTGCCTAAAAATGGTCAAGCCATTAATGCATCAAACAACAGGGATGAAGCCTGGATGAATGTGATAAATGAACTTAAACGAATAATCATCGGAGAAGACCCTGCAAATAAAGAAGACCCTACAGAAAATTCTATCGTGTTGCCACTACCACGTGTTTCCGCATTGACAAGCAACAAAACTCCTTATATCAAATATGCTATAGCAGCTCTTGTAATCCTTACCATTATAATAATTGTTATTGTTAAGTTTAACAGTAGCGAGACAACCGGGATAAAAGGAAACAATAATGACAATAATTCAATTCAAATAGAAAAATAGAAACATGAAAACTATCTGCCTCGCTTTACTACTCCTCGCTATTAGCTGCAACAGCAGGACGGCAATTGAAGGCGATGATAATGATAATAACAAAGTGGTAGTAGGCAACAACAATGTTATTACGTTCAATGGAAAAGATTATAACCGTCCTATCAATAAAGATCTTGGTGTTAATATTTCAACTAATAATGAGCTTACCAAATTTGTAAGTCAGGCGTTGAGCGTTGATGGTATGTTGGAGGAAAATATTGAGTCATCAAGTAGAATTAAATACAAAACACTTCAAAAAAACGGTGCTGTAATCATAAACCCTGAT
>MWWB01000150.1_pt1 | contig 14985 bp, 14 predicted proteins | sample 1047291 | NCBI WGS metagenome assembly MWWB01 (sample SAMN06349976, study PRJNA376086) | soil metagenome | isolation source: MS4-1 sample Antarctic (ecotone) soil | place: Antarctica | reverse complement strand
TGGCCGGGAGAGGAGCCGTCCGATAGGCAAAAGCGCGGCGGACTTAGCGGACTCGCCCTTAATAGGTGGGTCCACTAAGTCCGCTAGCGTAGAAGGGCCGAAACTAGAGTTGGTGACGTTCGCGAACCGGCCGGCACCACCGCCGAGGGAGTTCGTTGTTGACGACCTAGTGCCGCGCCACCACGCCACCACACTCTACGGTTGGGGCGGCACGGCCAAGAGCCTACTCGCCATGCTGCTGGCCCTGAAGGTCGCGGGCGCGTGCGACGAGTTCTTCGGGCGCGCGATCTCCGTACATGGGCCGACGATATACATTGACTTTGAGTTGGACGCCGACGAACAGCAGCGCCGGGTGATTCAGCTAGCTGAAGGCATGAAGATGGGCGTACCGGAAGACTTCAAGTATGTCTCAGCCCTCGGCTTCAAGACACACGACGCCGTCGAGTTCGCCCTCTCTGTGTGTAAAGAGAACAAAGTCGTCATGGCGGTGCTCGACTCTCTAGGACCTGCCATGGTCGGCGACATGGCGGCAGCAAAGGACGTGATTGAGTTTCATAACTGCTACATAGCGCCGTTCAAGGCAATCGGGGTGACGCCGATCCTGGTCGACCACCAGGCACGTCAGCAGGGTGGAGAGGGCTATCAGAGTAAAGGTGCGTTCGGTTCGGCCTACAAAGAACACCTTAGCCGCAGCCTGATCCAGGTCGAGGCCGGAGATCGCAGCCCAGAGCGCGGTACTCTGAACGTACGTCTCAGGCACAAGAAGACGAACTTCGGCGTGCTGGCCGAGCCGTTCGACGTATCGCTGTCGTTCTCAGACGAGATGATTGTTGCCACCACGCGCGATCTCACGCCAGCAGATCGTGCACAGGAAGCCACCCTGAACGCCGAGGACAGGGTTGTGGCCGCACTCGCGGACGGCGCCGCCTACCCGGACGAGATCGCCGAGGCCACCGGACTTGCCCGCAGCACGGTTAAGAACAAGATCAACAACCTCAAGAAGTCAGGAAGGGTCGAGGCTACCGGTGAGATCCGGGGCCAAATGGAGCAGGTACAGCTAGCGGACTTAGCGGCCCCGCCTATTAAGGGGAAGTCCGCTAAGTCCGCTAGCGTAGATCCCGGACAAACCACCCTCGACGAGCCCGACCTCACGACCGTGGCCGAGTTCTTCGCCAACCCACCCGACTGGCTGACATCTCAGCTGAAGGTCTACGGCCGAGATCCTATTCGGCACTTCGGACCGTTGTGCGCAGCCGTGGCGGCCGAGGTCTTAGGCGACGGGGCGCGCGCCGACGAGGTAGCCAAAGAGGTCAGGAGGTTAGTCTAGTGAAGTGCTTCATCTGCCTTGAGGAGATCACGCCCGAGGAGGAGCTTGCGTCCTTTGGGGAACCCAGTGAGAAGTGCTGGAAGTGCCGCGAAGACCCCAAGCGCGTGATCGAGTACATCCGCCGCCGTGGCGGATTCAAGGAGGTGTTCGGGCAAGAAGACAAGTCGTAGTTGTAGAGATGCTCCGGCGGTGGTCGCACACCCCGGAGCAGGACCACAGACACCAAAGGAGGAACTGTGGACAAGGAGAGTGTAACTCCCTGTTGTTGTTGGGACGGCTACGTGTACATCGGCCACCTGGTCGAGGTCGACGGCGAGGAGGTCGAGGAGATCTCGATCTACCACTGCCGCTGCACCGAGGAGGCCGCATGATCATAGCCGCGCTAGCGTCCGTGGCCCTCGCGTGCTTCGTCAGTATGCTGGTCGCGATGTTTGCGGCCTTCAGGCTCGCCGAGAAACTCGAGCAGGCACAGTCCACGATTCACCGCCTGCGCCGCGAGAAGGTGCTGGCCTTTGTGCGCGCTCGGTGTGAGAGCAGCGAAATTCCGCCTTGGGTGAACGGCAGCTAGCAAACCCCCCATCGCCCCGGCCCTATACCACCAGTACGGTATGGGGCCGGGGTTTTCTTATGTACACAACTAGACCCCCCTAAAAGCTGTACATAAGAAACTTTCCGAGCGCTCGTAAGTTAGGGGATCGGGCCGTCCCGATCAGGACTTTCTTGCAATATAGTCTTGCAATATAGTCCCTGATGGCGCGAACTTCGTGAAATTACCATTCTCGGAAGTTCGTGCCAACAAAGAACCATTACTGATTCGTTGGTGTACGCGTACACATGAAACTCAAAGAAGGTGATCAAATTGATCACCTTTAGCACCCACTTTTTTGCTGCAAAGCTTGAAGAAAGTGGCTAATTCTCCACTTTAGCACCCACACGTGGGGTCCTATACCATTAGGGACGGGGCGCAAGGCCCTTAGAAGCAACCCTCGCGGCTGTCTTATGCGAACTTAGGCCATTTCCTTGCGCTGCCACTGCCACGACCAGCAATTCAGGCACAGCGCGTCGACTCTGTCGTCGTGGTCGGTGGAACGCCAGGGTTCGTAGCGGTCGTGTCCACTCTCTGAAAGCTTCATGGTGAAGTTCTTCAGCTCCCTGGCCAGCGCGTTCACTTCCCTGGCGCCTTCCACGTCGCCGCCGAACACCATCCGCCCTGCACGCAGCTCGGTGTAGCACGCGTGCACGAGATCTCGCTTAGGGACGTTCAGGAAGCGCCCTGTACGGCCCACTGAGCGCCCGGAAGTGACTTGGATGGGGTAGAGCCTCACCTTGGGCCCTTTCAGCAGGAGCGCGCGTTCTCGTAGCTCGCGCTCTACCATGTCCCTGACGCCACGACCGACGCCGGTGCAGTCGAGTGCCAGCCCTACCGTGCCCCGCCCCAGGGCGTAGACGGTGTCGACCAGACGTGCCGCGATATCCTCGTAGTCCTCGTGTGGTGGCAACGCCTTCATAAACTTCAGTCGTATTTCATAGGGGTGGTCTCTGCCAGAGACCTCCCCCGCCACTGGCAACCTCAGCTCGGTCACGCAGACGGCCGTGGCATCCCCAGCCTGACCGAGGTCGGCACTCACCATGTACTTCATAGCCAGATCCCACCGAGATCCACCGGCCGGTGATCACCGCGAAGAGCGAGATGCACGATCTCATCGGTGTACACCTGGTGCTCCCTCGACATGAACTCCACGTAATACTCTTGACGGAACCAGGCTTCGTGTAGCTCTTCCCTCTCCCGGTCGAGTAGATCGGGGTCGACGTTGGCGTCGTCGGCAGTGACACGGGACTTCTCCCATTCGTTGTCCCCATGCCACAGATCGCTGAAGAACCCCCGTCGCCCTCGGGGCGTCGAGAGCAGGATCTGATCCCCACGGGTACGCATCAGGGACGGCCGTAAAGCGAAGTAAGCCTGGTCGTCGACCTGCGCAGCCTCATCGACTATCAAGAGATCAACCGCGTAGCCACGGGTAGTGCGTTCGATCGCTGCCCTGACTACGATCCTCGAGCCGTTCACCAGCTCGAGCCCTGTCTGTGTCTCAGAGCGGTTCACGATCCGCGCCTCGGCGACGAACGCTCGGCACTTCCTGAACAGCTCCTTGGCCTGATCTTCGGAAGGTGCAACCACCAGGGTCGTCGAGCCTATGCTCGAGACAGCCTTGTGGGTGGCCAGCAGCGCACCGACCGTGGACTTGCCTGACTGCCTCGACCACAGCAGCATCTTGCGTGGGTGCTGGCTTGTCAGCATGTCAGCTTGGTAGGGGTCAGGATCAAGGCCGACGCTCTTGGCGAACTCTACCGGGTCGTCTGAAACCGGTGATGCCGTATCACCGGTTTGGTACGTATCGCGAACCCTACGTATCTCTTTAACTAATGCCAAGCTCACGCTTGAGCTCCTCGAACTCTGCCCGTACGTCTGACTCATCCAGACGGCGTTCGATTTCGATGGCTTTTAACAATGTGTTCTGTGCCTGCACGGCGGCGTAGAGTAGTTTGGGATCGAGATCTCCGGCCAGCACCTTGGTGGTGAGATCCTTCATCAGCTTCTTCACAGCCTGCGTCTCAGGGTTGCCTTTTGACGCGCCGCCACGAGACGCCGTTCTGACACGCGCCGCGTGGTTCTTGGGGTCGTGGGCCCAGCACAGGCCTTCCGGCAGCACAGCGGGCTTCTTACACGCCTCTCCGGCCTTGTTAGTCGCCTTGCACTGCATCAGCACTCACCGCCTCCCCGGGGGTGGTGTAGTGAATAGGTGGGGGGACGGCCACGGGGCAATGCGCACCAAAGACCCGCGTCCGTTCGCTGCGCTGCCAGCGCCCTCCACCTTGAGTGGTAACGGGAGGGGAATGGGGATGAAGAGCCCCACCGGCATTGCTGCCGGACTCCCGCTCCATCTCGAAAGATGGCTAGCGTTGATTCTTCTTCGAGGTTTGTCGAAGAAGAAGGGCCGGCGCACGGAAGGGAGGAGTACGCCGCCCCAAGTGATGGTGCGAGCACGGGGAGAAGTGGCCCCGCCTGGTCCTTACGGTATCCAGGACACCATCGCATCGTTAACTAAACCTGATGCTGTACGTCGAAGAGCCTAGCGCTATCCAGGACCTTCGCGCCCCAGATGTACAACATCCGGTACAGCGTCGCGTGGCGGTTCGGATCGGGCAGGGACTCGGCGTCCTGAAGCTGGCTGACGAACGACCATGCCGACGGATGGCCCGCAATGGAGTGCGTAGTACCAGCAACCGGTGTGGCGTTGGCGACGACGTTACGGGACTTGAAGATCCTGATCCCAGCAACCTCACCGACATAGTTATTCAGGACGGTGGAAGGCTGCGCGTTGAGGAACTTCGAGTTCTTCCTCAGGGCACCAACCACGGCGGGCGACGTGATGAGAAAGCGCCCTTCCTGTGGGGTGTCCGCGTTGTCCATCACGACCGAGAGATCCACGAGCTCGTCGTAGATATCGCCAGCTGCCAGCGAGCCGATGGAAGTGTTGGCAGTGGAGCTGCCGACATACAGGCCAGCGAGATATGAGTCAATCGTGTCGGCCAGTATGTAAGCGCTGCGCCTACCAGCTTCTTCGATGATGTTGCCCTTGAGCTGCCGCTGGTGAACCTTATCGATGCGATAGTCCACATCGCGGAACTGATTGATCACGAGATCCTGGGAAGTGTCGGTAAGAGCGGGGTAAGTCAGGGTCGTCGTATCAGGCACGTAGGTGACGACCGAGGGGTCGTTGACCGACGGTATCCTGACCCTGTCGCCGTGGGCGGAGAGTTCGCCTTCATACGCCGTGTTGATCACGCCGGACTGGCCGAAGACGAGAGACTTCTGAAGTTTGGCGTAGGTCTGGTCGGCCCAGACTGTGGGGAAAACTGTTGTGAGTGCGATGGCACACGCTCCTTAAAAGCAAGGGTTTCTACTACTGAGACCCACTGCTTTTACGCCCGTGAGCGGCGTGCCCGGTGAAGCCCCACCGAGAGGGTAGGGCAAGTATACGCTACGGCGTATGTATGTTGCAAGTGGTCCTCGCCGCGGGAGGTCGTCGGCGAGACCCCTCGACGCTAGGTGCCAGCGTCGAGGACCCTCGTGGTCGGATGCCGACGCCGGGGGCGGCCGCGTCGCCGATGTCGGACATCGGCGACAACCCGATGCCTTACCTAAATGCGTCGATGATTCGGTGGAAGTTAGACAGCCGCTCTTCACGCGACATTTGCGCCAAGGCCTCCTCCGTGATCGGTTCGTCCTCGGTGCGCACGCTAGTATCAAGGCCCTTCTCTTGGACCCTGGACTCCTCGCCGAAGAGCTCCGGTACAACGCCGTGGGTGTCCTTGATGCGCCGCCTTATGGCGTGGGTGCGGTTCGCCGGATCTCCTGCGTCAGGCACGTCCCCGAGGTCCGCGTGCTTGAGGACGAGATCATGGCGTGTCTCGTCCACCCCCATCTCCCTGAGTACGTCTTTGGCGTCACGCCGTAGCAGCGCCGTCTCAGCTTCTTCAGCGCGCTTGCGGTACTCCTCAGCACCCGAGTTGCTCGCTGCGAACTCGTCCTCTATCTTGGCGCGAATGTCGCGGTCCGCCCTCTTTATATCCTTAGCCACGCGTTTTGCGTAGAAGGCGTCCACTTCTTCCTGGTTGGAAAACGTTACGGGGAACTCCATCAGCTAACCTCTTTCTGTTCGTTGATACGGTCCAATAGACTACGACCGGCTCGCGAGCCGCCCGCGCCGATCGCCGCAACCTCTGCCTGAATCCGAGCGTCGTCCCAATCAGGGTGCAGCGTGCGGATCATCTCCTCTTGGGAGATCGCCCCGGCATCCTTCAGCGTCTTGAGTGTCTGTGCCTGCTCGACCTCGTCCACTGGCATACCGTCACCTAGCTCGACCTCAGGGATGAAGGGTTCGATCTCGGAGCGGCCAAGCATGAGCGCCATGCTGATACCTGCTGCTGCACTGATAGCTTCTTTTGCTTCGGCGTCCTTACCTAGTTTGGTGAGCAGGGTCGAGACCATCCGCAGCTCGAGCGCCCGGCCACTATCCACCCGGCCGCCTTCAGAGAGTCCCCAGGAGGACATACTGTAGCCTGAGAGAGTCACTATCAGCTCCCTGACGTGGTCGAGGTAGCGGATGTGGTCCTCGGAGTCGAAGCGTGGTTGGACGTGAGTGAGCGGCGGGTCCCCCAAAGTGTCCACGGGGTTGTCTAACTCGCCCCTTCCGCCCGTGTGGTAGACGCCGGAGAGATCAAAGGGTGCCTCGTCGCCGTCGGCGTCGACGAAAGCGCGATGCAAGAACGTGGTTGATTGCGAGCGCTCGAGTTTCTTGCGTCCGATGGTCTCGCCGTCGTTGAGTTCGTCCACCAGCGTTTCCGAACCCGCGATATCTGAGACTGCGTCGGAGTTGTTATCCCACTTGACCAAAGTTGGCCGGTTGATCCCCGTCTCCGAGTGCGGGGCCAGCTCTCTGAACTGGGGCGGCCCTGCCGCGAGAGACACGGCCTTGCCGGTGTGCGTGCCGGTGCCTTTGTAGAGGACGCGCCTGACGAACCCAGACCCGTGGTGCTCAAAGAGTCTCCACACTTCGTTCGTGTCGTGCTTGATCTCGACCAGCACCACACCACCATCGGTGAACCTGCCGTAGCGCTCGACCCAGAACACACAGTCTGCTGGTTGGAAGTCGACCAGCGGGAACCGCTCGGAGACGTTGTCGTCGCGGACCACGCGAAGAGCACCAGTCCCTTCGGCGGCGATCTGCTGTGCACTCTTGAACAAGAATTTCCTGATGTCGTTGAACGCGCTCCACTCATCTAGATGACGCTGTTCGATCTCGCGGCCCTCGCCGTATGAGAGCTTCGGGGCCACCGTGAACATCAATTGGGCTGAGGTACGGAAGATGCTTCGTGCTAGCGGCACCGGCGTGAAGTACTCTGACTTCTTCTGGGTGCGCTCGGCGTCGCCCTCGACGTGCAACTCAGGCCTGTGGGCGAACATGTCGTCGGCGTCGTTTACCAGGTAGCGGCGGTACAGGCGTACCTTGGCGATGCGGGACTGTTCGTTGCGGGGCGGGAAGGGTTGATCATCCACCCGCCCCTTCATTATGGCGTCTATCTCAGATATATGCATCTCTACTCCATTTCTTCCTGTTCGGCGCGGAAGGCCTCGTACGCCTCACGAAGGGTTCTGTACTTGATCTTGCCGTCGTCCAGGATGTCGTCCCACACATCTATCTTCTCCACCTCGACAGGAATGTCCGCGAGAAGAACCTGTAGAGCGTCGGTCTCCCGTGGGCGCTCCCAACTCATTCGGCGGACTCCTCGAAGCTTCGTCTGAGCGCGGCGCCCAAGATCTTGCGGAACTCCTCGGACTCATCTTTGGAGAGAACCTTCTGCATAAAGATCTCGTGTGCCTGTAGGGCGACGGTGACGGCAATGTCGATGTACTCCTCGCTGGGCACGTCGAGATGCATCTGGCCGCCGCGCTCTTCGAGGGTCACCGGTGCGTCGGTGAAGAGCCTGGTGAACGGCACGCCGTAGCCCTCGGCTATCTTCATGACCGTCTCCGCCAGCGGCATGCGCTTGCCACTCTCGGCGTCGCCAAGCGTGGTCGCCGAGATCCCGATCTTCTTTGCAGCCTCCACAAGGCCCCAATTCTTCTCAGCGCGGGCTACGCGTAGACGGCTTGCGAGATCCCTCCGCTCCATCTGAGGCCTCCTCACTTTCGGTTCGACCAACATTGTAGCCATGCACCTCTCCTCTCCTCGGCGTTCTTTGTCGACACAATTGTCATAGCTGCATGGTACGCCCCCTGTGTGTGTATTACAAGGGGTTGTAGTAGAGAACCAGCCGTGATATCTTGTAGGTGCTGATTCAAGAGTAGAGCCCCCGAGACGTTTTGGCAGACACATCGGAGGCTCAAGATATAGGAAGGCAGTGTGGTTGCCCTCAATCGATCACTATAGCACTGGCGGCAAGATCAAGCCGCATACGCCTTGTAGCTAATCCGGCACATAGTGCCAACCAGTAGCGAAAGGAAGGCGAGATACATGCCTTTACCGCGCAGCAAAGACGACGGGACGAACGGAGCTCCCGTCCTCGACATCATGAAGTGCCGCGTCAAGCTCTTTGACGTGAAGGAGCACACCGAACCGTTTACGGTGACTCGCAAGTCCGACGGCTCCACGTACACGCTGGACCCGCAGTTCGAGTGCAGCGTCGAGATACTCGACGACTACGACGAGGGCGCAGACACCGGCGAGAAGTTCTTCGAGTCGTTCAGGTACAAGTGGGTGAAGAAGAACGAACGCTGGGAAAACCAGGAGAACTCCAAGCTTGGGATGCTTACCAAGGTAGTCAAAGGCAAAGAGTACTTCGACGACGAGTCCATACCGGCACTCGCCGTCGAGGACCTCGAAGGCTTCGAGATGGTCTGCCGCGTGAAGCCGAAGAAGAACCCGAACACCGGGCAAATCGTTGGCTCCACCATCGACTGGGAGACCATGAAGGCCGTGCCCACGAAGGCAGCGGTGGCTGCGGTGGCTGCCGAAGAGGAGGACGACTTCAGCTCACTCCCCTTCTAGTACAACGAAGAAGGGCCCCGATCGGGGCCCTTCTCACTACATCTGAAAGGAAGTATACATAATGCTGACCGAAACCACACCGGCGATCATCGCCGAGAACATTCCCGAAGAGCTTGCCGAGCTCGACCAGTGGGTTTGCTGGCGCTATGAGGAGCGCGACGGCAAGCCGACGAAGGTACCCTACACCCCCGACACCGCCCGCAGGGCGTCATGCACCGACTTGTCGACGTGGCGGACAATCGCCGGAGCCCTATCGTGCCGAAGGGAGCGCGGCTACGACGGCATCGGCTTCGTGTTCTCAGACGACGATCCGTACTGCGGGATCGACCTTGATAAGTGCCTCGATCCCGAGACTGGCGACATCGCGCCGTGGGCCTTCGAGATCCTGGATCGCGTCGGCGACGACGCCTACACCGAAGTCTCGCCGTCAGGGACCGGCATCCACATAATCATCCGCGCCAGCGTGCGCGGCGGTGGGATGAGGCGGGACAAGGTCGAGATGTACAGCCGCGCCCGCTACTTCGCGATCACAGGACGCCCCCTGTGATCGGCGACGGCCAGGAGCTCGTGGACTGGCTCGCGAGCCGGATGCAGGCCGCCGACGAGGCGAAGGCCAAGACCAACGGACACGCGAAACCGAGTCAAAATTTTGACTCGGTTTCATCACCTCTGGACGACGAGGCCATAATCGAGAGGTGCCGCAGCGCGAAGAACGCCGCGAAGTTCGAAGCACTCTTCGATCACGGCGACGTAAACACCTACCACGGTGGGGACGACTCAGCTGCCGACCTGGCGCTACTCAGCATGCTGACTTCCTACACCCAGGACCCGGTACAGCTGGAGGGACTGATCTTCTCTTCAGCACTCGGCCAGCGAGAGAAGTGGCGGCGACGTGCGGACTACCGCACTAGGACAATCGAGAAGGCACTCTCCGACGTAGGAGAGACGCACCAGGGTGGCCGGGAAAGGAGCCGTCCGATAGGCAAACAGCTAGCGGACTTAGCGGACTCGCCCTTAATAGGTGGGTCCACTAAGTCCGCTAGCGTAGAAGGGCCGAAACTAGAGTTGGTGACGTTCGCGAACCGGCCGGCACCACCGCCGAGGGAGTTCGTCGTCGAAGACCTAGTGCCGCGCCACCACGCCACCACACTCTACGGTTGGGGTGGTACGGCCAAGAGCCTGCTCGCCATGCTGCTGGCCTTGAAGGTCGCGGGCGGGAGTGGCGAGTTCTTCGGGCGCACGATCTCTGTGCACGGCCCGACGCTATACATTGACTTTGAGTTGGACGCCGACGAACAGCAGCGCCGGGTGATTCAGCTAGCTGAAGGCATGAAGATGGACGTACCGGAAGACTTCAAGTATGTCTCAGCCCTCGGCTTCAAGACACACGACGCCGTCGAGTTCGCCCTCTCTGTGTGTAAAGAGAACAAAGTCGTCATGGCGGTGCTCGACTCTCTAGGACCTGCCATGGTCGGCGACATGGCGGCAGCAAAGGACGTGATTGAGTTTCATAACTGCTACATAGCGCCGTTCAAGGCAATCGGGGTGACGCCGATCCTGGTCGACCACCAGGCACGTCAGCAGGGTGGAGAGGGCTATCAGAGTAAAGGTGCGTTCGGTTCGGCCTACAAAGAACACCTTAGCCGCAGCCTGATCCAGGTCGAGGCCGGAGATCGCAGCCCAGAGCGCGGTACTCTGAACGTACGTCTCAGGCACAAGAAGACGAACTTCGGCGTGCTGGCCGAGCCGTTCGACGTATCGCTGTCGTTCTCAGACGAGATGATTGTTGCCACCACGCGCGATCTCACGCCAGCAGATCGTGCACAGGAAGCCACCCTGAACGCCGAGGACAGGGTTGTGGCCGCACTCGCGGACGGCGCCGCCTACCCGGACGAGATCGCCGAGGCCACCGGACTTGCCCGCAGCACGGTTAAGAACAAGATCAACAACCTCAAGAAGTCAGGAAGGGTCGAGGCTACCGGTGAGATCCGGGGCCAAATGGAGCAGGTACAGCTAGCGGACTTAGCGGCCCCGCCTATTAAGGGGAAGTCCGCTAAGTCCGCTAGCGTAGATCCCGGACAAACCACCCTCGACGAGCCCGACCTCACGACCGTGGCCGAGTTCTTCGCCAACCCACCCGACTGGCTGACATCTCAGCTGAAGGTCTACGGCCGAGATCCTATTCGGCACTTCGGACCGTTGTGCGCAGCCGTGGCGGCCGAGGTCTTAGGCGACGGGGCGCGCGCCGACGAGGTAGCCAAAGAGGTCAGGAGGTTAGTCTAGTGAAGTGCTTCATCTGCCTTGAGGAGATCACGCCCGAGGAGGAGCTTGCGTCCTTTGGGGAACCCAGTGAGAAGTGCTGGAAGTGCCGCGAAGACCCCAAGCGCGTGATCGAGTACATCCGCCGCCGTGGCGGATTCAAGGAGGTGTTCGGGCAAGAAGACAAGTCGTAGTTGTAGAGATGCTCCGGCGGTGGTCGCACACCCCGGAGCAGGACCACAGACACCAAAGGAGGAACTGTGGACAAGGAGAGTGTAACTCCCTGTTGTTGTTGGGACGGCTACGTGTACATCGGCCACCTGGTCGAGGTCGACGGCGAGGAGGTCGAGGAGATCTCGATCTACCACTGCCGCTGCACCGAGGAGGCCGCATGATCATAGCCGCGCTAGCGTCCGTGGCCCTCGCGTGCTTCGTCAGTATGCTGGTCGCGATGTTTGCGGCCTTCAGGCTCGCCGAGAAACTCGAGCAGGCACAGTCCACGATTCACCGCCTGCGCCGCGAGAAGGTGCTGGCCTTTGTGCGCGCTCGGTGTGAGAGCAGCGAAATTCCGCCTTGGGTGAACGGCAGCTAGCAAACCCCCCATCGCCCCGGCCCTATACCACCAGTACGGTATGGGGCCGGGGTTTTCTTATGTACACAACTAGACCCCCCTAAAAGCTGTACATAAGAAACTTTCCGAGCGCTCGTAAGTTAGGGGATCGGGCCGTCCCGATCAGGACTTTCTTGCAATATAGTCTTGCAATATAGTCCCTGATGGCGCGAACTTCGTGAAATTACCATTCTCGGAAGTTCGTGCCAACAAAGAACCATTACTGATTCGTTGGTGTACGCGTACACATGAAACTCAAAGAAGGTGATCAAATTGATCACCTTTAGCACCCACTTTTTTGCTGCAAAGCTTGAAGAAAGTGGCTAATTCTCCACTTTAGCACCCACACGTGGGGTCCTATACCATTAGGGACGGGGCGCAAGGCCCTTAGAAGCAACCCTCGCGGCTGTCTTATGCGAACTTAGGCCATTTCCTTGCGCTGCCACTGCCACGACCAGCAATTCAGGCACAGCGCGTCGACTCTGTCGTCGTGGTCGGTGGAACGCCAGGGTTCGTAGCGGTCGTGTCCACTCTCTGAAAGCTTCATGGTGAAGTTCTTCAGCTCCCTGGCCAGCGCGTTCACTTCCCTGGCGCCTTCCACGTCGCCGCCGAACACCATCCGCCCTGCACGCAGCTCGGTGTAGCACGCGTGCACGAGATCTCGCTTAGGGACGTTCAGGAAGCGCCCTGTACGGCCCACTGAGCGCCCGGAAGTGACTTGGATGGGGTAGAGCCTCACCTTGGGCCCTTTCAGCAGGAGCGCGCGTTCTCGTAGCTCGCGCTCTACCATGTCCCTGACGCCACGACCGACGCCGGTGCAGTCGAGTGCCAGCCCTACCGTGCCCCGCCCCAGGGCGTAGACGGTGTCGACCAGACGTGCCGCGATATCCTCGTAGTCCTCGTGTGGTGGCAACGCCTTCATAAACTTCAGTCGTATTTCATAGGGGTGGTCTCTGCCAGAGACCTCCCCCGCCACTGGCAACCTCAGCTCGGTCACGCAGACGGCCGTGGCATCCCCAGCCTGACCGAGGTCGGCACTCACCATGTACTTCATAGCCAGATCCCACCGAGATCCACCGGCCGGTGATCACCGCGAAGAGCGAGATGCACGATCTCATCGGTGTACACCTGGTGCTCCCTCGACATGAACTCCACGTAATACTCTTGACGGAACCAGGCTTCGTGTAGCTCTTCCCTCTCCCGGTCGAGTAGATCGGGGTCGACGTTGGCGTCGTCGGCAGTGACACGGGACTTCTCCCATTCGTTGTCCCCATGCCACAGATCGCTGAAGAACCCCCGTCGCCCTCGGGGCGTCGAGAGCAGGATCTGATCCCCACGGGTACGCATCAGGGACGGCCGTAAAGCGAAGTAAGCCTGGTCGTCGACCTGCGCAGCCTCATCGACTATCAAGAGATCAACCGCGTAGCCACGGGTAGTGCGTTCGATCGCTGCCCTGACTACGATCCTCGAGCCGTTCACCAGCTCGAGCCCTGTCTGTGTCTCAGAGCGGTTCACGATCCGCGCCTCGGCGACGAACGCTCGGCACTTCCTGAACAGCTCCTTGGCCTGATCTTCGGAAGGTGCAACCACCAGGGTCGTCGAGCCTATGCTCGAGACAGCCTTGTGGGTGGCCAGCAGCGCACCGACCGTGGACTTGCCTGACTGCCTCGACCACAGCAGCATCTTGCGTGGGTGCTGGCTTGTCAGCATGTCAGCTTGGTAGGGGTCAGGATCAAGGCCGACGCTCTTGGCGAACTCTACCGGGTCGTCTGAAACCGGTGATGCCGTATCACCGGTTTGGTACGTATCGCGAACCCTACGTATCTCTTTAACTAATGCCAAGCTCACGCTTGAGCTCCTCGAACTCTGCCCGTACGTCTGACTCATCCAGACGGCGTTCGATTTCGATGGCTTTTAACAATGTGTTCTGTGCCTGCACGGCGGCGTAGAGTAGTTTGGGATCGAGATCTCCGGCCAGCACCTTGGTGGTGAGATCCTTCATCAGCTTCTTCACAGCCTGCGTCTCAGGGTTGCCTTTTGACGCGCCGCCACGAGACGCCGTTCTGACACGCGCCGCGTGGTTCTTGGGGTCGTGGGCCCAGCACAGGCCTTCCGGCAGCACAGCGGGCTTCTTACACGCCTCTCCGGCCTTGTTAGTCGCCTTGCACTGCATCAGCACTCACCGCCTCCCCGGGGGTGGTGTAGTGAATAGGTGGGGGGACGGCCACGGGGCAATGCGCACCAAAGACCCGCGTCCGTTCGCTGCGCTGCCAGCGCCCTCCACCTTGAGTGGTAACGGGAGGGGAATGGGGATGAAGAGCCCCACCGGCATTGCTGCCGGACTCCCGCTCCATCTCGAAAGATGGCTAGCGTTGATTCTTCTTCGAGGTTTGTCGAAGAAGAAGGGCCGGCGCACGGAAGGGAGGAGTACGCCGCCCCAAGTGATGGTGCGAGCACGGGGAGAAGTGGCCCCGCCTGGTCCTTACGGTATCCAGGACACCATCGCATCGTTAACTAAACCTGATGCTGTACGTCGAAGAGCCTAGCGCTATCCAGGACCTTCGCGCCCCAGATGTACAACATCCGGTACAGCGTCGCGTGGCGGTTCGGATCGGGCAGGGACTCGGCGTCCTGAAGCTGGCTGACGAACGACCATGCCGACGGATGGCCCGCAATGGAGTGCGTAGTACCAGCAACCGGTGTGGCGTTGGCGACGACGTTACGGGACTTGAAGATCCTGATCCCAGCAACCTCACCGACATAGTTATTCAGGACGGTGGAAGGCTGCGCGTTGAGGAACTTCGAGTTCTTCCTCAGGGCACCAACCACGGCGGGCGACGTGATGAGAAAGCGCCCTTCCTGTGGGGTGTCCGCGTTGTCCATCACGACCGAGAGATCCACGAGCTCGTCGTAGATATCGCCAGCTGCCAGCGAGCCGATGGAAGTGTTGGCAGTGGAGCTGCCGACATACAGGCCAGCGAGATATGAGTCAATCGTGTCGGCCAGTATGTAAGCGCTGCGCCTACCAGCTTCTTCGATGATGTTGCCCTTGAGCTGCCGCTGGTGAACCTTATCGATGCGATAGTCCACATCGCGGAACTGATTGATCACGAGATCCTGGGAAGTGTCGGTAAGAGCGGGGTAAGTCAGGGTCGTCGTATCAGGCACGTAGGTGACGA
>MWWB01000149.1_pt1 | contig 15033 bp, 16 predicted proteins | sample 1047291 | NCBI WGS metagenome assembly MWWB01 (sample SAMN06349976, study PRJNA376086) | soil metagenome | isolation source: MS4-1 sample Antarctic (ecotone) soil | place: Antarctica | reverse complement strand
CTGGACCTTCGGTCGCTTACGCCACTGAACCGGATGGTGCGTCACCGCATTGGCCTCGCACAGATGCTCGAAGAGCGAGGAGAGCGCGGCGAGCTTCCGCCGGATCGTCGCCCCCGAGAGCTGTGGTCGAAGACAAGATTAGATGGTGGCTCAACGAGTCCGCCGGGAAAGCAAAAACCCGTCGGGGAGACGGGTTAAGGAGAAAACCTTGGCGCGCTAATCGAGTGTGATGGAGCTCCGCACACCATAAAGGTGCGACTGAAGTTTCTGGAGCCGTTTGGGGCTTCTGCCCGCATCTGCCGTGCGATCGACCTCCTCCGCGACCTGCTCTTGAAGTTTCGCGAGGTTGCGCTCATACTCAAGAATCCATTTCGCATCTTCGAGTTCTTGGTTAAGCTGTCTTCTCTTGCTTCGGCGGGCCTCTTCCTCCCTGTACTCTCTGTGATGCCGCGCTTTTTGATCCATATAGCCCGGCGAGGCGGATTCCATGAACTCATCGACCCAAAACATGGGCGGTGCTTCCTGCTGGATTGGTGTAAATAGTTTAGAAAGCCATCGGAACGTAGCCACTCCTCCTGTTGTTGAACAGGAAGAGTGCGCGTGCCACAAGGGGCACCCGGACTGTCCCTGTCCAAGAAGCAAGAGAAGGTGTAAGGTACGCCTTGTTCTGCATAAAGTTATATGCTGCACCGCGGCATCTGTCAAGGGGAGGGCTGTAAGGTGCGCGACAAAAACATAGTCCGGCTGTTCGTGGCTCTGGTTGGGGTGTACGTCCTCGCCTGGGTGTTTTAGGAGAGGATCCCGGAGCTCGCGCGCACCATACCGTACTACGAAGAGATGGTTGGGAAGAGCGGGGATCTTCTGCGGCATCTCGAATGGGTTCGTGACTTTGTTCTCAACAGCAAGCCCAGTGAGTATGTTTGGCGGAACCGCTCTACGATCGCAGGAGGGTACGCACTGATCGCTCTGTTTCTGCTTATCATGCCCTCATACCGAAACGATCCGGATCGGCTCACACTGTTCTGTCGTACCGGCTGCATTGTCTTGGGCGGCATCTTATTGTTGATCAGTATAATATGGCTTGGGACGGTGCTTGATGGGATACTCAAGCCACGACCGGCCTCTAGTTACCCTACCGGAATATGGCCTAACGTGTCTGCCGGAGCCTGGATCGGGAGAATAGTTTTCGGAACATTGCACGCGCTTTTAATGATAGCGTTCGGTCTTTTTGTTCTTATAGGTTTTTATGGAGGCCTTTATATAGGCCTCCCGGTCGCTTTTCTCATTGTTTTGTTTCTTCTCCCCGGTGTTGTATATGACGCGATCGTGCGGCTGCCAATCATTGCGTGGCAGTGGTTGCACTACCTTACCGTGCCTCATCCAGCGGAGGCGGTGTACCTGGCAGGGATACGAGATCGTGTGCCACGTGATGAACTAGCGGCAAATGTCGCTGATGCAGTACGAGAAGATGCTCTCACCTCATTTAAGCGGCTCCCCCCGGCGTGGAAATCAAGAAATCAGGAGAAGCGAATAGACGCCCTGTGTAGAACAGTCAAAGCGACGAATGAGTTCGCGCAAGAGGTCAAACGACGTTGTTGTGATTGAAATATAAAACTCTGTGATTACGGAGGAATACAAAGATGGCGAAGAAGAGGCGCCCGGAAGACACGGAACTGAAACAGGGCGAGTTGATACGCAGAAGAAGCCCGGAGGCGGTTCTTTCAGGTAAGGTAGGGATCTTCGAGCGGTTACTTTCAACACCGTCAAAGTGGCCATTCCTTAACAGGTTCACGAAAGCAAGTGTTGAGTCAGCGACCGGTGTGGCCGAGGCGCAGAATAAACTTGTGATCGCGATGAAGGAACTCGGGGTATCATGCCAGGAGTTGGATGACGTAAAAATAATAAACGAGAAAACCCACGACATTCGGGTGCGAGAGGCGATGGAAGCGGCAGCTCAACTTGAGGAGGCGCGCTGGAAGGAAGCGGCCCGGAAGAAAGACAAGGAGATATTTGATATCAACAAAGCCATTGAACTGGAGATAGCAAAACAGAGAAAGCAGTACGAGGTTGAGACAGGTGATCTCACACAGAGAAAAAATATAGCGGAGCTTAGGAAGGCGGTTGCCGACCTTGAAAAACCTGAGCCGCCGGAGAAGAAAACGCGTGGATCGGATGCGGCAAGAAAACAGGCCGAGATAACCAAGGAAGTCGGGAGGTATGAAAAGGAAAAGGAGAAAATAGAAAAGAGCGATAAGTCGGACGCGGCAAAAAAGACGCTGCTGAAGGCGGCGACTATCACTTATCAGAAAACGATTAACGCTATAGAGGAAAAGTATAAGTAAGAGACTTGATCTCCGTTCTGTCTTATTTTCTATTGGTGTGCGTTGACATTTTGGCCTGGCCGCGTTTGGATGAATGGAGGTTTGTTCATCCAAAGGTGAAGCATGGCCACACGCATCAATTTCAAAGAACTCCGCGGGCAACTGTCGTTCGAGGACATCCGTGCGCACTACAACGTCACACTCAAAGCCAGAGGCGACCAACGGCAAGGCTTCTGCCCGCTTCCGACGCACGAAGGTAAGCGCCACTCGCCGTCATTCTCAGCCAACGTTGCCAAAGGGATCTGGCAGTGCTTCGGTTGTGGCGCTACGGGCAACCTCATGGAGTTTGCCGCCCGCATGGAGGGGCTCGATCCGGATAATCCACAAGAGTTCCGCCAGGCCGCACTCTTGCTCGCAAAACGATATGACGGGTTCGGTGGTGGAAAGGACAAAGAGAGGAAACCAGTAGCGATGCCAGAACCGGAGAAAGGGAGAGTTGATGAAGGGCGAGAAGTCAAGAGATGCACAGCCACTCCCACGAGCGTCAATGTGCCTCTTGATTTCGAGCTAACAAGTCTCGACTTCACACACCCCTACCTTCGCGATCGGGGCTTCCGTGACGAAACGATACGGGCGTTCGGACTTGGGTACTGCAATCGCGGACTCATGAAGGGCCGTATCGCGATCCCGCTCCACGACCGGAATGGCGCTTTGATCGGCTATGCCGGGCGCGTGGTGGACACGGCTATCAACGAAGACACCCCGCGCTACCTCTTCCCTTCCAGTCGGGAAAGGAAGGGCGAGCGCTATGAGTTCCGCAAGTCCGAGTTTCTGTATAACGGGTTCCGGGTCAAGGATGTGTGCGATCTTGTTGTGGTCGAGAGCTTTACAGCCCTGTGGTGGCTCGTGCAGGCGGGCATTGCTTCCGTCGTCGCGCTCATGGGTGCGTCATGCTCGGAGACACAAGCGGAACTCATGAAGGAGCTTGTTGTGGAGGACGGCCGGATATGGGTTCTCGCCGACGGTGATCCGGCCGGCGAGCGCATGGCCGAGAGCACCATGAAGCTTCTCGCGCCCCACCGTTTCGTGCGGTGGGTCAAGCTCGAAGACGGCAAGCAGCCCACCGACCTAAGCCCCGACGAGCTCCACACACTACTTCCCGGGGTATAAGCCCCCGACTGACGTGCCTTGAGAGAGGCACGTTTTTTGTGGTAATAATTCACAGCGGGAGTGTAAACCTTACAGTTGCATAAAAACTTCAACCAACAGACAAGTGATCCCGTGTTTTGCCGGATAAAGTGGCTCTTTGACTGCATACGCTAGATGTCACCGGTGGATGAATCCAGAAACCAGGCGCGCCGATGTATAAAACTAGTTTCCCATAGAGCAAAATGCATCTTCAGCAGTTCGGTTTTGCAACGTTAGGGTAAATTAGAACACAGAAAGGAGGCATGGTTCCAGCCTATACTAGCAGGTTGTTGAAACGTCTGGTATTTTGATGATGGATTGTTGGCTCCCAAAACATGAGTTCTAGATGTCGGTCAGGCCCTTTTTACACTTCCTTGGCCGGTCTTGCCGCCTTCCAGAGACACGACCTCTATGGCGGCGGCTCAGGCAGGCCTCGGCCAGACTGGTGGCGGCGGACTGATTCTTGGTCTTCGTAGCTCGACCAGCACCCACCCCATTGACAACGACAGAGCGCGGTCGTATTGTTCGTTCAGAATCCAAGTCAGATTAGGTTGCGCTGCCGTGACAAAACCACACCCCGAGAACGTGCCTGGCACGAAAGAGCAAAGAGTGTTCATCGGAGGGCAATACGACTTCATGCCAACGCTTCGCGAAATTGCTCGGTTCGTTTTCGAGATATCCTCACCGGAAAGGGTGCTTATCCCTATCATCCCCTACGATTACATCAACGATGAGATACCGGAAACGAAAACAATGGAGTGGGACCTGAGCATCCTGACGAATTGTCGCTACGCAAATGTCGACCTTTCTGACTTGGGCGCTCAATAGTGGAGATGCAAGCAGCGAATCCGAAGTATACTACCTCACTGATTGTGTATCCTGTAAGGGAAAGGAGAAATGAGCCTGAGCGGGGACGACGGACGGTCCTAAGTTTTGGCCTTCCCCATTTCGGCTATCGCACTTTCTACGAACTCAAAGGTATCGTATGGCGGTTCCTCACCGAAACGCCCTGGATTGGCGAGTACGTACCACGCATCATTTACGACCCATATCTTGACCGAGAAATCCGTAGGATTAGGGTACTCTTAGCAACCCATGAAGAAGATAAACTCAAGAAGAGACTCGATGATCTGGTCGCCGAGAGCAGTCCTTACAGAAATGCCTTAGAGGTTTGGCTTCAGTATGCCGTTGTTGGACATTATCGCGGTGATGATAAGCTAACCAACAATGCGCTCGATAAAGCAACTGAGATTGCCGGAGGAGATCCTCACGCAGAGGCTGAGGTGGCATACTGCCATGGGCGTATTGCTCTGCTCCAGAATAAACCCGAAGATACGAAGAATCGCCTAGAGGTTGCCAACAGACTCAATCCCGGTGTTGGCCGGTTTCTTGAGCTATTGGGCTATGTGGATTGGCTACGGAAGGACAGGAAGACAGCAATCGAAAATACTAAGAAAGCGCTAGACGACGAAAGTATACCCGATCCGCTAGTAACGTTGTCTGCAGTTAACAACCTCGCCTATTTCTACTGCGAGGAAGCGCTGGCGAGCGGTGATATCAATCTAATCTACAAAGCATACGAACTCTCCACCGATCTGCCAGCATACGACCAAATCTTTCGTTATAGGATGCATGAGTGGTTGGAGACACGGGGATTCACAGCGTATCTTATGGCCAAGCATCTGGCGGGTCTGGTAGTATAGTTTATATTAATTATGAATACAGAACCATCAGGTGTATAAATCTCTCTTGGTCGCATAAAGGAGGAACTGCGACTAATTTGGAATTTCCTAGTGCTGTACTGGGAAAGGGTGTTGTTTGCGCCAATAAAAGTCTTTCGGATTGTCCTCTGGCTCCACGGTAGGGACGCCGGTTACCCGGCGCCCCCCGTACAGACCCCGGCGTGCAGTTTTTCCGCACCGGGTTCCTCAGTTGTACTCGCATCCGCGATGCAAAACAAAAGCTTCATGCAAACACCCTCAGACCTCTGGGCTCGGTGATACGGGGCTCCGCGATGGAGACGCACCCAAGAACGCGTTGAAACTGCGCCCAGGTGTAACTTCGCCGCCAACTCCTCCGGTTGAGCCATTTGAATGCACAGGCCATGGCCCACTTGAAGAAGCGATACAGCGCAGAGGAGTTGCCCCGTACGCTGGTAACGTTTGCCGACCAAGGTCTACATTTGCCGAGCAGGTCGTGTAGAACGATTCGTGCCGCGGGCGGCAGATTCCATCTAAGGCGCTAAATGTACTGCGATCCTTATCTATGGCATCGCTCTTGCTGACCAGCTGGGCAACATGGGCATGCGGACATCGCCGCAAACCATACGAAGAAGGCCGTGCGCCATCTTGACGAGCACGATAACCTCAGACTCTATTCTCGATTTGCAGAAGCTCTTGGAGGAACAAATGGTTACGAAGCAATATTTGAAGGTCGCGACCTTCTCAACGCTATTTCTCATGGGTGCAGAGTCTGCTCTCGCAGCGCCGCCACCAGCGAGACTATTCACGTCGCCACTGGTCTTCAATCAGGATGACATTGACGGATTTGAGGCGATGGACTGCAATGTGGTAAACGTAAGTCGCGCGCCTCGCACTGGAACAATAAGTATCATAAGGCTTGATGGACAGCTATTGAATTCCGTTCCTTACAACGTTGGACCCGGCAAAGGAACGGGAACAAGTGTGACGACCTTACCTGCGACGTTACCTCCCCCCGTTGCGCCCCTAACGGTTGCGTATTGCAAAGTGACCGTTAGGAGAGGAGGCAAGGGAGACATCCGTGCGTCATTGATCGTTCGTGATGCTGGCGGAAACACCACCGCTGTCTCTCAAGCCCAATGATTAAAAACGCCCCCTATATCTTCCGCACGCTCCAGCCGTCCGCTCCGGTATCGTAGTTAATCTGCCAGCAGGTGTAGCCATTGGCGTGACGGGACCACCGAGACCCGCCGCCAGAAGGTCCTCGCCCTGCTGGCCCGCGACGGCACCCGTTACGCCATAGCGATGGACGATCCCAATACCGATCCGGTGAGGGTGGCACTGGCCACCCCGGACGGGACGGGCCTCCAATGAAGGCCGGCTGCATCAGGGGCACTGGTGTGCAGCCCTTCCTTGATAGTCTGAGATGAAGTCGATATGATGGTTGACGAAGCCGGCGCGATCGATACCGAGCGGCTAATGGCTAAGATGGATCAATCGCAACCACGAGGATTTTGGCAGTGAACTACACGGCAACGAACCAGCTAGCGGACTGGCGCCAGATCGCCGCACGCTATAGTCGGATATTGCTCGTCCTCGTAGCGCTCTCGCTCTTCTTGGGCATCGCCCCGCTGTCCTTCGGGCAGCCACTTGCGCCGCTAACGAATCCGAAGACTGCGCTTCGGGAATACGTCAGGGCACCGGACGAGCAATTCCACTTTGAGATTACTGATGTCGATAGAAAGCCCCTGTTCAGGCGGTACACGATCCGAATGCAATCGCAAGTGTGGAATCCAGGTGGTCTGGTCGTTAACCACCCATTATGGGAGCACGGCGTAGCACTCTTCGTGCCGCGGTTCATCACCACCGACACAGGTCTGCTCTTCATCGCTGGGGGCTCGAACGACGAGGAGCTGATTGGTGACGACGAAGCGAAGATCGCCCAACGCGTAGCGCTGCTTACCGGCTCGGCCGTCGCGGTGGTGTTCCAGGTAACCCAACCAGCCGCTCCAGTTCTCCGATGAGCCATTTGATCACACGGAAGACCAGTTGGTGGCCTACTCCTGGGATCCTACTCCTGGGATAAGGCGATGGACACCGCAGACTATAGCTGGCCTGTGTACCTGCCTATGGTCAAGAGCGCTGTAAAGGCCATGGACACAGTGCAAGCGATCCTCCCGCGGATAAGGAAGTTTGTGGTGACCGGCTTTTCAAAGCGTGGGGCGGCGACCTGGCTTACGGGCGCGGTTGATCCGCGGGTCAAGGGTATTGCGCCCGGCGTCTTCGATTTTCTTAACTTCGCGCCGCAGGCGAAGCATGACGTGAAGGTATACGGCTGCTTTGCCTCTGCCCTAAAGGACTATGACAATTACCGGATTTCTCAGCGCATCGATACGCCTGAGGGTATCGCTCTGGGGCTCGTGGTGGACCCGTATTCTTATATTCGCCGACCAGGCTTCCGCAAACGCCTGAGGCTGCCGAAGTACCTCATCAACTCCTCAGGCGATCAGTTCTTCCTCCCGGACTCCGCTCGGTTCTACTGGAATAGACTGCCCGCTGAGAAACATATCCGCTACGTACCCAATAGCGACCATTCTCTCAGTAATACGACGGCCATAGTAATTATAGTGCCCACGTAACCGAGCGTTTAGACGCTTGAAGAATTCACCCCCGGGTAGGTGCCGGTTGAGCTCTATCCATTCCTTTATCCGACGGCATGCCCCCTGCAATCGCTTGGGAGCCGTGCGCCGCGTGACGCGGGGTTCACCCGAGCGGTCTTTCTTCCAGTAGAAGTCAAACCCCAGAAAGGTGAACCGTCGCTTCATGCTCGGATGAAAACGGCTGAAACGCATCAGGCGCGTCTTCTCGGGAGTGACCCCCAGGTTGAACTTCTCCAACCGCTTCGGTAGCACCCGGTAGAACGCTTCCGCATCGTCCTGATAACGGAAGGCACAGACCCAATCGTCAGCATAACGACATATCAGCGCTTGACCACTGCAATGCGGCTTGACAACCTTCTCAAACCACAGGTCCAGCGCGTAATGCAGATAGACGTTCGCCAAGACGGGCGAGATATTCCCACCTTGGGGCGTTCCCATCTCGGGATGGAGGACCGCTCCATCGGTCGCCAGAATGCCCGCCTTCAGCCATTTTCGGATAAGGCCAAGAAAGGCCCGATCATCGATGCGCACGCTCAACATCTCAAGTAGCCACTCGTGATCCATGTGGTCAAAGAAGCCCTTGATATCGGCCTCGACCACATACCCATAACACCCGTACTGCAAGTCAAAGGTGAGGTCCTTGACCGCATCCATTGCCCCACGTCCGGGGCGATAGCCGTAACTGCAACTCAGGAAATCCTGCTCATAAATTGCCATCAACAGCTTCGCACAGGCCACTTGAACGAGCTTGTCTTCGAGGGCCGGTATCCCTAGAGGCCTCTCTTTTCCATTCTCCTTGGGAATGTATTTCCGCCTCACCAACTTCGCCCGGTAGCGCTTCAACTTCAAGCGCTCCACCAATGCCTCTATGTTGCCTTGCAGATCCGCTGCATAGGTCACCGCCGTCACCCCATCCACACCACTGGCCGCGTCCTTGTTGAGGTCGAGCCAGCACGCCAATAGGAAATCGACGTTCAGGCACCGGTAGAGGTCTCTGAAGCGATGTCGCTTTTGGGCTTTCGCCTTGTTGGCTATCCCCCGCAGGAAGGTTGACTCCGCTCTATCCGGTCCAACACTGTCCGGGCTGAGTTGCCTTTGCGGGCTGCGTACTTCTGTCAAGTCCTTCCCCCTGTGTCCGGCTTTCCCGGACGCCGAGTACTACGCTTGATAAGACTCCCCATCGGTGTCTGGCAGGCTTTCCCTTTCACGGTACTCCTCTGCCTACCCGAGATGCTTGCCAATCCCACGCTTAGGTTCCAGCCTAATCCTGTCTCCGGGTTTCCCCTTCGTGCCTCAATAGCTGTATACCTTACGTAAGACCTTCCCACACCCAGGAACCTATGGGGTCTCCCAAGTTCTTCGACGTATCTCTTCCTGCATGCCACGGCTTGTTGTCCTTGTCCTTGCCGCGCTCCTGCGCCGCCGTCCAGAGATCCGCGAGCATGAGCGTGGCAAAGGTGCGGGCATTCTCCTCTGACACCTTACCCCCTTCGGTCGCCAGGGAGACAAGAATGATATGGCCTTCTTCGAGGGCAGTGCGGAGATCGAGGGATACTTCGGTCTGTCCGAAAGCGGCCCGTAACGAGTCGTTGCGCAACAGCCGCTGAAAGCGGTTGAGTGTGCTCATGACTTCCGCGTTGTAATCCTGGGGCCGCAGATTATTCATACGCTCCAGGTTCACCCGCGTAGTCTCGTCCTCGATTGTTTTTGCGAGACCCGCGCGAAAATCATGATTGGAAAACTCCAGGATCTTGAGGGCTTCAACGAGGGTAAGTTTATGCTCGTCGAGGGCTTGGAACACCGTGGCTGCGGTGCGGGCCATGAGCGGCGTCTTGTCGGTGTCCCCTGCTCCCCAGACATGGGCAAGTGCATCGACCATGTTGTCGGTCACCACGGAAGCGGACACGTCCCGCTGCCGCAGGAGGTTGTATGCCACCACCCAGTCGTCGCGGCGTAGGTCAATCGGGATCACCGGCACGTCGTAGATGTAGCTCGTGCTGGCAAGCCATTCCATAACGCCATCGTAAATGGCCCCGTGAGGATCGAGAAGCAGGAGGCCGCACTCACTGTGTATCCAGTTCTTGATGTCCTGGCGGATGAGGTATTCGAGGAATTTCGATTTGCCGCTCCCCGTCGCCCCCACAGTGTAGAGGTGCATGCTCCGCTGCAAGGCGGTGAGCTTGAGCTCTCCCCCTGCCCTATTTCTGGCAATCAGGAGATCGTTGCCACGGAGTCGCGCCATAAGCCCAGAACTGCCCCGTACGGGGGTTGTGTTGTTGAAGATGATACAAACTCTATCTTACCGGTAAAGACGCGTTGGCGGGGCGTATAGGAAGGCGAGAGGGGTGGTTGGTGGTGAGGTGAAGGTGAATTTCCCCGTGGTGCATACCTACGACCTGCACGTTTACTAGGCTCCCCGGGGTTGTTAAACAAAAGTAAGAGCGAGGTTTTCCTCGCTCAATCCTTGGTGGAGCGATGCTCCACCCGTTATTTTAAAAAAACCGTCGCGTGGGGTTGTCGGGCGCCAAAATTCCTACGGGCGTCGCGTCGCTTTTTACGCGATCGCCTGTATGGAATTTTGAGCAGCCCCGACTTCGGTGGGTTGTCGAAGTGCGCGCGACGGCTACCGGACAAATGTGCCTTTACTGTGTTAAAGGACATTTCGTCCGCTAGCCCGTCGCATGCCTGCGCACGAGACCGACTGAGCCCAACGGGAACCCACCGAAGTCGGGGGTGCTTTCCCCCCGACAACCCCACGCAACACGTTTCAGGGCGCGGGTTTCCGCGCACAACCACCCCTCCCCTGTGCGGGGAGGGAACAAGGGATGGGCTCCAGTGGACTAAAGGATGCCAGCTGTTCGCTAGCTTTGCTACCGGACGGCTGGTGCTCCTTTAGCACACACCATAGCAATGTCGAACGTTCGACATTGCTATTTGCTTGGCTTCGACTTTGATTCCTGCGCTTGCTCAAGTGCGTGTTGGAGAGCAGAGACAATCTGCCCTTGAGTGATCCGTGAGGTTTCACTTTGAACAATGACACTTGCCTTGTGGTCGGTGTGAAAAAGTTTCTTTGGCTTTGGCTGTGGTGGCTTCGTTATCTCCTCGCCCGCTTTCCGCTTTTTTGCCTCGCGGACGGTCTTTACCTCCCCCTTTTTATACTCGTCCCAAAATCGATGTTGTTCCTCGGGGGTGCCAACTCGCACGATCTGTACGAGTATAGATTTTGGAATGTCGAACGTTCGACACTCCTGTTTGATGTCATCCGGCAGAGCGTTCAAGCTTAAAAGTTCGGTAATAGTCGGGCGTGATTTCCCGACCACCTTTGCAAGCTCTTCTTGCTTATAGTTGTGGCGGGTCATCATCTTTGCCAACGCCTCGGCCTCATCAATCGAAGATAAGTCTTCGCGTTGTATGTTCTCAATAAGCGCAATTTCATCGGGGTTGCCGGTCGTGACAATGGCTGGAATGGTGCTTCTGCCAAGTTTCTGATAGGCACGAAACCGGCGCTCGCCGGCAACGATGATATAACCGCCGTCCTTTTCGCCATCCTTTACGATGGCGATAGGCTGAATGAGGCCGTGCTGCTCGATGGAAGCAGCAAGCTCTTCGATCGTCTCCGGCTTAAAAATTGTACGTGGCTGATCGGGATTCGCCCGAAGATTAGCAAGGTCTACCTCGATAATGCGGGGTAGATCATCAGATGTCCCAAAAAGAATATCCCTATTTATTCTCTGACCCAGTGTTGATTTGTTTTCTTCACTCATATGAAATTATGTAATCCGCAAGTTGATAATAGTTTTGGGCTCCGGGGGTGTGAGGCAGATACTCGAGCGTCGGCCGTGCTTCTGCCGCCGATTTGTCAAATGCCGTGCTTCGTTTAATGGGCTCAAAAACATGTATGCGCGGCTCCAATGATTCACGGATCTTAGTCAAACATTCACTGTCGTGTGTATTCCTCTCCACATACATTGTGGGTAAGACCCCGAGTATTTTCAAATCCGGATTTGCTTTGGTTTGTATGCGCTCAATGGTTTCTAAGAGCAGTTGAATGCCCATAATGGAAAGGAAGTCAGTCTTCACCGGAATAAGGACCAGATTTGCCGCGGCCAGGGCATTGATGGTAAGAAGGGTAAGCGTAGGCGGGCAATCAATGAGAATGAAATCATACGTACCGGTATCCTTCAGCTCTGCAAGTTTTGTCTTCAGGACCGAGGCAGAATCCCATTCCTGAACAAGCTCGGGCTCGGCACTCGCGAGCCGTATGCTCGATGGAAGGAGCGCTGGCTTTTTTTCGGTGCTTGGAATGACAAGGGAAAGAAGAGTCTTGTCTCTCATGAGCCCATAGTACAGCGTCTTCTGCTCTGCTTCGATCGCTCGCGGGTCTTCCCCGGCATAAATGGTAAGACTGCTTTGGGGATCTGAGTCGATGATAAGGACGGATTTGCCTCTCTCAATCAGAGCGTGCGCGAGGTTGATGGTGCTTGTAGTTTTTCCGACCCCTCCTTTTTGGTTTGCGACGGCGATGACGGTTGCCATGATCCTATACTACCGTTCGGATTGAGAGTTTGCAAAAGCGGTTATCCCCACCGCCCCTCCTTCCTGGCCTTCTTATTCCCTTTTCTTCTAAGTACACACGTGCCTGTGTGTAGAATATATATAAGATATATATAGGGACATCGGTGGGATCGGAAAAACCCTTTATTTACAAGCTGATTTCGAAGTTTTGAGAGCTAGAAATTTGTGTCAAACCCCTCACTCATTTGTGTCAAACCCCTCACTCATTTGTGTCAAACCCCTCGCTTTGGCGTCTTCATTTGTGTCAAACCCCTCACTTTTTTACGCCCTACTTTGCCACTCCTCAAAGGACAAAATTGGGTGATTTTCAGCAAGCGCTTGGTTCACACGTTGGTGTATCCAGCCAGCGAAGACTTTTGTTCCGGGATGCGTGGCTTCCAGTTCATCGCGTATAGATTTTTCCATGTGCTCGATCTCAAAAGAGGGGAGAGTGGCACGGAGACGAGCAAGCTCGTCCACACGGTAGGCTTCGTACGCCCTGCGACGACGGTCCTCCGCTCGCTTTTTCTCGTCCTCGATGTCTCGCACTTTTGCTTTCGCTTTTTTAGCAAGCTCTTGTGTATAAGGAGCGTAGTACTTCTTTAGGCCGCCGAGAGATCGGATATCAAAGTTAGTTTTCCGTGCCTCGGCAAGGCCGTAATCAATGAATGCCTTTACTTCCTCAACGCCGTGTTTTTCAAGCAGAGAAGAGGCAAAAAGTGTTTCTTTTTCAGAGAAACCGAACTCGATGCCGGTATCAGCATCGCCGTTGAGTTGCCGTTGGAAATGCAAGACGATTTCCTGGGGCTCCTGAATCGCGTTTTTGTCAGCGGCGAGAGTAAACTGCATCTCGGACTGCCTCTGGCGATTGTAGAAACGCTCATAGTCTTCAAAAAAACCAGAGCCAGGGTGGAAAATGATATTAAAACCGTCACCAGTAGCGTTTTTCTCAAGGCTATAACTCTTAATAAGGTGCGTTTTCTTGACCGCTTCAAGGTGTCGACCGAGCTGGTCTCTCAAAATAAAGCTCTGGAATTTGGCAACGCGTAAACCACCGAGCCATGTTCGGCAAATATCCGCATAGTCTTTTCGAAACGTGAAGTCCTTCAACCTCTTTTGACTGTAAATGTTAGAGAAATGGAAGTAGAGGTGTTTGAAGAGAGCCGAGCCAATCGGCTCAAGGCTTTCCACTCTCTTAAAGTTTAAGCAGAACGTATACTGGTCATTAATGCTTTTAATAATGAAGGGGTGAAGGTAAATGGTAAAGCGTGAAATCTGCCCGCGTTTTTTGTAGGTATACAGAAACGTGGTGGCGAGTGAGAGTGAGAGATTTGCAGCTTCTCCCGCGCTTTTGTTGTACAGCCAGCAGTTAATGGCTGTATGCCGAAGCTGATTTAATATTTTTACAAGTTCACGTGAGTCTTTCCCACCATACGAAGCCCTTCCGATGAGACGCATGATTTCTCGATTACCAAAGGAGACGCTTTCCGGAGCCGGGTAGCCGTAATCAGAGAGTTTTTTTATAATGGCCTGGAACACCTTATACGCAAAGACAGAAGGCGCTCCATACGTAGGGTGCGGTTCGATGGTGATGGGCTTTGCGTTGTTGGCTTCAGGGTTCCGGAATCGCTCTTCGATCTCCTTGAGTGGGTTCGTTGGTGCCCTGCTACCTTTCGGATCAAACGTAAAGTAATGCCCTTCAAGGTGCAGCAGGTTTATTTCATGGAAAAGTCGTTCCGGTTTGGCTACGGCTTTGTCTTGTTCTTCTGCGGGCACGATTAGTTGTAGTTTTGTCCCCATGGCGGTAAATGTCGAACGTTCGACATCCTTCTTATTGGTGAATAATTATGGACTTACTTCTTATTATGTGTTGTCGTGCTGATGATCGCATAGGCGTGTCCCTCGATGGAGGAGATATAAGGGGTAGTGGGTGATCACGCGGCACCCTTTCGAGTTGTCTTGCCGCCTCTTTTGCGGGCCTGATGTTCTATTGCCTTTTCGACTTGGCTTAAGGTCGCAGTTTCCCCATGTCGGTCCCCAACTTCCTCTTCATCAGGGATGAGCACATCGGCATCGACCAGCTTCTTGGGTTTTAACACCACGGTACGCGCCACGCGCTCGACTTCCACATAATCCCCGGCTACTAACCCAAGTTCGTCCCATATGGTTTTGGGGATGACGACTTGTCTCCGTTCGCCGAGCTTGCTCACAGGCATAGGGATCCTCCGCGGTTCTGGTATGGTAGTCATATTATATGTTTATCCAAGGACATGGTTCTGTCAAGGTATTGTGAGCACTCGCCGACATCAGTGTCCCATTGGTCAAGCTTCGCGATCCTCCTTACTCCATGAAACGGAGGACGTTATAAGCCACGACCCTTCATTGACGAAACAGGTTCGATAGGTATACTGAAAGTATGTATGGCAACCATTACCTTATCACTCAAACTCGCAGGGTTTGTAGACAAGCTCGTGCAATCTGGTAAATTTACTACCCGCGACGAGGCGGTGACTGACGCGCTACAAAAACAAATGCAGCGCGAGGAAGAGCTCGCATGGCTCAAGCGCGAAGTTGAGATCGGGATCGCACAAGCTGACCGCGGTGAGCTTG
>MWWB01000148.1_pt1 | contig 15165 bp, 11 predicted proteins | sample 1047291 | NCBI WGS metagenome assembly MWWB01 (sample SAMN06349976, study PRJNA376086) | soil metagenome | isolation source: MS4-1 sample Antarctic (ecotone) soil | place: Antarctica | reverse complement strand
GTCCTCGTTTGATCGGTTTATTCAGCTAAGCACTAACCGGTTCAAGGGTAACAACTAGAAAGGTATGTTGGGACTATTCACATGTGGATTTGCCGGGCTGGCGGTCTGGTATTTTGGTGTTGAGGGCGTGCGCGGTTGGGCCGAGCGGCATCGGATTCTGGATATTCCGAATCCCCGCAGCTCGCACTCGATACCGACACCTCGGGGCGGCGGTCTGGTGATTATGGGAGTCACCGTGGCTTGCGGGCTGCTTTACACAGCCGTGGAATCACAAATATCTGGCAGGACTTTTCTAGCCTACGCACTGGGCGCCGTCGTGGTTGCGGCCGTCGGTTGGCAAGACGACATTCGTTCGGTGCCTAACCTCGTGCGTTTCTCGGTGCAAGGCCTGGCGGCAGTCTTCGCCATAATCAATTTTGGCTATTTGCAGGCTATTAGCATTCCAGTTCTCGGTCCCGTGCCTTTTGGTTGGTTAGGCCTGCTGTTCACTTTGCTTTGGATCGTGGGGTCAGTCAATGCCTTCAACTTCATGGATGGCATAGACGGAATAGCTGGAGGGCAGTCGGTCGTGGCTGGCCTGGGCTGGACCTTGTTGGGCGCGATCAGCGGCCAGCCATTGATAAGCGTGACGGGTCTCTTGCTGGCAACTACTAGCTTTGGGTTCTTGATCCACAACTGGTCACCGGCCCGCATCTTCATGGGTGACGTTGGAAGCAATTTCCTGGGATATGCTTTTGCTGTTCTCCCGATCATTGCTGGGCGAGATGATCCGCGCCTGTTTCTGGTGGGCGTACTTCTCATGTGGCCCTTCATCTTCGACACCCTGTTCACCTTCCTGCGCCGGCTGCGCCGTGGCGAGAACGTTTTTGCAGCACACTGTTCGCACCTTTATCAAAGGCTCGTCATTGTTGGGCACAGTCATCGATCAGTCAGTCTTCTGTACATCGGACTTGCCTTGACGGGTGACCTTCTCGCTCTCGCCTGGCTGTGGGGTGTTCCCGGCAGTTTGGTGGCGGCCATTTCAATCCCGCCGCTGCTTTGCTTAGGTTTGGTGCTCTACGTCGTTGGTCAGGAACGCAAACATGAACCCAGGCAATCGCCCAGTGGGCAAAACGAGCGCTTCCAGGTTAAGGCAATGGCCACCGCGCAGGGAACCGAATTGGCTTTCGAAAAGCCTTCCTGGAGCGGGCAGCTTTCCAGGCACCTGCCGCTCGGCCTCGATCTACTAGTTTTGACCGGCGCCTTCGCGCTGGCTTACCTGTTGCGCTTCGATTTTGCGATACCCGGAGAGTGGGTGCGTTACGGGTTGATCCATCTCTCCTATGTGCTGCTGATTCAAGTAACCGCTCTCGGCCTTGCCGGCGTGTATGGGTTTATCTCGCGATACATCGGAATGGGTGAAGTAAAGGCCTTTCTCAATGCGGCACTGTGGTCGCTGCTGCCCCTGATTATGCTACGGCTGGCCCTGCCGGGATTCAAGCAGGAATGGAAAGTGCCGCTATCCATAATCGTCATGGACACGGTTTTGGGATTTGGGACGATCCTCGGATTGCGAGTGCTGTGGCGGGCACTATGGGAACTTTCCGAACATAAGCAGAAGTCGTTGCCGTTCGCAAATGGACCGAAGAAGCGGGTACTACTGATTGGCGCTGGTGCGGCGGGAGCATTGGTAGTCAAGCAGATCAAGAGCCGTGGTGGCCTGGGTTTGGATATTAAGGGGTTTATTGATGACGATCAAGCAAAGCGGCGCTCAGTCATCCATGGATTTCAGGTGTTGGGGACTACTGAAGATCTCCCGCGGCTGGTACCCCAAATGGGACTCGACCACGTGGTGATTACCATCGCTCAGGCCCGTCGGGCGGAAATCCGGCGCATCGTGAAAACTTGCGAACGCATTCCGGTGCGCACGCGGATAATACCGGATCTGTCTGAAATTCTATGTGGCCAGGTAGAAGTCAGTCAGATCCGTGATGTGCAGATCGAGGACCTCTTGGGACGCGAGCCCGTGCACTTGGGTGAAGAGCAGATGCGGCGATTTCTAACCTCTAAAGTAGTGATGGTGACCGGAGCGGGCGGCTCTATCGGGTCAGAGCTCGCCCAACAGGTGGCGCGATTTGTGCCGGCCAGTCTGCTGCTAGTCGAACGAGCCGAGTTTGCCTTGTTCAGCCTCGATCGTAACCTGCGCGAACTTTTTCCGGGACTAACACTTGTGCCGCTGGTCGCGGATATTGGTGACAGGCACCGTATGCGCACCATTTTCGCGTCCTATCGCCCCCAAGTAATAGTGCACGCTGCGGCGCACAAGCACGTTCCTATGGTCGAGTCCAATCCGGGCGAAGGCGTAAAGAACAACGTACTGGGCACGCATGTTGTGGGCCAATTGGCTGGTGAGTTTGGCGCCGAGGTATTCGTGCTCGTCTCTACAGACAAGGCTGTTCGTCCCACCTCAATCATGGGCGCCTCGAAGCGTGTGGCCGAATTGGTAGTGCAGTCCTTGAATCGGCAGTTTGCGACTCGCTACGTGGCGGTCCGTTTCGGCAATGTGATTGGCTCGGCCGGATCAGTCATTGAGATATTCCGTGAGCAGATTAGCAAGGGGGGCCCGCTCACGGTTACACATCCGGACATGATGCGCTACTTCATGAGCATACCCGAGGCTGCACAGCTCGTGCTGCAAGCCGGCACAATGGGTCAGGGAGGCGAGATCTTCATTTTGGACATGGGCGAGCCAATACGCATTCTAGATTTGGCTAAGCATCTCATTAGCCTTTCTGGCCTGAGGCCGTTCGCAGACATAGACATTGTATTTACCGCTCCGCGGCCCGGCGAAAAACTATTCGAGGAATTAGAACTCAGTGAAGAGCGTGTGTCCGGAACGCGCCATCCGAAGATCTTGATCGGCAAAATTGCGAGCTACCCGGAGGAAAAGGTGCGCGCGGCACTGCGGCGTTTAGCTACGCTGTCGCGAAACGGGCGGGAATCTGAGTTGCGCCTTTTCCTAAGCGAACTCCTGCCAGAGTCACGCTTGGAGAGTTGCGGCCTTTCCAGTCAGGATTCCTCAGGAGTCGAGTTGTCAGCGCCGCCCGCGGCATGATAGAGCATCCGATTATCCTTCAAAAGGCTTCAAGATATGCGTGCAGATCCGGCTCAAGTCAATCGCGAATCGCCAGTTGAGAGCGCGATCGAGATCGGAACCGTTCCGACGGACGGAAACCTCGACAACATTGGGAGCCGGTATCTTCGGGCTGCAGTTTATTCAGGATTTGTCGGCGGGGCGAGCCAGTTGCTCAACGGTCTGACGCTGGTAATTCTGGCCAGACACCTCGGGCTCCGAAACTTCGGAGTTTACTCATTGGTGACCTCGCTAATAGGCATCGTTGTCGGGCTTTCCTCAATGGGCCAAAATTCGATCTTGGCAAAGATGCTTCCACAATACTATGTCAGCAATCGCAAACTGGGAGGAGCAATCTTCGCCGACGTCTTAATACTGACTTCAGCCGGGCTAATACTGTTTTGTCTCATCTTGTTTCTGTTATCCAATTGGATCGCGGTGAGAGTTTATGATGATGTGTCATTAACCGGCGTGTTCCGCCTTAGTGCGTTCCTTACTCTTACTGTCTCGCTCTTCTATCTCACCTCGAGCGCGGTAGCGGGACTGCAGGATTTTAAAGTCTACAGCGGTGCCATGATCGTTCGCAGTATTCTATTTCTGGTATTGGCAGCGGGCGCCCGGATATCTGGATTGTCTGGCGCGCTGGTAGGTCAATTGCTGGCCACTCTCCTCACTCTGCTTTTGTTGTTAGCGATAGTTGTGAAACTTGGCCGCGCCCGTTTTCCGGGCGACATTAAGCCCGTGTTCTCGGCAGAGATTCTCAGCATCGTTGCGAAATTTGCGTTACCCACATGGTTGCTGATTTTGCTGAGCCTGCCCGCCTACTGGTGGCTTAATACTCTCTTAGCGAGAGATACCGGTTTCGCACAGGTGGGCCTTTTCGGCGTGGCATACTCGTTCGCGCAATTAATCATGATCTTCCCCGGGAGCCTCTATGTGCCGGCCATGACCTTCATGGCGGAAGCGCACGCGCTCTCAGAACCCCAGATGTTCCGCCGGTTGCTAAGCTCCAATGTTCATGGAATGTGGGCGCTGACGTTACCGCTAGCTCTGGCATGCGCAGTCCTTTCACCGTTGCTTGTGGGGGCTCTTTTTGGCGCTGCTTATTCCGCCGCGGCTCCTCTCGTTTCAGTGATGAGTTTCACCGCTTTGGTAATGGTGATTATCGGACTCATTAACACCGCCTTGGTTGCCTCCGGGCGCTTGTGGCAAGCGTTTGGAATTGGGCTAGCCTGGGCGGTGCTCTTCTTTGTTTTGGGACTGGTGTGCATTCCTCGATGGGGCGCAATGGGCGCCGCCGCAGTACTTGGTGTCTCCCATGTTTTCTATTTCATCGGCTTGTTCGTCTATTCACGTTTTGCTCTCGGCGTCGTTTACTCAGGACTGGGTCGTCTGGTTATTGTGACCATTCCAGCTTTTTCGCTGGCGGTGGCAATCATAGTCAGTTTCAGGGGAGTTGCTCTTTATTCGATGGCCGCTCTTCTGCTTTCCAGTATGATCGCGGTCGAATGGTTTTGGGTTTGTGACGGACCGGAGAAGGCTTTGTTGTGGCGGCTAGGTGGTAAACTTCAAATGAGCCGCCGGCGCATCGGGCTCTGTCTGAGTTGAGATTATTGTTCGAGGGGAGAGCGATAAGATGAAGGCAGATGATGTTGATGGTTCAGGCCTGGAGCAAATACGATCCGACGCCCCGACGCTGGACTGGGCCAATCAAACGGTTCTGGTTACAGGTGCAGGCGGCTTCATCGGAAGCCATCTGGTGGAGAGATTGCTGGCAGAGGGCGCATCAGTCCTGGCCTTCATCCATTACAATTCTCGTAATGACAAGGGCTTTCTCTCAAACCTCGAGAACGGTAACAAGAGACTCCGCATTGTAGCCGGCGATATATGTGAACTTGATGCCGTGCGCAGTATGGTCAAAGGCGTAGACGTGATTTTCCATCTGGCGGCCCTGGTTGGCATTCCCTATTCATATCAGCATGTACATCAGGTCATCGAAGTGAACACCATGGGCACGCTCAATATCCTGACAGCCGGCAAAGAGAACGGCGTCAAGCGAATCAGTCACACTTCAACGAGCGAAGTTTATGGCACCAAAGCGATCCCTATGGATGAGAACCATCCGAAGCGAGCGCAGTCGCCTTATGCAGCCAGCAAGATCGCCGCGGACGCGATTGCGATGACTCATTATCTGTCCTTTGGTTTGCCGGTTAGCATTTGTCGGCCATTCAATACCTACGGGCCTAGACAATCGGATCGGGCGATTATCCCCTCGTTAATCTCGCAGGCACTTAGCAAGCGCGAAATAGTTGTCGGTAACATGCGACCGACTCGTGATTTCACCTATGTGAGCGACACGGTGGCCGGCTTTATCAAGGTTGCCGAATGTAGTTCCTGCATCGGCGAAGAGATCATCTGGGAACAGGCTGCGAGGTCAGCATTGAATCTCTGGCTAAGAAGATCGTCGAACTTGTGGGACGGGACGTTAGAATTACTTGTTCTGAGGAGAGGATGCGGCCCGTAGGCAGTGAAGTCGAGCGACTCTGTTCGAATAACACTAAGGCACGAACCCTGGCGGGATGGCGTCCGATGGTGAGCCTGGAGGCAGGACTGCACGCCACCGCCGAATGGATCAAGCGTTCGAGCCATCTTTTCGATCCGAATCACTACAGGATTTAATCTTGTCACACATGAAAGCGATTATCCTGGTGGGGGGCGTGGGTGCGCGATTGCGCCCCTTGACCTTTGCCGTTCCCAAGCCGTTGCTCGCCGTAGGTGATAAGCCAATACTTCAACTTATTATCGAAAGGTTAAGCCACGCAGGATGTGATGAGATTCTCTTGGCGACGGGATATCTCGCTGAGTTGATAGAAACGTTTTGCGGTGACGGAGCAAGATTCGGCATCAAGATTCGCTACACGAGGGAAACAGATCCCCTCGGAACTGCTGGCCCACTATCTCTGTTCCGCGATCATGTTGGCAGAGATGAATTCTTTATTCTGATGAACGGCGATATTATCACTCAGCTCAACTTCGCGGACATCGTTAGCTTCGGGCAGCAGCATGATTACGATCTGACGGTCGGTTACGTTGAGCGCGCCTATAAGTCTCCTTACGGGGTGCTCACGATTGATCACAACAACGAAATCTTAGACATCCGCGAAAAGCCGGAAGTTCGACAGTTGGTAAGCAGTGGAATCTATGTTGTTAAAGGGTCCGCGCTCGATTATGTCCCGGACAACACCTACTTCACCGTGCCTGATCTGATTGGGAAATTGCGTGCATGTAACCGCCGGATTGGAGCGTACCACATTAAAGAGTACTGGCTGGGTATCGAGCACCTTGATCACATCGAACAAGTGCGTATGGTCATGAATGGAGTTCTCCCGGAAGTAAGTTAATCAAATCCAACGGGCCAGGTGCACGCAGATCGAACTTATTATGAGACTGTTGGATCAATTTAAGAAGCCCGAATATATTCTCAGACCGAGGCAAATACTCATTCGCGTCAGGCGGACGTGGGGGCGGGCTAACAGATTTGAGCAGGTAGCTCTCCCCTGGGGAAGCAAAATAAAAATCGAGCCGGCGGAGCTGGTTGGGCGCTCGATATGGACGGTCGGCGTGGGCGATTTACCCGTCAGTGAAGCTCTCTGGAGGTTAACTGATCGCGGTGAAACGGCAATAGATATCGGTGCAAACATAGGCTACATGACAGGTCTATTGGCCTTCAGGGTTGGTAGACAGGGCAGGGTTCTGGCCTTTGAGCCTCACCCCCGGTTAGTCAACGTCTTAACCGAGAACGTGGATGCCTGGAGATGCGAGATTGGCGCAACGATTGAGGTGCATCCGCTGGCGTTGTCAGACCACGAAGGTGAAGCGCTGCTAGGCATTCCTGATGATTTTGATCAGAACCATGGCCTGGCCTATTTGGTTTCGGCCGGAGACGATGGTCCCAGGACTCGGATTCCAGTTCAGATCAAATGCCTCGACAATATTATTAAAGAGAAGATCGGGATCCTGAAAATTGACATTGAAGGGCACGAATTGAGCGCTCTAAAGGGTGCCGCGGCATTGATTGACAAATGCTACCTACGCGACATCGTTTTTGAAGAACATCGAGAGTATCCCACGCCCGTGACCAGATTTCTTGAGGAGCGGGGATACGCCTTGTTTGACCTCAGCGCGAGCCTCCTCGGTCCGAAGATAAGTTGGATTGGAAAGAAGCCTCAACATCGTCGTTGGGAAACGCGCAGTTGTCTGGCCACGCTTAATCCTTCTCGCGCACTAAGACGATTCGAAAGACGCGGCTGGCACTGTTTGCGGAGTAAAAGCTATCACTTAAGGGTGGATGCAAAGCAAAGCACCGGCGACAACTCTGCGGTAGACCCGGCCGGAGAGGATTGAGGCTGAGCCGACTCTAGCGACCAAATATGTCTAACGTTGCTGCAAAACCCTCCCTGCCCGTGCGACGGGATTTCAAGGGGACTCTCTCGCGAATGGCATGGCTCTCGACTCCCGCGACCGTAAGCATTGGAGCAATTGCTGCCCTTTTTACGTCTTACCTACTAGTGAATCAGCGCTGGTCTTGGCTATTGCTTATTGGCGGGGTTGTCGCAGTCTTGTTATTGATTGCGATGCGCCCCAGCACGGCTCTGGTTATTGTTTTTGCGTTTCTGCCGTTTCACTCTTTGCTTACTGACGTTTTCTCTCGAACCAGTCCGTTAGTGGCCATTATTAAGGATGTCCTAATGGTCGCTATAATTCTTTCTTTGCTCCTCTATCATCTCGGGCAGCGTCGCAAGTTGTACCTGAACCCCACCCTCATCATGTTCCTGGCTCTTGCGGCAATCAGCTCGATCTATGTCGCTGTTTCGCCTTCCTGGCTGCGAGCACTCCTCGATCTCCGTTTCCTTACTCTCTATCCGCTAATCGCCCTCGTGGCCGCTAATAGCCTAGAGACACCCATTGATCTGAGAAGAATTCTCCGGGTGGTTGCGGCGGTCTCGCTTTTGGTCATTGCTTATGGAATTCTGCAGTTTCTTTACCCGTTTGATATTCCTTTGCGGGCCGCGGCGGACATTTTCAATATTAGAATGACCCGCTTCGGCGAGCTTGGCATTATATCTACCTTCGCCAGCCGACCTTCATTTGGTGGTTATCTGATTCCTATCTTCCTATTATTTTTTCAGGTAAGGCTTTGGGAGTCGCGGCGATCGAGTTGGTTGTTCAGAATACTCGCGCTTGGCGCCACGCTGTTATGTCTGATGCTCACGTTTAGTCGCACTTCCTGGATCGCCTTCCTGGTGGGACTCTTTGTGTTGATGTTTTTTCGCCATAAACTAAAAGCTTCGATCGCATTGGTGGCTCTGAGCAGTTGTCTTGTCATTTTTTATGCGACGCAGTTTTACAAAATCTCCCCGGCGCTGACAGAAGCATTCACGAGCAGCGAATCTTTCGGCGTGCGCCTTGATTATTGGCCTCGAGTTTTTCGTCTCGTGGCCACACGGCCTTTTGGAACCGGTCTGGGTAACGTCGGAGGCCCACACATATTCGAGGATACCGCAGGACAACCGACGGATGTGGACTATAATCCCAGCAGCGAAACAATCCAGGTGACGGATAACACTTATCTTAAGTTGTTCGTGCAGGGCGGATTTCCTTTGCTATTGGTGTTTCTCGGCCTAATAGCTACAGTACTTCACCTCGCTTACAGCGTTCTTAAACGCGTGCGCGACCCCTGGTTGCGCGACGTCGCGATCTGGGCGGTCGCAAGCTTCGCGGCCCTGTTGACGATCTTTACTTCTGTTGATTACATGGAGGCGGCGCCCTCAATTTCAGTTTACTGGCTGGCCGTGGGCGCCTTGTGCTGTGTGCAAAGGTTGATTGACGAAAAACGTACCCGGAACGTTGCCGCACCGATCACAGTCCAAGCGATTTAACTCTCGCCAATGTCCACTCCAATCATCTTCTCATGTCAGTTTTCCACCGCCTATGGCGGCGTGATGCACACTCTAATGGACATCGTGACGCACATTGACCGGAAGAAATTCAGGCCGATTGTGCTTTGTGCGCCGGATGGAGAACTTACGGCTCTGCTTGCGAAGGAAAATATCGACGTCCGAACTGCGGGGAAAGGCAAGTACTGGGAATACAGTCTGAAGCATCCGTTTGGCGCGGTGCGTGATGTGCTTACCGTGGCGGTTGAAATCGTGAGGCTCGCACAATCTGAAAAAGTCCGCATCGTCCATACATTCGATGGGATGGTATTCACTGCCGCTTGTCTGGCAAAGCTTTACCTGCCGGATTTGAAAGTCATCTGGCTCGACAGTGGCTTCAATCTCTATCGGCTGCACTTTCGCATGGTGATGTGGTGGTGCTTCAGGCGTGCTGCTCGCGTGGCGACTCTGTCCAACGCTCGTTTGCAGCAACTGCTGGCGGAGGGTCTGGATCCCTCCAAAGCGCAGGTAGTGCCATGCGGAACTGATTTCCATTTCAGGAATCAATATCTTCCGTTCTCACAGCAGCAAACAAACGGCACGATTCAGGTAGGAATCGTTGGCCGGATTGTGCCGATCAAGAACTTCGAGATGTTTCTGCACGCAGCTCGAATAGTCGCCGACGCTCATCCAAATGTCCGCTTTATGATTGTTGGTAGTCAGGGACTTTTCGAAGATGAAATTGACTATTACCATCGCGTGCTCCGCCTGACCGAGTCTTTGAAGTTGAATGATCGCGTAACGTTTCAATCTCCGGTAGCTGATCTGGCGCAGCTAATGAAGAGCTTCGACATGCTGGTATGCTCTTCGCACATGGAGACCTTTGGCAGAACGTTAGTCGAAGCAATGTCCCTGTCAAAGCCCGTCGTAGCGACGGCTGTCGGCGCCTTGCCCGAAGTGATTCCGGACGGTGAAGTGGGCTTCCTGGTTCCGGACGGTGACGCCACAGCTTTGGCAGAAGGAATCTCCCGACTGGTCGCAGATGCTAATCTGCGAAAGACGATGGGGCAGAATGCTCACCAACGAGTGCTCGATCGATATGACATCCGCGTGGTCGTCAAACAATGGGAGAGCCTGTACAACGAGCTTCTCGTCGATCAGCTTGACGAGTCGGGGGAGCCAGCGCGCCAATGACTCGACTTGCATACCTGACGGTGGCCTGCGACACCGATCCCGACATCAATCCGCCCTATAGAGAACCTCCGGGCGATCATCAGGATATCTGGCAGGGTAACGTCGGAGGCCCACACATATTCGAGGATACCGCAGGACAACCGACGGATGTGGACTATAATCCCAGCAGCGAAACAATCCAGGTGACGGATAACACTTATCTTAAGTTGTTCGTGCAGGGCGGATTTCCTTTGCTATTGGTGTTTCTCGGCCTAATAGCTACAGTACTTCACCTCGCTTACAGCGTTCTTAAACGCGTGCGCGACCCCTGGTTGCGCGACGTCGCGATCTGGGCGGTCGCAAGCTTCGCGGCCCTGTTGACGATCTTTACTTCTGTTGATTACATGGAGGCGGCGCCCTCAATTTCAGTTTACTGGCTGGCCGTGGGCGCCTTGTGCTGTGTGCAAAGGTTGATTGACGAAAAACGTACCCGGAACGTTGCCGCACCGATCACAGTCCAAGCGATTTAACTCTCGCCAATGTCCACTCCAATCATCTTCTCATGTCAGTTTTCCACCGCCTATGGCGGCGTGATGCACACTCTAATGGACATCGTGACGCACATTGACCGGAAGAAATTCAGGCCGATTGTGCTTTGTGCGCCGGATGGAGAACTTACGGCTCTGCTTGCGAAGGAAAATATCGACGTCCGAACTGCGGGGAAAGGCAAGTACTGGGAATACAGTCTGAAGCATCCGTTTGGCGCGGTGCGTGATGTGCTTACCGTGGCGGTTGAAATCGTGAGGCTCGCACAATCTGAAAAAGTCCGCATCGTCCATACATTCGATGGGATGGTATTCACTGCCGCTTGTCTGGCAAAGCTTTACCTGCCGGATTTGAAAGTCATCTGGCTCGACAGTGGCTTCAATCTCTATCGGCTGCACTTTCGCATGGTGATGTGGTGGTGCTTCAGGCGTGCTGCTCGCGTGGCGACTCTGTCCAACGCTCGTTTGCAGCAACTGCTGGCGGAGGGTCTGGATCCCTCCAAAGCGCAGGTAGTGCCATGCGGAACTGATTTCCATTTCAGGAATCAATATCTTCCGTTCTCACAGCAGCAAACAAACGGCACGATTCAGGTAGGAATCGTTGGCCGGATTGTGCCGATCAAGAACTTCGAGATGTTTCTGCACGCAGCTCGAATAGTCGCCGACGCTCATCCAAATGTCCGCTTTATGATTGTTGGTAGTCAGGGACTTTTCGAAGATGAAATTGACTATTACCATCGCGTGCTCCGCCTGACCGAGTCTTTGAAGTTGAATGATCGCGTAACGTTTCAATCTCCGGTAGCTGATCTGGCGCAGCTAATGAAGAGCTTCGACATGCTGGTATGCTCTTCGCACATGGAGACCTTTGGCAGAACGTTAGTCGAAGCAATGTCCCTGTCAAAGCCCGTCGTAGCGACGGCTGTCGGCGCCTTGCCCGAAGTGATTCCGGACGGTGAAGTGGGCTTCCTGGTTCCGGACGGTGACGCCACAGCTTTGGCAGAAGGAATCTCCCGACTGGTCGCAGATGCTAATCTGCGAAAGACGATGGGGCAGAATGCTCACCAACGAGTGCTCGATCGATATGACATCCGCGTGGTCGTCAAACAATGGGAGAGCCTGTACAACGAGCTTCTCGTCGATCAGCTTGACGAGTCGGGGGAGCCAGCGCGCCAATGACTCGACTTGCATACCTGACGGTGGCCTGCGACACCGATCCCGACATCAATCCGCCCTATAGAGAACCTCCGGGCGATCATCAGGATATCTGGCAGGGTATTCTAGTCGGTCTGCCCGCCTTGCGGCGGCGCCTGAACGAATTGTCATTCTTGTCCGGATACAGTCAATTCCCGATCACCTGGCTGTTGCGATCTGACAGACAGATCTATGAACTTTATCAAGACGCGGCTTTCTGTTTCAAGAGATTTGAGAAGACATGGAGACGCGAACAGGAGCAGCATGGCAGCGAAATTGGCTGGCATCCGCATTTGTACCGGTGGAATGAGCGCAAGGAAAAATGGGCGGAGTATCTGGGCGAGGACGAGGACATCGAGATATTAAAGCATTGCCTGGAATCGCTGCGGCGGTGCATCGATATATCCGCGGTGCGAACGGGTTGGGTCTATCATTCAAACAGACTCATGAACTTCTTCGACAACGAGGGATTGCTGGTTGATGTTTCAGCAATTCCCGGCACGGCCCAGAGCAAGTTTTGGTACCACGGTCGCTTCTTGAACTGTTATCACGACTGGCGAGGCGCGCCGCGAATGCCGTTTTTCCCGTCCAAGGTTGATTACCGCCGCCGGGCGAAGCCCGATGAAAGCAGCTTGAGCATTCTTGAAATGCCAGTGATTGTTAGAAGGCTTAATGTCTGCCTTCAGCTATCCCGTTACGGATTACATAAGCTGAGGATGTTACGCAGCAATTCTGTCAACTACAGCGATTGGGGGAGCTTGGGCTATCAGGGTGTGTTGCTTTCTGGAAAGACCAGACCGTTCAACGAAGCTGTGAAGCAGACTCTGACGGCGGCTATCCACCACCAGACAGTGTTCGTTAACACTTACTTTCATACCGACGACCTATTGTCGGCGACGCTGGTTGAAAACTTCATGAGAAACCTGGAGAGCATTTTTCACTTAAGCGAGCAGATGGGATGGACTGTCGTGCCGACAACGCTGAGTAAGGCCGCCTCCATAATAAAGGCAGAGATGATTTCGCGACAAACTGTGTCAGGCCTTGTTAATGTGGCCGAATCTAAATGAGTATCTGAACCATTTTTGCAGATCAACTGGAGTTTGTCGCTGATTGGAAAATAGATTCGAGTCGGTGGTTATGGACAAGGGAGAGCAACCGGTTCAGATTAAAACTGCTGCCGAGATACCCGTCGCGGCGCTTGAAGACTTTTACGATCAGATGTTTCCTGACCGAGCCGCTTTCCTCAAGCTTCATTGGCGATGGCTCTATAGAGTTGGAACTTATGACTCTGTTCCCGCACCTCTTGTTGTAACCAGTGGTGATCAGGTTATCGGGCATGCCGCGTTGCTACCCGCGCTTCTGCGCCATGGCCACGAAGAGCGCGTCGGCGCCTGGCTTGTAGATTTTGCTATCCTCCCAGGATGTCAACGTAAAGGTCTCGGCTCTCTGCTTACACAGGAAGCAATGCGACGCTGTCCGTTGCTCCTAGGTTTTTGTAACGAGCGCTCACTGGGTACGCTGTTAAGGTGTGGCTGGAAAACCAGAACCCACACGCGCAGTTTCCAAACGAGTTTTCGGCCTGAATATCACCCTTGGGTTCTCAACAGCCCTTGGAGATTTGTGGGCCTTCTGGCGGGCAAGGCAACGCGCATTGTCTACCAAGCACGTACGCGAAGACGATCGCCGATTGAAGTGACGAAAGCCAAAGGGGAGACTTGGCAGCCTTCTCTGATGAAGAGTTGTCCGAGACTCTTCACGTTTCGCGCTCTCCTGATTTTCTCCAATGGCGTATATCACTAAATCCTTTCGCCGACGAGCATTTCGTGCTGAAGTTATCCTCTACTGATGCGGGCAGGTGTATGGGCATTGCGCGAGTGGTTGATGCGGGTGGATACCAGCGACTTCACCTGCTTACCTTAAAGATAAACGGGGCGAAGAAGAGCCTTCTCCAAGCCTTTTTCGCCAGCCTGGTTTGGTGGGCGCTGAACGCCGATATTGATCATATTTTATTGTTGGCGAGCGATCCGAGAGTTGTTAGAGCGGCGAGATTATGGTTTCCCGTATCCAAACCGCTTCGCTTCATTTACCATTCGACTGATCCAGATTGGGGCCAGGCTCTGGATATTGCCGCTCACAGCTGGGAATTGATTGATAACGATTTTGATTTGACCTTTGTATCCCACCAAGCAGGGCCGCAAGTCAGTTAAGGGAAATCTCGATGGGGAGAAACGAAGTTAGCGGTTTGAGGGACCACGCTTTGGCGATGCGCGCGCGTCTCGAGCGCATGGCAGGAGACGCGCGAATCCTCCCTGCGACCGAAATTTCTGTGACGGCGCTGGAGGAGTTTTATGATCAAATGTATCCAGGCAGAGCGGAATTCCTAAAGAGCAATTGGCGATGGCTGTATAGAGTTGGGGAGTATAAGTCCATCCCCTCACCCCTGGTCGCGATGACTGCCGACCGGATAGTCGGTCACGGGGGATTGATACCTGTAACATTACGGCGCGGCGACGAAGAGCGGACCGCTATCTGGATGCTGGATTTTGGGATTCTGCCTGAGTATCAACGTAAAGCCGTTGGCGGACTGCTGGTGCATACAGGAATGTCTCTGTGTCCTCTCCAAGTGGCCTTTCTCAACGAGCGATCGTGGAGCATGGTTGCAAAACTGGGTTGGGAGACTTCCTTCCAAACGACCGCCTTCAGATTGTTGTTGCGGCCCGACCAGCATCCAAGACTCCAACAGGCATCAACGAGCGTGCGCACAATCCAGACGCTTGCCGGCCTGGCAGCTCGTACTGTGTGGCGGGCGCGAACATTTCCCTGTCGAGAGCCTTCAGTTTCACCAATAACAGCAAGTAGTCTGGCCGTGTTCTCTGCAAGAAATCCCGGTTCTGTCCTGCATGTGCCTCGTTCCGATCAGTTCTTGCGCTGGCGCATTTCAACGAATCCTTTCTTTGACGAGCATATCGTCTTCAATTTTCAGAGCGGCCGCAATGTTGGTTACTCAGCAGTTGCGCGCCTGGTTAATGATCGCGGATATCGCCGCCTCCACTTACTCGCGCTAGGCGGAGACTCGTCGAATCGGGATGCTCTATCCGACTTCTTCGCCTGTATTGTTCGCTGGGCGATTAAAGAGCACCTTCACCACATTCAGTTTATCACGAGTGACGCTGCGGTTGCCGGCACCGCGCGCTGGTGGTTCCCATTC
>MWWB01000147.1_pt1 | contig 15187 bp, 12 predicted proteins | sample 1047291 | NCBI WGS metagenome assembly MWWB01 (sample SAMN06349976, study PRJNA376086) | soil metagenome | isolation source: MS4-1 sample Antarctic (ecotone) soil | place: Antarctica | reverse complement strand
CTTATCAAGATGCTGGAGAATGTCGCGCCCGACAAAGTTCAGAACGCAAAAGCAATTGCCGAATTTTGCGATGGCATTTCACATATAACGAATCTCGATGCGGTTAATGCACGGCTGCTCTATTGCGCGATTGTCGAAGGCGAATCGTGGGCGGTTAAAGAGATTTTCGACCGTATCGCAGGCAAAGCACCGCAGGCAATTGACGTTGATTTGACGATCAACGATTGGCGGACAGAAGCACAAAAATATGGACTATCAGAAGCAGACATTCTCGCAGAGGCAAAACTACTTATCGCAGAATCCATTGATGATTCAAGCGGCGAGTAACGCGATAAAAAAGCGAATCGAGCGCGAAAAAGGCGATGCCGTGCTGATGGCGACGCGCGCCGGAATTGTCCCGGATGCGTGGCAATCGGATTTACTGCAATCGGACGCAAAACAAATGATTCTGCTTTGTTCGCGTCAGTCCGGCAAAAGCACGGCTACTGCAATTCTTGCGCTTCACCAGGCGATTTACACGGCTGATTCGTTAATCCTTTTGCTTTCGCCCAGTTTGAGACAATCGCAGGAATTATTTAGGAAACTGCAATCATTTTATAACGAACTTGAAGCAGCTTCGCCCGCGCAAGCCGTCGAAGAATCCGCACTCCGAATGGAATTATCAAACGGCTCGCGCATTATCGCGCTGCCGGGCAAAGAAGCCACCATTCGAGGTTTTTCGGGTGTTTCCCTGCTCATCATTGACGAAGCCAGCCGCGTCGAAGATGCGCTTTATCAGAGCGTCAGACCGATGCTAGCCGTATCTGGCGGGCGCATCATTCTCTTATCAACTCCATTCGGCAAGCGCGGCTTTTTTCATTCCGAATGGACCGACGGGATAGGCTGGCTGCGAACAAAAATCACCGCCGATGGGTGTCCGCGAATTGATAAAGAGTGGTTAATGCGTGAGCGCCAGATGATCGGCGACTGGTGGTATCGGCAGGAATATTTTTGTGAATTTGTCGAAACCAACGACCAGGTTTTTTCTTATGACGATATTCTAGCGTCGCTTGATTCAAGTATTAAGCCGTTATTTGAGAGGAGAAATCAGCAATGAGCTATGAAACGAAACAAATACTGACTGACGTGAAAACCGAAAAATCTCTTTTTCTCGGACTTGATTTGGGGCAAGCGAAAGATTTCAGCGCGCTTTCTATTATTGAATGTGTCCGCACTGTCACGTCTCAATATAATCTGCCCGGATGGGGAAGCAATGTAAAAACAAAAGATGAAGTTGACGGGTTGCACTGCATCCACTTGCAACGCTGGGCGTTAAGAACGAGCTACCCGGCAATTGTCGCTGATGTTGTCGAGATGATTAACGGGATTACGCCGGAGCGAACAACGGGCGGCAAAACCGTTTTAGCAATTGACGCAACGGGCGTCGGCGCGCCGGTAGTGGATTTATTTAAGCGCGAAAGAATTAACGCCAAACTTGTTCCGATTCAAATTGTCGGCGGCGCAAACGTATCAAAGGAACACGGAATGACCCGTGTTCCGAAACGCGATTTAATGAGCGTCGTTCAAGTCGGCTTGCAAAACCGAACGCTTAAAATTGCGAGCGGTCTTGACCTTGCCGAAACACTAAGCCGTGAACTGCAAAACTTTACCGTCAAGATTACCGGCGCGGCAAATGATGTTTACGGCGCGTGGCGCGAAGGAACGCACGACGATTTAGTTTTGGCGGTTGCGCTTGCCGTGTGGAAAGCAAACCAGCCGATTTTTAGAGAACTTCCCATCAGACATTATTCGCAGCAAAGTTGGTAAAAATTAAAAGGAGAAAACAATATGAATGACACAGAAAAGCAGAACCTAAATAATCTTTTTGTCTCGATCCGCCATAAGGCAGAGGAAAAACGGCGCATTGAAGCCGAAAGGCAGCAAAAACTAAAAGAAATGTTTAACCAATCAGAAATCAATCCACTGAAGCGATTGACAGGGAGAAAATAAATGAACGCAAAATCAAAACAAATTGAAACCGAACTTAACAACGCAACCAAACGGCTCGACGAACTAATCGAGATGCGCGACGGCATTACAACTAACCTTCAAACCTTGCAGCAAGGCTTTATCGGCGGCAAAACATCGCTCGATGAGCTTCAAACCGAGCAAAGCAAGCTGACAACTTTAGAAAGCTCAATAAAGGCTTTAGAATTCAGGCAAAGCGAACTGCACGACGCTTTTCAAAAGGCGGGTTTTGCCGAAGCGCAAGCCGAAATAATTAACCGTTTGAAATCACTTGCCGCGTCTGCTGAAGAAGCATTTGCAACCCGTGAACAAATACGAATGGAGTTTGATTCGATTATCAGCAAATATGCTAAAAACCTATTTGACGCATCGGCAAAACTCGGAGCGCAAGCGCAGGATTTTACCCGCAACTTAAATTCACTTTCTGAGGATAATCAAAAACAATTGAGAAGCGATGCCGCGATTGATCCGGCTTCATTTTCACTACTTGAAAAGGGTAACCGAAAGTCGCCGAATCAATTTGAATTTGTCGATGTTATCAACACAGTCGAAATGACTTTAGCACAGAAGAAATATCGTGCGGAGCAACGGGAACAATCAGCAATTTTCTCGAAACGGCGAATGGAAAAGCAGGCGGAAATTCAAGCAAAACGAGCGGAAGAAAAACTAATTTACGAGCAGCAACTTGAAGCGGAGCGAAAACGAATTACCGCATTGAGGATTGAAAATAAATTACCGCGTTTATCGGCAATTGACCTTGATGTTGCGGCAAGTGAATTGTTACTAGCGAGAAGTGCGGAAAAAATGACATACAGCCAGAAATAAGAGAATAATTTGTTAATAATATGGAGTTGATATTTTAGTGTAAATAATCAACAAAAAAGAAGAGCCGCAAGTTTTTACGCTCACGGCTTTTTCGTTCTGCTGGAGACGTGGGAAGCAGCGGACGGATTTATGTCGCGCGTGCGCGACATACCAACACAACCATTAAAAGTCGCACAGCCTTTGTCCTACGCGCGCGCGGGCTGGTCGAATCGCCCGTGTCCAGGTGGAAGGCTCGAACACTTTATCCTACGCGCGCGCGGGCTGGTCGAGTTTAAACCCTCTTTAATGAGGGTTAATGCTCTTTATCCTACGCGCGCGCGGGCTGGTTTCCATAATTAATTATGGATTTTGCTCGGCTGGTCTTTGTCCTACGCGCGCGCGGGCTGGTTTACATTGGCTTTGATAAAAAAGCTGGTAAATTCCTTTGTCCTACGCGCGCGCGGGCTGGTTGTAAACAATTGTTTACAAAATGAAATTGAATTACTTTGTCCTATGCGCGGTTGGGTTGGAAGAACGCGGATTCCGCGTTCTTAGAGGTTTGAACAGTCGAGCCTATGCGCGGGCGTGCCAAAACTCATCTCAGAGGTTAGCTTTTGGCACTTTGATTTTGGGACGGGTTTTGATACTCAAAAACAGCCAAAAACAGCCGCTTTTCAATACTAAAAATTTAGTATCAAAAACGCTCGTTTTTGGGACGGGCGCGACAACGAAACTCCCTCAGAAAATAAGCCGCAAGTTTGACGCTTGCGGCTTTTTCTTTTATTCGCTTTCGTTCGTTTGAACATTCCACTTGCCGCTTCTCCAGCCTTCAAAACCGTTTTTGATGAATTGATTTTCGGCGTTGTCGCAAGCGAAAGAGTAACCGAAAACTTTTTTCGTAACGACAATTAGAATGTTTTCGCGCTTTGTTATCTCTTCCTCATAAACGATTGCCGAAAGCAGAATCAAAAAGGCTTGTTTTTGTCGGTCGTCAAACTCGTCCGCGCTGAAAATGCCCGTCGTTTGCGTGATAATCCATTCGGACAATTCGCAAGCCCTGTCTGGTGTCAATCTGATTTCCTCGTCTCTTTCGATTCGTTCGTCTTGCTTTGTTTCGACTTCGGAAAACTCGACGCTAATTCCGTTTTTCTCGAAAAGATAATCGAGCAAAAACTTTTTCACGTCCTTCGGCGTGTTCGGGTCGTCGGTGACTAAATAAATTGCGTTTGTTTCCGCATCCGTTTTGATTTGTTGTTCGTTTTGCTGTTCTGTATTTTCCATCGTAAAATCTCCTATAAATTGAACGCGCCGCCCGTTTGGTAGATGTTCGGCGCGTTCGGTTATGGTTGAAGGCTTATCAGAGTGTTTGCTTTGATAAGCCTCTGCCGTTTATGCCGTTTGTTGCTGGCGTGCTAGTCCGATGTGCAGACTCAAAGCGGCTGCGCTGTGATAGCAAACCAAGCCTTTTTCCGCGCCCTTGCAGGTGCAAGCCACTGTTTTATAACCGCGTTCGTCTTTGCGACAAACGACCGTGTAATAGCCTTTGCTGCCCGAAACGCGATAACGTCCGAAGCAGTCAAACTCAACGCGCGGGCGAAGTTTTTTAGCTTTGGCGATTGCCTTTTCCAGTTGCTCGATTCCTTTTAATATAAACATTTTTGTAATCCTTCCTTAATTTTGATTTGTAGTTGCTGCTACAAGATAAATACTACATTCTTTGTGTAGTAGTGTCAAGTAGAAATACACAAAAAATGTAGTAAGCTGTAAAAAAAGTGTAGTAATACAAAAACTGTGTATTCATTTGTTGTGTAGTAATACATTTTTCGTGTATAGTGAAATTATGATTACTTTGAAACTTGATGAAGTTCTGGAGAAAAGAAAGAAAACGGCTTACGAGCTGCATAAAAAAACAGGCTTGCATCAATCGGTTATATCGAAGCTAAAGCGCAACGAAGCGAAAATGATTGCGTTGGATGTGCTGGATAGAATTTGCGATGCGCTCTACTGTGAGCCGTCCGATTTGATTGATTATAAGGCGAATAAACCGAAGGAAGAAAAGCCGTCCACCACGCCCGAAACGCCCGAAAAAGCGGCATCTGGCGACGATTTAATGACCGTTCAAGAGATTATGAGTTATCTAGGTAAAACAGAGTCTAGCGTCTTGCGTTACGTCAAAGAAAAGGGATTAAAAGCAGAGAAGCATGGGCGGAAATGGATAATTTACAAAGCAGATGTTCTGGAATTTGAAAACTCGGATTATTACAAAAGTTTATAGACTCAATTCTTTTTGTTGACTGGCAGTAAATAAAGATTTAACTTTGATTCAGATTTTTGATATTTAAAAGCGAAATGCCGTAAATCTCGACAATTTACGGCATTTCTAAAAATCCTAAAACCGTATCGGCGGTTAGGTTTCTAAAGTCAATTTAGATTTTTTCCCTCAAATTGTCAATATTTGCCTAATCCCAAACAAAGGCAAAATTGACAAATAATCTCCTAAAATTAAATACACACAGAACGCGAAACAATCCCGACGCAGATTTTTGTTGCAATCCTGCCGAAGATTATGCGACAATACCACCCGAAGCATCTAACCAAAATCAGCCAACAAGTGATAACTACATCTGCATCTTGCAAAGCTGGTTTAAAGTTTCAATTTGTAAAAAATTCAGAATCTCAAGAACTCGTCTTTTAATTAAGACCACTTCAGCGGTACCCGGCTTAATAAAAAAAGCCCATTGCTTGCAAGATTCAGAACGTAAGTTCTGCATTTTAGCGAGTTTTTTGTTTTTTAAAGTTAAAAATTATGAAAAAAAAATCAGACACAAAAAAAAAATTACTGGCTGCATTTCGGCAGTCGGAGGTTATCGCCGAAGCATGCCGGATCGCTGGCGTAACGCCGTCCGCGTATTACTTTAATTTTTACAAAGACAAGGATTTCAGGCGGCAAGTTTTAGAAAAACGCGCCGAAAATCTTGCCGAACGAATCGCGGAGGCTGTTTAAGGGGGAAATCAATGAAGACTACAAAAAATAACGCGCCAAAACCGTGCAGGAATGGCGCGTCCGATAGCAAAAACAAAAAAACAATGCAGAAATCAATTCAAGGAGAACTAATTCATGGAAAAGATAGCACGAAAACCATTCAAAATCAACACAATTGTAACAGTTGTCGCATTGCCGAAACCGTCCGACCGGCTTTTCAAATTTGAGAGAGAGGGCGCGTATACATTCGAGTGCGACATCTGCTCGTTGCCGTTGCGCCTTTACGGCGAGGCGTTTTTTGATTCATGCGCGGACGCTGAAGCGGGAAGTTCGCGGACCTTATGCGACCGTCACGCGGCGGGAACGGAGGTGGCGAGACAATGCTAACAACCCTCGAAATCGCAAAAGCATACCAACGGCGCGGCTGGCAGCCGATCCCAATCGCGCATCGCTCGAAAAATCCGAATTTTCCCGGCTGGCAGAAATTTGAAACGACCGAAAGCGATTTGCCGAAACATTTTAACGGCGCGGCGCAAAACATCGGCGTTTTGCTGCGTGACGGTTTAATTGATATTGACCTGGATTCGCCCGAAGCCGTGAAAATCGCTGATTACTTTTTACCGCAAACAGAAGCCGAATTCGGGCGTGCCGGGAAACCGCGCTCGCATCGTCTTTATTACTGTAAAGGCGCGTCGTTCGAGAAATTCAATAATCCGTTTTTGCTCGCATCGAAAGACGAAGGCGACCGAAAACGGGCGTGCATCGCAGAGTTTCGCACAGGCGACGGACTGCAAACAGTCTTTCCCGGCTCGACACACGAAACAAGCGGCGAAGCTATCACTTGGAGCAAAGACGGCGAACCGCTCCAAACGGACGCGCAAACTTTGCGATGGGCGGTTGCGCGGCTCACGTCGGCGTGTCTTATTTCTATTTTTTGGCGCGAAGGCGTTCGCAACGAGCTTAACCTTGCTTTGTCCGGCGCATTGCTCCGCAACGGCTTCGACGTTGCGGCGACAAAGAATTTTATTCGAGCGGTTTGCGCGGCGACGGACGACGAAGAAACCACCGACCGATTGAAAGCGGTTGACGCAACGGCGGAAAAGTTAAAGCGCGGTGCGAAGGTTGCCGGTTTTCCTATACTTGTCGGACTGACTGACAAGAAACTTGTTGAAACCGTCTGCAAATGGCTTCAAATCGAAAGCAGACAAGACGGCGGTCCTGTTCGCCAAAAGGGCGATCCCGCCGAATTTTCAGGCGACGCGAACCAAAACGAAAAAGCCCCGCTCCGCCCCTTAAAAATCGTCAAGATGTCCGACGTTAAAGCTGAAAAAGTGGAATGGCTTTGGAATCCCTTCATTCCGCTTGGAACACTCACACTGATTGACGGCGAAGAGGGAATCGGGAAATCTCTCATCGCGCTGCAAGGGCTTGGCGTTGCCGTCGCTGCTGGGAAAAAGATTGATACAACCAGCGGAAAGCTGGTTTTCACTGATACTGATGCTAGCAATGTTTTAGTAATGTCCGCTGAAGAAAGCCTTTCTTTTGTCGTAAAACCCCGTCTGCAAGCCGTTGACGCTCCGTGTGAGAGGTTTGTCGCTGTTGATGAACCGTTCACGCTCGATAACGACGGAATTATTCGGCTTTCAATGGCAATCGCAGAATACGAACCGAAACTCGTAATAATTGACCCTTTGTTTTCATACACCGGGAAGGTCAGGCTGAATGACGACAACGAAATTCGCTCTATTACCGACCCGCTGACAAGATTAGCGGAAAAGTTCGGCTGCGCGATTGTCGGCATCCGGCACATCAATAAATCAAAAGGCTTTGGCGATGCGCGGAACGCCGGGCTGAACGGCGTTGGATGGCGTGCGGCGGCGCGTTCCGCTTTACTTGTCGGCATTGATAAGGAAACAGGCGAAACCGCCATTGTCCAGACCAAGACGAATTTAGCGGAAAAATCAAAAAAGGCTTTCGGTTATAAAATCGAATCGGCACAAATCCCACTTGAAACCGGCGAATTTATTTCCGCTCCGAAACTCTACTGGACGGGCGAAAGTGATTTGACCGCCGAAACGATGCTTTCACAGCTTCGCAATGACACGGGCGAAGAAAAAAGCGAAAAGCAAGATGCAATTTCCTTTCTCAACACAGTTTTGAATGACGGCGAAAAACCCGTAAAAGATATTCAAGCCGAAGCCAGGCAGATTGGAATTTCAGAGAAAACTTTACAACGAGCGAAATCTGCTTTGAAAATCAAAAGCCGTAAAGAAGATTTCAAAGACGGAAAATGGTTTTGGTGTCTCCCTGAAGGTGGTCAAGTTCTTGCTGAAGGTGGTCAGATAAATATTGGTGACCACCTTCAGCAAAAAAAGACAAGTAAAGGTAATAATAACAACAACTTAACTGAAGATGGTCACGTGACCACCTTCGGTCAGAAAAAAACAGAAATAACTGAAGATGGTCACGTGACCATCTTCGGTCAGAAAGAGCCGGAAAAAACTACTGAAGATGGTCACGTGACCATCTTCGGTCAAACCACTGAAAACAAAACTAATTACGCCGGTAATGTAGCCGAAGATGGTCACCAATATTTATCTGACCACCTTCAGCAAGAACTTGACCACCTTCAGGGAGAAGATTTCTACGCTTGCTTGTATTGCAGCGCGGATATTTCACCGACCACTGCCGTTTGTCCCGAATGCGACAAACCGCAATTACCGTCATTCGGGTAGGAGGAGATTTTATGCAGACAGCAACCAGATTAAAAGAACCACTACCGAACACGGCGAAGTTAACCACAACCGAGTGGCGCGTCGTCCTCACTCGCGGCGAATACACGCGATTCGGCAAAAGTTGCGCGGCGATAACATTCAAACCCGGCGTTCTTGGATACGCGCGGCGTAATAAATTCCAGCGCAAGTACATTCAAGTGGTTTGCCCAGCCGTAAAGGGCAGTATCGGTAGTTGGCATATTCACGAGACGGAAGCCGACCTCCTCCTCACCGTCGCACGACTCGCGCCGAACCAAGCCGATGTGCAACGGACGTGGGAGGCTGGCTGGATGCATATTTTTTAGAACAAAGGCAGGGTAAGGCAAGGCTCGACGAATAAAAACGGCTCACAGAATTATGAACGAATTGAAATTGATACTGCCTTATCCGCCGTCGGTCAACAATCTTTACGCCACTTTCGGCGGACGGCGAATTGTTTCCGCCAAAGGCAGAAAGTTCAAAGCGGACATCGCAGATTTAGCCCGGCGGCAAGGCGCAAAGATGCTCGCCGGTAATTTGTCCGTTACTTTCCGCGTGTTTCGCCCGAAACGAATCGGTGATTTAGATAACCGTTTGAAAATCAGCCAGGACGCGCTCAAAGGAATCTGCTTTGCCGACGATAAGCAAATAATCGAAATTCACGCTTACCGTTTTGATGACCGTGAGAATCCGCGAAATGAGATTGATGTAAAGGAAATTCGGGCGCGTGAAGTTGAAATAAAGGAATAGTAAGGCAAGGCTCGACTAATAAAAACGGCTCTACGATGCGACCGAAAATAAGAAAATGGCAAATAAACAGAAAGAATACAGAAACGGAGAGGAAAAATACGCGCGCGGCGAACATCCGAACTCAAAAGCAAATCTTCAATTATGGCAGCCGGGCGATGTGCCGAATCCTTCGGGCAAACCAAAAGGCGCGATTGACATAAAAACCCGTCTTATCAAGATGCTGGAGAATGTCGCGCCCGACAAAGTTCAGAACGCAAAAGCAATTGCCGAATTTTGCGATGGCATTTCACATATAACGAATCTCGATGCGGTTAATGCACGGCTGCTCTATTGCGCGATTGTCGAAGGCGAATCGTGGGCGGTTAAAGAGATTTTCGACCGTATCGCAGGCAAAGCACCGCAGGCAATTGACGTTGATTTGACGATCAACGATTGGCGGACAGAAGCACAAAAATATGGACTATCAGAAGCAGACATTCTCGCAGAGGCAAAACTACTTATCGCAGAATCCATTGATGATTCAAGCGGCGAGTAACGCGATAAAAAAGCGAATCGAGCGCGAAAAAGGCGATGCCGTGCTGATGGCGACGCGCGCCGGAATTGTCCCGGATGCGTGGCAATCGGATTTACTGCAATCGGACGCAAAACAAATGATTCTGCTTTGTTCGCGTCAGTCCGGCAAAAGCACGGCTACTGCAATTCTTGCGCTTCACCAGGCGATTTACACGGCTGATTCGTTAATCCTTTTGCTTTCGCCCAGTTTGAGACAATCGCAGGAATTATTTAGGAAACTGCAATCATTTTATAACGAACTTGAAGCAGCTTCGCCCGCGCAAGCCGTCGAAGAATCCGCACTCCGAATGGAATTATCAAACGGCTCGCGCATTATCGCGCTGCCGGGCAAAGAAGCCACCATTCGAGGTTTTTCGGGTGTTTCCCTGCTCATCATTGACGAAGCCAGCCGCGTCGAAGATGCGCTTTATCAGAGCGTCAGACCGATGCTAGCCGTATCTGGCGGGCGCATCATTCTCTTATCAACTCCATTCGGCAAGCGCGGCTTTTTTCATTCCGAATGGACCGACGGGATAGGCTGGCTGCGAACAAAAATCACCGCCGATGGGTGTCCGCGAATTGATAAAGAGTGGTTAATGCGTGAGCGCCAGATGATCGGCGACTGGTGGTATCGGCAGGAATATTTTTGTGAATTTGTCGAAACCAACGACCAGGTTTTTTCTTATGACGATATTCTAGCGTCGCTTGATTCAAGTATTAAGCCGTTATTTGAGAGGAGAAATCAGCAATGAGCTATGAAACGAAACAAATACTGACTGACGTGAAAACCGAAAAATCTCTTTTTCTCGGACTTGATTTGGGGCAAGCGAAAGATTTCAGCGCGCTTTCTATTATTGAATGTGTCCGCACTGTCACGTCTCAATATAATCTGCCCGGATGGGGAAGCAATGTAAAAACAAAAGATGAAGTTGACGGGTTGCACTGCATCCACTTGCAACGCTGGGCGTTAAGAACGAGCTACCCGGCAATTGTCGCTGATGTTGTCGAGATGATTAACGGGATTACGCCGGAGCGAACAACGGGCGGCAAAACCGTTTTAGCAATTGACGCAACGGGCGTCGGCGCGCCGGTAGTGGATTTATTTAAGCGCGAAAGAATTAACGCCAAACTTGTTCCGATTCAAATTGTCGGCGGCGCAAACGTATCAAAGGAACACGGAATGACCCGTGTTCCGAAACGCGATTTAATGAGCGTCGTTCAAGTCGGCTTGCAAAACCGAACGCTTAAAATTGCGAGCGGTCTTGACCTTGCCGAAACACTAAGCCGTGAACTGCAAAACTTTACCGTCAAGATTACCGGCGCGGCAAATGATGTTTACGGCGCGTGGCGCGAAGGAACGCACGACGATTTAGTTTTGGCGGTTGCGCTTGCCGTGTGGAAAGCAAACCAGCCGATTTTTAGAGAACTTCCCATCAGACATTATTCGCAGCAAAGTTGGTAAAAATTAAAAGGAGAAAACAATATGAATGACACAGAAAAGCAGAACCTAAATAATCTTTTTGTCTCGATCCGCCATAAGGCAGAGGAAAAACGGCGCATTGAAGCCGAAAGGCAGCAAAAACTAAAAGAAATGTTTAACCAATCAGAAATCAATCCACTGAAGCGATTGACAGGGAGAAAATAAATGAACGCAAAATCAAAACAAATTGAAACCGAACTTAACAACGCAACCAAACGGCTCGACGAACTAATCGAGATGCGCGACGGCATTACAACTAACCTTCAAACCTTGCAGCAAGGCTTTATCGGCGGCAAAACATCGCTCGATGAGCTTCAAACCGAGCAAAGCAAGCTGACAACTTTAGAAAGCTCAATAAAGGCTTTAGAATTCAGGCAAAGCGAACTGCACGACGCTTTTCAAAAGGCGGGTTTTGCCGAAGCGCAAGCCGAAATAATTAACCGTTTGAAATCACTTGCCGCGTCTGCTGAAGAAGCATTTGCAACCCGTGAACAAATACGAATGGAGTTTGATTCGATTATCAGCAAATATGCTAAAAACCTATTTGACGCATCGGCAAAACTCGGAGCGCAAGCGCAGGATTTTACCCGCAACTTAAATTCACTTTCTGAGGATAATCAAAAACAATTGAGAAGCGATGCCGCGATTGATCCGGCTTCATTTTCACTACTTGAAAAGGGTAACCGAAAGTCGCCGAATCAATTTGAATTTGTCGATGTTATCAACACAGTCGAAATGACTTTAGCACAGAAGAAATATCGTGCGGAGCAACGGGAACAATCAGCAATTTTCTCGAAACGGCGAATGGAAAAGCAGGCGGAAATTCAAGCAAAACGAGCGGAAGAAAAACTAATTTACGAGCAGCAACTTGAAGCGGAGCGAAAACGAATTACCGCATTGAGGATTGAAAATAAATTACCGCGTTTATCGGCAATTGACCTTGATGTTGCGGCAAGTGAATTGTTACTAGCGAGAAGTGCGGAAAAAATGACATACAGCCAGAAATAAGAGAATAATTTGTTAATAATATGGAGTTGATATTTTAGTGTAAATAATCAACAAAAAAGAAGAGCCGCAAGTTTTTACGCTCACGGCTTTTTCGTTCTGCTGGAGACGTGGGAAGCAGCGGACGGATTTATGTCGCGCGTGCGCGACATACCAACACAACCATTAAAAGTCGCACAGCCTTTGTCCTACGCGCGCGCGGGCTGGTCGAATCGCCCGTGTCCAGGTGGAAGGCTCGAACACTTTATCCTACGCGCGCGCGGGCTGGTCGAGTTTAAACCCTCTTTAATGAGGGTTAATGCTCTTTATCCTACGCGCGCGCGGGCTGGTTTCCATAATTAATTATGGATTTTGCTCGGCTGGTCTTTGTCCTACGCGCGCGCGGGCTGGTTTACATTGGCTTTGATAAAAAAGCTGGTAAATTCCTTTGTCCTACGCGCGCGCGGGCTGGTTGTAAACAATTGTTTACAAAATGAAATTGAATTACTTTGTCCTATGCGCGGTTGGGTTGGAAGAACGCGGATTCCGCGTTCTTAGAGGTTTGAACAGTCGAGCCTATGCGCGGGCGTGCCAAAACTCATCTCAGAGGTTAGCTTTTGGCACTTTGATTTTGGGACGGGTTTTGATACTCAAAAACAGCCAAAAACAGCCGCTTTTCAATACTAAAAATTTAGTATCAAAAACGCTCGTTTTTGGGACGGGCGCGACAACGAAACTCCCTCAGAAAATAAGCCGCAAGTTTGACGCTTGCGGCTTTTTCTTTTATTCGCTTTCGTTCGTTTGAACATTCCACTTGCCGCTTCTCCAGCCTTCAAAACCGTTTTTGATGAATTGATTTTCGGCGTTGTCGCAAGCGAAAGAGTAACCGAAAACTTTTTTCGTAACGACAATTAGAATGTTTTCGCGCTTTGTTATCTCTTCCTCATAAACGATTGCCGAAAGCAGAATCAAAAAGGCTTGTTTTTGTCGGTCGTCAAACTCGTCCGCGCTGAAAATGCCCGTCGTTTGCGTGATAATCCATTCGGACAATTCGCAAGCCCTGTCTGGTGTCAATCTGATTTCCTCGTCTCTTTCGATTCGTTCGTCTTGCTTTGTTTCGACTTCGGAAAACTCGACGCTAATTCCGTTTTTCTCGAAAAGATAATCGAGCAAAAACTTTTTCACGTCCTTCGGCGTGTTCGGGTCGTCGGTGACTAAATAAATTGCGTTTGTTTCCGCATCCGTTTTGATTTGTTGTTCGTTTTGCTGTTCTGTATTTTCCATCGTAAAATCTCCTATAAATTGAACGCGCCGCCCGTTTGGTAGATGTTCGGCGCGTTCGGTTATGGTTGAAGGCTTATCAGAGTGTTTGCTTTGATAAGCCTCTGCCGTTTATGCCGTTTGTTGCTGGCGTGCTAGTCCGATGTGCAGACTCAAAGCGGCTGCGCTGTGATAGCAAACCAAGCCTTTTTCCGCGCCCTTGCAGGTGCAAGCCACTGTTTTATAACCGCGTTCGTCTTTGCGACAAACGACCGTGTAATAGCCTTTGCTGCCCGAAACGCGATAACGTCCGAAGCAGTCAAACTCAACGCGCGGGCGAAGTTTTTTAGCTTTGGCGATTGCCTTTTCCAGTTGCTCGATTCCTTTTAATATAAACATTTTTGTAATCCTTCCTTAATTTTGATTTGTAGTTGCTGCTACAAGATAAATACTACATTCTTTGTGTAGTAGTGTCAAGTAGAAATACACAAAAAATGTAGTAAGCTGTAAAAAAAGTGTAGTAATACAAAAACTGTGTATTCATTTGTTGTGTAGTAATACATTTTTCGTGTATAGTGAAATTATGATTACTTTGAAACTTGATGAAGTTCTGGAGAAAAGAAAGAAAACGGCTTACGAGCTGCATAAAAAAACAGGCTTGCATCAATCGGTTATATCGAAGCTAAAGCGCAACGAAGCGAAAATGATTGCGTTGGATGTGCTGGATAGAATTTGCGATGCGCTCTACTGTGAGCCGTCCGATTTGATTGATTATAAGGCGAATAAACCGAAGGAAGAAAAGCCGTCCACCACGCCCGAAACGCCCGAAAAAGCGGCATCTGGCGACGATTTAATGACCGTTCAAGAGATTATGAGTTATCTAGGTAAAACAGAGTCTAGCGTCTTGCGTTACGTCAAAGAAAAGGGATTAAAAGCAGAGAAGCGCGGTCGGAAATGGATAATTTACAAAGCAGATGTTCTGGAATTTGAAAACTCGGATTATTACAAAAGTTTATAGACTCAATTCCTTTTGTTGACTGGCAGTAAATAAAGATTTAACTTTGATTCAGATTTTTTAATATTTAAAGAACGAAACGCCGCGAAGTTGGAAGCTTCACGACGTTTCTAAAACTGCAAACCGTTCTCGGCGGTTCGGTTCTAGTCTTGAATTTAAGGATTTTTCCCTATCTTGTCAAGAATTTTGCCTAACCCCAAAAGGCAAAATTGACAAATAATCTCCTAAAATTAAATACACACAGAACGCGAAACAATTCCGACGCAGATTTTATTTGCACTTCTATATTAGAACGTGTAATAATATCACTGCTCGAAGCATTCTTCCGAAATCAGCCAACAAGTGATAACTACATCTGCATCTTGCGGAGCTGGTTTAAAGTTTCGATTTGTAAAAAATTTAGAATCTCAAGAACTCGTCTTTTAATTAAGACCACTTCAGCAGTTTCCCGGATTTATAAAAATCCGCATAACTCGCAAGATTCAGAACTTCTGTTCTGCATTTTAGCGAGTTTTTTGTTTTTAAATTTCAAAATTATGAAGAAAGAATTAGACACAAAGAAAGAATTATTGGCTGCATTTGAGCAGTCGAAAATTGTT
>MWWB01000145.1_pt1 | contig 15236 bp, 14 predicted proteins | sample 1047291 | NCBI WGS metagenome assembly MWWB01 (sample SAMN06349976, study PRJNA376086) | soil metagenome | isolation source: MS4-1 sample Antarctic (ecotone) soil | place: Antarctica | reverse complement strand
AGCCAGGGCCGTGGCGATTTGACCGATGAGCAAACCACGGCGTTCGCCAATGAGTTCATGGTGGCGTTGATGGAAGCGGGTAGCGATATGATGCGCGAACTCTTCCATACGAAATACAGCCGTGACGCCTTGCTCGAATATATGATGGGCCAGGATGAAGCAGAGTAGGGCAAAGTACTTTGGGCCGGGTGTCATAATGGCATCGGCCCAAAGCATCGGGCGATAGTCTCACCGGTTGTGAGAGACACGCTTATAACGTGTCTGAGGTGGGTTCGACTCCCACATCGCCTACCACATACAAATCGTAACGTTACCCAATAAACAGTCAGGGGAACCCATGCCACGAGCGCGCGAATATAACAATCAAGCCGAAAAGCAGTTTGCCTACCGGCAACGGATGGAAGAGAAGAAGCTGGAAACATTGGCATCGCTCAGCGCAGCCGCACGCGTTCCAGGAGCCGTGCGCAACGCCGTGAATAGTGGCCGTGTGCCCTACTGGGTAAGTGATGCCGAAACCGATTCGGAACTGATTGAGAACCTTGTCGCTTATCTTAATGGCGAATCGAGATCGGCGGCGTGCGAAATCATAACGCTCTGACAACACATCCCAGCACACAAGCCGGCCATCCTCATCAGGTGGCCGGCTTTCGTCCTTTCGTCCTTTCGTCCTTGATTCCTGCCACGTTCAGCACGCGCCCGTCATCTTTGCACGTTCTGACACTTCGACCTGTAGAATTGGCTTGCAGCGCAAAGTCCCCAAAGTACTTTGAAGATGTCGGCTCCACGCGCGCGAGGAATCAAGGAGATGCGCACCGCCAATCCCGATCTGCGCGCCGTCGGCTCCACGCGCGCGAGGAATCAAGGTCATACAATGCTTATTGTGTGACTTAGAAAACTTCGGCTCCGCGCGCGAGGCTAAGTACTTTAGGCGGGTCGAAACTGTAGCAGTGTGGTATTGCGGGCCAAACAAAACTGCCTCAATTGAAGCAGTTTCGCAAACACAAGGTCGAAACTGTAGCAGTGTGGTGTTGCGGGTCGTCGTGTCGTGATGCAGTTCGGCCACGATTGCACCCGACGCTTTCAACGCTTGCCGCGCCGCCAGTCCCAGGGCGCCACCAGTCCCAGGGCGCCACCGCGCCGGAACAGCCTACAGCACGCGCAAACGGCGCCGGCGATAAAGACAGCCGGTCAATGCCGAACGGGGCCACCAGCGCAGAGATAGGCACATCGGCCACGAGCGACGGCCACGAGTGCGAATTTCTCAACTTACAGCCGGGTGGGGGGTCTCTCAAAAGTGGGGTAGCCGCCAAAATTTTTCCAACTTTTTCGCACTTGCCTGGGCTTAAAAATTCCGGGGCCAAATTCTGACCGGGTAGGGGCTTCGAACTTTGGTTTGCGCGTGGGACGAGCGGGGAACGGATACGCGGGTTGGTGGGACGTAAGCATTAGTAGAATTACTAACGCTTTCACTCACTGCCTTTGATTCCCAGTTATCCACTGTCTTTTGAGTAACACCTACAACCGCCGCCGCTTTTTCTTGCGTCATGCCCTGCTGTCGAAGCTGCAAAGCGGTTTCGCGTTGCAAGTCCTCGATCTCGACAGGCGCGCCCAAAGTACTTTGGGCTTGTGGCAGCAGGACGGGCGACGGTGAGGATGATCGTCCGATGTTGCCGGTCTTCATCTTGGCCGTCGTGCCGTGTTTGGTTTTGTAGGTGCGCTCACTTGTCTTAGAAACAGGTGAGGGGTAAATCTCTTGGCGAATTTTCCAAACAAAGCTATGGGCGACGGCGCATTGGCGACCAATATCCGAATCGCTCCATTCCTTCCATTCTTCATCGCGCAGCAACTTTTCGACAGCGCGGCGCTTATCTTGGTTGGTGCGACGCAAGCCGTGCGAATCGTTGGCGCCGACAGAGAAGAGAACGGCATCGCGGCGGGTGCCTTGTCGCACTTCGCAGGGGTAGGTTGTCCAGCCGTTGCGCTCGGCGGCGTAGATACGGTGGTAGCCGTCGGCCAGCCAGTAGCATTCGCCATCGTAGAAGACAACGGCGGGCGGCAGGGCCACGCCCTCCGTTATCCTCCGGCAAAAGAGCCGAGTACTTGCAACAATATCTGCTCATTGGACGGGGCAGAACCACTGCCCATCGTGCCGGACACGCTGCCGCCTCCCCTGCTGCTGATATTGGCGTTGGGCATGGTGGCGCCGTCCAGCTGCGCGTTATTGAACTGAGCACCCGCTACTTCCAAATTTCCCACGCTGAGGCTTGCCACGCTCAGGTTCCCGCCGCTACTACCGCCAAAGCCGCCGCGCCCGCCGAACGATGGGAAGAATTGCGCGTCCGGCACGAACTTTTGGAGCAGAGACCCGGCCAGAGGCCCAGCGAAGCCCGGCGTGAAAGATGGCATTTGAGGTTCACCGCGCATTTCGCTAAAAACATCGCCGCCGCCATAGCTTCGAAGCTGAGGTGAGCCCCCCATCGCTTTGGCCAGAGCGGAAGCGTAGTGAGTGGCCGGGTTCGCTTGTGCCGCCGCATCGGGCGTGTCGCGCCGGCGACGGCTGAAGATGTCAAAGGCGCCGCCATCACGTTCATACATCGCCCCTTGCCCGCCCGCCTCTCGATACGCGCCGCCAAAGATGCGATCGGTGATGCGGCCCGATAATTCATGCAAGGCACGTTGCTTCACCATTTCCGCGATGCCTTTGGCAAACGACTTCACGCCGTTGCCGATGCCGTTTTCAAAACCCTGAGTCAAAGAATTTTCAATGACGCCGCGCATCTGATCGGCTTGCTGTCGAATTTCTTCCAACCGCTTTTCAAATTCCAAACCCTGACGAGCTGCCGGTTCTACTTTGTCGATGTCTTCTTTCTTCCAACCTTGCCGCTCCAGCCCCTGGCGCACGCCCAAGACTTCACGGCCAATGCCTTGAGGCATTGCCATCAAGCGCAGCCGGTCTTGCACGTCTTTGATGTATTGATTGATTTCGGCTTTGCGTTGTGCATCGCGATCATCGCTCGGACGTTGGACATTTTCGACATAGCCTTCATGTTGCGCCGCGTCATCGGCTTTGCGCTTTTCCTCACCCTGAAAATGGCCTGACCACATTTCGTCGTTGAGCGCCGCCGAGCCTTTGGCCATTTCCGCCATATCAGCCGCGACTTGCTTGCGAATTTCTGTAGCAGCATCATCGGCCTCTTTCAAAGCCGCTTTGTAATTTTGAACTTCTTCCCTGGCAACTTCGGATAATTGCTTTTGGCGAAATGCTTTTAGATGACTGTCGATTTGTTCCGGCGTAAAATCCTTGCCCTTCAAGCTATCGGCCTCTTTTCGATAGTCCAAAGACCGCGCAGCGTTGGCATCACTAACGCCCCGCGAACGCATCGAGGTTTCAAACTGCGAATACGACAGTTCCGTTTTCATCGCTTGCAGATTGGCGACCGCGCTTGCGGTCGCCACGCGCAGCCGCTCAGTCATCGCATCTTTGGCTGATGTTGCGTTGAGCTTGATGTCAATGTCGTTGGACGCCGTGCGAAATTCGCGCGCAAACTCTTGATACTTTTTGCCAGTGATGCCCGCTTTGGCAAGCATCCCTTGAAACTCTCTTGAAGCGAGTAGAGTTTGCGCCGCAAAGCGCGCTGTCGTCGTGTCCGTATCCTTGACCGCCGCGCCCCAAGATTTCGTAACGGGCACGGCTTTGGAGAAGCTACCGGCAAATTCGCGCGCGATTTGAGAAATCGAGTCATTGGGATTGATCGCCGCCACATCGCGGCCCGATGTACTTTGACGTGGCGTGCCCTGACGCGGCGCATTGGGGCCCAAAGTACTTTGGTCAATGAAACCCGGTGCGCGATACGCCTCATCGCCGCGCCGTGGCCGATAATCGTAGAGTGTTTCCTGGCGATGGCTTGAGTTGACGACCTGGCCGCCACCCGCCGCCATCTTCGCGTGCCAGCCGGAACCACCATTGCGCCGGTTAAAAATCAAGTCGCCGCGCTGTGACTGCGACGGGTCTACTTGCTGCCATCCGGCTTTGATTGCGTTCTGACGTAAACCGCCCGCCGATGCGGTGGGCTTGATGTTGGCCCCCACTGCGTTAGCCATGCGGGACGCCACGAAAGCGCATGAGAGTTTTGGTTCGCCCGACGTAAACGACTTAGCGATCTGCAACAGCATCGCATTGGATGCCGTGTCCGCCGTGCGCTGTGTTCCCTGAGAGCCACTGTAGCCAACGCCTGAGCCGTCGCCGCCTTGCAAGCGGTCGAGCCGTGATTGAGCGCGCGAGCGCCCACCATTGGCCGCATTGAGTAGCCGTTGCTGTGAAGTCGCGAATTCATCAACACGCCCCTTCAAGCCCAATAACTTTTCAAAGCGCGCGATCATCGGCGCCAATGGGTCAGAAGTCACGCCCGCTGCCAGCAACTTTTCCTGAAAGCCGCCAAAGAAATCGCGCATCGTGCCCGATAGTTCGCCGATGGTATCGATGTGCTTTCGTGCCCGATCTTCGATGGAAGACGCGGTTCTGTCGAACGCTTGCACGCTGTCTTGAAGTCTGTCTGTATCCAGTTTCAACATCGCCGCCGCGTGTTTGCGCGCCGCGTGTTCCGCTTCGGTCTGTGCTTTGCTGGCTCGTTTCTTGGCTTCGGTGCCTGCACCTTCAAGTTTGGCCACAGCATCGGCGCCAGTCGCCCTTGATTGTACTGCCGCCGCTTGTGCCGGTGTCGCTGCACGCGGCCCCGCCATGTTCTGCTGCCGCCATTTGGCGGCTTGTTCCGCCTTGACGCGGCGAGCACGATTGATAGCCGCGCTTCGATCATTGGCCCACCCGCCGCGCATATTGTTGTCGTAGTTGTCGATATTGCCTTCAACAAGGCCCGCATACAACCGCCCGCCCAAACGGTGCAGCGATTCGCCGGGGTTGGACAACATTTCACCGATGCCGTAGGTGTCGCTTTTGTTGCGTCCCAATTCATAAGCGCCGGCGCCGGCAGCCGTGCCCAGAGCGACGGGGATAGAGATACCGCCAGCCGCCAGCGCGCGCAACTTGATAAGCGCCGCCGTCAGAATCCCAACCTGCCCCGCCGCGCCCGCCGTGCCCAACGCCGTAGAAGCCACAGCCGTAGCACCAAACGCAATGCGCAGGTCACGCAGCAATCCCAAAGCGACTTTGATGCGCCCGCCGACTAACAACACCGCGCCGCCGTAGGCAATCGTCTTGACCGTCAAGTCGCGGGTGGCCGGCGATAACGAGTTGTACCAGCGAAATAGACTTTGGCTCGACTTCAAAACGTCATTCAAGGCCGGTAGCAAAATCGTTCCCGCTTGAATGGAAAGAACCTCCACTTGCTTTTTGAATATTTCAATTTGCGCGCCGGCGCCCTTGTTTTGCTGAGTCAGTGCCTTTTGCTTCGCCCCCACGCCGTCGGAGGCTTTGCCCATTTCGACCAACTCGGCGCGATAGTCCTTGCCGCCGTTTTTCAGCAGCGACAACGCGCCGCGCTGGGCTTGCATATCAGGCAGCAATTTCTTGATTGCGTCCCCGTTGCCGCCCGTCTTGTCTTGAATCTCTCTCAAAATTCCAGGCAACCCCTTGGCCTGCAGCGCCGCAAAGCCGTAGCTGATACCCAACTTCTCAAATGCGCCGCGCGCTTCTTTGGAAGGATTGGCTATCTTGGTGATGAGATTTAAAAGGTCGTTGGTGGCCTCGCTCGCGGTCTGCCCGCTTTTTGTTGCGACCGCGAGGGAAGCGCCGATCTCTTGCAGCGAGATTCCGGCTTTGGATGCAGTCGGCAACACTTGCCCGATGGAGCCGGCAAGCTCCTCGAAATTAAACACACCGCGATTTACGCTCTGAAATAATATGTCCATTCCGGCGCCAGCATCCTTGACGCCACCGATGCCAGAGTTGAGCACGGCCATCAATGTTTTTCCACTCGTGGCCGTGTCCGTCATGCCCGCCGATGCACCTTCCGCCGCTTCTTTGAGTACGTCCATCGCTTGCTTGCCCTGAAAGCCGGAAGAGTAGACATCGTATAAACCTGCCGCCAAATCTTTGGGGCCTTGTCGAATGTTGGGGTTAGAGGCCAGACCGACAACGGAATCGTTGAGCTTTGCGAGTTGCGGCTCGGTCAACTGAGCGATGGAGTTGACATTGCGAAGCGCCTGATCGAAGTCCGCTGCCGTTTGCACGGCCAGCCCCAGCCCCGCCAGCGCGCCAGCGCCAACGATGCTTGCCGCATCTGATAAAGCTGTGCCGACACTATCGCGAGCGGCCTCGGATTCCGCCGCTTCGCGTTGGGGTTGACGAGCGGCCCGCCGCGCCGCCGATTGCGTCGTCTTCTGATCGAAGACTTCCTGCTGTTGCAGGAGCTTGTTCTGATGCGCCGATTGGCGGGCTTGCGCGCGGACGTCGGCTTGCGATTGGATTTGTGCGATGTGCGCCGCGTGCAGTTTTTCCCCGGCGACCAACTTCGCATTGGTAGCCGCCTGAATTTTGGCCGCATCGCCGCCAAAACCGCCGCGCCCGCCAGCCGCGCCGACTTTTACGCCCAGTTGCACATCGGGCCGGGGTTTCTTCGCCCAGGTTTCAATGAGCCGGTCAGTTTCGTTCAGAGCTTTTTGAACCGGCGAAGATTCGGCTTCCAAAATTACACGCAAGGTAGCGATATTCATGTTTTCATCCCCAAACGACTAAGCTACAACAGTTAAAAGTTTGGCATTGGCGGCTTCGATTTCAACGAGGCCTCTACACCGGCGCTGATTTTGGCCCGATGCTCCTGCGACATCGGCGCGTGTGGCAAGCGTGTAGACATGAGAATCAGGCGAAAACTTTGGCTTCGACGGCTTGAATCATTTCGGCCAGCAATCCCGTATGCTGGAACGTCAACAGGTTATCTTCGGTATACGGCCACACGGTTTCATCGGGGCCTTCGGTCAAGTCCCAACTATCGACCAGGAAGAGAAGCCGTTGGGCATGGTTGCCCGCCATTTCCAAATTCAACTCTTCGACTTTGCTTGTGGCCGCTTCGACTTTGGCCTGCACTTCGGCGATGCGCGTGTTCAATTCGTCTTCGGTCGGGATACGGCTTTGCTTTAAGAGCACGCGCACGATTTCACGCAGAAGATTGCCGCCGGCTTGCTGGTTTTCGATGTCAGCGGAATCGACCAACTCTAAACAGCCGGGCGCTTCCGCACGGAAAATTTGCCAGGCGTCCTCAGGCGGCGCGGCCAACTCAGCAGCTTCTCGCAAGTCCCGGTCGATGCCGGCGAGAAGGTCTTGCAACTCGCGGTCGATGCGATGCCATTCGGCCAGCAGCGCATTGTATGCTTTGTGGTTTTCACGGTCGTTCATCTTGCCCGTTCGCGCGATTAGCACGATACGCATTGGGCCGCGCTCGATTGTCACCGGCTCGATGGCCAGTCGTAGAGATTCAATGTTCATGATTTCCTTTTGAATTTGAAATTTAGTTGCCAGGCTTCCACGCCGTGAATTGGGCAAGCGCCGCGTCTACCTGGTCGAGATCAACGCCATCGGCTGTAATTGGGTTGGCACGCGGTCGGGTTGCCGGCGGAAGGCCAGCCTCACGCAGACATAAATCGACCTGTGAAAAATCGACTTCATTTTCGGCGCGAAATCGAGCATCGCGCGAGAACGCCGTAAACAGAACTGCATCCGGCACCCGCCCGGCGATCACTAACGCAATTCCGGTGATTTGCTTTTTGGCAACGTCCCACTCCAGCGAAACGCGCCGCGCCGTGTTGCCCAACACAGTTGTGAGCCAGGCCGGTTCGGTCACGGTTCCGAAAAGTTCACGGCCATCATCACTGACAGTCACGGAATCGAGCGTCCCCAGTTGGCCGTCCAGGACACTTGGATAGTGCTCAAGGTTCAAGCGCAGCGGCCCTTTGAAATCCGATGCCGCTTGGCGGAGCTGTGCCGTTGTGACGGTGAGGCCTTTATCAGGATACGGCCCTGCCTCGAACAGTTTTCCGGTGCGAATTGTCGGTTTGGTTTCGTTCATAATTTCCTTACTTTTAGCTTGGTCGTTACACAAAAGCCCTGGTGCGCCCAGCGGCCAGGTCTTCGGCCATTGCTGCTTCAACACGCGCACGATTGGCCGCCTCTTCGGCCTTCAGCCGCTCCTCTTCTGCCCTTTCATCCTGGGCCCGTTGTTGGGCAATACGTTCGTTGGCTTCCCGATCTTCGCGGCGAAGTCGTTGGCGTTCATCGGCTTCGGCTTGCTTTTCCGCGATAATCGCAGGATCACGAAATTCGGCAAGCACCAGCGCTTGATTCAAAATCGCGTCGAACGGACTTGTCGGAAGCGCCGCGCCGCGATCGAATTGAGTGATAGAAATGCCACCCAACGGCACTGAAATGCCCGACACATCGGCGCCCAACTCTTCTAAATTCGACGCAAGTGCGGGCGTGCACGTGAGTTGTGCCCGGAATTCCAATCGCAAATCGCGATGGGCCGCCAGAGCGGAACGCACGGCGTTCGCGTGATCTTCTATCGCCGACTGAGCCGATTGAATCGATTCGAGATACGCACCGAATGAATCGTTGCCGCGCTGGGCGAGATCGCAAAGTAACGCGTGGCCGGCCTGAATTCGTTCGCTCTGCAACGTTGCCGACAAATCGCTTTCGAGTCCGGCGATTTCTAAATTCAGCTTGTGCAACGCACCATCCATTCCCAGCACGCGGGCGCTCGCTGTTGTCAGTCTGTCGGCATCCACGTCGCCGCGATTGAAGCCATCGGTAGCCGCATCCAAAGTACTTTGGGCCTCGTCCCGCAACTTCATCGTGCGTTCGCGCTGTGCTTGTTTCGCTTCTAATTCCTGCTGCAAATTTTCTGATTTCATGGCTTCCTTTTTGGTCTAAATCCCTAAATGTAGTTTATTGCGTTGGAGACTAGTAGCCCGATTCACGGCACCGTCTTGCGCCGCCGACGGTCGATACGCTTCGGTCTACCTCTGGGCCGCCGTGCCGACTTGAAACGCTCCAAATCCTCGCGAATTATTATCCACACATTCGCCACACGAATAGCTTTGAGGTGCCGGGATCGGACGTGGTATGTCACCGCCGCGCGAGTTATGCCCAGCTCGCGCGCCGCTTGTGAGGCAGATATGAGTTCTATCATGGTGGTTTTCCGAATCGCAATGTTTCTAAATTCGATAACTGACAAACGCGATGCAAATTTGGTATCAAATTGCAATCAAGTCTGCGATTGCACGAAACGGGAAGAGAACCGAAACCCGCTCAAAGACCCCTCACTTTCGCACAATTCCCTGTTCGCGCTTTTTTCGATGTGGGGGCCGTGTGAACTTGAATCTCAAGTTCAACTCCCACCTCCAGCTTCGATTTCCTCTAACACGCCTTCGAGATATGGACTCAGCGGAACCCACGGCACAAATTCACTGATGCGCCGCCACAGAGCGCGGACATCGACATCGGCGCCTAACAGATAACCCTCGATGCTGAGCCAATATGCCATCTCGCATTGATGTGCGCGAAAATCACCCTCAGCACTCTCATCACTAGCAATCATCCGGTTCATCGCCAAAAACGCTTGATAGCGCGCAAACGCTTGGACATGATATTGTGTCGGTGTCTGATTCATGCTGCTGCCTCCTGGTTTTCGGCGTTCTCGCGATAGGCGGCACCCGCGTCGAGCTCGACGGGCCAGCCGTTAGCCGTGTGGCCGCAACTATGAGCTGCCTCCAGCGCGGCTTCATTGGCCAAAGTACTTTGAGCCAACAACGACATCAGCGCCGGTTTATGTTCCCGAACCATGTCTAAGATTTCGGTGCTGAGGACATCGCCAGGTGCTTCGATTTCCAATTCGCCGCCATCGGCCACAATGGAAACACCGCGCGCTTCCAATTCGGTCATCAAAGAGAGCGCATTCATACCCGCACCTTCCTTTTGGCCGGCTTTGCTTTATAGGCTTCGTTATCGGCTTTCTTGTTGGCCACCTCTGCCTCTGGCATTTCCGGCAATACATCCGTTACTGACACCACTGTCACCCCTAAAGGGTTGTGACAGTTGTGACAGTTGTCTTTGTCGCTGCTTTTGTCACTGTAATTGTCAGTAGTGTCAGTAGTGTCAGTAGGGCCGATTCGACGGTATAACGGGCTGCCATTATGTTCACCGCATTGTTCAATTAAACTGCCTTCAAGTTTTTTGCGGTGTCGCCAAAATGTGCGTTCATCGCAAATTCGCGGGTTGGATTCTTCAACTTTTTCGTTCCAGAATCCAACCTTCACGCCCTGGACACCATGCCCGGACGCTTCGATGGCAACCCTGTCGAAAACCTCCATAACTGCATCGCGAGTTTTGTCGGCGCGCTTGGAGTTGGCTGTTTTGGCAACTTTGGCCGTCACGACTTCGCCGCACGGCTCGAAAACAAGCGATGTAATCGGGTCGCCGTATTCATCGCAGTAAGGCAAAGTCACTTGGATTCCACGCAACGCGAACGCTTTAAACTCCTGGCCGCGCTGCTTCTCGCAGCGCACGAAAACCGTGTTTTCCTCATCGCCTTCGGGACAGTCGAGTGTGATGTGAGCATCCACGTTATTCTTGATTGCGCCTGCGCCGCGAAAGGTGCCAGTACTTTTGGCGTTATGGTGCAGGACTTGGACGTGTGCGCCGATCTTGTCGCACACTGCCATCATGCCTCGAATGAAGTCCGCCATCTGCTCATTGGCGTTTTCATTGGCACCTATGGCGCATTGTGAAAGCGTGTCCAGCACTACAAACGCCGGCGCGATTCCTTCAATATGCTGCGAGAATTTTTGCACCGTCACGGCATCGGCCAGGTTGATCGGCACTTTGAGGATGTGGAAGTTTTCGGGCAGATCGCACTCGTGGTGTTGTGCCCAGGCCGTCGCGCGATCAAGCATCGTATAAAAGCCTTCGGCGGCCACATAGACTACTGCGCCTTGCTTGACCTCACGCCCGAAGAAATCGCGTCCGGTAGCGATGCACAAGCCCATTGCCAGCGCGATGAATGATTTGAAGTTGCCGCTGTCGGCGCTGAGGACAGATGAGATTTTTTCGAGAAGCAATCCGCGAATCAGCCAGAGTAATCGCGGAATCGCGGCCATGCTCTTGAAGGTGTATGTTTCGTATGCGGGTGCTTGTGGTTTGTGGTTGAGCAGCACATGAACGGAATCACGAAAATCGGCTATCGACCCCGGCAAGTTCATAAAGTCGCCAATTGCTTTTGCCGAAGCATCATGACCGGTGAGTCTGAGGTCTTGGCAGATGGAAACTGAGTCCAGTCGCTTGCCGAGCGCGGCTTGCCGCGCAAGTATTTCGGCGATTTCTCGAAAGTCGGGAAAGGACTCTGGCTCTTCGATGCCTTGCTCTTTCAAGTCATCCCAACGCGCCAATTCGCCCTCTGTCATGACGCCAAACAGTAGGCCCCGTTGGGCGTCGTAATGTAGGGGTTTCGTTTTGGGTTCGTGCGGCACGGTGCCGCGCCGGGCTTTGGCCGGGCGCTTGGCTTCGGAGGCAGTGCGCTTGTAGGTTGGGTGGCCGTTGGGATCGGCGCCATTTGTCGGCGCGGTGGGCGCTGGTGGGGCGTTGTCGGCGATGTCTTGCACGCCAGTGGCGTTTTGGTCTAAACTGTTTGGCATTGGGAGGTTACCTCTCTCAATAAAATTGAGACCGCGCCCGCGTTACTCAAACCTTGAACCAGCGATTGCCCGTCGCTGGTTTTTTGGCGTCTATGAGCAACTTGCTCGCGGCCTTACGATATTTCCTACATGAATTTACGGCGGGTCATCACCGCGGCACTTGGTAAATGACACATAAGCAAAAACAGGCACCGCCATAGGAACCCGCTCGTTAAGCGGGAAATATGACGGTGCCTGTAGAAACGCAAGGTCTTTTACAAGTTTTTTCGCGGCGAGATTGTTATCCGCCTGCATAGTTAATTTTAACCCTATTCCCGCATGAATGGCAAATGACTTTTATCACGCCGTTGGGAACTTCGCAGAGCCAGACGATTTCGGTGTGACTGACAACTCGCGGGCCAGATCGTTCTTTCGGCTCTTGCCAATTCCCTGCTGCTTTCAAGTTGTCTACCTCGGCTCGAAACTCATCCGTGCCATTCTTATAGGCGTCCGATTGTTGCTGTTTCTCGTTTTTCACGCGCAACCGTTCGGCTTGTCGTTCGGCGCGATTTAGATTGGTTCTGATGTTGATTGGGACTTTGTAATACCCGTCAGCTTCTTTTCGGTATCCTGTCCATATCTGGACTTTCATCTGCCCGTAAAATGCTGATTGTTGAACGCCATAAAACATTAGAATCGGATTTATGAAAACATCTTCAATGATATTTTCATACGCTAATTCAGCATCACACGACGGGCAGCACCACGCCTTTTCCGATGCTTTCCAACTCGCTTTCGATTTATCCGGTGTGAGCAATCCGTGCATGATGTCACCTCAAAGTCCTTTGGTCGCCTACAGTTTCGCAATCCACTTATCGAGGTCGGCACGCTTGAATTTCTGTCCACGGCCAAAACCCTTGTGTGCCGTCAGCTTACCCTGAGTGATGGCCGCCTTGATCGCGTTTTCACTTGCGCCGGTGTAGCTCATTGCTTCCGCTCGCGTGAGCAGTAGCTTGTCGGCGACGGCCACGCTGGGCCGCTCTGGTTGCGCCGGCGCGCTCGATACCATCGCCTGAATCGTCGCCTGGGCCGTCGCAGTGACGAGCCGCTCGATTGCATCAAAGCTGGCTAAGGGTGACAAAGCCGTGCTGTCGTGGTTGTCATTGTTTGTCGCACTTCCGTTTTGGTCGCTCATGCGTTGCACGGCTGGCCGGTGTGTTGGGCGTTCCAGTTCGGTTTTGAACCGCTCCAATTCGCCGCGATCGTAGACAGCGACATCAAATGTCTTTCCCTTCTCATAGCGCACGCCGATGCGATTGTGAGACGTGTAGCGTTCAAGCGTGCGTTCGCTCATCCCCAGAAATAAAGCCGCCTCTTTTTTAGTCATAGCTGATTCGCTCATAGTCATTTCGAAAGGGTGACAAAGCGCGACTGTCGCTGTTTCACCCTTTGACGGGCTTCAGTTCCAAGAACCTCGACAAAGAGCGTCTGTCGTGGTTTCGGGCTTTGTCGGGCTTCAAAGTACTTTGGTCACTCATGCGGCCTTCATCAACTCCACGAGGCGTTCGCGCTCTTCGCTTTCGAGCCGATGCACCTCCGATAGAGCGGTCAAGTCCATGCGGTCTTCAATTTCCGTTATCAACCGTGCCCTCAAAACTGGGGCGGGCAAGGCATCCAATTCAACAGAGACATCCCCGTGTTTTTGGATAAAAGCAGCCGCGCGGCTGTCTGTTTGCTTAGCGAAGTCCGGCGGCAGATTGTAGCGGCGCACGTCCTCTGGATTGAGCGCGCATTTAACAACTTGAGGATTGCCGCCGAAAAATTCCAGCCGCTCTTGCAGCGAGCGCACCATGTCTTCGCCGGACGGATCGAAGTCACCAAAATATAAAACCGTTGCGTCCTCACCATAGCGCGCGGCGGCGTTTCGGATGGAATCCCAGCCGTCGTAGCCGCGCCCTACTTGCAACGTCACGCCGTAGCCCCTCAACACATCCTCGAAGATGCCGCTCAGCGCGTCCTTTTCAAGCCACACTTCCAGGTAGGATGGCTGCGCTTTCCAAACGTCACGCCGATACTGGTGCGCAACTGAGGCAAAATCTGCCGGGTCATTCCACATGGCGACGGTACGCGGACGGCGCAAGCGGTCTTCGATCCATTCCCAGGGTATCAACCCTTCTTTTCGCGCATCGCGTAGAGCGTTGCTGACCGCTTGATACTGGCTTCGATTGTTTTTTATGACTTGTCCAGAAACAAGCTGATAGTAAACCTGGCGCACCGTCATCGGATGCGATTCCGCCAAAATCGTGCGGGCGGTTTCAATGATGTTCAACGTCTTTTGTTGCCTTGCCATAATTGATTCATTGGGTCATTGCACGCCTTCCTTCTGCGCCATATCCCGAATAGCCATTTCCACCACGCCGGTCTGAGACACACCTCGCTTGGCCGCGATCTCCACCATCAACCGCCTGGCCTCTTCGCTCAAATTCAATCCAACGGGCTTTTTGCCGGTGCTCTTTTTGGGAGTTGCTGTTTCCACGATTCCACCTCCATTTGCTTTCGATAGATATTCTATCACAAACAGATAGGCAGTCTATAGAAAATAAATAAAAATTATTTGGTTTCGCTATTGCATTGCTATACAAAACCTATCATACTTTCCTATAGAAGTTGAAAGTAAAAGGGAGTTGATTTTATGCGATGTGTTGATTGCGGAGGTTCATTCGGGCACGGCGAAGCGTTCACCGACCAAAGCGGCGACGTGGTGTGTATCGTGTGTTCGACGTATCGGGCGCCTGTCTCGCCGGTGGCGGCGACGGTGGCCAGAGTCGAAGCCAAGCCGGTGCGCAAGCGTTGCCCGCACTATCATGTCATCCGCGAGTTTTTCACGGTGGCGCGTGAACTGGGTTTGGACACAAGCGAAGCGGCGCGTGATCGGATGCGCGGCGCGCTGGGAATGCTGCTGGGCCGGCGCATTGAAAGCCGGGCCGGCATGAGCGGCGCTGATTGGGCGTTTGCGACGAATGCGGTGCGCATGAATCGCGTGTGGTGGTAAGTCGAGGAAACGCCTCGCCAGTGGCTGAAACACTGGCGAGGCGTTTTTCAGTGTAGCCAAAGTACTTTGAGAGGAGACGAAACGATGAATGAGACAGCGACACAAACAACTAAGACGTTGAACCCCGACACGCCCGCCGCGAAGGTGCGCAAGCAGGTGGCCGATCTGCTCATCAGCACTGGCTACGCCAGCGACATGAACACATGGAAGCTTGCTGACTGGGTAGAGTGGTTTGGCGGGCATCTGGTCGACGCCTGGGGCAACGCGCAAGACCAGGCACAACACGCCGAATATCAAGTCGAGCGGCTGGGCAAGTTGGTCATGGAAGAAACCGCCGCCAATTACAATCTGTGCTACGGCGCGCCGGTTGTCGAAGAGTTGAACGATGAGCACATGGAAGAGAGCGAGTGTTTCGTGCGCAACCATATTCATTTGCTACACCATCGCGCACAACTTGATCGCATCGCGCCGTTCTACTGGTGGAGCCAGGGCCGTGGCGATTTGACCGATGAGCAAACCACGGCGTTCGCCAATGAGTTCATGGTGGCGTTGCTGGAAGCGGGTAGCG
>MWWB01000144.1_pt1 | contig 15313 bp, 16 predicted proteins | sample 1047291 | NCBI WGS metagenome assembly MWWB01 (sample SAMN06349976, study PRJNA376086) | soil metagenome | isolation source: MS4-1 sample Antarctic (ecotone) soil | place: Antarctica | reverse complement strand
CTTCTTATACTATTTCAATACTTATCTCTTGCTTTAAGAAAATTTGAATTGCTTAAAAGTTATAAGCAACACGCAAGCCTACATTAGGTATAGTTCCACCTCTATTTGATATTCCCATATATTTTAGTTCAGCATCCAGGTGAGGCGATAATTTTAACCCCACACCAGGCGAGTAAGCGAAACTCGTCCCTTGCCCGGTTTTAGTGCCAACTGCAGCACCCAATTGAGCATGAAAAAAAGCACCGGGTGTAAAATAATATTTCACTCCGGCTAATAGTGGCACAAAGCCAACACTGCCGCCGCCATACTTTGATTTAATGTTATAATTCAGGTATCCACCACTGAAAGTAATCCCAAGATCAGCAGCAGGCATTATTTCATATTGCAGCGATCCTCCTATAAGAGAAGAATAGATTTCTCCGTTTTCTCCGACAGGCAAACCTGCCTCAAGTCCTATACTAAATCCTGAAGAAGTGGCTGAACGTGAAGTAGCATTTCTTCCCCTTGTTTGAGCATTCGCAGTAAAATAGATTGCTGATAACAGCAAGATCAAAAAAGCATTTTTCATAATTATAGATTTTACACCACCTAATCAAATTTGACTCCCAAACATGGGCATCGGGAATTTGTAACAATTCAATAAGAGCATTAACAATAACCCTTCCATGGAAAGACAGAATTACACTTTAGGTTTTTGTTTTACAAAGTGGTAGGGTAATTGTAATTGCATCAGAAAAATAACTATGAAAACAAGTAAATATAAAATAGCATTGCTAAGCAGTATTATTGTAACCTCTCTTTTTTTGTCTGTTAGTGTTATTGCACAGGAGAGAAAATTACCAGACGGAACAATTGTTTACCCCGATGGTACAAGAAAACTCCCTAACGGAACTGTGATTTACAAAGGTGGAACCGTTGGAGAAAAAGGTACAACAGTATCTTTACCTGATGGCAGTGTTGTATTGCCTGATGGAACGCGAAGATATCCAAACGACAGAAGAAATATTCCCGGAAGTAACGGTAAACGGTTACCGCCCGGCCAGGCTAAAAAAATCTATGGCGGAAGTGCACGTGATTATGCTCCGGGCCACCAAAAAGGTAAACACAAACAGGAAAGGAAAGGAAAGGGTCACAAAGTTTAACCCAAAATAAGCTGCAGGCTGTGTAAAAAGGCAGCTTTTGTAATAAGTATACTTGAAAATTAGATAGACGTTTTTAAGGTAGTCTTCATCAACCTTGCCTTTATAGCGTTATAGCAGGTTACAGCGGAAGCGAGAGGAGGTGAGAATTCGATATAGTGAATAAAGCGTCTCCCTTGGCTGAACCGGACTACTTTATTAACCATTTATTAGTCTTAGAAGATTGTCGGGAATCGGTCTTAATTATAGTAACTTCTTTTAAAGAGGGTATAAACAAAAAAACCCTGCGGGTTTAGGGCAGGGTGGTAGCAGTTTTGTTTCGACTGTAAGCTACTCGCTTTGGTGTAAATAACAGTTAGTTTTGGTTGCTAACGTAAAAAATAGTAAACTAAACAATATCCAAATTAATCAGACAAGCGGCGTTCAGGTTCTGCTGCATCTTTTCCAAAACTTTTTTTTAAAGAGACTTATCACACAAATTCATAAGGTTCATTCTATCTACAGCAATATTTTCTTTTTGGGTTAACTTTTGGGGAAGGATTTTGTCTTATCCTTTTGCTTTTGAATTGCCTCCAGCAAATCTTCTTCTGCTAATTGATCTTCCCAATTCTTATTTAAGTTTATCCGAACAGTTTGGGCACCCCCATTGGGAGTACAAACGACAGGCACGGTTCCTTCATTACCTTCTGATAATTCTACCGCTTCTTTCCTTCCGATCCGGAATAGGCCTGTACACACGTCCACTTTATATTTTCTTTGTCAGTTACTTCAAGTTGCTTCATAATTAAAATTGTAACTTTTTCTTTCTATCAACGAACATTACTCATCTATCACCTGTTCCTGTCTTCTCAAATAAGCATTCATAGTATTTTTCATAAGCCCGGCAATAGTCATTAAACCCACCCCACCCGGAACGGGTGTAAGAGCTGAGGCTTTTTCTGATACACTTTTGAAATCTATATCCCCTTTTATACGATAACCTTTTGGGGCACTTATATCATCTACACGCGTTATTCCGACATCAATGATAATTGCCCCTTCTTTAATCATATTAGCTTTAACAAATTCGGGCCGTCCTAAAGCGGCTACAACTATATCTGCTTGTTGAGTAAGTTCTGCAAGATTTTTTGTGTGCGAATGACAAAGAGTAACAGTGCAGTTCCCGTATTTTAGATGGCTGCTTAATAATATACTCATGGGCCGGCCTACTATATTACTTCTGCCTATAACTACGGCGTGTTTGCCTTTGGTTTCCAGATTAAAATGTTCGAGCATAAGCAAAATGCCAAAAGGAGTAGCGGGTATAAATGTATCTAAACCTTGCACCAGCCGTCCTACACTTACCGGGTGAAAACCATCTACATCTTTATCGGGGCTTATACTATCAATTACTTTAGCCTCACTTATTTGTTTAGGTAATGGCAGTTGCACTAAAATGCCATCTACAGTATCATCTTTATTTAGTTCAGCTATTTTATCAAGCAGTTCTTTCTCTTCAATGGTATCTGCATAACGAACGAGCGTAGATTGGTAACCGATTTCTGCGCAAAACTTTACTTTGCCGGCAACGTATGTTTCGCTTGCTCCGTTGTTTCCAACTAAAACTGCAGCAAGATGAGGAGGCCTTTTTCCCTGGTCAATTAATTCACCAGTAGCAATCATAAGTTCTTTTTTTACTGCCTGTGATGCAACTTTTCCATCGAGTAATAACATAGCTTCAAAGGTATTGAGTCGACCCTCATTTTATTGGATTTGATATAGGTAATAAAAATTAATTTTTGCATACATTACGGTTCACTAATTTTCCTTAATAATATAACTGCTTTGAAACTGCTATGCTTTATAATATGCATGTTTACTGCTACTGTTATTCAGTCACAGATAATAAGACAACCATTATCTATTCGCTATGCAGGGCTGGGCGCCTACAGTAAAAATTTCGCAGATATTTTTTCCTCGACAACAAACCAGGCATCTCTCGCACAATTAAAATCAGGAGGATTTGGTGTTTATGGTGAAAGAAGATATTTACTGGAAGAATTAAATCAGTTCACAGCAATAGTTGCCGTACCCACTGCAGGAGGAACTTTTGCTTTACAAGGCGATTATTTTGGTTTTAGTTCATACAATGAAAACCAGTTGGGGTTGTCCTACGGACGTAAGATTTCTAACATGGTTGATGTTGGCATTAAATTTAATTATCACACGGTTCGTATTGCTGGTTACGGCAGTGCTTCAGCTATCAATTTTGAAGCAGGAACTATCTTGCACCTTACTGATAGATTGCATGCCGGTATGCATGTGTATAATCCTTTAAGCAGTAAGTTTGGTAAAAACAGCAATGAGAAACTTGCTTCAGTTTATCAAACCGGGTTAGGGTACGAAGCTTCAGAAAAATTATTTTTGAGTACAGAAATTGTAAAGCAGGAAGATCAACCTGTAAGCTTAAGTGCAGGCATACAGTATAATGTTGCTCAGAAGGTTTTTTTGCGTGGCGGTATTTCAACCACAAATAATAATAGTTATGTTGGAGTTAGTCTTCAGCTTGGTTTTGCAAGGGTAGATGTAAATACAGCTTATCATCCTCAGCTTGGTTTTACCCCCGGAATTTTACTTCTATTTAATTTTAAGAACCAGGCTAAAGAGTGAGAAAACTAATACTAATATTGTGCGTAATTTTTCATTGTATTGATGCCCGGACACAAGATGAGAACCCGGTAAAGCCGGGCAGCACTACAGAACAGCAACTCGAAAACCTGGCCGAACAGCAGGAAGGAGAACCTGAAGATGATACATATCTGCAATCTTTAGTACAATATAGAAGTAATCCCCTAAATCTAAATACTGCCGATGAAAGTGAGTTGAGGGAATTAAGACTGGTGTCTGATCTTCAAATAAGAAATTTGCTGAGATACAGGCAATTGTTAGGTAAGCTGATAAGTATCTACGAATTACAGGCAGTACCCACGTGGGATATAGAAATTATTAAAAAAATCCTTCCTTTTGTAAAAGTGGGAGACGCGGTTTCTTTAACGGCAGATATAGGGCAAAGATTTACAGGAGGAGAACACTCAATGCTTGTGCGCGTTCAACAGGTTCTTGAAAAAAGTGGCGGATATAGAAGACCTGATACTGTAGCAAATCGTTATCCTGGCAGTCCCCAACGTTTGTTCTTTCGGTATAAATATGTTTTTCGTAATTTATTACAATTAGGTATTGTTGGCGATAAAGATGCGGGAGAGCAATTTTTTAAAGGCAGCCAAAGACAAGGTTTCGATTTTTATTCCTTTCATTTATTTGCAAGAAAGCTGGGGCCAATAAAATTACTGGCACTTGGAGATTTTACAGTTAACATGGGGCAGGGACTTATACAGTGGCAAAGTTTAGCTTTTAAAAAAAGCGCAGATGTTTTAGCCGTTAAAAGGCAGGCTGATATTCTTCGTCCTTATAGTTCAGCAGGGGAATATAATTTTGAAAGAGGAGTGGGAATTACGGTTGGAGGACAGAAAATAAATGCCACAGCCTTCGCGTCGCTAAGAAAAATAGATGCTACTTTTCATTCAGACACTTCACTTACAAATGAAGACTTTATATCTTCGATTTTAACTTCCGGCTACCATCGCACCCCTTCTGAATTAAGTAAAAGAAATACAATAACACAAACTTCTTTCGGTGGTAATATTTCTTACAGAGATACTCGCTTACATGTCGGCTTAAATGGCGTTGCATTCAAATTTTCTGCTCCGCTTATTCGCGATATTCGGCCTTATAACCAATACGCCATCAATGGAAGCGAATGGTATAATTACAGCATTGATTACAGCTATACTTATCGGAACGTTCATTTTTTTGGCGAAGCGGCTATGGACAAGACAAGTTCGAAAGCACTAATCAGCGGATTGTTAGCAAGCCTTGATCCCAAAGTTGATTTATCGATGGTTTACCGAAATATTGAAAAAAGCTACCAGAGTTTGTATGGTAATGCATTTACTGAAAGTACATTTCCAACAAATGAAAAAGGTTTGTACACCGGTGTAAGTTTAAAGCCAAATGCAGCTTTAAAAATAGATGCTTATGCTGATATTTTTAGTTTTCCATGGTTGCGTTATCGGGTAGATGCGCCTACAAAAGGAACAGAATATTTGCTGCAGATAACGTACCGGCCAAATAAACAAGTGGAAGTTTACACCCGCTATCGCAACGAGAATAAAGCAATTAATTTATCAGGACTTGATCTGGCTACAAGGCAACCTTTTATAAGACCAAGGCAAAACTGGAGAACGCACTTTTCATATCAGCCCAATAGGGAGATAACTTTAAGAAACCGGGTTGAAATAGTTTGGTATGATGCACAGGAAAGTGACAGGAGCGAGCAGGGTTTCTTAACTTATTTTGATTTTGCCTATAAGCCTAAAAGAACACAGCTATCGTTAAACACACGGTTGCAGTATTTTGATACTGATGGGTTTAATAGCCGGCTTTACGCTTATGAGAGCGATGTTTTGTATAGTTACTCAATACCTCAATTTATAGGAAAAGGTTTGCGTTATTACATCAATGTAAATTACGATGTAACTAAAAAAATGCAGGTTTGGATGCGTTGGGCACAAACCATTTATCAGAATCAAAAAACTATAAGCAGCGGCCTCGATCAAATTAATGGCAATGCAAGGAGCGAGGTAAAGCTTCAGGTAGTGTATAATTTTTAAAGAACAAAAAAAGTAAATTCAAGTGTAGGTTTAGCTACCAGTGAAGTAGACATCCGAAAAAGAACTTTTATAGAAGTACAACTTTCACGTGTTTCCCGAAATCTTCAGGAGGTCGTCGTAACAACGCTGGGTATTCGTCGTAACAGAAATACACTTCCTTATGCCGCACAAACTTTAAGTGGCGAAGATGTGAGCCAGGCCAGAAGCAGCAATTTTGTTAACCAGCTATCGGGAAAAGTTTTAGGGGTAGAGATCAGGCAAAACAATGTTATGGGTGGTTCTACAAACGTAGTTATCCGCGGTACCAAATCTTTGTTGGGCAACAACCAGGCAATGTTTGTAGTGGATGGAGTTCCTATTGATAAAAATCCCCGGCGACATCAGCCGGGGATAATTTTTTTTTAATTTGTCAACTATTCTAACGAACAGGAATATTTAAAAGTTACACTGCAAAACTTTCTCCGCAGCCACAACTTCGGCTTGCATTAGGATTACTGAAATAAAACCCTTTTCCATTTAATCCATCAGAAAAATCGAGAGTTGTATTAACGAGGTATAGAAAGCTTTTAAGATCTGTTACAACTTTAATTCCGTTATCCTCAAACTCCTGGTCCATCGGTTTTTTCTCGTTGTCGAAATCCAGTTTATAGCTTAGCCCCGAACAACCTCCACCAACAACCGATACACGAAGAAAATAGTCCTTATCAGGAACAGCAGCTTCCTCCATCAGCCTTTCAACTTTTGTTTTTGCTTTATCGCTCACGTAAATCACAACTCAAACAATTTTAAAATTTGCCAATTTGAAAATGAGTGATCTAAAAAAAATTTCAAAATTTAAAATCAGCTCATTTTCTAATTATTGCCTAATGCACTACACTTTCTTCAAACTTAATTTCTTCCATACCATTTTTTACACGATAATCGTTGATAGCAGCTTTAATTGCATCTTCTGCCAATACCGAACAGTGAATTTTAACAGGCGGAAGATTTAGTTCTTCAACTATCGTCATATTATCAATAGTCAAAGCCTGGTCTACAGTTTTACCTTTTAACCATTCTGTTGCCAAAGATGAAGATGCAATTGCAGAACCGCAGCCAAAAGTTTTGAATTTCGCATCTCTTATAACGCCTGTAAAATCGTCTACTTCAATTTGCAAACGCATTACGTCTCCGCACTCAGGCGCGCCTACAAGACCAGTACCTACATTTTTGCTGGACTTATCTAACGTACCAACATTTTTAGGATTTTGATAGTGATCGATTACTTTATCTGAATATGCCATATACTTTAATTTAAGATTTTGAAATTAGTTTATTCGAAAATGCTTATGCTATTTTACTTGTTACAAAAATTTACTTTTATTTTATATGACCTCGTTTAAAAATTTCTAATGATGTGCCCACTCAATGGAGTTAAGATCGATGCCTTCCTTATACATCTCCCACAGTGGACTCATCTCCCGAAGCTTTAAAACAGTCTTCGTAATTTGCTCAATAGTATAATCAATCTGTTCTTCAGTAGTAAATCTTCCTAAACCGAAACGCAGCGAACTGTGTGCCAGATCATCACCTAAACCTAACGCTTTCAATACGTAACTTGGCTCTAACGATGCAGATGTACATGCTGAACCCGAACTGAGGGCAATATTCTTATTAAAGCCCATCAGCAAGCCCTCACCTTCAACATGCTTAAAAGAAATATTAGCCACGTGAGGTAAACGATGGTCACGATTACCATTAACATAAGCCTCTTCAATTTTAAGTAGCTCTGTTTCAAGCTTATCTCTTAAAGCTCCAAGTCGTTTTGCGTCGTGCTCCATTTCTAACCGGGCGAGTTCGGCAGCTTTACCAAAACCAACAATACCCGGAACATTCAATGTACCGCTTCGCATTCCTCTTTCATGACCGCCACCATCCAACTGTGCTGTAACTTTTACCCGGGGATTCTTCCGGCGAACATATAAGGCACCAACCCCTTTAGGACCATACATTTTATGAGCAGTAAAAGCCATAATATCAATACCATCTTTAATCACATCAACAGGAATTTTACCTACAGCTTGCACAGCATCTGTAAAAAACAATATGCCATTTCTTTTTGCTATAGCACTTATTTGCCGGATTGGCTGAACAACACCAATCTCATTATTGCCGTACATGATTGCAATAAGAATAGTATTAGGCTTAATGGCTGCTTCCAGGTCGTTAAGGTCAATCAAGCCGTCAGCCTGAACTTCAAGATAAGTTACCTCTCCCCCTAATTTCTCGATGTGTTTACAAGTATCTAAAACCGCCTTATGTTCAGTAGTAGCGGTTATTATATGATTTCCTTTGCTTGCGTACATTTCAAATACACCCTTAATAGCCAAATTGTCTGCTTCTGTAGCGCCGCTGGTAAAAATAATTTCCTTTGGATCTGCGCCCACTAATTTAGCTACTTGCTCCCGGGCATAATCTACTGCTTCTTCAGCCTGCCAGCCAAAAGGATGATTACGGCTCGCTGCGTTACCAAAGTTTTCTGTAAAGTATGGTATCATTGCTTCAACCACGCGAGGGTCGCAGGGCGTTGTGGCATTATTATCTAAATAAACAGGTAATTTCAACATACGAAGTAAATTTTTCTACAAATAATATTATATGCAAAAGTAACGCAATAACCACTATATTTTATGCACTTAACACTCTTATAAGCCTTTTTCCGTAAATGGGAAACTATAAAAGGTAAAATACCTGATAGAAATTATGAAAAAGATTGAACACATAGGGATTGCAGTTAAAAATTTAGAAGCATCGATTTTTTTATTTGAAAAACTTTTAAACACCACATGCTATAAAACAGAAGAAGTTGAAAACGAGAAAGTAAAAACAGCTTTTTTTAAGCAGGGCGAAACAAAAATTGAATTATTGGAAAGTTTAGAAATTGACGGGGTGATAGCAAAATATATTGACAAAAAAGGTGAAGGTGTACACCATATTGCATTAGAAGTGGAAAGCATTAATGAGGAAATGGCGCGACTAAAGAACGAAGGTTTCGTGCTATTGAGTGAACATCCAAAAAAAGGCGCTGATAATAAAATGGTTTGTTTCCTGCATCCAAAAGGAACGAATGGAGTTTTAATTGAGCTGTGCGAGGAGATAAAATAAGTACTTATAATTGGGATAAGACAAATCTATTATAATAGTACTTTAAAAATTACAGAGTGGTTTTTTATAAACCGAGCTTTTCAATCGCTATTTGAGCGGCAATCTGGCTTGCATCTTTTTTATTATATCCTTTGCCAAGTGCAAGTTTCTCCCCATCTAAAACGGCGGCAATGGTAAAAATTCTTCGACTGTTTTCCAGCTTCTCTTCTAAAGTTTCGAATTCTAATACTTTTCCATTTTTACTGGCCCAGCCAATAAGTTTATTCTTTAGGTTTATATCAATAAGTTCAAGATCATTTACGTCAAGATGTGGAATTACTATATGCTTAGAAACCCATTTTTGCGTTTTGGCATAACCTTTATCCAAATATACTGCTCCAACAAGTGCCTCTAAAGTATTTCCAAAAATCTGGCTTGCTTTAAGTGATCCATCAAATTTGTTGTATAAGGTTAGTTTCTTTAGGCCCATTTTTACTGCAATGTCATTTAACTTTTGCCGGTTAACCATTTTACTGCGCATCTCAGTTAAAAATCCTTCTCCTTTATAAGGGTATTTCTTAAAAAGATAGTCGGCTATAATAGCGCTTAAGACAGCATCGCCTAAGTATTCCAGCCTTTCATTATTTTCATCCGCACCTTCCTTAACGGAGCGATGACTTAATGCCGCGGTATATAAGGAGATATTACCCGGCTTTATGCCAAGTACATTTTTAAATTGCCTTTCAAAGGATTGTTTAGTCTTCCTTTTACTAAAAAGATTACGAAGAATTTGCACAACGTTAAGCTACGTATTTTTTTACGATAACTGCAGCGTTATGACCACCGAAACCGAAGGTGTTACTTAAAGCGGCGTTAACTGTTCGTTGTTGAGCTTTGTTAAAGGTAAAGTTCAGGCGATGGTCTAATTCGGGATCATCATTAAAGTGATTAATAGTAGGAGGAATAATATCATTAACCACAGCTTGTATGGCTGCAATAGCCTCAACAACACCGGCAGCCCCAAGGCAATGGCCTGTCATACTTTTAGTAGAACTTATGTTTAATACGTAAGCATGCTCACCAAAAACATGCATGATTGCTTTTACTTCGGCTCCATCTCCTAAGGGGGTAGAAGTGCCGTGAGTATTAATGTAATCTATGTCTTCCGGCACCATACCTGCATCATTTAAAGCGGCTATCATTACATTTTTTGCACCTAATCCTTCAGGGTGTGGAGCGGTAATATGATGTGCATCTGCGGTAGCTCCGCCACCACCAATTTCACAATAAATATGTGCACCACGTGCTAATGCATGTTCCAGTTCTTCCAAAACCAAAACACCTGCACCTTCACCCATTACAAAACCATCTCTGTCCATATCATAAGGGCGGCTGGCCGTAGTATATTCATCATTTCTTTCGCTAAGTGCCTTCATGGCATTAAAACCCCCGACGCCGGCTTCACATATAACACTTTCACTCCCCCCGGTTAAAATAATATCGGATTTTCCTATACGTATATAGTTAAAAGCATCGATAATAGCATTGGTTGAAGAAGCGCAGGCACTCACAACAGCGAAGTTGGGACCGCGTAAACCATGACGCATTGAAATCTGCCCTGCAGCAATATCTAATATCATTTTCGGAATAAAGAAAGGATTGAAACGTGGTGTTCCATCTCCTTTTGCATATTCCATCACCTCCTGCTGAAAGGTAAATATTCCGCCAATTCCACTGCCAAAGATTACACCTGCACGATCAACATCTATATTATTCTTATTAATTCCTGCATCTAAAACAGCCTGGTCACTTGCAACTAACGCAGTTTGTGTAAACCGGTCTATTTTGCGAGCCTCTTTACGATCAAGGAAGTTCGTAGGTTCAAAATTTTTAAGTTCACAGGCAAACCGTGTTTTAAATTTTGTTGCATCGAACTGCGTTATCAGGTTGGCACCAGATACGCCGTCCAATAAACTTTGCCAAAATTCAGAGAGGTTATTGCCTATAGGAGTAAGCGCACCAATGCCGGTTACAACTACTCTTTTCAATTGCATGTAAAGCCTTAATTTTTAAAGTAATAAATCCGCCAACATTAGCAAAAATTGCTTTTGAAGGCGGATTTTTAATATTGCCAATAGAAGGAATTTGCCAATTATTTAGCATGCTCTTCCAGGTAGGCAACTGCCTGACCTACCGTTGTAATGGTTTCAGCCTGCTCGTCAGGAATAGAAATATTAAACTCTTTTTCGAATTCCATAATTAATTCTACGGTGTCTAAAGAATCAGCACCTAAATCGTTGGTAAAAGAAGCTTCATTGTTCACTTCAGCTTCGTCTACACCCAGTTTGTCAACAATGATTTTTTTTACTCTTGTTGCGATATCTGACATTGGTATAAAGTTTAGTACGGGTGCAAAAATATAATTTTTAGCAAATAAGTAACGAATTAACCCATTTTTATTTCTACCCCCAAATTCTATGATGAAGTGATCAGAATACTTTGCTTTAATAATAACCCTTCCTTCCTATCTTTTGAAATTGTCGGTTAGAGTACTCTGTGGTACATTGTTGCATTCTTCTTACTATCCTTACACCTCCCTTCTAAGTTTTTAAAAGCTTATTGATTCAATGCATAATAAAACTGAGCATAATGCAGGATTTTTGAAATCATAGGTATATTTTTGAAGTAACGGATATGATCTTCTAAATAACCAATACCATCAATTAATACCGTTAGTATGCCTTTAAAAATTATAGACCACAACAGCAAAGAATACAAACAGATGGTTGATTTGCGCAGGCAGATACTGCGAAAACCTTTGGGGCTGGAGTTTTCGGACGAAGAATTGGCAAAAGAAAAAGATGACATGCTAATTGCCGCTTTTGAAGATGAGCAAATGCTTGGTTGCTGTTTATTAACCGAAGTTGAACCCGGTAATGTAAGGCTAAGGCAAATGGCTGTAATACCCGGATTACAGGGAAAAGGAATTGGACGTATTTTGATGCAATTTGCTGAAAACATAGCCCGCGACCGCTGCTATAAAAAAATAACAATGCATGCGCGAAAATCTGCTGTGGGCTTTTATGAGAAATTAGGTTATAACGTAACAGGAGAAGAATTTCAGGAAGTAACTATTCCACACTTTATAATGGAAAAGAACCTGTAACTATTTTTTTTTGGTAATTTTTTGTTCCAGAATCTTTCTAAGCTCTTGCAGGTTTCCGCTTTGCTGCGCCGCCGCCTTTGGAACTAGAAAGAATGACCTTGCATCAAAATACAAATGGATGAAATGAGGGCTTTCCAAATAGGTTGAAAACCTCTCCCAGTTCCATTCTGTTTGTCCCCTTTCATTTTCTATACGCACCCCATATTGCCCAAAGGTTATTTTAAAGGCATCTTTAAAAGTAGCAGCTCTTTTATAAACTGCATTTGGTAAAATAAACCATAAAGAGATCATTAAAAGGAACCATAAAAGAGAGCTTACTAAAAAAGCAAGAGGGGAAACTTTACGAAAGTAAGATAGCGCCGCAGAGAAAATTGCAAAAACATTTACCATTATTATTAATACTCTTATTTCTGCCCTCGCCAAAAAATGGTAACGCAACGCCTGGATGACCTTTTTTTTATCATAACTAAATGAAAATTGCATGAAGAGTTTTTGGAACTATCAAATGTAGGCAAAAGCGTAAAGCGCAGAATAAATAAGCACAGATATATAAAAAGCCACCGGGTAGGGTGGCTTTTTAGTAGAAGAAGAGGAAACAGGAAACTTAACTGCAACCTAAACTGCTTCCGCAATTCATACACTTGTAACAGGTGCCGCTGCGTACTGTTATGTGTCCGCAGGTACTGCACGCCGGCGCATCGCTTTGCATATCTTTAAATGCGCGGTTTTGCGCTTCCATGCCCGAGGCCAGATTAGTAGATGCAGCTACAGGCTTTTGAACAGCTTTTGGGTTAACTGTATTGGAATTATTGATAGGAGCAGTTATTCTTATACTGCTTAATTCGTTTTTTAATTCTTCATTATCACCAAGGTTCAACACTTCGGGTTTATCTAAAACATGCACAAGATCTGTGCGGCCTAAATATTCGTAAGCAAGGCAACGGAAAATGAAGTCGACCAGTGAAGTGGTTGTTTTGATGTTTGGATGATCTACCATTCCGGCGGGCTCAAACTTGGTAAACACAAATTTTTCAACAAACTCTTCTAAAGGAACACCATATTGCAAGCCAACAGAAACGGCAATAGCAAAACAGTTCATTAAGCTGCGAAGTGTTGAGCCTTCTTTTGCAAGGTCTATAAATATTTCTCCGAGCGTGTCATCATTATACTCGCCAGTGCGTAAGAAGATTACCTGCCCTCCAACTTTGGCTTTCTGGGTAAATCCACGCCGCTTTGCAGGCAGAGACTTACGTTGAACAATATCGCTCAGCTTGCGCTTCAATTGTGTATCGGGCGAATCATGCATCCGCTTGGTAACTTCTTCCAACAATTCATCAACAGTAAGTTTACTTAGATCAACAATATTTGATTCCGGTTGGTTTTCGCGTTCCGCGTTTTGCGTTGGGCTTTCTGCTTCCTGAACTTTCTTTTTCTTGTCGCTTTTGTTGCTTAATGGCTGGGATAATTTAGAACCATCCCGATATAATGCATTCGCTTTTAAGCCAAGCTGCCAGCTAAGTAAATAACAATCAGCAATCTCTTCAACCACCGCTTCGTTGGGCAGGTTAATCGTTTTAGAAATTGCTCCGCTAATAAAAGGTTGTGTAGCACCCATCATACGAATGTGACCATGAGCATGAATAAATCTTTCACCTTTTTTGCCGCACTTATTGGCGCAATCAAATACTGATAAATGTTCACTCTTAAGCAAAGGAGCGCCTTCAATAGTCATGGTGCCGCAGATGTAATCATTGGCTTCGTCGATCTGTTCGTCGGTAAAACCTAATTCTTCGAGAAGATTAAAATTCCAATCTTTGTATTGCGACGGTTTAAATCCTAATCTTTCCAAACACGCTTCTCCCAAAGTAAACCAGTTAAATACAAAACCTATTTCGAAAGCAGCCTTAACGGCCTCGTTCAGCTTTTTAATTTCTTCGGCTATAAAACCCTTTTCGCTTAAAGACTGGGCATTGACATGAGGAGCTCCGTCGAAATTGCCTGAACCTATAGCATATTTTATAATAGCATCTAATTCTTTCTCGTTGTAGCCAAGGTTTTTTAATGCTTGCGGAACAGATTGGTTAATGATCTTAAAATAACCGCCGCCGCTTAATTTTTTAAATTTAACCAGGGCAAAGTCAGGTTCAACGCCTGTAGTATCGCAATCCATTACAAGGCCGATGGTTCCTGTGGGTGCAATTACAGTTGTCTGCGCATTGCGGTAACCCCACTTTTCGCCCATTTCAACTGCATTGTCCCATGCTTTACACGCTGCTCTTAACAGGTAATCGGGACAGTACTGAGCTTTTATGCCTTGTGGTTTTATGCTTAACTTTTCATAACTGTCAGCATCGTAAGCAGCCAGGCGATGATTACGCATTACACGCAACATATCCTGTTTATTTTCTTCGTACTTAACAAAAGCACCTAAATGGCTGGCCATTTCGGCACTCGTGTGATAACTAACACCCGTCATGATTGCTGTAATGGCACCGGCAATAGCGCGGGCCTCTTCACTATCATAAGCAATGCCGCTTACCATTAACATACTGCCGAGGTTTGCATAACCTAAGCCAAGTGTGCGGTATTCGTAAGAAAGTTGCGCAACCTCTTTGCTTGGAAACTGGGCCATTAAAACTGAAACCTCCAAAACTACCGTCCATAAACGGCAGGTGTATTCAAAGCCTTCTACATCAAATACATTATTTTCTTCATTGAAGAACCGCCGAAGGTTTACTGATGCCAGGTTACATGCAGTATTATCCAAAAACATATATTCTGAGCAGGGATTGGAAGCCCTTATCTCTCCGCCTTGCGGGCATGTATGCCACTCGTTTATAGTTGTATTATATTGTAATCCCGGGTCGGCACATCTCCATGCGGCATAAGCTATTTTATTCCAAAGCTCCCTTGCAGGAATTTTTTTCATCACCCGTCCATCAGTTCGGGCTTTTAATTCCCAGTCTTCACCTTTCTCGAGCTTTTCAAAAAATTGACGCGGAATTCGAACCGAGTTATTAGAATTTTGACCGGATACTGTACGGTAAGCCTCGCCTTCATAATCGCTCGCATAACCCGCACCTATTAAAGCGCCTACTTTTTTTTCTTCTTCAACTTTCCAGTCAATAAAATCAATGATCTCAGGATGGTCAAGATCAAGACAAACCATTTTGGCT
>MWWB01000143.1_pt1 | contig 15357 bp, 12 predicted proteins | sample 1047291 | NCBI WGS metagenome assembly MWWB01 (sample SAMN06349976, study PRJNA376086) | soil metagenome | isolation source: MS4-1 sample Antarctic (ecotone) soil | place: Antarctica | reverse complement strand
ATGGAGCTGCCGGAGTAATCCTCTTTTTTTACAAGAGGATAATATTGATTAAGCCTTCCAAATGTTTCTATACCTACAAATTTCTTATCTGTAAGGATTTTTAAAATAGTGGCAACGGTATTTGAATGAGGCTTGGGTTCAGGTATTTGTTCAATAATGTCTTTCAAAAAACCCTTTTCTATTTTCCATAAGGCCTGCATAATTTGCTCTTCGGCCTTGGTTAATTGCTTTATCATTAACTAATAGTTTAGTTATTCAAATGTAATAACTATTTATTTAGGCGTCAAACTATTTTTTTAGTTTGAACAAGAAAGCCACCCGTTTCCAGGTGGCTTTAATAAATTATCCCGATTGTAACTACACTTTTATAACCTTACCACTTCCTGAAGTTTTGGAATTGATATTTGTAGCTGCACCTTTATAAAAAACATTTCCGCTGCCGCTTACTTTTGCATCAATGCTTTTGCCGGCATTAACTCTTACGTTACCGCTTCCGCTTACTTTAGCAAAAACATCGTTGCATCTAATACCACTGCAATCCACATTTCCACTTCCGCTTACATTAGCAGTAATATTGCTGCAACTCTTACCATCTAAGTTTACATTCCCACTTCCTGAAACTGAAACTGTCAACTCATTTAAAGCGTCGAACCCTAACTTAATATTTCCTGAGCCAGACACATTAATATCAGTTTTGCCTGTATTGCTAAAAGCTCCATCTCCATTAATATTCCCACTGCCACTAACGTCTAATGATGTCAGCCTTGTAAGTGATGCATATACCACTATCTTCTCCTTTGATTTTAGGCTCACCCCCTTTCTTGTTCTTATAACAAGCTTATCATTTTTCACTTCTGTTTCAATGTATTGAAGCAGGTTCTCATCTGCCTCAACAGTAATGTTATTTGAGTTTCCGTAATTGACCTGCACATGCATTGATCCATGCGACGAAATACCCGTATAACCACTTGCCGAACGTGTTTCTTTTTTCATTACTCCGTTACCTTTAATTGTTTCCCATGGAGCATAGCTGCTAAAAATTATAATTGAACTTAATAGAAAAAGAAATTGTTTCATAAAAAAATGATTTGATGGTTGATGATAAATTAGTTGAACGAAACAGGAAAAGATTAGTTACAGCAAATAATGATATTTGGATGAACGGTCAAATTCTACTACGAGAAACCTTTACCTGAAGGAAGCGGACGGTTACAATTAATATAGTATGTAAAAGCAAAAATAAATTCAGGCGTAATGGGAGGAATAAACAACAAAATACATTTAGACAGAAGAGCAAGAGAGCATAGGAATACAAAGATTTATGAACATAATTTACGTCGCAGCCGATGAGCTCTAATTAGGCTACCCATACTATCCATCATAAAACCACTTTTTTTGTCGTCACTTTTTAAAAAGGCATAGTTTTATTTCTATTCAATCTTCAGGCTGTGCTTGTGCTTTATATTATGAAAAGAATATTGCTGGTTTGGTTTTTTATATGCTTTTTTAAATATCTGCCCGCCTCCACCATTGTTATTTATATAACACCTGATTTTGTTATCATGGCTGCTGACAGTAAAGCCGTATATACCAATGCAAAAACCTTTGAGGAGACAAGTGAGAAAGTGTCAAAAATTTATAAGAGTGGGAACGTTTACTTTAGCCTGGCCGGCCTTACCTTAAATGAAACACAACTTTTTGACGTAGCTAAAATTGCCGACGGTGCTTTTAAAAATACCCAGAACCTTAATTCCGCTGTAAAAAAGATTAAAGCAACAGTGGCTGAGGCGCTGGCACAGTATCTTACTACCCAGAAAAAGAATAACCCTGTCTTATTTAAAAATAATCTTACCACAGAAAAATATATAACATCTATTGGCATAATTACTATTAAAAATAACAAGCCTTATACGCACCTGATAGGATTTATTGTAACAGATGACCAACAACTTAACATAAGAACGCAGGAAGAAGTTTATGCTCCGGGTTCAAAAAGAGATGCCGTTTATTATTTAGGCACTTCGGGTGAAATTAACAGGTATATGAATACCATAGAAAGCAACAAATTAGAGCCGGTACGATTTGTAGAAAAGCTGATGAGCCTGCAGGCATCTAAAACACCAAAGCTGGTTAGCCCGCCTTTCGATATTATTAAGTTAACCGCTAAAGAAACAGTTTGGGTGCGAAGAAAAAAAGGAACCCCGGTTGAATTCAAGTTGGGAGACATTGAGTCAAGAGGTCATTAAGTCATTGCGTCATTAAGGCGCTTAGTCACTAGTAATTTGGAAATTTGGAAATAGAAAACTTAAATGCCTTATATCAACGTTCAGGCATAAAACTGCGAACACAAAACTACAAACCCAAACTCCAAACTCGAAAACTCCGAACTCCTATCTCGAAAACTCCTGTCTCCTACCTTATCAACGTTACTGTCCCTTTTTCGAAATACGCTTTATCGTTATAGTCATATCCTTTTACCATCCACACAAATGTTCCTGATGGCTGAGGCATACTTGCAATAGTTCCGTTCCATCCCTGGCCGGTTGTATTTGTAGTATAAATTCTTTGTCCCCAACGATTATAAATGCTGAAGTATTCTAATCTCTTCATACCTACCACTATTGGTTTTAGTATATCATTTTTGCCGTCGTTATTGGGTGTAAAAGCGGTGGGTACAAAAATGGAAGGACCGGTATTAAAAACCTTTATTGTTAAGAAAGCAGAATCTACACAGGAAGCTTCGTTATAAACAAGCAGCTTGTACTGTATGCCATTACTGCCGGTATTATAAAGTGCTACGGGGTTGGGAATGTTTGCAGCCGATAAACCAATAGCGGGTGTCCACAAATATTTTGTTCCTCCTGTTGCCGTTAATTGCAATGGCTGATTAATAATAACGGCAGTATCTCTTCCGGCAGAAGCGTTTATATCAGGCAATACGGTAACTACAACGGTGTCGCGGGCCGGCTTGGGGCATCCCTCACTATCGAATGCAGTAAGTACGTATGCAGTTGAACTTGCCGGCTTTGCTACCGGGTTTAATGAGTTAGCAGTTGTAAGTGAAATTGCAGGTGCCCACTTAAAGCTATTTCCATTGGTTGTTCCGTTTAAAGGAGCAGGAGTGTTGAAGCAGATGGTGGTATCGGTACCTGCATTTACAAGTGGGTAAGGAACGGTAGTTACAACTACCTGGTCTTTAGCTGTACAGCCACCTATGGTTGCGGTTACTTCGTAAGTAGTGGTAGTATTCGTTACAGCAAAGGGGTTGCGTATATTAGGATTTATCAATTGAGATGTAGGTGTCCATGAATACTGAAAACCATTTGAAGCGACTCTTAATTGTATAGTATCGGTACTGCAAATAACAGTATCGTTCATTGCCTGCAGGTTAACCCGGTCCGTAACACGAACTAACACAGTATCCTTATTAAGACAACCGTTATCATCCAGATCAACAAAATATTTTGTGGTGGTTAGCGGTGTTACATTAGGGTCAGGTGCGGTAGCATCGCTTATATTTACGTTCGGCGACCAGGTGAAATTACCGTTGCCACTTGCCTTTAACTGCACAACATCGCGTACACAAATTAAAGTATCGTGAAAGGCAAGGGTTAAAGGTGGTTTATCAACTATGTTAACAGGTTTTATAGTAGTGTCGATGCATCCTTTAGAATTTGTTACAATCAGCCGTACGCTTTTCGTTCCCATAGAAGGGTAGGTATAGGTAACATTTCTTTTGCTTGAAGTATCGTTCGAAGCACTAAGCTCTCCATAATCCCAACTCCATGAATTTACAACGCCATAAACTGTAGTAGTTGCATCAGAAAAGTTACTTGGTTTTGAAAAACAAACACCATTTGAAGTAACAGCAGGAACGAAACCAGGATAAACTCTTGCAATGGCTGTAGTAGAATCGGTACAAGGTTGATTTCTGTTTATAGCCAGTTTTATAGTATAAATTCCGGTATCGGCAAAAGTGTAAGAAATTGTTGCGCTGGCTGAAGTAAAAAGAGACTGGCCCTGTGCATTTAACAGTTCCCAGTTTTGTGTTTTTATCAGCGGACTATTTGAAAGATTGGAAAGCGTTATAGTTTTGGTATCCTTGCAAAGCTGGTATTCAGGCTGCAATACTGCTCCGGCAATATCGCAGGGAGCAATATTTATTTGAAGGTCTTTTCGTTGGGTGGCAATAACAACACCATTTCGAATTTCATCAACGCATACCGTAACTACATAAATACCAGTTGGCGGGGCAATACCTGTAATTAAGCCTGTATTTGTGTTTACCTGTACCTGGCCTCCCAAAGGGCCTGATCCATTGAAGGTTGACCCATATGGAACAGATTGGTATGGTGGCGCTCCAACCGGTGTACTATTATTTCCTCCGCTTCCGTTGCTTGTACTTTGAAAGGCATTGCAGAAGCTATATCTAAGCTGGTCGCCATCATCGTCGGTAGCAGCAAAGCTGTACGAAAAGCGGTTGTTTGCACAAACGATAACAAGGTCACTTCCAACAAATTTAGCGCTGCTGTTTTTGTCGGCATTTATAACAGGTGCAGTTCCGGGAATTTCAGTTGTATAAAGTGCACCAACACTTCTATAGCCGGAGGTAAAGTTGGTAATTGTATTTATTCTAAAGTTAACCTGGCTCGAGAGAATATAACCGTCAGGATCGGATGGAAGCGATACCGAAAAATTATAATAGCCTACTTCATAACAAACAGCAGGAGGATTGGTGATACATGGGTCAGGATTTGTGATACTTATTGTTTCCGTATTTGAAAGGGAAGCATTTATATTAGTTATCCTGGCAGTTGTTCTTCGGTTAAAGACACTGATAACGGCGGGGTTATTAAACTGGCGACCACTACTGCAACGCATAAAAAGTTTTAAAGTAACCCTGTAATTGTTCAACCCGTTTGAGGTTCCCGTATAAGTATAATACATTTCGCCTCCCGTTATGTGATCGGCTTTTGCAGAAGAAAAAATGCAAAAAAGGAAAAGGAAAATAAAGAAAAATTGTTTCATCAAAGCACCTCTATTCTTAATTAATGTTTATGAAAGTACGACGTTTTGAGAAAAGGTGGGTGTAACAGGTATAAATTTTTCTATGTAGTTTAATGCCATTACATTACAAAATTTTTAGAATGAAAAGGATATTATTTGCAGTTGCACTATTACTTTCAACATCTTCTTATTGCCAAAATTGCCTTGGCTATTACCTGCTTCAAAACAACAGGACTATCGACAATACAATCTATAACAAAAACGGAGAAGTGTATGGTAAACAGGTCTATTCCGTTTCTGGAGTATCATCAGCGGGAAACACTACAACTGCTAATATAAAGCTGCAAATGTTCGACTCGAAAGGAAAGATGATGGCTAATAGCACGAATAATATAAAGTGCAAAGGAGGCGTTATAATGATGAATATGAAAATGATGATGGCCCAGGAGCAGCAATTTGCAGATGCTGCAAACGCAAAAGGTGAAAGCGCTTTTATAGAATATCCTTCGGCAATGAAAGTTGGCGACAATTTGAAAAATGCAACTTTTGCCATGGATATGAACCGTGGTGGTATGCAGCAGCACGTGTCAGTAAAGATAACTAACCGCAAAGTGGAAGGTAAGCAGAAGATAACAACTCCCGCAGGTTCGTGGGACTGCTTTAAGATTTCTTATAAAGGTAAAATCGTTGTTAACGCTATGGGTATGGAAATACCTTTGGACTTAAATGGCACCGAATGGTTTGCCGCAGGTTTTGGTATAATAAAAACCAAAAGCAATTTAGGCGGTACAGAAATTACACGTATCGGTAAGTAGTTTAGAAGTTGCTTTAAAGTTATTTCAATTACAACAAAGTGTAGCTATTGGGATATTTCAAGTTGAAGAAAGGAGTTGTATAAGTCTACCGTAATTGCTCCTGGTTTGCCACTTATTATCTGGCCATTTATTTTTAAAACTGGTAATATTCGTTTGGTAGTGCTTGTAAGAAAGACCTCTGCAGCATTATACAATTCGTTTACGGTCACCTGCCTTTTTTCTACCTTATACTTTTTTTCGGCCAACTGTAAAACCATCATTCTTGTAATGCCTTTTAAAACGTTTTCCCCAGGCGTTATTACTGTTCCGCTTTTAGTAACGGCAAATACATTAGCTCTCGGAAACTCTAACACAACGTCATCTTTAGTGTACAGGACATCGTCTGCCTTTTGTTGTTTCAATTTATCGCGAAGCCAAATTGCGATCAGGTAATTGGTAGATTTTATTTGCGGAAGATCGCGCATGTATTCATGGAGTACAATGTTCAATCCATTGCTAAACTTCTCCTTTGAAGGTAACTGTATTGGGTGCTGCAGTATAATGAAATTCGGAGATGCAGGTTCAAAACCATCAGCGGAATAACCCCCGGTCAAAATCATTCTAAAGCCTGCTTCAGCCATGTTGTTTCTTTGTATTAATTCGTTAATCACATCCTTCAATTCTTCTTTTGTATGCAGAGGTTGCAGGCCTAACATTGCTGCTGAATTAAAAAACCTGTCAAGGTATTGGTCAAAAAAAAGAGGGATATAATTTCGAATGCGGAAGTAATCAAATATGGCAAATCCCCTTTGTATAGAAAGATCGCTCACCTGTAATACTGATGCTTCTTCTTCAATAAATTCGCCGTTGATGTATGCTATCATAAGTAATGCGTAAAGTAGAATTAAGAATACTAAATTTACTTGTTTTGCAATTACCTGTTTTTTTAGCTGCCTACATGCTTCTCCAAAAAGAAATATTTCCTAACATCATAATCCTACTTTTCAACCATCTAATTTTTCAACTAATCCCCTTCGTACCTTCGTAGCATGTACGATTATTTGAATGAATTGAACGCGATGCAGCGTGAGGCCGTGCTTCATAAAGACGGACCGATCATGATTGTTGCAGGTGCAGGAAGCGGAAAAACCAAGGTGCTTACCACTCGCATTGCTCACCTTATGAGTGCGCATAATATAGATGCTTTTAATATTCTTGCCCTAACTTTTACAAATAAGGCAGCAGCAGAAATGAAGGAGAGGGTTGAAAAGATATTGGGAAATAGTGAAGCACGTAATCTTTACATTGGCACCTTTCACAGCGTATTTGCGCGCATACTTCGCGCCGAGGCCCGGCGAATTGGGTACCCAAATAATTTCACTATTTACGATACCGATGATAGCCGTAGTGTAATCAAAACGGTGGTTAACGAAATGAACCTGGATGATAAGCACTACAAGCCAAGCGTAGTGCATAACCGCATTTCATCAGCCAAAAATGCATTGGTTGGTCCGGCTGATTACCAGAATGATTATTATATTCAGCAGGAAGACATGCGATCGAACCGGCCGATGATTGGTCAGCTATATCAGGCATATGCTGCCCGTTGTTTTAAGAACGGCGCGATGGATTACGACGACCTGCTGTTTAAAATGCATGAATTGCTGCGCGACTTTCCTGAAGTATTGTACAAGTACCAGCACAAGTTTAAGTACATAATGATTGATGAGTACCAGGATACAAATGCGGTTCAGTATCAAATAATAAAATTGCTGGCAGCAGTACACGAGAACATTGCTGTGGTAGGCGATGATGCGCAAAGCATCTATAGTTTTAGGGGTGCTACTATTGAAAACATTCTGCAGTTTCAAAAAGATTACGACGATGTAAAAATGGTGAAGCTCGAGCAGAACTACCGCAGCACCCAAAGCATATTGAATGTAGCAAACGAGGTAATAAAAAACAACAAAGGCCAGATACCTAAAGACCTGTGGACGGAAAACCTTGAAGGTGATAAAATAAAGCTGGTTCGCACTATGACGGATAATGATGAAGGAAAATTTGTTGCCGATACCATCCAGGAACAAAAGCTGCGTAATCATTTTTACAACAGGGATATTGCTATTTTATACCGGACCAATGCTCAAAGCCGGTCGTTTGAAGAAAGCCTTCGCCGTATGGGAATTCCGTACAGGCTTTATGGGGGCGTAAGCTTTTACCAACGCAAGGAGATTAAAGATGTTTTAGCTTACCTGCGTGTTATCGTAAACACACAGGATGAAGAACCATTAAAGCGTATTATCAACTACCCGATAAGAGGCATTGGAAAAACTACCGTAGAAAAGGCAGTGATATTTGCAAATGAGCATAAGGTAAGCATGTGGGAAGTGCTAACAAGAGCCGGAGAGTTTGGATTTAAAGCCGGTACGCTTGAAGCGATCAACAACTTTGTAACGATGATCAAATACTTTCAAAGTATGTTGACTACGAAGAATGCTTACGATGTGGCAGTACAGGTAGGTAAGCACACCAACCTGATAAAGGAGTTGTTTAACGATAAGACAACGGAAGGTCTTGCACGATACGAGAACATACAGGAGTTACTGAACTCAATAAAAGAATGGACAGAAAGCCCCGGCAACGATGATGGCGAACTTGGCGATAAAAGCCTGGGAAGCTATCTTCAACAAATCACCTTATTAACCGACGCGGATGAAGATAAAGACAACAGCGACGTTGTAAAGCTGATGACTATTCATGCTGCAAAAGGGTTGGAGTTTGCCTGTGTGTTTGTAGGGGGTATCGAGGAAACTTTATTCCCAAGCGCTATGTCAGTAAACACCCGCGAAGAGCTTGAAGAAGAGCGGCGTTTATTTTATGTTGCTGTAACAAGGGCAAAGAAAAATCTTTGGCTTACTTATGCCAATACCCGTTACCGCTTTGGACAGCTTGTGCAAAATGAACCCAGCCGTTTTATAGATGAAATGCCTGAACAATACATTGACCGGGGCTTTGCCGGTGGCGGTGCAAGAAACCAGGGTTATAATGATGTTGGCGGAACATCTGCATTCGACAGAATGCATGGAGGATGGAAGAGTAATAGTGCGAGGGTTGCCGATCAATATGGCCCGCCGTCAGGTCATAAAGAAAGCAGGCCTGCTTATATGCCTGCAACCCCCACAGCACCAAAAGTAATTGCGCATGTACCCAGTTCGAACTTTTCGGCTAGCGATACTTCAGATCTGCAGCCAGGGCAAAAAGTAGAGCATCAAAAGTTTGGCTTTGGCGAGGTGTTGAAGATGGAAGGTTCTGCACATAACCCTATTGCCACGGTTAAGTTTGAGCACAACGGCGAGAAGAAGATCATGCTTAATTATGCGAAGCTGAGAGTTTTATAGGGAAGGAGGAAGAAGACCCTGCCCTAAAGGGAGAAGAGAGAAAATATCTTCTATTGCCAACTATAGAAAGATAAAGATACCAACGGGTGTATTAGTCCGCCTTTAGGGGCGGAGGGGCTAACTCTCCACACACCCGTTTAATAGCATCACCCACGGGTGTATATCTGAATTGAGGAAGAAATTTAATAAGCTTCGTATTATTAAAATGTACCACAGCCTGTGCAGTTTGCGCAGTTTCACGGGTTAATAAAGGACTTTTACCTGTAAACATTGCTTTTATTTGTTCCAGCCGCCACACCACTGAAGCCATAAAAGGTGTTACTTTTTTATGTGGTGGTTTTTTTCCAAACCCCTTCGCAATTAAAGTGAATACTTCTTTAAAGCTATGGTTGCCTTCACTTAAAATAAAACGCTGTTCGCTAATCCCACTTTCCATTAATTGAATCATAGCCTTTACAACGTCTTTCACATCTACAAAACCACTTACTCCTTCTGTGTACCAGGGAAATTCGTCATAAGCTGATTTAAAAATTCCTGATGATCCTTTACCCCAATCTCCGGCTCCTAAAATTATAACCGGGTTAACGATTACTGCCTGCAAACCTTCACTTATTCCCCGCCAAACTTCCACTTCAGCAAGATGCTTGCTTTTGCCGTAACTGCTATTGCTGGTTTCATCGCTCCAGTTCATTGTTTCATCTACTTCCTTGTTATTTCTAATTCTTCCCAAAGCAGCAACGGAGCTTACGTAACACAACTTTTTAACTCCTGAGGCGAGGCATGCATTAACTACATTGATTGTTCCTTCGACATTTACCTTCAACATTTCCCCCCGGGTTTTAGGATTGAAGGAAACAATAGCTGCACAATGATACACTTCGTTCACCCCTTCCATGTATTCTTCCAAGGCTATTACGTCAAGAATATCTCCCGTAACCCATTGAACTTTTTCTTTCAAAGGAATTTCAGGAATGGCCTTTCTGTACAATGCTTTTACCTGCTTGCCTTGTTTAATTAATTCCTGTATTAAATGAGAGCCTACAAGACCGGTCCCCCCTGTTACAAATATCATTTAAGTTGATAGGTTAATAAATTGAGTAGTTGAAAAGGTTAACTTCTTAATTGGTTGAAAGTGGTTGAATAGCGGAGTGGCTGAAAAGTTACTTAGTTTAATAATTGATAACTGCCCAATTGTAAATTGTAAAATTGATAAAATGCTCCTATTAACTATTGAACTATTCAATTAATCAACATTTCAGCTTTTCAACTACTTACTATAGTCATAAAATCCCTTTCCTGTTTTCCTGCCAAGTTCACCTGCATCTAATTTGGCTTTTTGTATTGGTGATGTTGTAAGCCGGTCTGGTTCGCCAAGCGCTTTCCAAACAATACTACTTACATTATAATTCACATCCATGCCTATCATATCCATTAATTTAAATGGTCCCATTCTAAAACCTGCAGCTTCCAAAACTTTATCAATGGTTTCAATATCCGTTACTCCAAGCTCTATTAACCTAAGTGCTTCAAGGTAATAAGGACGGGCAACGCGGTTTACAATAAAGCCGGGTGCATCTTTACACAATACCGGTGTTTTTCCTAATTGCTTTGCAAGTTCATATACTTCTTTTACAACCTCCCCACTCGTTTGCCGGCCTTTTACAACTTCTACCAGTTTCATTACCGGCGCAGGATTAAAGAAGTGCATTCCGACTACCTGAGTTGAATAAGTAACTCTACCGGCAATATCTGTAATTGATAAAGAGGAAGTATTTGTTGCAAATATAGTTTCAGGATTGTTTGTAACTGCAAGGTGATTGAAGAGCTCAACTTTAGCATCTAACTTTTCAACTATCGCTTCAATGATAATATCGGCGGAACAATCTTTAATATTATTTGTAAAAATAAGACTGCTTAAAATTGCTGAACTTTCTACTGCACTAAGTTTGTTCCTGCTAATTTGAACATGAAAGTTCTTTTGAATATTTGTCCTGCTTTTTTCAAGCATCTCCCCGTTTACATCAAACAAAATAGTTGAAAAGCCACTTTGGGCAGCAACCTGGGCAATGCCACTTCCCATTGTACCTGCACCGCAAACACAAATAGTTTTAATCATGGTTCCTATATAAAAAAAAGAAGCAGCATATTATGCTGCAACTTTTATATAAGTAAAATTATGGACTGTTAAGCAACTTTAGAAGTAACGAGCTTACGTTGGCTTCGTTCTTTACTCATTATAAGTGATGGCTTAAGTTTAATTATGCCAACAAGATTCATAATTCGCATAATGTTATAAGTAAGATCGAACTCGTACCACTTTTTAGCAAAATTGGCATCGTCTTTTGCGTAATGATGATTATTTTGAAACAACTCACCCATTAACAAAATACCAATTGGTGTAGAGTTTTTTGAATGATCTCCGTTATTAAAATTGCTGTAACCCAGCTTATGACCAAACCAGTTGACAATAGCGCCTTGTATAGGACCCATTAAGAAATGTATAGGCAGTAGTAAAAACCACCAGTAAGAAGGAGCGAAGTATATATAAAAAGCCGTGTAAGCAGAGATAAACAAAAAACGGGTTATGTTGCTATAACCAACTTTGTCAAGGGATTCCCATACGGGCAGATACTCCCTGGTAAATTGGGGATCAGGCAGTTTTTCTTTAGTAAGAAATGCCTGGTAAATTTTGGCAGTATGAAGCATCATGTGCCATATATCTTTAAAAAAATGTGGCGAATGAGGATCTTTTTCTGTGTCGCTATACTCATGATGCATACGATGCATAACTGCATAAGCACGGGGTACTAAAAAAGAAGATCCTTGCGTTAAAAACGTAAGAAAGTAAAAAACTCTTTCCCATATTTTGCTGGTAGTATACATCTGGTGGGAAGCATACCTGTGAAGAAAAAAAGTGTGGAAAAACAGGGATAGAAACCAGTGGGCGAAAAAGAAGATAAGAATTGCTGTCATTTTATATCAAAATTCAATAGAAGTGCGAAAGTAAGTTTAATCAATTGCACGAACAATTTTCTGCTTTTGTTTTATTAAAAAAGTATGCCAAAATATAATTATCAGACATCGGGTAAGAAAAGAAATTTGGTATGTTCTACTGATATTTCCGGTGGATTGCAAAAGCGTTTAAGAGTAATAATTCAATTTTTTAACTTGTTTTTTTCTTGCTATACAGAACCGGTAAATTGCCGTAAGAACCTTATATCATTTTGTGAGTAAAGCCGGAGATCATTTATCCGGTACTTCAACTGGCAAATCCGTTCTATCCCCATTCCAAACGCGAACCCGGTAAATTCATCAGGATCAATTTTAAAGTTTTCCAACATTTTTGGATGCACCATTCCGCAACCTAATATTTCAACCCATCCGGTATGTTTACAAAGGCTGCATCCTTTACCTCCGCAAACTGTACAGCTAATATCCATTTCGGCACTTGGCTCGGTAAAAGGAAAATAACTTGGCCTAAACCGAACTTTAACCTCTTTACCAAACATTTCCTGCACAAAGAAATAAAGCGTTTGCTTAAGGTCGGCAAAACTCACATTGTTGTCTACGTATAATCCCTCCACCTGGTGGAAGAAACAATGTGCCCTCGCACTAATGGTTTCGTTACGGTAAACCCGGCCGGGACAAATAATACGAATAGGAGGCTTTTGTTTTTCCATTACCCTTGCCTGTACACTACTGGTATGCGTGCGTAATAAGTAATCGGGATTTTGATTAAGATAAAACGTATCCTGCATATCACGGGCAGGATGGTTTTCAGAAAGGTTTAATGCAGTGAAATTATGCCAGTCGTCTTCAATTTCCGGACCTTCGGCAACAGCAAAACCTAAACGCTTGTATATAGAAACAATTTGGTTACGTACAATGCTTAACGGATGACGGGTACCCACAGGAATTGGATCACCGGGTAAAGACCAATCAATACTTGAAGTTGTTTTATTCTCTTCTGAGGCTAAACTTCCTTTCAGCTCTTCATATCTTTCTTCGGCAAAGATCTTAAAGGCGTTCAGCACCTTGCCAAATTCTTTCTTTTTTTCATTAGGAACATTTTTCATTTCGCCCATTGCTGCTTTAACAATGCCCTTTGTTCCCAAATATTTTATTCTGAAGTCTTCCAAAGCCTCGGTTGTATGTACCCCATAAGCGGAGATGCTATTTTTATAACCTTCAATTTTTTGTAACAAATCTTCCATGCTTGCGAAGATATAAGTTAATCGTTTGTTTTTAAAAGTTGGACGGGTTGAAGATTAAGGAGATTGTGTAAAAACAGAAGAGCTGCTTTGGTGTAAGCAGCTCTTTAGAAAGTAATGTTTATCTAAGATTTTATTTGCTAAAGGTTTCTTGCAAAATTGTACCATTATTAATTTTTATAATCAATTTGTACATGCCTGCAGAAAGCGTACTAACATCAATATTATTATTTAGTAATGTTGATGCAGAAGTTTTTAGCATTGTTCTTCCGCCTAAATCTATAACGGAAATCTCAGCTTTTTGCTCACTTGCCAAACCTGTAATTGTAAATCGCAGTTTGTTATTGATTACCGGATTTGGCATTATGGTTAATCCTGTTTTCGATTGAGAATAGTTTATACGGATAATTGAAGAGTAAACAAACTTTCCATCTGCATCTATCATTTTTAAGCGATAGAGTAAGTAGTCTTTTCTTCCTATGGTTGGAATATCATCGAAACGATATTTACGTGCAGCACTTCCTCCATTTGCCGAAATGGTGGCTTTTTTTATCCATTCACCGGTTTCAATGTTTTGTTGTTCCACTTCATAATTTTTCACATCTATTTCCTGTGCAGCCTCCCATAGCAAAGCAATCAGGTTACGATCTTTATACCCATTAAAATATGTAAGCTTAACAGGTAAAGTAAGGTTACCAAGTTGTGCACGTATTTCTCCACCAGTAAAATTAGTAGTATGAATGTTGAAGTACGTTAAACCGTTAATCATTGAATCTGCAAAAGTAGCTCTTACTGTACGGATTCCGGTTACTGTTCCTGATGTTGTACCGCTGATATTAAGTGGAACATCTGGCGGACCAACAGTACCTACAGCTCCGGGATGAAGATGCGCCGCAATGATATTGCTGGTTAAACCTGTGAAACCTGCTGTTACATAAACCATCCTGGTTATTCTATCAAGGAGAACGACGGGAACCCCTGCGCCCGGAGATAAAACAGGAGGCACTTCCTGTAATCCTTGTGCAAGGCCGGTGAAAACATGTGACTCAAAGGGGGATGTAGGAAGAAGCTGCGCTCTTATTTCACCATTAGGAAAAGTTGTACTACGCACATTTGCATACATATTCCCGGCTAAAAGATCAATTTCCTGTGCTGGGGTAAGTGTGACAGATGCTGCAAGTATTCCGGTTGCTGTTGTTAGGCTGGTATTAGTAAGGTTGAAAATAATTGGCGCATTCACTCCGAATCCTGCAGGCCCTTGAATATGAGACCCGTTAATAAGTCCAGAAAGATTTTGATAATCACCTACCAACTCAAAAAGATTAGTTAGTGTATCATATTTAACTATAACAGTACCCCTGGCTGCTGAAGAATTTGGAGGCACTTCGGCTGTACCTGTTAATGCATTAGCAAAAAAGCGTTGCTGGCTAAGCATTGTTAATTGCCCTTTTATTTCTCCATTAGGGAAAGAGTCTGTGTGAACATTAACATAGGTTAATCCACTTAATATACTTTCTCTATCAGCAACAGAAATTAAACCGGCTGCATCGAGACTACCGGTGGTGTCAGCAGTAAAAACTAAAGGGAGAATAACAGGACCGCTTGGAACGCCTATGTTTATATTGGCCTCCTTAGCTGCCTTAGTTAACCCGCGATAACTACCCGTTAAATAAAGCATATTGGTGCTTTTATCAATTAACGCATCTACCATTCCTGTGGCTCGTGAACCATTTGGTGGTACTTGCTGGGCACCCTGCAGTCTGGCATTCAACTGTACTGTTTGCCCATCAGTGGTAAGCGTAAGTCGAGCCCTTAACTCCCCATTAGGATAAGTAGTTGAATGAACATCGGTGTACATGTTGCCGGCAAGAAGATCTGCTTCCTGTGCCGGGGTTAAAACTTGTGAACCTGTAGGCAGCGTAAGCGTTCCTGCAGTTCCCCCCGTAC
>MWWB01000142.1_pt1 | contig 15412 bp, 8 predicted proteins | sample 1047291 | NCBI WGS metagenome assembly MWWB01 (sample SAMN06349976, study PRJNA376086) | soil metagenome | isolation source: MS4-1 sample Antarctic (ecotone) soil | place: Antarctica | reverse complement strand
GCCGAAAACAAACCAGCCAATTAGTAAACCGTAAATCAAGCCTGTGTAGCTAACAATCGCCACGCTCGCGGCGCGTTCCTTTTGAAAGGCATTGGTCAGAAAAATTTGTCCGAGTTGAGAAGTTGCACCGATTATAATCAGATAAAACCAATCCCAACCGCGCGGCGTTTGCCATTCAAAAAAAATGAATATTAAACCGATGATGAACCCGACCAGTTGAAAATGCAAAACCACCGTTAGAGGATGTTCCCTTTCGCGCAGAGTTCTCACTAAATTATAAGCCACACCCGAACAAAACGCCGAAGCAATTCCGATTACCAGATACACAAATGTAATCCGCGAATCGAATTGTTCAATCATCAAAACGCCGACAAAGGCTAAAGCGTAGAAAAACCACTGAAGAATTTTAACGTTTTCTTTGAGGAGAAAAATAGCAATAACCGTAGTAAAAATTGGTGATAGATATTGAATTGTCATTGCGCTTGCCAGCGGAATTTCTTTTAAGGTAAGAAAGAAAAGATAAAGCCCCGTCGTGCCAAACAACCCGCGCAGTAAAAGTAATTTCCGATTTGAACCTTTCCAATCCGCGCCGACTCGCCGCAATCCGATATAACAAAAAATTACGCCAAACGCGCACCGAAAAAAAACGATTTCCATCGTCGGCAGATGGGTAACTTTTTTGACAAAAACATTCGCCAATGCAAAACACAACGTTGAGAAAAGCATCTGGCTGAAGCCTTCGTTTAATATTGATTTCTCGGGGTAATTTATTTCCAAAGCGATTTCGGCAAACACGAAAAATCAAATTAGAGAGACTTTAAAAGCCAACCGTTCGGGTCAATAATGTATTCGGCATCTTTCGGTAAAGAAATCGTTGCCGTTCTGCCCGGCATCTCGTAACGCTTTGTTTCACCTGCGATTTTGACTTCAATCGGCATGGGAAACGGCATCTTGTTCGGCGTTTCCCACCGTAAAATTAATTGATTGGATTTTGTTTCGGCAATCAATTTCGGCAGAGTATGCTGGCGCAGATAAAGTTCAAAAAACCATCCGAGTTTTTTGCCCGATTGTTGTTCGGCGATTCGCAGAAAATCATCGGTTGTTACCAGTCTAGTTTGTTTTCCGTTGGTTAATCGCTCCATTTTCGGGTCTGGATAAGCCATTCGGCGCAACGCTTTGAAAAACGCCGCGTCTCCGAGATAAAAACGTAAAGTATTGAGAATCAACGCGCCTTTACCGTAAATGTCATTGTCGCTTTTCGTATAATCGGGCGGCAACATATACATCTCGACGGTCGTGCGCGGTTCGCGCGGCGCGACCGGCTTAATGTTTTTCGTATTTTTAATTCGCGCAGTCAAACTATTCACAAATGATTCTCTGCCTTTCAATTTTTCTTTGTAAAGCCCGTCCATAAACGATTGAAAACCTTCGTGAATCCAGAATCCGTTCCAATCGCTTGCCGTCACGAGATTTGCCCACCATTCGTGACCGAGTTCGTGAAACATTAACGTATCAACGCCGTCCGCGTCGTATTTAAACTTGTTTCCGTAAGCGATTATTGATTGATGCTCCATTCCGAGATGCGGTGTTTCGGCGATGCCCAATTTATCTGCGCGGAACGGATACGGACCCAAATATTCTTCAAAAAACCGCACGTAATCTTTTGTTTTGTTGATTAATTCTTGCCCTTTCTCATAATGCTCGGGCAAAACATAAAACGCCATCGGAATCGTATCGCCTGCCACTGATTGCATTTTATCTTCAATCACTTTGTAAGGCGCGACGTTGAGCGCAATCACATAATTGCTCGCCGGTTGCGAAACATACCAGTTAAACGTCTGCGTTCCGTCATTGTTTTGGACAACCGATTGCAATTTACCGTTTGAAGCAGCAATGAGCGGTTCAGGCACGGTAAAATGAAGCGAAAAAGTTTCAGCTTTGTCCGACGGATGGTCTTTCACCGGAAACCACAAATCCGCGCCGTCATTTTGAACAGCAGTTGCAAACCAGGGCGAACCGTCAACAGTTTTTGACCAGACAAAACCGCCAACCCACGGCGGACGCGGCGCCGCACGCGGTTTGCCAAAATAAGCAACGCGCACGTCAACCGTCTTCCCTGCTCTTTGCTTTTTTGGAAAATTAATCCAAATTTTATCTGCTGTGCGTTCAAACTTGAGCGTTTCTTCTTTTTTTCCATTAATGAGCGCGACGGATTCAACCGTCAATGGTGTGTCGAGGTCAAGGACGAATTTATCAATTGATTTAACAATACTCGCCTTCACGGTCAAAACGCCTTTAATCGATTGCTCTTGCGGATTCACGCTTAAATTCAAATCATAATGTTTTACGTCATAAGCCGCCTGCTCCGGCATCAAAACGCCGCCTGAATTGGTCGGACGCGCCCCCAAATCTCTCTGCGCGAAAACATAATAAGTGTGGAATAAAGTTAATAATAAACAAATAAATAAAATTTGGAGTTTTTCTTTTAACATTTTAATTACCTTCTTCTGCCGCAAATATTTTTCTCGCTTGATGAATTTCCTGCAAACTTCTGACGATAACTTTCGCCTGTGATTTTTTCGTCGCAATCGCTTCTATTAATGCTTCCGCGCCCGTCATGGTCGTTACGCACGGGACGTTGAATTGCAGTGCGGTTTGGCGAATCGCCTGCTCGTCGTAGTGTGAGGTTTTGCCGAGGGGCGTATTGATAATTAACGAGATTTCGCATTGTTTAATTAAGTCGGCGATGTTCGGGCGACCTTCATTGACTTTGAAAATCGATTTGGCTTCGAGTCCAATTTCTTTTAGTCTCTGGGTTGTTCCATAAGTTGCCACCAACGCGAAGCCGAGTTTATTAAGGCGTCGCGCCAGAACAACGGCTTGTCCTTTGTCCGCGTCGTTGACTGATAAAAAAGCCGTCCCGCTCAACGGAAGTTCGATTCCCGCGCCTTCCATCGCTTTGCCGTAAGCCTCGCCGAAGGTTTCGCCCACGCCCATCACTTCACCCGTCGAGTGCATCTCCGGTCCGAGAATCGGATCAACACCCGCGAATTTTTTGAATGGAAAAACTGGCGATTTGACGAAGATTTTTGGAACGGGTAAAACTTTAGGCAAATTAAAATCGGTCGGACGCGCCCCCAAATCTCTCTGCGCGAAAACATAATAAGTGTGGAATAAAGTTAATAATAAACAAATAAATAAAATTTGGAGTTTTTCTTTTAACATTTTAATTACCTTCTTCTGCCGCAAATATTTTTCTCGCTTGATGAATTTCCTGCAAACTTCTGACGATAACTTTCGCCTGTGATTTTTTCGTCGCAATCGCTTCTATTAATGCTTCCGCGCCCGTCATGGTCGTTACGCACGGGACGTTGAATTGCAGTGCGGTTTGGCGAATCGCCTGCTCGTCGTAGTGTGAGGTTTTGCCGAGGGGCGTATTGATAATTAACGAGATTTCGCATTGTTTAATTAAGTCGGCGATGTTCGGGCGACCTTCATTGACTTTGAAAATCGATTTGGCTTCGAGTCCAATTTCTTTTAGTCTCTGGGTTGTTCCATAAGTTGCCACCAACGCGAAGCCGAGTTTATTAAGGCGTCGCGCCAGAACAACGGCTTGTCCTTTGTCCGCGTCGTTGACTGATAAAAAAGCCGTCCCGCTCAACGGAAGTTCGATTCCCGCGCCTTCCATCGCTTTGCCGTAAGCCTCGCCGAAGGTTTCGCCCACGCCCATCACTTCACCCGTCGAGTGCATCTCCGGTCCGAGAATCGGATCAACACCCGCGAATTTTTTGAATGGAAAAACTGGCGATTTGACGAAGATTTTTGGAACGGGTAAAACTTTAGGCAAATTAAAATCTTTCAGAGTTTTGACTCCAGCCATTATGAGCGACGCAATTTTTGCGATGGGAACGCCAGTCGCTTTTGCGACGAACGGTACTGTTCGCGAAGCTCTCGGATTAACTTCCAAAACATAAACACGGTTATCCTTAATGGCGAATTGGATATTCATCAGACCTTTTACTTTCAACGCTTTCGCTAAATTGCAGGTGTAATGTTCGATTGTTTCAATGTGTTCTTCAGCGATTTTTTGGGCGGGCAAAACCGATGATGAATCACCCGAATGAATTCCTGCTTCTTCGATGTGTTCCTGAATTCCCGCAATAACGCAAGCCGTTTCATCAGCGAGCGCGTCAACGTCAATCTCGACAGCGCGTTCTAAAAACTTATCAATCAAAATCGGCTTTTGCGGCGAAGCATCAACCGCGGAGCGCATATATTCATCCAGTGATTGTTCGTCATAAACAATCGCCATCGCGCGCCCCCCCAGCACATAGGAAGGGCGGACAATGATTGGATAACCGATTTTTTGAGCAATTGCTTTTGCTTCTTCAGATGACACGACGGTTCCATTTTCGGGCGAAGGGATTTTCAAGTGCTCCAGAAGTTTCCCGAATCGTTTTCTATCTTCCGCCAGGTCAATCGAATCGGGAGAAGTTCCGATAATCGGCACGCCTGCGTTGTGCAGTTGGACAGCTAAATTTAGCGGCGTTTGCCCGCCGAATTGTACAATCACACCTTCGGGTTTTTCCACCTCGACAATGTTCATAACATCTTCAAAAGTCAGCGGCTCGAAATATAGACGGTCAGAAGTGTCATAATCAGTGGAAACCGTTTCGGGATTGCAGTTGACCATAATCGTTTCAAAATCCGCTTCTTGCAGCGCAAAACTCGCGTGGCAACAACAGTAATCAAATTCAATTCCCTGCCCAATGCGATTTGGTCCCGAACCCAAAATCATTATTTTTCGGCGCGTTGTCGGCTCAGCTTCGCATTCTTCTTCGTAAGTCGAATAAAGATACGGCGTATGCGATTCAAACTCGGCTCCGCAAGTGTCAACTCGTTTATAAACCGGCGTGATTTTCAGATTTTTGCGATGCTCGCGAACTTTCCTTTCGGTTGAATGGGTGAGAAACGCAATGCGTCTGTCTGACAATGCAAACTCTTTTGCGGCGCGGAGGGTTTCGGTCGGAACATCGTTTAAGTTTTCATCTTCAATCTGATTTTGCAAGCGCATTACGTCAGCCATTTGCTCTAAAAACCAACGGTCAATTTTCGTCAGGCGTTGAACTTCGGCAATCGTGTAGCCGTGCTGCAGCGCGTATGTAATGTAGGAAAATCGGTTGGAATTCGGACGCGCCAATTTGCTTTGCAGTGCGTGGTCTGGAACGTCTTTGAGCCGCAGGGGTTTCACTGCTTCGAGCGAGCGCAAGCCTTTGAACAAAGACTCTTTGAAAGTTCGCCCGATTGCCATTACTTCGCCGACTGATTTCATTTGCGTTCCCAAAACATCTTCGGTGCCGGGAAATTTTTCGAACGCCCATTTCGGAATTTTTGTAACGACGTAATCAATCGTCGGCTCAAAACTCGCCGGAGTTTTTTTTGTAATATCGTTCGGAATTTCGTCGAGCGTGTAGCCGACGGCTAATTTTGCGGCGATTTTGGCAATCGGAAAACCGGTCGCCTTTGACGCCAAAGCTGAAGAACGCGAAACGCGCGGATTCATTTCGATAATCCGCACATCACCGTTTTCCGGATTAACGGCGAATTGAATATTTGAGCCGCCTGTCTCCACGCCGACCCGGCGGATGCAGGCGATCGACATATCACGAAGACGCTGGTATTCAACATCGGTTAAAGTTTGTGCGGGCGCAACGGTAATCGAGTCGCCGGTGTGAACGCCCATCGGGTCAAAGTTTTCGATTGAACAAATAATAACGACGTTATCAGCCAGGTCGCGCATCACTTCAAGTTCATATTCCTTCCAACCGAGAATTGATTCTTCAATTAAAATCTGGGAATTCGGTGAAGCGTTTAATCCACCTCTGACAATTTCTTCAAATTCTTCAGGATTGAAAGCCGTGCCGCCGCCGGTGCCGCCGAGCGTGAACGAAGGGCGTATAATTGCCGGATAACCGGTCGTTTCGACAATTTTTTTCGCTTCTTCCCAAGTATGCGCGAAGCCGCCTTTTGCCGTCGGAATGCCGATTTCGTCCATCGCGGCTTTGAAAAGCTCGCGGTCTTCGCCGACTTTGATCGATTCGATATTCGCGCCGATAAGTTTCACATTGTGCTTTTCTAAAATCCCCTGCTCGTGAAGCTCCACCGCTAAATTCAGCGCGGTCTGACCGCCGACGGTTGGCAGCAAAGCGTCGGGCTTTTCTTTCTCAATAATCACCGAAACAGTTTCAAATGTTAACGGTTCAATATAAGTTTTATCGGCAATCTCCGGATCGGTCATAATCGTCGCCGGATTTGAATTGACAAGAACGACTTCAAAGCCTTCCTGTTTGAGCGCGCGGCAAGCCTGCGTTCCCGAATAATCAAACTCGCAAGCCTGACCGATGACAATCGGTCCCGAACCGATAATTAAAATTTTATGAACATCTGTTCTTTTTGGCATTAATTTGAAAAAGAATTGTTTTCGGGAAATTATAGCCGATTACTCAGTCGGTTGCGAAATCCGCCTAAAATTAATTTTTTTCAATAACCGCGAAAGATTTTGCTTCCCCAAAATATTAACAGTAGAAGCAATTTTGTAGTAAAGTGATGCAACACACCACAAATGCTTTTACCTAAAATCTATTTCGAGGAGAAAACTAAGATGAAAGAAAAAGAATGGACAATTATGGTCTATATGGCGGGTGACAATAATTTGAGTGAAGATATGATTACCGGCTTAAAAGGTATGATGAATTTTGGAACTCGGGAAAAAATAAATTTAGTTGCGCTATTCGATGGCAGTTATCCTTATTCCGATATTAAATTTTTTGATTTTACAAAGAAAATGCCAAATACACCGAAACCCGGTTTGAAGCATACCTTGGAAGATTTTGTCGAAGATTTAAAAATTCCCAATATCGCTGCATCCAGGCGCCCGGCATCAAATATTGATTTATTTAAAATTGAAGAGTTTGTACCGGTTGTTATTAACAAATATCCGGCAAAAAAGTATGCTTTAATTCTCTCGGGACACAGCGACGGCGTTATCGGAAGAACATTATTGCGAGATGAAAATCCTGATATTGCATTGAATTTAATAAGTTTAAGAAAAGTTTTAGAAAAAGCATTACCGACTAAAAACGGTAAGAAAAGAAAACTTGATTTACTAGGATTTGACGGTTGTCTGATGGGAATGCTGGAGGTAGGTTATGAATTGAAAGACGTAGCTAAAGTAATGGTTGCTTCCGAAGGTAATATTCCTACAACAGGTTGGGACTATCATGAAGTATTAGTTGATATAATTGCTAATCCCCAAAAAATGGATGAGAAAGATTTTGCCATTAAAATCGTTGAAAAATACTCTGATTTTAACGTAGATTATACAATTGGCGGGCGTTCGGTAAATATCAGCGCGTGTAATTTGGAAGAACTTGGAAAGGAAATTTCCCTCTACGCGCTTATTCAGGAACTCGCCGGAATTTTCAATGATTTACTCAGTTTGCCAACAGAAGCTGGAAAATGGATTACTCTTAAAACCGCGAAAGAAAACCAATTGATTAAAGATAAATTTGTTGATTGGATGTTACTTAGTCACTACCGTTCCCAAATTTTTATGCATGGTCAAGCCGTAGATATTATTGATTTCGTTTACAACCTCTTGCTTCAATATCCGAAATGGCTGCGCGAAAATGAAATATTAGGCATTATACAACCCAAAAAGGGAAAGGATAAAACGATAAATGAAACGATTAATAAGATTGAAGAAAGAATCAACTCAATCTTTGAAAAATTTATAGAAATAAACCAGGCAATCAATGATTCCGGCAAAAAATATATTCTTGCTTCCTGTTCGGTCGGGGCAGAGTATCAATTTTCACAAGGAGTTTCTCTGTTTTTTCCCTGGACAACAATGGCATTGAATCTTATTGAAAAAAATTATAACGAATTAAAGTTCAATAAAAACAAAAAATGGCTCAATTTTATTACTGATTTTACGAAGTTTACCTTGCGTCAAAATAAAGATCAACCGCTTTTTATTAAAGAAATTGAAACTTTATTTGCTATTCCTTTTGAAAACTTGCGTCATAAAGAAGTCGGTAAAAAAGAAGTCGGTAAAAAGGAAGTCGGAAAGAAAGAGGTTGGAAAGAAAGGAAGTATCAACGAATTTTACCTTTATTTTTCGCAATTTCAGAATTATGACCCTGAAGTCTTTAAAAAGCATTCCATTGATAATACGAGTTTTATTTAAGGTTCGCTTTATTTATTTAGTTTTTCTGCTCGGAAGTTTGCTTTGTGCTGCAATTTCCGGCACAAATCTTTATGCTCAAAATCATGGTCAAAAGGTTTTGGAAGAAGAAATTGTTCTCAATGAAAATAAAGCAAGGCAAATCGCGGCGGTATGGAATGAAGATTCATACCGCCATGCTCAAATGCTTTATGAAAAAACCGCCCGCGACTGGCTGTTAACGGGAAATTATCAAAGCTACGCTGCCTGCCTGAGAGAAGCGGCACGATTAAATATTAGTTTGAATGAATTCAACAAAGCATGGCAGATGCTCATGGATTCATTGGTTGCTGAGCGCAAAATACATAATATTTCAGGAGAATCTGAAACTCTATCGGATTTGACTTTAATCGCTCTTTGGAAAAAAAACCGCCAAAAAGCTCAAGAATTACAAAAACAGTCTTTCATTCTAGCTGAAAAAAGCAAGAAACCCCGAACCCTTGCAAAAGCAAATTTTGCTGCAGCACAATACAATTATCGATACGAAACAAACCTTCCATTAATGACCAAACTGCAGGAAAAATCTTTACAGTTTTTTCGTGAAGCAAACGACAAATCAGGGGAAGTTCAAACTCTAACCGAGTTAGCCTATACGGAGGTAATGAATAATAACCCCATCAAAGGTCAAAATTATGCTGTCGAGGCTGTAAATCTTGCAAGAACAATCGGATTGCAAAGAGAACTTGCACTCGCACTTATTGCGCTCGGCGATGCCCATCAGCGGATGAGCAATTGGCAAGAGGCAATCCAATCATTCAAAGAAGCAGAATCTTTGTATCCCGAAAATCTCGATTTCTACGAAAAGGCTATTTTATTTGTCAGATTCGGTTTTTACAACGAAACCTTTGGCGATCTTGCCCAAGCCCGCTCATATTTTATAAAAGCGCATTTGTTTTTTATCAAAACTGGAAACCTTTTTGGAAATTCTGAATTAACAACCCGAATCGGACAAATCTCGCGGCAGCTCGGTGCGAATAACGATGCATTTAAAAGTTTCCAGGAAGGACTTCAAATCGGATTTCAATCAAAAGACTTTTATTCCATTGCTTACGCTTACGAAAATATAGGAGAGCTATTATTTTCTGAGCAAAAGTACCAAAACGCTTTGTCCTACTACAAAAAGGCTTTGAGTAATTATGAGAAAGTTGGCATCAAACACGCTGTTGCAACCGTCAAAGAAAAAATTGGAAAACTCTATCTTAAGTTGAATAACCGCAATTCAGCTGAAAAATTTTACTTGGAATCGCTCCAAATAAATCGAAATATTCGGAGCAAGACCGGCGAAGCAACTAATTTATACAATCTTGCGTTACTTTATCAATCTGCCAATCAAATTGATAAAAGCCTGGAGCAAATTACTGATTGTCTTGATCTGACCGATTTTCTACACGGCGAAACCGCGAATGTAAAACTGAGACAAAGTTATTTATCGGAAGTTTATAGCCGTTACGAGCTATTCATTTCTCTTTTAATGAAAAAGAATGAGCAATTTCCAAATCAAAATTTTGCGACTAAAGCTTTACAGGCAAGCGAATGGGTTAGAGCGCGTTCGACCCTGGAAATGATAAAACTTTCAGAGGCAAATATCACAAAAGATGCCGTTCCGGAAACGGTTAAACGCGAAAAGGAAATTCGCATATTGCTTAACGCCAAAGCAGACAAACTCACCAACCTTTTAAGTATTAACGCCGACCAAGCCGAAACCGAAAAACTAGATAATGATATTAACGAACTAGAACATGAACTCGAAGAAATAAAGGCTGCGCTTAAACAATCAAGCCCGAATTATTCGGCGGTAAAAAATCCTGCTCCGTTTGACGTTGCCGAATTTCAGAAAAACGTCTTGGACGAAAATTCTCTACTTCTCGAATTTTCCTTCGGCAAGGAAGAAAGCTATCTGTGGCTCGTTGGTAAAACGGAAATTAATTCAATTATTCTGCCGCCTCGTGCGGAAATCGAATCCCACATTGAAAAACTACGCGAATTGCTTACGTCCCGCGAAATCAAACAAGGCGAATTTATCGAAAGTTATCAGGCGCGTATTAGCGAAGCTGAAAATATTTATAAAATTGAATCCAAACAACTGAGCGACAAACTTTTCGGGCAAATTGCCGACAAAATTTCAAACAAACGCCTGATAATCGTCCCGGACGGAAAACTTCATTATTTCCCGATTGCCGCTTTGCCATTTCCGAACTCAACCGCTCATCTGCCGATTTTGATGACAAATGAAACGGTTTATGAACCTTCAGCATCGACGCTTGCGCTTTTAATGCAAAATGGCAAACAGATTTCCGCCTCGCCGAAAGATCTACTCATTTTTTCCGACCCGATTTTTTCCATTAAAGACGAGCGGATTACTCCAACCGGAACCGAAAAACAAACTCAACCCGAAACCGGTATTCTTCAGACTGAAAAATTCCGTTTTGCTGAATCTTTAACTTCGCTGGCGCGGCTGAGCGCTTCGCAGGACGAAGCCGACGCAATTTTGCAGATTATCGGGGAGTCCGCGTCAACCGCATTGGGCGGCGCGGCGGCGACACGCGAGAGGGCTTTGGATGCGTCAATTTCAGATTATAAAATCATTCATTTCGCCACGCACGGTTTAATTAACGAAGAGCGTCCCGAACTTTCCGGTATCGTTATGTCGCAGTTTGACGAAACCGGACAAAACCTCAAAGGAGTCGTCCGTCTGCAAGACATTTACGAAATGAATCTGTCAGCCGATACGGTTGTTTTGAGCGCGTGCAACACGGGCATCGGCAAAGAAGTCAAAGGCGAAGGGCTGCTGAGTCTGAACAACGCATTTCTGCAGGCGGGCGCGAAAACAGTCGTCTCCAGTCTCTGGAAAGTTGACGATTACGCCGCACAGGAATTGATGAAGAATTTTTATCTGGAATTGACCACGGGAAGCGTAACAACATCAAAAGCATTGCAACGGGCGCAGATAAAAATGTGGCAAAGTTCGCGTTACAAATCGCCGTTTTATTGGGCGGCTTTTAAGGTCGAAGGCAATTTCCAAACCGCGCCGAAACTCTCCGGCGGTTTCGGCTATTGGATTTATATGTTACTAATTTTTCCGCTATTATTTTTAGGAATGTATGTATATTCCCGAAAATCAAGGCTACTGAACAATAAAATTATAATTGACGGCTGATTCGATTGAATTTTCTTTTTCAACCTTAATTTGATATTCGCCTTTTTTTAAAACGGTGGAAGGCATCAGCAATCGTAACTCCTTGCCGTTTAGATTACTGTAAAAAGGCATTTCGCTACGGCTGAGAATATTTTTTTTATCCATAAGGATTTCAACCTTAAACCTGTCCCTCGAATTTGCTTCAAACGGCAATGCCAGCCGGAACAAAACCGCATCTGTCAGCACATTCTCCAACAATTTATTCGCGCTGCCTGAATCACGAAAGGCTCCGAAAGGCAGATTTACGTTGGTCAGGTTTCGATAATTCGATAGATCGTTCAAATCCATTTGATTTAATTCGGCAAATTCCTTTTCAAGCGGAGTTGATTTATACGACGAATAATAAATAACTGTTCCAACAAGCAATCCGAAAAAAATCAGCGTAAGAACGGCGCTCGCCGGTTGCCAATTGAGCGTGAAAAATCTTTTTAGCCGCCCATAAAAAGTTTCCGAAGATTTCTCGCAAAGTTCCTGTGAAATTCTGCTGGTCGCGGCGTTGCGGGCATAATTTCGCAGCAAAGAAATCTGTCTGAGCTGCGTCTCGCGCGTGGGCGAAACGAGAAAGTTTTTTTCAAACAACGCGACCTCCGGCGGCGAAAGAACATTATCCAGATAATCTTCCGCCAACTCGCTTTCCGCCCAGTAGAGCCTTTCTTCCAGACTTTTGTCCGAAATCAGTTGCAAATCAATTTCTTCAATTTCCATTGCCGAGAGATTACCTAAAAGATACTGCTTGTATTTTGTGTTTTCGTCTTTCATATTTTTGTAAAAAGTCTCTCCTTACAGATAATGAAAAAACCCCTCGATTTCTTACAAACTTTTTTTTCTCAAGCATTCCTCCACACATTCTCTCAAAATACCCCTGATACGAAAAACTTTGGTATGCAAAGCCGGCATCTTCAAATTCATTCTCTCCGCTATTTCTCTTCGCCAATCAAATTTTTCGCTTTTATCCCGTTCGTAATATTGAATTATCAAATTGCTTTCTTCCCGCGAAAGTTTTGTCAAGCAGTTTTCCAAACAATCGCATTCGGTAATTGAAGAATCGTCTGTCACGGCAAAGCTTTGTGTATCAAGAAGGTAATCCGTCTCTAATTGAACTTCCCGACTTTTCACCGTCCTGAGATATTCGAGGTAAATGTTTGAAGCAAAGCCGTAAAAATATGTAATAGTCTTTACATTTTTGGAAGAATCAAAAGTGGAAACTTTCAGTGCGACGCGATTTATCGTTTCATCGGCAAGCGTTTCCGGGTCGGCACAGCCGCGAAACCGAAAAAATCTAATCAGTCCTTCCCGAATCCTTTCATATTGCCTGCCCGCCTCTTCTCTGTTGGCAGAAAGCCAACCAAGCAAAGCGTCAAAATCTTTTTGCTGCAAAGTGAAATCTTTTTTCATTCGGGTAAGGCGTTTGCGAAAATGAACAATTGAATCAATATCACAAAAGTCGGCTTACTTTCAAATCATTTTCACCTCAAAAATTATTTTAAATTTTTGTGTTGCTGTATAAAATAAATTTAAATCAACGCGAAAAATCATAAGTATAAATTAAATTTGTTGTAACAAAAACGGGTTCGGGTTGTAGTTCAATCGCAAATTTCTCTTTCACTTTCGTTTGAATTAAAACTTTTAAATCCAAAACATCTTGTGCCGTCCCATTTCCCAAATTTACAATTGCCAACGTATGATTTGTCGAAAGCCCGACGCGACCGAACTGAAAGCCTTTATAAAAACCGCTTTTTTCAATCAGCCACGCAGCCGGAATTTTTACGTTTTGGTCGTCAACCTGATAATTCGGGACCCTTTCGGTCGCTTCAATTACTTTTAGATTCTTCGCTTCGTTTTTGATTTCGTTGAACTTTGCCAGCGACACAATCGGATTTTTGAAAAATGAACCGACGCTTTTTGAGTTTTCGTCCCGTTCGTCAATGACCATTGATTTTGCCGAACGAATTGCGATAACACCCTGGCGCGTTTCCTGTAAACTAGGCTTTTTATCCTTAAAATAATTTTGTAAATCTCGGTAAAGAATTTTTGGGTTGCCGTTTTGCTGCAATTTAAAGATCACCGATAAAACTATAAATCGATTTTTTTGGGTTGTGTTAAAAATGCTTGTTCGGTAAGCAAAACCACATTGGTTATTAAGTAACTCAACAAATTTTTTTGCCTTCCGATCAAAGCATCTGACGGAGACAATCGTTTCGCTTACTTCCTGTCCGTAAGCGCCGACATTCTGGACGGGTGTTCCGCCGACCAGACCCGGGATTCCGCTTAAGCATTCAACTCCAGCGAATTTTTTCTCGACACAAAAGGCGACAAATTCATCCCAATCTTCACCTGCGCCGGCAGTAATGAAAATTGTGCCGTCTTTTTTGGCAAAAGTTGAAATGCCCTTTAAGGCGATTTGCAAGACGAGTCCGTCAAAACCTTCGTCGGCAATCAAAATATTGCTTCCGCCGCCGAGGATAAAAATTTTTAAGCTGTTTAGTTCGGCAAATTGGACAGCTTCGCAAACTTCATCTTCGGTTCGGGCAGAGCAAAAAAAACGCGCCTTTCCTCCGATTTTAATAGTTGTAAATTCTGCCAGAGAAACATTTTCTCTTATTGCTAAATTCATTAATTGGAAGTATTAAAAAGCACGATAAATTATTGTATCGGGTGAAAATATCTTTTTCTTAAATCCATTTCTCTTTATCGTGAACAAATTGTTTGACCGAATCGATATAATTTTTCATATATTCATCTTTTTCGATAAACGGAACTTGTGCGCGAATCGAATCATAGACGGGCTGTGTTAGCTTTCCCAAATTCTTTTCCGCACCGGTTCTTTTCTTTCTAAAATCAATCGCCTGTGCCGCGCAAAAAAATTCAAGAGCCAGAATATTTTCCAAATTTTCAACAATCTGCCGCAGTTTCAAAACAGAGGTCACGCCCATCGAAACGTGGTCTTCGACATTTGCGGAACTCGGAATCGTATCAACGCATGCCGGATGAGAAAATACTTTATTTTCATTGCAGAGGGCGGCGGCAGTATATTGAACGAGCATAAAACCGGAATTTAATCCGCCGTTTTCGGTTAAAAATGCCGGTAAAACGTGCGCATTTGAATTTTCATCGGTTAAACGCATTATTCTTCGCTCTGAAATATTTCCAAGTTCACTCAAGGAAATCGCCAAGTAATCCATCGAGAGCGCAAGCGGTTCGCCGTGGAAATTTCCGCCGGAAATCACGTCAATATTTTCGCACGTTTCGTCACAGAAAATTAAAGGATTATCGGTGACCGCATTAAGCTCGATATTGATAACCCACTCGGCGTAGTCAATTGCATCACGACACGCGCCGTGAACCTGCGGCATGCAACGCAAAGTGTAGGCGTCCTGGACATTGGTCGCATCAAAATCTCGAACAAACTCGCTGCCTTCAAGTATTTCGCGCAGGTTTTTCGCGCATTCGATTTGTCTCGGATGCGGTCGCAGTGCGTGGATTCTTTCATCAAAAGCCAGTGTTGTGCCATTTAGAGCTTCAAGGCTCAAGCAACCCGAAACATTTGCCGCATCAGCCAGATGCTTTGCCCTGTGAGTTTCCAGCAAACCGACGGCAGTCATAATAGTTGTTCCGTTGGTCAGCGCCAAACCTTCTTTGGCAGCAAGTTTTACCGGTTTTAAGTTTGCTTTGTCTAAAACCGCTTTGCCTCCTGAAATCTCACCCTCGAATTCTGCTTCGCCCTCTCCAATCAACACACAAGCCATATGCGCGAGCGGCGCAAGGTCACCGGATGCCCCCAAACTTCCCTTTTCAGGAATCTGTGGATTGATACCGCGATTAAGAAATTCGAGCAGCAATTCTAAAGTTTCCAGCCGAATGCCCGAAAATCCGCGCGCCAGAGTATTGGCACGAATCAACATAATCGCCCGCGTTGTTGGTGTGTCAAATGG
>MWWB01000141.1_pt1 | contig 15488 bp, 9 predicted proteins | sample 1047291 | NCBI WGS metagenome assembly MWWB01 (sample SAMN06349976, study PRJNA376086) | soil metagenome | isolation source: MS4-1 sample Antarctic (ecotone) soil | place: Antarctica | reverse complement strand
TCCCATACGCCTTTAGATTTAACGAGTTACTTGTCTGGAATGTATATTATACGGGTAGATGATGGAGATGGAAATGTTGAAAGTATCAAATTAGTAAAGCAATAAAAGCAATTTTGTAAAATTAAAAAGCAGCCTTTGCGCTGCTTTTTTTTTACAAATTTAGAAGCCACTATTTATTGAAGAGTCTAAAAACTCTAAAAAAATAGCCTTGATTATACTTAAAACACGGTTGTTAAAAAAAGCGGATTTTTTGTTCTTTATCTTAATTAATTAATCTTATTTTCGTAATGCTCTGTGTTCTTTTCAGTTTGACAAGCCTTTGAACTTGTAAAGTTCTTTGGTTCATTGTTTGCTGTTAACACTTTTTAGTTTTTTTTAAAACCTTTTCTCAAATGAACATTTACGTAGGAAATCTTAGTTGGAACCTGAAAGATCAGGATCTTTCCGACCTGTTCACCCCGTATGGTGAAGTAACATCTGGTAAAATTGTAATGGACAAATTCACTCAACGCAGTAAAGGATTTGGCTTTGTTGAAATGCCAAACGATGAGCAGGCGCAAGCTGCTATTGCTCAATTAAACAATAGCGAAGTGGATGGTCGCAACCTCGTTGTAAATGAATCACGTCCAAAAGAAGGCGGTAGTGATGGAGGCAGCGGCTTCAAAAAGAGAAGCTTTGGCGGCGGTGGCGGCGGCGGCTTTAAGAAAGGTGGCGGTAGTGGTGGTGGTGGTTATGGCGGGGGTGGCAGTCGTGGTGGAAGTGGCGGTGGTGGAAGTGGCGGTGGTGGATACCGTGGTGGCAATAGTGGCGGCAGCGGCGGCGGATACAGAGATAATTATTAAATAAAATACTTCTCATATCCAAAAGTCCCGCATAGCGGGACTTTTTGTTTGAAAGAGCATCTTTTACACTCGTTAGATAAAATCTTATTTCATGCTATTCCCCATCGGTGATGATAACAGTGACAGGCATCTGACGCCTATCGTCAATTACTTACTTATAGCCGTTAATATCATTGTATTTATTTTTTTACAGGATATGGGGAGAGATATCAATTTCACATTCGCATTTTCTGCTGTCCCTGGCGAAATTCTTTCAGGTAACGATATTGTTACCAATTCACAAATTGTACAAGACCCCATAACAGGAAAAAACTTCGAAATGCCTGGCTTACAGCCAACACCTGTCTCTGTTTATCTTACCTTGTTAACTTCTATGTTTATGCATGGTGGCATTGCACACATTGCCGGCAACATGATGTATTTATGGATCTGTGGTGATAATCTTGAAAATGCAATGGGACATAAACGTTACCTATTTTTTTATTTATTATGCGGTGTGTTAGCAGGCTTGAGTCATGTATTTACCTCAGCTTATTTATCTCAAAATACATTGATACCAAGTCTGGGCGCCTCAGGAGCAATTTCCGGAGTATTGGGTGGTTACATGCTTTTATTTCCAACCCGTCGTATACATCTATGGGTTTTCCTCGGCACTATATCAGTGCCGGCCTTTTTAGCGGTTGGACTTTGGTTTGTTTTCCAGGTAGTAAACAGCTTAGGCGTATTGGGAGGAAAAGAAATAGGTGGTATTGCTTATGCTGCGCACATTGGAGGCTTTATCGCAGGATTAATTCTTGTAAAGTTTTTTGCTAAACCAATCGCTACACAGAAAAGAGGAATTTTTTAGGCAGGCATTTTATCTCAAACTTGTCGCTGTTTAAAAATTCTCCATCTAAATGTGCTGGTACATTGGAGGTCGTGTGTATAAAAATTTTTTTTGTTTGAAAATATCGAATAATTGATAAATCTAAATGTTCGCCCTTTTCTATCACTGGTAATAAGGTGATCCTTTTAAGCGGGGCTATTCTTCCAACAATGTTTACATCCAATAACTGATCTGAAACTGATGCTTTCGGAGCTACCTGGAAGGCGCCCCCGTAACGTTTTGCATTAGCAACAGATATCATAAAACAATCTTGAATTATTTCTTCACTATCTATTGAAATAGTATATTTTTTTTCTGTGTATCCAACAATATTTTTTAAAATAGAAATATAGTACGAAGCCTTGCCAGCTAGTTTTTTCTTCCCTAACAGGTCTTTTACAATAGCCCCATCAAAACCTATACCTACTCCATTGATAAATAATTGTCCGTTACATATGCCTGCATCAATTAATTGTGTTGTGCTGCGAAGCAGCATTTGAATTTGTTTCTCCATTCCAATATCGCCATAAAGCATCCAATGAAAATCATTTCCGGTGCCGCCTTTAAAAACAGATAGAGGTAATTTTATTTCAGGGTATTGATTAATAAAATAGTTTAACGTTCCATCGCCACCTATTATCCAAACGTCGGTAATATCGCTCCAAACCTGGGGCCAGTAAATAGTAAAAATCGAATGTTTAACCTGGCGGTTAGTCAGGCTTACGGCAATTTGATCAGTTAAGCTAAAGGCTTTATTTGCCTCGGGTGTAGGGTTACATATAAGGGCAATGTGTTTTTCGTAAATCATAGTGAAGAAAAAACGAGATGCTTGCTACAACTGGCTATAATAATAATTATTTATCCGAAACTTTTACAATACCAGCGCCATGATAAGAATGTATCTCACCATTATACATAGCATCAGCACTTACCGGGCCTTGTTGAAAATTACCCAACGAAACCGCCCTTACAGCATAATAATAAACTTGCTTTGGATAATGCGCATCTACAAATATGTGTATCCGGTCATCTCTCACATCAAGGGAAACAGGCTCTGCAGCGTCTTTGATCCAATCCATTCCCGGCAATTCTTTAGTGTGTGGGTTTTCTATTTCAAAACCTGCGGGCAATATATCGGTGATCACTATATTCTCAATGTCATTACTAAATGCTTTTTCTAATGTTATACCTACAATGATCAACTCATTTTGTTTAAATGCATTTCTCATTATTTGCATTCCGTACCTATCGTAAAATTTCCGGCGTACTTTAATAAAATTATCTTCTTCGCGGTAAGCCCCCGTTGAACTTATTCCTTCCATTTGCCATGAAAAATACAATCTGCCATTGCCTTTTGTAATTACTTCAATATTCGTTGAATTTAATTGTGCATTTGTTAATTTAAAATCTTTTCCATCCATTTTGCCTATTAGTTTTCCATTGCTTTTTATTTCAGCTATAACGTTTGATTGAGCAGCACTACGAGCCAGTTTACCCAAGGCTAAAAAAGAAAAAGCCCTTTCCTGTGTATTCAAATATTTTTCTTTTTTCAATCGGTCACCTACATGTTTAGCCATTACAGGAATTTGTTTATTACCAGGATCAACATCTATCAATGCATTCAGTGCTATGGCTTCATCCCTTGTCTCGCTGTAAAAGCTTCCACCGGTTTGTTGAACAGAATATTCGCCACTAAAAGAGGATGGCAAAAAAGATGCAAAGGAGCGTTTGTCACCCGCCACTGCGTAAGCAGCCGAGAGCAAATATTTTCCATCTAATGCTAAAAGATGCGGATTAGATTTATAATAATTCATAGCAGACACCTGCGAACGGCTTGCCAATGCCAGTACATACAAACTATAAGAAACTTCTTTAGGTGCAATCTTTCTTTGCTGGTCGCGATTATAATAATAGTTGATGGTTTCTTTTGTTTTTAATCGGTTGGCAAGGTATCCAAGCATGGTTTCCAGTAAACTATTATCAACATCAAAACCCGCTTTTCGTGCCTCTAATAGAAAATGAGTTGCATATACAGTCGTCCACCAATCCTCTGTGCCTTCACCGTCCCACAAGGTCACAGCACCATTGTACAATTGCCGCATTTTAATTCTGCGGATTGCTTCCATTACATTGCTATTTGCATTATTATTTTGATTTTGAGATTTTAATTTATCCGCGAGGTCTGCAAAATATAATTGCGGAAAAGCAGCAGATACCGTTTGTTCTGTGCAACCGTAAGGATATTGAATTAAGTAACGAAGCTGCTCAGATAATTCAGCTACAGGAGATTTGCTAACGATCAATTCATACTTAGTGCTTCCGGAAATAAAATCATTTTGAGGCATTATAATTTTTTGAGAAGTGCCGCCGACTATTGAACCACTGCCGGAAACTTTTTGCAATGTTGATGGTGGTCTTACACTTATATCTGTTTCTTCCTTAAACTTTTCACCCAACGCAGTTACATTAACCATTATTTTTCCAACATTGATTGTTCTACCAGCCACTATTTGAAAGACCGTCCCGTTTTCTGTATTTGCATTTATATTTATTGACTTCGCACTTTCACCCAAAACCTTTATTGGCCCTGTTACAACAATTGAGGCCTGGGCCGTAGCATTACGTGTAGTTGTGTTGTTTAACGTAACTGGCATCAACAATGTATCTCCGGGGCTTAAAAACCTTGGTATGGACGAACTGATAACAATCGGATCAGCCACCTGTATCGTTGCTTCTGCATTCCCAAATTTCTCATCTTTATACGCTACAGCCATCAAACGAACCTGCCCATTAAACTGTGGTATATCAAATTCAAAATCTGCAATGCCGCTACTATTGGTTTTTTTTATACCACCCCAATACGACAAAATTTTAATTCGTTTTGCAGGCATGGGGTTTCCTCTTTTTTCCATATCTGCTTCACCATCTCCACCGGTACTGCTTAACCTTGAATACATTTCAGGGAAGAGCAAAGGATACATATCATATGCTGCTACTTCCAAAGCTCGCTTCTGATAATAATAGTTGTAAGGGTCAGGTGTTTTGAAATCCGTTACCTGTAAAACGCCATTGTCAACTGCAGTAAGTGTTACATAACTATGGGGCGAAGATTTTATTTTTATTTTTTGGTGTGTATTAGATCTTGAAGATTTTTGTGCTGTAATTTCAACACCCATTTTCCTGCTTTTTTCTTCCACTTTTACATTCTGAAAACCGTGCGCAACCGTTAATGGAATATCTGAAACTTCATGAGGCTTTATTAGTGTAGCAGTGATATAAACATTTGGTACGTGATCGCCGGTAAGTTTCAAGTCAATGTTTGCTGTGCGTTTGACTACATCTAAATATTGATGAGAAATTAATCCATCTCTTTCTGTCGTTACCAGCATTTTCCCGCTGAACGGAGTTTTAAATAATACTTTGGCGACATCGCCATTGTTATAGATTTCTTTGTCAACTTCAATATCAATATGTCCTTCGTTATTTACTTCAAAAGAACTGTTATCACCACCCCACGACCCATAACTGTAAAAGCTCTTGCTTACATAAGCATTGGCCCCGGGTCTGTAGATCCGAACTTCATAATCACCAGGAGAACGGGGAATGTAAACATAATTAGTAGCATTGGAAACAGTTACCTCTCCTTCTTTCATCAACTTATCTTCTTTCTGGGAATCATAACGGAAATAGCTACCACTCTTTGAAAGCGCTGTACGGTATTCATGTTTAATTACCTGCACTTTTGCCGTTGCGGGCAGGGCGGCACCATCTTTATTAACCGAAACAAGTTTGAATGTTACTGGTTGATTTAATGGATAATAATATGAACCGTCGTCTTTTATTCCATGGAAAACATCCTGCGTAAAAATATCTGCAGATACCATGCGGCTTACAGGCCGACCTGTTTCGTCAAAAACGGTAGTATAAAAACTTACCTGCAACAAACCTGTATTCTTATATAATTGCGGTACCTCATAAGTCTCTGCCGCATTTCCTTCCGCATCGGTCATTCCTTCTTTAACCACCTTATCAAAAAAAGATTTCTGGTTTGCTAAAGCAAATTCATAATCCTTAAAGTTTTTTGCTGCAAACTGTTTTTGTTTAACCTGTATCTCTGTTTCATAATTACGATTGGCCGCAGGCGGGCCAAAGAAATTAATAGCATTGATGAATAACGAAGTATTATCTCCCGGTTTTAAAAAAGGTTTATCCAGTTTCGTTGTTATTTTTATTCTATCTGGCACAAACTCTTCTATCATGAAATTTTTGGAAGAAAGTAATACATCGTTTGAGCTATATACCTCCATTAAATAAATACCGGTAATGGCCGATGCGGCAATATCCAAACTTCCTTCTGTCGAGCCCTGTTCATTTAATCCTTTTCTAAATGTTTTTAATTCTTTGCCATTGGGTAAAGAAAATTTTATTTTAACTGGAATTTCACCCGGGCTTTTCCACTGCCTGTTTCTTAATAAAACGGAGTAATTTATTTTTTCTCCTGGCCGGTATAAATCCCGTTCAGCATATACAAAGGCATCGAGGCCGGTGGCATTATTACGCTTCCCGCCCACATCAAATCTTGACAGGTTTACTTTTGTATTGTTGAATGGCAAATAAGTAAAGTCGTCCGCTGTTTTTGCAATGATCATTGCCGGTTTAAAACCAACTGCTTCTGTTTTTGTAATTGCCAATTCTGCTACTCCATCTCTATTTGTTGCACCAGTACCAATCAATTGATTATTGCTGCCATAAACATTTAAGGTAACACCATCCAGCCCTGATGCAGTTTTTAATGAGTTTGCAAAAACAACTATTTTATCTTTTCCCTGTTTGGCAATTAATCCGATATCTGAAAGTGAAATAAACCGGCTATCACGTACCCAATAATCTTGAGTAGAGCGAAGAATAACATGATATATGCCTTTCAGATCGGGCAATCGATCTTCAAATTGAGAGATATTTAAAATACGACCAGCTCCTGATTTTGGAAGTGACCGCACGTCAATTTCTTTGCTGTACACAATATCCCCTGCCACAGATTCATTGTACTCCTCATCACTCCCTTCTTCATCGTAGCTCGCATATTCCGCATCGTTATCATCATTATCTTTTGGATAATAACCATAACGTTGAGCCATGAGTAAATTGCTTTCATAGATTTTAGAAATTACCAGCTTTACTTTTGGAACATTTGTAATTCGCACATCAATATTTCCACCACCACGTTTAGATAAATAAATGCCCTTACTATTACTAAATTTTACATTTGCTTCTAATTGGCCAAAAGCTACACCACCATTGTAATCTTCTTTCAACACTCCTCCAACCTTGCCACGCAAGCCCTTTGTAATTACTAAGGCATAACTGTTTTCCGCTATGAATTTATCGCTTCTTAAAATGACACCATTAGCGGAAGGTTCAACAGTATAAGGTACAGCCGGTTCAAATTTGAAATAGGATTTTATATTCTCACCAATCAACTGCTGACTTGTATTTATATGCACAATGCCTTCGGTACCATCATGCTCAGCCTGCACTTCATTTATGTTCAATACAAATGGGGAAGGAATGGAAACCGTGGTAGAAATTTTATCATCAGTATTGTTTTTGCCTCCCTCAGCCGACAGGCCTTTTGCGAGTGTAATCTTTGCTTCATGGTTTTTATCTTCAACTTTAAAAGCATTTAGCCTGATACCAATATTATTACTTGCAGATAAGGTTTGTATTGAAAAATCTGTTTTATTTCCATCTACCTCTATTGCTAATTTATCTTTTATATTATTTGGGTTGACCGGGTAATTAAATTGAAGATTTACCTGGGGCACTGCTGCCTTGCTTCCTTCGTCTTTCAAAACCCACGTCACATGCACATCTGCCAACTGCAAAGCTGCTGTATGGAATTTTATTTTGCCTTCGTCTTTTACTTTGTCGTATTTGCTATAACGTAATATCTCGTCTTTTATATTCACAGTATAAGAAGTAGCTGGTGAAAGGGGGCGTGATGGTGAAAAAACCAATTCGTCAGGGCCACTCCAGCGAAACCGGCCAGGGATTGCAGGGTCAAAAGAAATATATTCAGTAGAATCCCAATTGTCTATCAGGGAATCGGCCATCAATAATTTATTAAAGCGGAATATAAGATTACCTAATTGTGGCACCTCGCCTTTTGCATTTGTAAAATCTATAGCAACATAATTTTGTTTACATGATGAAAAAAAAATAGCAACTATAAGAATGATAGTTGCGAACGAAAATTTGATGCGCATACAAGGATGGTTGTGACAGGAAGATAAATTAAAAAAGTGAAGCGTTAAATTTTTAGTCAGTTTCTTAAATGATAAAAAGAAAGCTGAATTTAGAAGTGTAAAAAGCTACGGAGGATGACTCGATGAGTCCATATAAAAGATTACAACAGAAAGTTACAAAGCAATATTTAGTATTGCTTGTTAAAAGATTTGTAATTACCCTAATCTTGTTCTTCCTTTCTTTTTTACTACTAAATGTAGTTTTCCCCCTGCCCGATAAAATCGAGTATTCAACAATCATAAGAGATGCAAAAGGAGAATTAATCAATGCTTATCTCACTACGGATGAAAAGTGGAGAATGAAAACTGAACTATCCGAGATATCCCCTCTTCTCCGTAAAACCATCATAGCAAAAGAAGACAGGTATTTTTATCATCACCCTGGTATTAATTTTTTTGCAATTACCAGGGCGGCGTTTAATAATCTTTTGCGATTTAAAAGGACTTCCGGTGCATCTACCATTACCATGCAAGTTGCAAAAGCATTGGAACATCGCAAAAGAACTCTTGGTGCAAAGCTGATTGAAAGTTTCAGGGCATTTCAATTAGAATGGAAATACAGCAAGAATGAAATTTTACAACTATACCTAAACCTGGTGCCGTATGGTGGAAATATTGAAGGAGTAAAAGCTGCCTCATTGCTTTATTTCAACAAAAACCCAGATCATTTATCATTGGCAGAAATAACTGCACTTTCTATTATTCCAAATCGCCCATCATCTTTAGTAATCGGGAAAAATAATGAATTGATCGTCCAGGAACGAAATGCCTGGCTGCATCGGTTTGCAAAACGAAACGTTTTTACATCAAAAGAAATTGAAGATGCTTTATCCGAACCCTTAGATGCGAAACGAAAGGTTGTTCCTCATTTTATTCCTCATCTTGCCTACAAATTAAAAACCCAACTAAATGAAAATGAAATTAAAACCACTATCCGGTTAAATACACAATTAAAAGTTGAACAGCTTACAGCGGACTATATAAGAACCTTACGGTTGAAAAACATTCGCAATGCAGCAGTTGTTATCATTGATAATAAAACTCACCAGGTAATTACTTACCTCGGTTCTGCCGGGTTTAATGATACAATAGATGGGGGGCAGGTAAATGGTGCAGCCGCCGCCAGGCAACCGGGAAGTACATTAAAACCCTTGCTTTATGGCTTATGTATTGATGAAGGCTTACTTACCCCAAAAATGGTAATGGCCGATGTACCGGTTAATTACAATGGGTATGCACCTGAGAACTATGACCAAAAATATAACGGTCATGTAACCATGGAATATGCATTAGAACACTCGCTAAATATTCCTGCGGTAAAAGGTTTACAATTGTTAGGCAAAGAAAAAATGATCGGCCAATTAATTTCGACAGATTTTAAACAAATTCAAAAGGAACAAAATGGTTTAGGCCTTTCTTTGATACTTGGTGGATGTGGCACCACCTTAGAACAATTAACAGCATTGTTTTCTGCTTTCGCAAACGAAGGTATTTATACGCCATCGCTTTTTACACAAAATGCTGAAGCATCAAAAAAAGTTCAGGTCTTATCTCCGGCTGCCAGTTATTTAATTACTGATATACTTTCTAAAGTCGGTCGTCCTGATTTTCCTATTAGCTGGCAGGCAACTGAGAACATGCCAAAAATTGCCTGGAAAACAGGCACTTCATATGGACGGAAAGATGCGTGGAGTATTGGTTATAATAAACAATATACCGTTGGTGTTTGGGTAGGAAATTTTTCTGCACAAGGTGTACCTGAATTGAGCGGTTCCATTACCGCCACTCCCCTCCTTTTTAAAATTTTTAATACTATTGATTATAACAATTCCGGTGATTGGTTTGCACCTCCAAAAGACTGTGATATAAGAAAGGTATGCAGTGAAACAGGTTTGCCACCCAGTCAATATTGTACGAATTTTATTTTAGATCACTATATTCCCCTTGTAAGTCCAACTACGCCATGTCAACATTTGCAGGAAATAAAGATTGCAGCTAATGGAACTATCAGTTATTGCATTGATTGTTTGCCACCGGAAGGTTATCAAAAAAAAATGTACCGCATAGTTGTTCCTGAAATGCAGGATTATTTTTTCCAACATGCAATTGCATACGATCAAATTCCGCCTCATAACCCTGACTGCGAAAAAGTTTTTAAAGGTTCGGCACCTTTTATTACTTCGCCGGCCAATGGAACCGATTATTTTATTAATAAAAAAGAAAAAGAACCTTTACAGTTAACGGCACATACAGCAAATGATGTCACAAAAATTTATTGGTACATAAACGATCAATTTTATAAGGCCACAAGTGCAAATGAAAAATGTTTTTTTGTTCCGGAAGAGGGGCCTGTGAAAATTTCCTGTACAGATGACAAAGGCCGAAATAGAAACATTTGGATCAAGGTAAAATATGTGAGCCTGTGAAATGGAAACTTCTTAATTAAAACTTTGTGTGTTGATTTCAAAATAAGTGTTGCAGTGTGCGACGCCACCAAAGCCTGGATTAGCAACAAAGCTTAGTAAAAAAATCATTTTATTTGCCTAATATCTCCCGCCCCAGCTACAGATTTATTTACAGAAGGATTGCCTTTATATTTTACATCACCCGAACCTGAGATATTAATATCGAGTTGTTTACTGGCAAAGATTTCCACATCGCCGCTGCCTGTAATTGTTACTTTGGTGTTTTCACTTAACAAATCAAAAGCATGTACTTCACCGCTGCCGGTCACTTCAGTAGAAAAATTCCTTGTTCCCCCGTTAATAGTTATGTTTCCGCTCCCTGTAATTTCTGAGTTAATGGATGGGGCATCAATATTCAGAATCATATCTCCGCTGCCGGTTACACTTACACCCACATTCTTACCATTAGAAATTTTAGTTTGCGTTTTTAGTTCACCACTACCTGTTACTGCCAGTTTATCGAAAGAAGGAGCGGTTATATATATTTTAATGCCGGAACGCGGACGCAGATTATAGCCTCTCCGTGTTCTAATTTCTAAATCATCACCCTGATTTTCTATTTCAATATACTCGAGTAAATTCTCATCACCTTCTATTTTCACTGACGATACTGAATTTTGTGAAATAAACACCTTTATCGGACCTGATACATCTACTCCATTAAAATCCCCTAAGTTTCTTTGCTGGGTCGACAAAACCCCATTACCAGTCACTCTTTTTCCTCCCATAAATTCACAGGAACAGAAAAAAAGAGCAAAACAAATGAGGACAAAAATTATATTTCTCATGAGCGATTTTTTTATTAGACTCAACCGGAAGGTCTTAGGTTACAAATTAGGAAGAAATCAAAAACGAATTGAGAAATCGGAAATTACAAATCAAAATCCAAACTTACCTTCGCAGCCCATGACAGAAAAGATAGTTATTCTTGATTTTGGTTCCCAATATACTCAATTAATTGCCCGTGCTGTACGTGAAGCCAATGTTTTCTGCGAGATCGTTCCGTTCTCAAAAAAAATAAAAATCGATAATTCTATAAAAGGAATTATTCTATCCGGTTCGCCATTTTCTGTCAATGATAAAAATGCCCCACAGATAAATATAAGATTATTGGCAAAACAAACACCTGTTTTAGGCATTTGTTACGGTGCCCAATTAATAGCGATACAATTTGGTGGAAAAGTTGAAAAAAGCAGTAAACGTGAATATGGCCGTGCCGTATTACACCTTGAAAAGGAAGACGAGTTGATAAAAAATTTGGTGCCTGCCTCGCAGGTTTGGATGAGCCATGGCGATTCAATTAAAAAATTGCCTGACCATTTTGAGCTGCTTGCAACTACAGAAAATATACCCGTCGCCGCTTTTAGACAAATGAGCAACGGTCAATTGGCAATTGGCAAAGGTGAAGGCATTTTCACAAACGAATTGTCAACAGTAAACGGTGAACCGTCAACTGTCAACAGTCAACCGTCAACAAAATTTCCTTTATATGGTTTACAATTTCATCCCGAGGTCTATCATTCCGTCGAAGGCAAAAAAATACTGCAAAATTTTTTAATTAATATCTGTGGGTGTAGGCAGGACTGGACGCCAGCACATTTTATTACAGATACGATTAATGGTTTAAAAAAACAGATCGGTGATAAAAAAGTTATCATGGCATTAAGTGGAGGAGTTGATTCTACTGTTGCCGCTATGCTGATACATAAGGCTATAGGCAAAAATTTGTCGGGAATTTTCGTAGATAATGGCCTGTTACGCAAAAATGAATTTGAAGATGTTTTAACCACTTATAAAGAGTTAGGATTAAATGTAAAAGGGGTTGATGCAAAAAAAGATTTTTATAAAAAATTAAAAGGCAAAACGGACCCGGAGGAAAAGCGGAAAGCAATAGGAAAATCCTTTATCAAAGTTTTCCAGGACAATGCTAAAAAAATAAAAAATGTTTCTTTGCTGGGACAAGGCACTATCTATCCGGATGTAATTGAAAGCGTATCTGTTCATGGGCCTTCAGTAACCATTAAATCACATCATAATGTTGGCGGCTTACCCAAAAAAATGCATCTAAATTTGATAGAGCCTCTTCGTTCTTTATTTAAAGATGAAGTACGCAAGGTGGGAAAAGAATTAGGCATTCCCGATGATCTTTTGGGCAGGCATCCTTTTCCAGGCCCGGGTTTAGGCATTCGTATTTTGGGAGAAGTAACTGCGGAAAGAGTAAAACTTTTACAAGAGGCAGATGATGTTTATGTTAAAGCCCTAAAGAAGCATAATCTATATGCAACGGTATGGCAGGCAGGAGCAATCTTACTACCAATCCGAAGTGTGGGTGTAATGGGCGATGAACGTACTTATGAATTTACCGTGGCCTTGAGAGCAGTTACAAGTGTGGATGGAATGACCGCAGATTGGGCTCACTTACCCTATGATTTTTTAGCACATGTGTCTAATGAAATTATAAATAATGTAACCGGCATTAATCGTGTAGTATATGATATTAGCAGCAAGCCGCCTGCCACTATAGAATGGGAATAAGATTTTGAATGTAAATGATTTGTATGAAGAATTTTTGCATTGTTTTTTTAGCCACACTGGCTTTAGGTATATATACACAAACTTTTGCTCAAAATACACAGCGGCACAAGATTGCTTTATTTGCCCCGCTTTATTTAGATTCTGCTTTTGATGCAGGATACAATTATCGTTTTGACAAAACATTCCCCAAGTTTTTAAATGCTGGTTTAGAATTTTACCAGGGCGCACAGGTGGCGTTAGACTCGTTAACCAGGGCGGGTGCGCCATTGGAAGTTTTTGTGTATGATTCCAAGTCACGACAACCCTTGCAGCAACAAGTAAACAGTGTTGAAATGAGAGACGTTGAAATGATCATTGGACAGTCATCAGGACCTGAGGTAAAAATTTTGGCAGATGCAGCCATGCAAAAAAAAATTCCTTTTATTTCGGCTACCTATCCCAATGATGCAGGCATAACCAACAATCCCTATTACGTTATTCTAAATTCCACCCTTCGTACGCACGCAGAAAGTATATATCGTTACATACAAAAGTTTCATAGCAAGGACCGTATAATTGTGTTTAGAAAAAACGGCCCACAGGAGGATCAGATTAAAGATTACCTCGAAGATTACATAAAGAATGATTCATCAAAAGCTTTAAAATTAGAGTTTGAAAATATTGGTAACAGTTTTGATTTGAGAAGAGTAACATCTGAATTAGATAGCAATCGCCGCAATATTTGTATCGCCGGAAGTTTAGATGAAAGTTTTGGTATGCGGATAGTGCAACTGCTCAAAGAAGTTACTAGTACTTATCGTACTACAATTATTGGTATGCCAACATGGGATGGGCTAAACTTTTTGAAACCCGAATTTAAAACTGTTGACATCATGTACACTACTCCCTTCTATTATAGTCGTACAACAAAATTGGTCAGCGATATCACAAACGAATTTGAAAGTAAAATAAACGGAAGACCTACCGATATGTATTACCGTGGGTACGAGACCATGCTGCGCTTTGCCTTATTATTATTGGATACAAAAAAAGATATCGCATCGAACCTCACACGCAAAGGCAATTATATTTTTACAAATTTTGATATACAGCCCCAGTTTTTAAATAAAAAATCAATGACGCTGGATTATTTTGAGAACAAAAAGCTTTATTACGTCCGCATCATCAATGGTGTAAAAAACTTTCAGAATTAAACATCACTTTTTCATTACGTTGACTAATGTCAATTGTCTATTAACCGTCGACTATTGACCGTTGACCATTGACAGTTTTTCAATCTGTAACTTTATTTAATGCCCCTTATTGAATTCTCTGATAAAGGTTTGTATTGCCAGGCCGGTGGTTTTTATATTGATCCATGGAAACCTGTTGATAAAGCCATTATTACACATGCTCATAGCGATCATGCACGATGGGGTAGCAAATACTATTTATGTCATCATGATACAAAACCGATTCTGCAATTAAGATTAGGCAATAATCAATATCAAAGCATTGGCTGGAACGAACCTGTATATATGAACGGGGTTCGTATTACGTTGCATCCCGCAGGGCACATTATCGGTTCATCGCAAATACGCGTAGAGAATGAAGGGGAAGTGTGGGTGATCAGCGGAGACTATAAAACAGAAAATGATGGATTGAGTGGTGAATTTGAAACTGTAAAATGTCACACATTTATTACAGAATCTACATTTGGTTTACCTATTTATCACTGGAAAAAACAAGCGGATATTTTCTCTGACATTCAAAGCTGGATAAGAAAAAATGGTGAAGATGGAAAAACTTCCATCCTTTTTGCTTACAGTCTTGGTAAGGCTCAGCGCATATTGTTGCCAATTTCGGAAGTCACAGAAAAAATTTTAGTCCATGGTGCTGTTTATAATGTTCAGGAAGCTTTACAAAATGCAGGGTGGAAATTGCCATCCGTACAAAAAGTAACATTTGATACGCCAAAAGAATTATTGAAAGGAAACGTTGTGATTGCGCCATCCAGCGCAGAAGGCTCTCCATGGATAAAAAAATTTGCACCTTACTCTATCGGTGTTTGCAGCGGTTGGATGCAGGTACGCGGAGCGGTAAGAAGAAGAAACATTGATGCAGGTTTTGTTTTAAGTGACCATGCTGATTGGGAAGGATTACTAAGTGCCATTAAAGCTACAGGCGCACAAAGAGTGTATGTAACACATGGATTTCAATCAGCCTTTAGCAGGTACTTAACTGAACAGGGAATTGATGGAAGAGAAGTAAAGACCGAGTACGGAATCGATGATGAAGAACCCCCATCCCCTGAAGGGGAGTTGGAACCCCCATCCCCTGAAAGGGAGTAAAAACAAAGAATTATTCATGGAGCCAATTGTACAAAAAGAAATTCTGCAGAGCTCCCCTTCAGGGGATGGGGGCGAGAGCGTTCAAAGCTCCCCTTTAGGGGATGGGGATGGGGGCTTACGGGCCTTTGCAGAACTGGTAACTAAAC
>MWWB01000139.1_pt1 | contig 15516 bp, 14 predicted proteins | sample 1047291 | NCBI WGS metagenome assembly MWWB01 (sample SAMN06349976, study PRJNA376086) | soil metagenome | isolation source: MS4-1 sample Antarctic (ecotone) soil | place: Antarctica | reverse complement strand
ACGATTATTCTCCTAAGCTTTCCATAATTTCATGCCTCAACGATTTGGTATGAAAAAAATGTTTTTGTTCAGTTTAGTTTTTATTGCACTTTCAACACATGCACAGGAACTTGGTTATTACCTGCCCGACAGTGTTAAATACAACCCTGCTATCCCAAAACCTAAAGATATTATTTACCATGAAGTAGGTGAATGGCATATTACGCACGATCGTTTGGTAAATTATATGAAGAGTGTTGCTACGGCAGCTCCGGATCGTGTAAAGCTCGAGACAATGGGGCTTAGCTATGAAAACAGGCCACAAGTTCTATTGATCATCACCTCTCCAAAAAATCATCAGAATTTAGAGCAGATAAGGCAACAACATATTCAATTATCCGACCCTAACAAATCTGCTTCCTTGAATATCGAAAACATGCCGGCTGTGGTTTGGATCGGTCATTCTATTCATGGTAATGAACCAAGCGGGGCAAATGCAGCACTTTTAAGTGCGTATTATTTAGCTGCAGCGCAGGGACCACAAATTGAAGCATTATTAGAGAACGTTGTAATTCTTTTTGATCCATCTTTTAACCCGGATGGACTGCAGCGTTTTTCTACCTGGGTTAACCAGCACAAGAGTAAAAATTTAGTTACAGATGCTAATTCCAGGGAGTTTAATGAAGTGTGGCCTGGAGGAAGATTTAATCATTATTGGTTCGATTTAAACCGTGATTGGTTGCCCGCTGTGCACGTAGAAAGCCAGAACAGATTGAAATGGTTTCATTTATGGAAGCCAAATATTTTAACTGACCATCATGAACAAGGCAGCAATGCTACTTTCTTTTTTCAACCGGGCGTACCATCGCGTGTTAATCCATTAACACCAGAGAAAAACCAGGAGCTTACGACAAAAATGGGTAAATACCATGCTGCGTTTTTAGACCGTATCGGTTCTCTTTATTTTACAAAAGAGAATTATGATGATTTTTATTATGGAAAAGGTTCTACCTACCCGGATGTGAATGGAGCAATAGGAATTTTGTTTGAACAAGCCTCCAGCCGCGGGCATGCACAACAAACCGCTAATGGTATTTTGCGTTTTCCCTTCACTATAAAAAATCAGTTTACTACAGCATTGTCTACATTGGAAGCGGCCAAATCTTTGCGTAAAGAATTTCTTTCTTTTCAAAGAGATTTTTATAAAACCGTGCAAATCGCAGCAGGTGCAGCTTCCGTAAAGGCCTATGTTTTTGGCGATGAGAAAGACAAGGGTAAAACTGCAGAATTTATTACCATGTTACAGCGTCATCAAATTGATGTGTACGAATTGAACAACGCTATAAAAGCAGATGGTAATGAATTTAAAAGAGGGACTTCATTTGTTGTGCCAACTGCACAAACGCAACATCAATTAATACGTGCCATTTTTGAAAAAACGCTTACCTATAAAGACAGTTTATTTTATGACATCACTGCATGGACCATGCCCCTCGCCTTTGGTTTATCCTACGCTGAATTAAATGCAACCGGCTTTAATAATAATGTTCTCGGAAAAAAATACACTGAGACTGCAACCAAAATGGGTGGCGTGCAGGGCGGAGAAAGCAACTATGCTTATTTATTAGAATGGACAGAATTATATGCACCTGCTGCTTTGTATGAATTGCAAAATAGTGGCATCAGCACGAGGGTAGCTACAAATCAATTTTCTATGATGATTGATGGCAACAGTAAAAAGTTTAGTTATGGCACTATTATGATACCGGTGCAACAGCAAAATAATACCGGCGCGAAAATGTTTGAAACCATCAATAAAGTTGCTCAGAAATATGGACTGGCAATCCATTCTTTAAAAACGGGTTCGGTAACTTCTGGCAGTGATATTGGCAGTAGCCGATTTGCCGCATTAAGTAAACCGTCGGTAGCAATGATCACAGGAGCTGGTGTCAATCCATTAGATGCGGGAGAAGTATGGCATTTGCTTGATCAGCGTTTTAATATTCCTATTAGTCACTTGGAGCCTGCAACTTTTAATCGCGTAGATCTTAATAAATACAATACGCTTATTTTAGTTAGTGGAACTTACGCAGACCTGAATAAGGATAAACTAAAAACATGGGTGCAGGGTGGTGGCAATTTAATATTGATGGAGGAAGCGGTAACCTGGGCTGCACAGGCGGGTATTAGCAATGTGGTAATTAAAAAAACAAAAGGAGGAGCAGATAGTACACAAATGCTCACCTATGTTGACAAGGAACAAATTGAAGGAGCGCAAGGCATGCGTGGCGCTATCTTCAGGGCAGAGATCGATCTTTCGCATCCTTTAGCTTATGGTTACACTCAACCTTACGCCAGCCTTTTTAAAGCAAACAAAGTATATATGGAAAAAAGTAAAAATCCATTTGCTACACCGTTTTATTATAAAAATAATCCTTTGCAAAGCGGGTGGGTAAGTAAACAAAACCTTGATGTGGTAAAAAATTCTGCAGCCGTTATTGTTAGCGGATTAGGAAGTGGAAAAATTATTTCCATTGCAGATAATCCAAACTTTAGAGGTTTTTGGCTGGGAGGTAGTAAATTAATGATGAATGCTATCTTTTTTGGAAAGATCATTGACACTGGTTTTGCAGCAGAATAGAGGAATGGGGAATTGTGAGTGGTGAGTGGTGAAGGTGAGACAGAAAGATTGCACCAATGAAGATTAATTATTAATGATTGATTCACCATTGATCATTGACCATTCACGATTGGCGTTTTGACTTTTAGATCTCACGTTCGACGTTTCATATTTGAGATTGGTGGTTCGTTTTTTGTATTAAACATTAAAATAAAAAATTATGAAAGAAAATACAGCAAACCAGGATAGAGATCATTATAATGATAATGAACAGCAAAATTCAAATATGCCCAATACGGAAAGAGAGAATGATACGCCTGCTTCAGGTTTAAAAAATAATGATGCCTGGACAACAGGTATAGAAGCCCACACACCGATGCAGGAGACTAATCCGCCAAGTTATATATCATCGGACAGCGTTGAGATAGAAAAGGAATCAACGTCTAAGGCTATTAATGACCCTGATGAATGGAAAACAGGCGGTGAGCACAGAGATCCTGATCAATGGAAAAAAGGCGATGAGCACAGTCCGGAAATGCATAAGACCGGACTTGGTACCGATCAAAAAAATACTGACAGTGAAAAAGAAAATAGTTTCTAATGTGTGTTTTACATCTCTAAGATGTCTACACGTTTTACACTAATTCAAATGAATTACACGAAGGGGATAACAATACCACTAATTTAATTCGTGAAAATCCTGAAGCTTCGGGAAGAAATTCGCTTAATAAACAAAACCCAAATTCCGTATCTTGTACTAAATAAATTGAGCACTATGATTAAAATACAAATTATCGGAAATTTAGGAAAAGACTGTATTGTGAACACCGTTAACGGTAAGACTGTGATCAACTTTACAGTGGCGCATACTGAAAAATACAAGGACAGCGCTGGAACTCAACAGGAAAAAACTACCTGGGTTGACTGCGCCTATTGGACGGACCGCACAGCCATTGCACCATATCTTACCAAAGGCACGCAAGTTTACACCGAAGGCACACCCGAAGTACGCAGTTATCAGCGAAATGACGGCACCCCCGGCGCATCCCTTTCTATGCGGGTACGCGATGTGCAATTATTAGGTCGTAAAAGCGAAGGCAGTAGTATGGGTAATGCGAATGCAGATGTTCAAATGCCTTCTCGACAGGAATCTCCTGCTACTACACCAGCAGATGAAGCGTCTGATGATCTTCCTTTTTAAATAGTACTAATATTTTTGAAATGCTCCTGAGTTTTGGGAGCATTTTTGTTTCGATGCTTAAGTTTTGAAGCCGGCAATGGAATTACTATTGAACGTTCCTTGCCACGCTCGGTTCAGCAACTGTTTTTCATAGCATCGCCTATAGTGCTGTCAGGCTTCTTTTTCGTACTTCCTATTTTCTTCACCAACTCGAAATCCTTGTTCAGGCATTCTTTATCTTGCGGATATGAGTGTTTCTGTTTTTTCTTATGAATTATTGTTTACATTTTCAAAATCCATTTTCATAAAAATGGGTTGCTGCGAAGAAGATGCTGTGCTCGCTGCCAAAGTTTTATTATCAGCTGATCTTCGTGGCATTGATTCACATGGCATAGCCCGCTTAAATGGTTACGTTCGTCTTTGGGAAGCTAAAAGGGTGAATGCTTTTGCAAATATTAAAATAATACACGAAACACTCTCAACAGCTACCGTTGATGGCGATAGTGGTCTTGGTTTGGTGGTTGCTCCCAAGGCAATGCAAATAGCAATTGATAAAGCAAATAAAGTAGGAACGGGTTGGGTAAGTGTTCAAAACAGTAATCATTTTGGAATTGCAGGTTATCATGCAATGATGGCGCTGGAAAAGGATATGATTGGTATTGCCATGACCAACGCCAGTGCACTGGTGGCTCCGACTTTTTCACTCGAAAGATTATTAGGTACTAATCCTATTTGTGTAGCCATACCGGCGGGAAAGCAGCCTGCTTTTGTAGCTGATCTGGCCACTACAACTGCAGCCAATGGAAAACTGGAAATATTACAACGCAAAAATCAGCAAGCTCCCCTTGGATGGATACAGGATAAATATGGTGAGCCAACTTCTGATTCTCATGCATTAAAAGATGGCGGCGCTTTATTACCCTTAGGCGGCGACCGTAAACACGGAAGCCATAAGGGATATGCCTTAGGTGCTGTTGTAGATATTTTTTCGGCCATCTTAAGTGGCGCAAATTATGGTCCCTGGGTTCCTCCCTTTCCTGCGTATGTGCCTATGCCTGAAAACATGCCCGGCAAAGGCCTCGGACATTTTTTTGGAGCCATGCGGATCGATGCATTCCGGCCCGCAACAGATTTTAAAAAGCACATGGATCAATGGATTACAAGATTTCGTTCTTCCAAAACAATACAGGGTTGCGATAAAGTTTTAATTCCCGGAGACCCTGAAAGAGAAAGCGAAGAAGAAAGAAAAAAGAATGGCATCCCTTTATTAAGTGTGGTTGTGGATGATCTTGTTTCACTCTCTGAAAAGCTTGAGGTTTCTTTCATGGCTCAAAGCTCGTGACTCACTAGCTTATAGCTCATAGCTTATGGCTCGTACTTCATGCTCAAAGCTTATCGTTTCTATTCTCACATGGCTTTCTCGCATATATTTGCGGCATCCCAGGCCCTCCTTTAGGGGATGGGGTTAAGTTATGAAAATAATGAAGTTCGGAGGCACCAGTGTTGGTCAGCCGCAGCGCATGCATCATGTAGCTAATTTAATTACAGCAGATAATGAAGAAAAAATTGTCGTATTGAGTGCCGTATCGGGAACAACTAATGCTCTTATAGATATTTCTTTACACTTAAGCCGTGGAGACAAAACAGGAGCAAGGCAAAAAATAAATTCATTGGAAAATAGTTACCAGCAATTTATTAGTGAATTGGTGACATCTCCTTCTTCCAAAAATGCTGCAGAAGAAGTTTTAAGAGAACATTTTGAATTCCTCAATATCATTTTAAAAATATCTTACAGTGAAGCATTAAATAAAGACATATTAGCGCAAGGGGAATTGATATCTACCAAAATGTTTAGTGTTTATCTAACAGAGCAGGGCGTTGAGCATGTAGTGCTTCCTGCTATAGAATTCATGACCATTGATGTTGATGATGAACCGCAGATTGGAAATATCAAAGTAAGGCTCTTGCAAATGCTACAGCAATTCAGACATGAAAAATTATTTATTACACAAGGTTTTATTTGCCGCAATGCAAGAGGAGAGATAGATAATTTAAAACGTGGTGGAAGTGATTATAGTGCTTCATTAATTGCTGCTGCATTAGAGGCATCAAGTTGCGAAATATGGACTGACATCAGCGGCATGCATAATAATGACCCGAGATTAGTTGATCATACATTACCGGTTGAGCATTTAAGTTTTGATGAAGCAGCGGAACTGGCTTATTTCGGTGCTAAAATTTTACACCCCGCTTCTATATGGCCTGCGCAGCAATATAATATCCCCGTTCGGTTGTTAAATACCATGGAGCCACGGGCCAAGGGCACCCTTATTTCCGAAAATATTTCTTCCAAAGGAGTAAAAGCCGTTGCTGCAAAAGATGGAATAACAGCTATCAAAATAAAAAGCAGCCGAATGTTGCTTGCTTATGGATTTTTGCGAAAAGTGTTTGAAGTTTTTGAAAAATACCGGACACCAATCGATATGATCACTACTTCTGAAGTTGCTGTTTCTGTTACGATTGATAATGAAATGGCTTTAGACAAAATAATTAAAGAGCTGGAGGTTTTTGGTATTGTTGATGTCGATAAAGAACAGGCTATTATTTCAATTGTGGGTAATGAAATTGCATCGGATGCCAATACACTGAAAAAAATTTTTAATAGCCTGAGTAATATTGATGTGCGAATGGTTTCTTATGGAGGCAGTGCTCACAACATATCGTTGCTGGTAGCATCACACCAAAAAGAGCGTGTATTACAGCAGTTGAACATTGGTGTTTTTGGGTTGTAAAAATAGCATGGCCCGCCCCATCCTAACCTTCCCCCATAGGGAAGGAACAGCTACCGCACAAAACCTACAATTCAACTATGCTTTTTAGAAACTAAAAGTCTTCAATATTAGAAAAGGTTAAGAGCTTTTGTTAGAGTTGAATATGTGGGCATGTGTTGATGCTAAGCCCCTCCCGGGAGGGTTTGGGGAGGCTGGGTTGTGCTGTAGCTAAGACGCTCCTTCGGAGAGGTTTGGGAAGGCCGGGTCTTTATATCACTATTAGCGAATCACCATAACTAAAAAAGCGATACTTATCCTTGATTGCTTTTTTATATGCCTCCATAGTAAGATCATAACCGGCGAAGGCACAGGTCATGATCAACAAACTTGTTTTTGGCAAATGGAAATTAGTAACCAACGCATCAGCAATATTAAAATTATACGGGGGATGAATAAAAGTATTTGTCCAGCCTTCAGAAGGCTTTAATAAACCTTGTGCTGTAAAAGAAGATTCTAAACCCCTCATGGTAGTGGTGCCAATAGAACAAATGCGATGATTTGTTTCCTTGGCTTTGTTTACGATCTTACAATAGGCTTCTTCAATGCGATAATATTCAGCATCCATTTTATGCTTGCTAAGGTCTTCCACCTCAATAGGGCGAAAGGTACCAAGGCCGGTATGCAGGGTTACTTCGGCAAAACGTATTCCTTTTATTTCGCAACGCTTAATCAATTCGCGGCTAAAATGCAAGCCTGCGGTAGGGGCTGCTACGGCGCCTTCATGCTTCGCATAAACGGTTTGATACCGTTCACGGTCTTCCTCATCGGGCTTTCGCTTGATATATTTTGGTAAAGGTGTTTCACCATGTTTTTCTAAAATCAATTTGAACTCATCATCCGTTCCCTCAAACAAAAACTTAATGGTTCGTCCACGGCTGGTAGTATTATCAATTACTTCAGCAACAAGGTCCTCTTCATCTCCAAAATATAGTTTATTACCAACGCGTATTTTACGTGCCGGATCAACTATTACATCCCACAAACGGTGTTCTTTATTTAATTCCCGTAAAAGGAATACTTCAATTTTAGCCCCTGTTTTTTCTTTACGTCCGTACATTCTTGCGGGAAAAACCTTGGTGTTATTCACAACAAAAACATCCTTGTCATCAAAATAATCAAGTATATCGCGAAAGTGTTTATTTTCAATCTGCCCGGTTTTACGGTGCACAACCATCATACGGGCATCTTCGCGACGTTTAGCAGGATTTTGAGCAATAAGATTTAAGGGAAGATCAAATCTGAATTGTGAAAGCTTCATGTACTATTACTTTGTGTTTATATGAGCTAATGACACAAACCAAAGTAAAAAGAAGCGGGTTGTATTCAGTATCCAAAACCGCGGTCTTACGGTACCGGGGAATGGTCACTTAGCTTTTTGAAGGCTGCAAAGGTAAGGGGAACGATCATAAATTCAGCGCCTGGAAATTAGAATTTTTTGTTAGCCGTTATATTCCAATTAAAGTGTAAGTAACATTAAGTTTTCATTACTCTCTTTTTATAGTAACGGTCTACCGGTGTTTGTCAACCTGTTAAAACAGGTTTTATTCTTTTTGTAAACATCCTTCCCACAATCGTAATTTTCCTATTGTGAATGATAAAATTACTAATTAGGTTTACACCAGTTAATTATTCACTTCCTACTGAAAAACTACTGATAGGAAACATTTCAAATCAATTTCATTTTCTTTTAAGTTCTATTATTTTCCAATCCTGTAAAAAATCATAGCATCCAATACTCTATGCGTATTCACTTAACGCTAAAAGTTATCCGCTATGAAACAAAGACGTACAGCTATGAAACAAAAATGTATTGGTAAAGATTATGGCAAAGATCTGTATGATACAGTTATCGTTTTGCTTGTTGTTCTGATGGCTCTTTGGTATTTTAAAATATAAACTTAATACCATTGCAGTTTATCCTAATTTCTCTTGCCATTTTTTAATTGCAGTGGTATTTTTTAAAACTATAAGCAGTTTTTAAATTTAAATAAAGGCTCTATTCCCGGCTTATATTTTAAGCGTATATGCAATCTGACCTGCTTTAAAAAATTTCTTTAGGTATAGCAGCTAACAACTGCATCGTGTATTCCGATGCAGGGTGCCGATACACATCTTCCGCATTACCGCTTTCAATTATTTTTCCTTCCCGCATCACCATTATACGGTTGCTCATATAGCGAACAACAGAAAGATCATGGGAAATAAACAGCATAGTCAATCCGAGGTCTTTTTTCAGATCATTTAAAAGATTGAGCACTTGTGCCTGAACACTTACATCCAGAGCGGAAACAGACTCATCGCAAACCAATAAATTTGGATTTAATGCTAATGCTCTTGCAATAACAATGCGCTGCCGCTGACCACCTGAAAATTCATGTGGATAACGGTTGGCAAATTTTTTTGGAAGATTTACTTTTTCTAATAGTTCGGCTACTTTTTTTCTTCTTTGATTTTTATTCTTTTCTGTGTGAAGTACCTGCATTGGTTCGGCAATGGCAGCGCCAATAGTAAGGCGTGGATTTAATGAAGAATATGGATCCTGGAACACCAACTGGACATTACTGCGTAACGATTTTAATTCCTGTTTAGTCATTAGTGTAATGTCGGTTCCATTATATATGATCTTTCCATCCGAAGGGTCAATGAGACGTAATAATGTTCTTCCTAATGTTGTTTTACCACAACCCGATTCGCCTACAAGACCAAGGGTCTCCCCTTTATAAAGTGTAAAATTGACTTTATCAACAGCAGTTGTATAAGATAAAACTTTACCAAGCAAATTAGTCTTCGTTGGAAATTTTACTGATACATTTTTTATTTCTGCTAAAATATCAGAAAAAATTGTTTGTTCCTGCGGATCGTTATTATGAAATCGAAACAGCTTTTCTCTCGTCGTTAAAAAATCTGAAATCACTGGTAGTTTTTCTCCTTTTGGATGTGAGGCCGGCCTGCACGCGATCAATGCTTTTGTATAGTTATGTTGTGGATTTTCAAAAATCGGTTTCGCATGATTTTGTTCTACAATTTCTCCCTGGTACATTATAGCTACTCTGTATGCAATTTCTGCCACAACGCCAAGGTCGTGAGAAATAAAAAGAACGCCCATCCCGGTTTCCTGCTGCAAATCTTTTATTAATTGAAGGATGGCTTTTTGCACAGTAACATCTAAGGCTGTAGTTGGTTCATCACAAATTAAAAGAGCAGGTTCACAACACATCGCCATTGCAATCATCACTCTTTGTTTTTGCCCGCCACTAAGTTGGTGAGGATAGCGGTCAAACATTTTTTGTGGGTCTGGCAGTTTTACTTTTTCAAACCACTCAATTGTTTTTGCCTTAGCCCGGGAAGTATTTATTTTTTTATGCTGTAATAAAACTTCCATTACTTGACTGCCGCAGTTTATTACGGGGTTAAGCGAAGTCATTGGCTCCTGAAAGATCATGGCAATGCGGTTCCCACGAATTTGCTGTAAAGATTTATAATGAAGGCTTAAAAGGTCAACAGTTTTATTTCCATCATTAAAAAAAATTTGTCCACTTGCAAACTGAGCTGGAGGCTTAGGTAATAATTGTAAGACAGAAAGTGCTGTTACTGATTTTCCGGAACCTGATTCACCAACCAATGCAAGAATTTCTCCTGCAGATACCTTAAGTGTAACATTTTTTACTGCCTGGGTGGTTTCACCTTGCGTAACAAAATTGACGGATAAATTTTCTATGTTTAACAAAGACGCCATGAGTAAAAGTATTGCTTAGCTACATTTAGAAACGGAGATGTCTCACTGTTTTTGCACCATTGATCAATTGCTTTAGTGAATCAATACCTATTTTTAAATGACGCTCAACAAATTGTTCTGTTACTTTTTTATCACTTTCCTCTGTTTTTACTCCTTCAGGTGTCATTGGCGAATCACTCACCAATAAAAGAGCGCCAGTTGGAATTTTATTATAGAAGCCTACGGAAAAAATGGTAGCGGTTTCCATATCAATGGCATAAGCCCTTATTTTTTGCAGGTATTCTTTAAACTCTTCATCATGTTCCCACACACGACGGTTGGTTGTATATACAGTGCCGGTCCAATAATCTACTTCATAATCTCTGATGGTGGTTGAAATGGCTTTCTGTAAAGCAAAAGCTGGAAGGGCAGGGACTTCAACAGGAAAATAGTCATTAGATGTTCCCTCTCCACGGATAGCCGCAATTGGGAGAATAAGATCACCAAGTTTATTACGTTTTTTTAATCCTCCGCATTTTCCTAAAAACAAAACAGCTTCAGGTTCAATGGAAGTTAAAAGATCCATTACGGTCGCAGCAGTAGGAGAGCCCATCCCGAAGTTAATGATAGTAATACCCTCGGCAGTAGCGCATTGCATAGGTTTGTCAATACCTGTTATGGTTGCGCCAGTCCACTCCGAAAACATGCGAACATAATTGCTAAAATTGGTTAGCAAAATAAATTTTCCAAAATTTTCAAGGGCTTCACCAGTATATCGTGGAAGCCAGTTCTGTACAATATCCTGTTTTGTCTTCATAATCGTTTCTGCAATTTAAACAATACCCTGTTCATTATTTGCATGTAGGTTTGATAAATGATACATATAAAGTATCCGGAGCCAGGTTTTAAAATAAAGCAACAGGGAGATAAACAATTTATTTTTGATCCTATACGCAAAACCTGGTTATTGCTAACCGGAGAAGAATGGGTACGACAAAATTTTGTCTGTTATTTAGTCAAAATTTTAAAATATCCGTCAACGTTGATCGCTGTAGAAAAAGAAATCATTTTGTATAATATGAAAAAAAGGTTTGACGTTTTAGTTTATGATCAACAACATAAACCCTGGATGATGATTGAATGTAAAGAACCAGGCGCGACGTTAAGTGAAAATGTTTTGCAACAAGTATTAAGGTATAATATAAAATTGCCGGTTGAGTTTATTGTAATTACTAACGGAAATAGTACAATGGCGTGGGAAAAAAGGGGAGGGGAGATGAATTTTTTAAACGAGCTGCCACAGTGGAAGTCAATCTAACTTTTTTGCTACGGGAAACTGAGCGAAATAAATTTTTGTTCCAATTAAAAAGATAAAAATTTGCTTGCACTATAGCCTAAATTAATCATGCTTATGTTTATAACAAAAAAATTAAAACTACAAAAGCAAGCTTGCAAAAAACGTTCGGCTATGCAAGTTGTTTTCAATTTATAGGTAACATCATGGGAAAATACCTAGTTCTGCATAACTGGTACCTACTTTATTTATTGCCACAACAAAGGCAGCCGTACGCATATTCGGTATTTGGGGGTTGCGCTTCCATTCTTCCATAATTTCTCGAGTAGCTGCTATCATGGTTTCTTCCAGCCCGCTATATACAAGATCAACCTCGTCTGGCCCATGCATAATAAACTGCCTTTCCCTGTCTACTACACGTTTGCCTGTCAACTCTTCCATCTGACCTAAAATATGTTGGTTTAAATTTTCTGTAAAACGTTTTTCCATTCGGCCGTAACGGACATGACTTAGATTTTTCAGCCATTCAAAGTATGAAACAGTAACTCCACCTGCATTCAGGTACATATCTGGCACCACTAAAATCCCTTTGGTGATAAATATTTCATCTGCTTCAGGTGTTAAAGGCCCATTAGCCCCTTCGCCAATAATCCTGGCTTTTATGCGTGGTGCGTTTTCGGCATTGATAACATTTTCCAATGCTGCAGGTATTAAAATATCGCAATCATATTCAAGTGCATCTGTATTCTTTGCAAAATTTGTGGCTCCCGGAAAGTTTAATATTGAGCCGGTTGTTTTGCGATGTTGAAATACTTCATCAATATCCAATCCTTCATCACTATATATAGAACCTTCATATTCTGCAAGGGCAACAATTTTAGCACCTGCATTTTGAAAAAATTTAGCGGAATGATACCCAACATTTCCTAACCCTTGTACAATGACGCGTTTGCCTTCCACACCAACGTTAAGACCATATTTTTCCATTATCTCCGGCATATTGCAAATTTCACGCAAGCCATAAAAAACTCCCAAGCCGGTAGCTTCTCTGCGTCCACGAACACCACCTTGTGTAACCGGCTTACCGGTTACACAACCAGCAGCATCAATTTCGCCGGGGCGTAAACTCTGGTAGGTATCAACTATCCATGCCATTTCTCTTTCGCCTGTTCCATAATCCGGAGCCGGGACATCTGTACCGGGACCTATAAAATTTTTCTTGACCAATTCTGAAGTATAACGACGCGTAATTTTTTCTAATTCGTAAACAGAATATTTTTTTGGGCTGATCTTAATTCCTCCTTTAGCGCCACCAAACGGCACATTTACAATAGCGCACTTGTAGGTCATCAAAGCTGCCAAAGCCATCACCTCATCCTGGTTTACTTCAGCCGCAAAGCGAATACCTCCCTTACAAGGTGCTTTATGATGCGAATGCTGAACACGATAGGCTTCGATCACTTCAATTCGTCCATCATCCATGCGTACAGGAAAACGCATTTGATAAACAGAATTACATTCTTTTATTTGCTCTAATATTCCCGGATCCCATTTAGTGAAATTGGCTGCTTTATCAAAACTTTTTACCACACTTTGAAAGAAACTATAATCTTGATTTGCTGACATGGGCTATTATTTAAAAATTTATAATTGGTTTTTTTCAATTTTGGTTATTTTTCTATCTATACGAATTAAATAAAAAATAAGCCCTGCAAATATGGTAAGGATAATAGCTACTACCACATAAATTTTTCCATTGCTTCTCATTGTATCTGCCATGTCAATTTTTTTTTGTGCAAAAGCAAGAAAAGAAATTAACGAGAAAAAAAGCATCAGGAAAATTTTATAGGTCATTGGGCAAACAGGGTTTTTTCTTTTAAAAATTTAAGCCGCACCTTTAAGCTGGCAATCCATACACCTAATAAAGTCCATCCAATAATAGCGGGATAAAAAACCAATCGCATGTTTGGGGCTAAATCTTTAAATTCCAATGCAGGGTTTCCTTCTGTTCCTATGCCGCCTGGGTGAAGGCTTGGCAATAAACGCGGAATAATCCAGATAGAAGGAAAAAGAAAAGCAAAAGCAAAAATGTTATAAACTGCGCTGATCCTTGCTTTTTTATCAAGATCATTAATTGAATCACGCAAAACGAGATAGGCAAAATAAATAAGCAATGCAATGGCTGCACCAATTAATTTCGGCTCACGGGCAATAGCTCCAAAAGATGCAGAAGCAGCTTGATTAGGATCTACCCAGGTATACGATGCCCAAATAGCCCCCGTAGCATAACCTAATAAACCAAATACAATTCCTACTACTGCATATTGACGGGAAAGAATATCAAATTTCAAATTATTCGTACTTAAATATTTCACAGCATGTACCACGGAAATAGTAAATAAAATCATCATCGCAAACCACATACATACATGGAAATAAAGATTGCGTACTGTTTCATTTAAAATTGGAATGCGGGGAACATCCATTAATAAGCCTGCAATAAACGTGTAAACCAATAAGCAAATGCACAATATTTTCCACCACCATTTATTCATACAAAGCTGTAACCTTTAGCTGTGAGTTAAAGAGCTGTCGCATATAAAAAGTGTTTTCAAAACTGAAACTCAATTTTTTAAAGATAACCAGGGAGCAAAAATAAGGGAAGGGGGTGATAGTTGAAAAGTTGATTAGGGTTGATGTGGTTGATTAGTTGATTAAGTCTTATACTTATAAACTTTCCAACTATTGAACACTGCACTTAATCTTTCCATAAAAATGGAAAAAGAATATTAGCCAATAATATAACCAGCACATCCAGCACAACCAACATTAAAATTGAAGTTATTGGAAAAACCCCGAGTTGTGAAAAGGCTGCACTGCTGATCTTTATGAGTATAATCAATTGCGGGATAATGATAGGAAAGCCTAAAATGGCCATGATAGCTGCATTGTGCTGCGCCTTTGCTGCTATTGCTGCTATAAAACTAAATACCAGGCTCAAGCTCCACCCTCCCAAAAAAACTAAACCAACAAATGAAAGAATTTTTTCTAAAGGGTTACCAAGAAATAAAATAAAAAGGAATAAACTTAATCCGCTCATTGCCAGCATTAACAAAGAATTGAACAATAATTTTGATAAAATAAAATGTTGGGGGCTTACAATTGTTTGAAAGTATAGCATACGTCCACGGCTTTCCTGTAGAAAACTTTTAGCCACTGCATTTATACAAATGAATAATTGAATAACCCAGAATAATCCGTTCCACACGTAGCTTTCGGGTGCTTCGATTACCATAAATAAAACAAATATGGTGCAGCCTATGTATAAAAGAATACCATAAAAACTATACTGTTGGCGAACTTCTAACAAGAAGTCTTTTTTAAAAAGCGTCCATATTTGATTGGCTGAATGAATGTAATTTTTATTAAAAGGTGATAACAGTTAACTCTTGCAATTTCTTAAAGCTTTTATCATTTGTTATCAAATCAGATTTGCTCGAGATGGCAGTGGCAGCCAAAATAGCGTCAGGAAGTTTAAGCCTGTAATCTTTACGCATTTGAATTATGTGGTTTATCAGTATAGGATCCTCTTTGTTGATATTAAGAATTTCCGCTTCTTTACTGATTTCTTCAAATAGTGACGATCGTTTTTCTGAAAGATTAGAAAATGATAAAAATTCAATGAAACTAATTATTGAAATTCCTACAAAGTCTGCTTTATTTGTAGAATCTAATGGTGTATTACCACGGATAAGTGAGTTAATGGCATTCGTGTCTAAAACTAATCTAATCCCACTCATCTCTTAATTTTCTCTGTTCGGCTAAAGCATCTCCTTTCCATTCAAGTTTTCCAAAAAGGTGTGAGAGATCAGATTTTGTTTTAGGCAGGGTTTTATT
>MWWB01000138.1_pt1 | contig 15553 bp, 5 predicted proteins | sample 1047291 | NCBI WGS metagenome assembly MWWB01 (sample SAMN06349976, study PRJNA376086) | soil metagenome | isolation source: MS4-1 sample Antarctic (ecotone) soil | place: Antarctica | reverse complement strand
CAGCTAACCTACCCCCTCTTAACCAGCCTCTCCTTGCAAACGGATTCCTTAAAGTCAAGGGTGTACTCAAGCGTAGCGTCCCTTGATTTTAAGGTGTTTGCGATACAATTCGTTGTTTGGTGGGGGGAGGTGGACTTCCGGTCTTCACCTGCATAAACAAATACTTATTGTCAAAACAAGGTTCATAATTTCCAAACAACTCTAACTCACTGCCAAATCGGTACGCGCGCCAGACGGGCCACGAATTGCTGTAATTTCTGATGCTCTGGTAGTTGAGCTAATCCAGGCAATAAATTCATTAACAGAGTGACCAGCTGGAAAACCAATTGATATTGTTTTTACTTTTTTGGTCGGTGTGGTGATTGCACCAGTTTCAGAATTTACAACTATTTCATTAACTGTAAAAATAGTTGCAGCAATTAAGGTATAACTTCCGCTTTTAAAACCTCCAATCTTTTTTCTGTAAGTAGTGCCTTTATTTAATCCCTCGCCTTTAAAAGTTCCAGTAAAAATTGGATCATTAGAAGCTATGGGTGTTAATCCTAGCCAATCGCCTACAGACTTTTTCATCTTTACATAAAGCGGTTTTGTTGTATCTACATCAGTTCCGCCAGGTAAATTATCAATTCCTGGGGCATCATCGACATTTGAAGTCATTCCCGTTACTCTATAAATTTTCCGGGGCGACCTAATTGGGAAAGCCATAAAATTATTTCTCGTTATAAAAAGCTTCTCAATAATAATTCAAAAATTAGAGACATTAGTGTTAATGCTCTTATCTCAGGGGTTAAGGAGTGGTGCTTACAAAGCTTTATAAATACTTAAAAGCAACTCGCCAATCGGGTATAGTGCTTTGTTGTCCTTTTGAAAAATACAAAGCTGATGTTGCGAGCATATCCCCTGTGCTTACTGCAATTCCTTTTCTTTCGGCAAAATACAATCTAGGTGTTAAGCCCGTAAAAACTGGATCGATAAAAAGAAGCGCAATATTAATAACTCTTTCGGCTTCAATTTTGGATTCACAATTTACTAGAAATTTAGAATTGTCTACACAAACTATTTCGCCTTGCCAATTTCCCTTTTTATAAGTGTTGATAGGTGGAGCCGTTAATTTATTTACGTTTAATGGATGTGGCAAAGTCAACTTGTAGTAGGTTTTAGTTCCCACTGCGCGAAAAACTAATGCAATTTGAGGTACATCTCCTTTTAGCCTAACTTGCCACCAATCGGGGGAGGCAACGACTGATTCTTTTTCTACTTCACAAACTTCATTGATTATAGTTTGTTCAATCGCTTGAACGTGCTGTATCTGTTTACTGATTGCTTTAAGAACTTTATCTTTATAGCTATAGAAAACTTCTACATCGTCACATCGTTTTATTAGTTGCGATCCTTCCACCTCAAAATCTAATAAACTTTGAATATTCTCTAGGATTTTCCGTTGCTTTAATTGCTCCTTTTGTATTTCTAAAATTTCCGCATTTGCTTTGTAAACCTTGTCCAAAGTTTCTTTGTTCTGCCTATAAATATATTTGTCTTCATCGGTAGAGTTTTCTGGTAATTTATCGGGCAATGGTGGCGGTAACTCAGGAATTGGTTTAGGTTGCGGGGCTGCCTGCGGTGGCGGATTTTCTTTAGGAAAAGGGTCGGGGTCTTTTGTTTGTGGTTGTGGTGACGGGGGAAAATTGTTAAAGATATCCGGGTAATCGTTAAAATTTCCTTTTGGTGCAGGACTGAAATTAAAATCAATATCAAAATCGTAATCAGTGTCACCACCGCCAAAATAATTATCTCCAAAATTGATATTGATATCAGGAAAAGGAGAAGGAGGCGAAATTATTCTAGGTGCTGGTTTAGGTTGTGGCGAAGGTGGTGCAGGATTAGGTACAGTGAAATTAAGATTGATATTATTATTAATGTTGTTAATATTATTAATAATATCCGGCATCCTTTGAGGGGATGGGTCGGGGTTAGGATTGCCGCAATTATCAGGTGCGTTTACGGCAATTTCAATTGAAGTAAATTTTTGCTGGTTTCCATAAACAGAATACCCGGCAAAAAAATCTGTAACTATTTGCTTGTAACCTTGATAAGGATTAGTGCAGCCGACTACAATATACCAAGCTCTATCGAAGGGGGCGCCAAAACCAGTGTTTTTTTCCTGTACATTAATAAATCGGATTGGGCCAAAACAACCTTGATTTCTATACTCAACACGCCCGTTCGTATGAACAAAATTAACAAAGTATTCAGTCTGACATTGACCGCCTGAAAAACCGGGGTTTGTACCTCCAGGGCTAGGATTATCAGGGCGAGGGCAAACTGATCCAGGTATTAGCCCAAAAGTACAAGCTAATTGATAAGCATCATAAGCGAGAAACGCCAAAGCTACATAAGGTATTCGCCGCCCAACTACTGCCGCTCCTCCTCTTGCAGCCGCTCCTGATCCAGGGGGCATTTTAAAACTACCTGCAATTCTTCCTCCACTTCTACCGCTTGGTCTAGATGGAGCCGGAGCTGGAGCCGGAGTCGGACGCGCAGTCGGAACCGGGGGAGGATTGATAGGTTGCGGATAAATACGAGTAGGTGGAACGGGACTTGATAAAGCGCCAGGTCGCGGAGCCTTGAAAGCATCAGGCACGGGCGGCGTGTGGTTGGATGGTTCCGCAAAATTAAAATTAGGATTAGGCTGGCTACTTGGGGTTGGCATTTATCTATTAATTAGTAGTATAAGAAATTGGCAAAGCGGTCGTGGAAATTTCGCTTACTCCATTGCTAAATAATTTACCTACCGATCGCCAGCCAGGAACTAAAGGAAGGTAGGCAACTAAAACCATCCTCTCAGGAGAGGTTGGCTGATTTCTGAAAGTAAATGGATAAGCTGAAACCAGGACTTCAGCTACACCGGGGGCGGTCGTAATTGTGGCGGTCGGATTAATTTCAGCCAAAGCCGAAATTGTCCATACTGCTAATTCTTCAAGAGTGTTGACGTTTGCCGGAATATTTGCGGTTGTAAAGCTTGTCATTTTGTCTAGGAAAGTGTGTAGTAACTACGTTCCTAGGTTATCATCAAATTACTTTCACTATATATATAGGGCAATCCCTTCAATCTCGGTTTTGAGCAGCCTGTGAATTGAAGGGATTATTACCAAAACCCATGAGTACAATCATACTACAAAGATTTGCAAATCGAGAAATAAGAATAGGGGCGCAGTCAATTACGACTGCGCGTAAAAACTATGGAGATAAAAAAGCTGAAACCGACAGAGATAGATTTTCCGACTGCGTGCGAGATTACGAGGTTAGTTCACAAAATGTGGTTGGAGGATATGCCCTTGGATATGATCGCTCAGGAAGCGCTATTGCAATTCCCTATACTCAGGACGAACACAATCGCTGTAAAGACCGCCTTGACATTATTAGCGAATTTCAAGAGCGTTCGTTGAAGCTCAAAAATAAAGGTGGTTGGGGATTTGCACCAAAGCTGACAACCTTTAATAAAAACGCCCGTCACCGACTTTTAGAAAGCGGGGCGGTTATGGACAATCTTTTTGCTAAAAATGTGTGTGAAGTGACCTGTACTATTCCGGGTAGTACAGTTGAAGCACTGCGTACAGTCTCTATGTATTCCGGGTGGATTATGAACCGATTAACACAGATAGTTAGAGATTCTAAGCACGATCCAGCCTGGTTTTATGTTTGGGAATTGCAAAAACGCGGGGCGCTTCATCTCCACTTTGCAGTAGGTTGTAGTAGTTTGCCCGATGCGATCCGCCTTGCTCAAGAGATAGAGTTTAAATGGTTCGAGCTACTTCTTGAATTGAGGGATAAATGCGATGTGGATGTTTTTAGAAAAAGTGATAGGTGGACGTGGCGTAATGCACCTCAAAACTGGCAAAGCCACGTTTTACCTATCAGGAAGTCTGTTGCCGCTTATTTTAGTAAGTATGCTGGCAAGCAATCCGGCGTTGTTAATAGAGTTAATAAAACTTTCTGTCCCGCCCGTTGGTGGGGAAGTAGTGAATCAATTAAGCAAGGGATAAAGGCTGCTCGTGTTAATATTTCAATTGAAGTTTCGTTGCCAAATGTTGAAAAAGCGATCGCGTTTCTTCGTGACGTATTCGATTCATTTGAACCAATCAAATTTTACCGATACGACTTTGATTTGGGAACAAATAAAGCTGGTAAGGAGTTGGGCGGTGGGTGGCGAGAAATTCGTTATTTCGACGATGATAGATTCATGTCTGCGTCCGATGTGATGTCTGCGTTAGCAGAATACGTTACGCAGACATGGGGAATTTATGCAGACATCCCCAAATTACCAACGCAGACATCAAAATATAAATTAATAATTGGTACGCAGACATGAAAACTCCTGAACTGACATTTGATTTTTACAAAGTTGATGACCAAGGAAATAGTTTTAAATTTGGAAAGTTGTACTTACGAACAAAAGACAAACATTTGAAATTTCATGCAACATCAGGTTTACCAAATTATCAACAATTAATCAATTGTGGACAAAGGGGACGCGGTGGAATTCCACCCTGTGAAATGGTAAATATTCTGACTTACACCGTTTCAACAAAACCGATTCCGATGCCGAAACTGCGCGGTGTTGAAGGCAACTTTTATCAAATATTCCCACATCTAAATCAGGTAAAAACATCACACGGAGTATATACAAGGGGGGACTTCGGAATTCACCAAGATGCAGGAATTTTAGGAACTGCAGGCTGTATTGGCATAACTAAAGGTATGCACTGGAAAGCTTTTCAAATGGAAATGCAAAGTTTAGTCGTACAAGGATTTGAAAAGATAAACCTGTTTGTTCCGGTGGGATATTAAAAAAGACTGGTAGTATTTTGGTCGTCACACAGCTAACCTACCCCCTCTTAACCAGCCTCTCCTTGCAAACGGATTCCTTAAAGTCAAGGGTGTACTCAAGCGTAGCGTCCCTTGATTTTAAGGTGTTTGCGATACAATTCGTTGTTTGGTGGGGGTAGGTGGACTTCCGGTCTTCACCTGCATGAACAAATACTTATTGTCAAGACAAGGTTCATAATTTCCAAACAACTCTAACTCACTGCCAAATCAGTACGCGCGCCAGACGGACCACGAATTGCTGTAATTTCTGATGCTCTAGTAGTTGAGCTAATCCAAGTAATAAATTCATTAACAGAGTGACCAGCTGGAAAACCAATTGATATTGTTCTTACTTTTTTGGTCGGTGTGGTGATTGCACCAGTTTCAGAATTTACAATTATTTCGTTAACTGTAAAGATAGTCGCCGCAATTAAGGTATAACTTCCGCTTTTAAAACCTCCAATCTTTTTTCTATAAGTAGTACCTTTATTCAATCCCTCACCCGCAAAAGTTCCAGTAAAAATTGGGTCATTAGAAGCTATTGGTGTTAATCCTAACCAATCTCCTATAGATTTTTTCATCTTTACATAAAGCGGTTTTGTTGTCTTTGCTTCAGTTCCGGCAGGTAAATTATCAATCCCTGGGGCATTATCGACATTTGAAGTCATCCCCGTTACTCTATAAATTTTTCGAGGTGACCTAATTGGGAAAGCCATAAATTTATGTCTTGTTCTAAAATACTTCTCAATAATAATTCAAAAATTAGAGGCATTAGTGTTAATACTCTTGTCTCAGGGGTTAAGGGGTGGCGATTACAAAGCTTTATAAATACTTAAAAGCAACTCGCCAATCGGGTATAGTGCTTTGTTGTCCTTTTGAAAAATACAAAGCTGATGTTGCGAGCATATCCCCTGTGCTTACTGCAATTCCTTTCCTCTCGGCAAAATACAATCTAGGTGTTAAGCCCGTAAAAACTGGATCGATAAAAAGAAGCGCAATATTAATAACTCTTTCAGCTTCAATTTTGGATTCACAATTTACTATAAATTTAGAATTGTCTACACAAACTATTTCGCCTTGCCAATTTCCCTTTTTATAAGTGTTGATAGGTGGAGCCGTTAATTTATTTACGTTTAATGGATGTGGCACAGTCAACTTGTAGTAGGTTTTAGTTCCCACTGCGCGAAAAACTAATGCAATTTGAGGTACATCTCCTTTTAGCCTAACTTGCCACCAATCGGGGGAGGCAACGACTGATTCTTTTTCTATTTCACAAACTTCATTGATTATTGTTTGTTCAATCGCTTGAACGTGCTGTATCTGTTTACTGATTGCTTTAAGAACTTTATCTTTATAGCTATAGAAAACTTCTACATCGTCACATCGTTTTATTAGTTGCGATCCTTCCACCTCAAAATCTAATAAACTTTGAATATTCTCTAGGATTTTCCGTTGCTTTAATTGCTCCTTTTGTATTTCTAAAATTTCCGCATTTGCTTTGTAAACCTTGTCCAAAGTTTCTTTGTTCTGCCTATAAATATATTTGTCTTCATCGGTAGAGTTTTCTGGTAATTTATCGGGCAATGGTGGCGGTAACTCAGGAATTGGTTTAGGTTGCGGGGCTGCCTGCGGTGGCGGATTTTCTTTAGGAAAAGGGTCGGGGTCTTTTGTTTGTGGTTGTGGTGACGGGGGAAAATTGTTAAAGATATCCGGGTAATCGTTAAAATTTCCTTTTGGTGCAGGACTGAAATTAAAATCAATATCAAAATCGTAATCAGTGTCACCACCGCCAAAATAATTATCTCCAAAATTGATATTGATATCAGGAAAAGGAGAAGGAGGCGAAATTATTCTAGGTGCTGGTTTAGGTTGTGGCGAAGGTGGTGCAGGATTAGGTACAGTGAAATTAAGATTGATATTATTATTAATGTTGTTAATATTATTAATAATATCCGGCATCCTTTGAGGGGATGGGTCGGGGTTAGGATTGCCGCAATTATCAGGTGCGTTTACGGCAATTTCAATTGAAGTAAATTTTTGCTGGTTTCCATAAACAGAATACCCGGCAAAAAAATCTGTAACTATTTGCTTGTAACCTTGATAAGGATTAGTGCAGCCGACTACAATATACCAAGCTCTATCGAAGGGGGCGCCAAAACCAGTGTTTTTTTCCTGTACATTAATAAATCGGATTGGGCCAAAACAACCTTGATTTCTATACTCAACACGCCCGTTCGTATGAACAAAATTAACAAAGTATTCAGTCTGACATTGACCGCCTGAAAAACCGGGGTTTGTACCTCCAGGGCTAGGATTATCAGGGCGAGGGCAAACTGATCCAGGTATTAGCCCAAAAGTACAAGCTAATTGATAAGCATCATAAGCGAGAAACGCCAAAGCTACATAAGGTATTCGCCGCCCAACTACTGCCGCTCCTCCTCTTGCAGCCGCTCCTGATCCAGGGGGCATTTTAAAACTACCTGCAATTCTTCCTCCACTTCTACCGCTTGGTCTAGATGGAGCCGGAGCTGGAGCCGGAGTCGGACGCGCAGTCGGAACCGGGGGAGGATTGATAGGTTGCGGATAAATACGAGTAGGTGGAACGGGACTTGATAAAGCGCCAGGTCGCGGAGCCTTGAAAGCATCAGGCACGGGCGGCGTGTGGTTGGATGGTTCCGCAAAATTAAAATTAGGATTAGGCTGGCTACTTGGGGTTGGCATTTATCTATTAATTAGTAGTATAAGAAATTGGCAAAGCGGTCGTGGAAATTTCGCTTACTCCATTGCTAAATAATTTACCTACCGATCGCCAGCCAGGAACTAAAGGAAGGTAGGCAACTAAAACCATCCTCTCAGGAGAGGTTGGCTGATTTCTGAAAGTAAATGGATAAGCTGAAACCAGGACTTCAGCTACACCGGGGGCGGTCGTAATTGTGGCGGTCGGATTAATTTCAGCCAAAGCCGAAATTGTCCATACTGCTAATTCTTCAAGAGTGTTGACGTTTGCCGGAATATTTGCGGTTGTAAAGCTTGTCATTTTGTCTAGGAAAGTGTGTAGTAACTACGTTCCTAGGTTATCATCAAATTACTTTCACTATATATATAGGGCAATCCCTTCAATCTCGGTTTTGAGCAGCCTGTGAATTGAAGGGATTATTACCAAAACCCATGAGTACAATCATACTACAAAGATTTGCAAATCGAGAAATAAGAATAGGGGCGCAGTCAATTACGACTGCGCGTAAAAACTATGGAGATAAAAAAGCTGAAACCGACAGAGATAGATTTTCCGACTGCGTGCGAGATTACGAGGTTAGTTCACAAAATGTGGTTGGAGGATATGCCCTTGGATATGATCGCTCAGGAAGCGCTATTGCAATTCCCTATACTCAGGACGAACACAATCGCTGTAAAGACCGCCTTGACATTATTAGCGAATTTCAAGAGCGTTCGTTGAAGCTCAAAAATAAAGGTGGTTGGGGATTTGCACCAAAGCTGACAACCTTTAATAAAAACGCCCGTCACCGACTTTTAGAAAGCGGGGCGGTTATGGACAATCTTTTTGCTAAAAATGTGTGTGAAGTGACCTGTACTATTCCGGGTAGTACAGTTGAAGCACTGCGTACAGTCTCTATGTATTCCGGGTGGATTATGAACCGATTAACACAGATAGTTAGAGATTCTAAGCACGATCCAGCCTGGTTTTATGTTTGGGAATTGCAAAAACGCGGGGCGCTTCATCTCCACTTTGCAGTAGGTTGTAGTAGTTTGCCCGATGCGATCCGCCTTGCTCAAGAGATAGAGTTTAAATGGTTCGAGCTACTTCTTGAATTGAGGGATAAATGCGATGTGGATGTTTTTAGAAAAAGTGATAGGTGGACGTGGCGTAATGCACCTCAAAACTGGCAAAGCCACGTTTTACCTATCAGGAAGTCTGTTGCCGCTTATTTTAGTAAGTATGCTGGCAAGCAATCCGGCGTTGTTAATAGAGTTAATAAAACTTTCTGTCCCGCCCGTTGGTGGGGAAGTAGTGAATCAATTAAGCAAGGGATAAAGGCTGCTCGTGTTAATATTTCAATTGAAGTTTCGTTGCCAAATGTTGAAAAAGCGATCGCGTTTCTTCGTGACGTATTCGATTCATTTGAACCAATCAAATTTTACCGATACGACTTTGATTTGGGAACAAATAAAGCTGGTAAGGAGTTGGGCGGTGGGTGGCGAGAAATTCGTTATTTCGACGATGATAGATTCATGTCTGCGTCCGATGTGATGTCTGCGTTAGCAGAATACGTTACGCAGACATGGGGAATTTATGCAGACATCCCCAAATTACCAACGCAGACATCAAAATATAAATTAATAATTGGTACGCAGACATGAAAACTCCTGAACTGACATTTGATTTTTACAAAGTTGATGACCAAGGAAATAGTTTTAAATTTGGAAAGTTGTACTTACGAACAAAAGACAAACATTTGAAATTTCATGCAACATCAGGTTTACCAAATTATCAACAATTAATCAATTGTGGACAAAGGGGACGCGGTGGAATTCCACCCTGTGAAATGGTAAATATTCTGACTTACACCGTTTCAACAAAACCGATTCCGATGCCGAAACTGCGCGGTGTTGAAGGCAACTTTTATCAAATATTCCCACATCTAAATCAGGTAAAAACATCACACGGAGTATATACAAGGGGGGACTTCGGAATTCACCAAGATGCAGGAATTTTAGGAACTGCAGGCTGTATTGGCATAACTAAAGGTATGCACTGGAAAGCTTTTCAAATGGAAATGCAAAGTTTAGTCGTACAAGGATTTGAAAAGATAAACCTGTTTGTTCCGGTGGGATATTAAAAAAGACTGGTAGTATTTTGGTCGTCACACAGCTAACCTACCCCCTCTTAACCAGCCTCTCCTTGCAAACGGATTCCTTAAAGTCAAGGGTGTACTCAAGCGTAGCGTCCCTTGATTTTAAGGTGTTTGCGATACAATTCGTTGTTTGGTGGGGGTAGGTGGACTTCCGGTCTTCACCTGCATGAACAAATACTTATTGTCAAGACAAGGTTCATAATTTCCAAACAACTCTAACTCACTGCCAAATCAGTACGCGCGCCAGACGGACCACGAATTGCTGTAATTTCTGATGCTCTAGTAGTTGAGCTAATCCAAGTAATAAATTCATTAACAGAGTGACCAGCTGGAAAACCAATTGATATTGTTCTTACTTTTTTGGTCGGTGTGGTGATTGCACCAGTTTCAGAATTTACAATTATTTCGTTAACTGTAAAGATAGTCGCCGCAATTAAGGTATAACTTCCGCTTTTAAAACCTCCAATCTTTTTTCTATAAGTAGTACCTTTATTCAATCCCTCACCCGCAAAAGTTCCAGTAAAAATTGGGTCATTAGAAGCTATTGGTGTTAATCCTAACCAATCTCCTATAGATTTTTTCATCTTTACATAAAGCGGTTTTGTTGTCTTTGCTTCAGTTCCGGCAGGTAAATTATCAATCCCTGGGGCATTATCGACATTTGAAGTCATCCCCGTTACTCTATAAATTTTTCGAGGTGACCTAATTGGGAAAGCCATAAATTTATGTCTTGTTCTAAAATACTTCTCAATAATAATTCAAAAATTAGAGGCATTAGTGTTAATACTCTTGTCTCAGGGGTTAAGGGGTGGCGATTACAAAGCTTTATAAATACTTAAAAGCAACTCGCCAATCGGGTATAGTGCTTTGTTGTCCTTTTGAAAAATACAAAGCTGATGTTGCGAGCATATCCCCTGTGCTTACTGCAATTCCTTTTCTTTCGGCAAAATACAATCTAGGTGTTAAGCCCGTAAAAACTGGATCGATAAAAAGAAGCGCAATATTAATAACTCTTTCGGCTTCAATTTTGGATTCACAATTTACTAGAAATTTAGAATTGTCTACACAAACTATTTCGCCTTGCCAATTTCCCTTTTTATAAGTGTTGATAGGTGGAGCCGTTAATTTATTTACGTTTAATGGATGTGGCAAAGTCAACTTGTAGTAGGTTTTAGTTCCCACTGCGCGAAAAACTAATGCAATTTGAGGTACATCTCCTTTTAGCCTAACTTGCCACCAATCGGGGGAGGCAACGACTGATTCTTTTTCTACTTCACAAACTTCATTGATTATAGTTTGTTCAATCGCTTGAACGTGCTGTATCTGTTTACTGATTGCTTTAAGAACTTTATCTTTATAGCTATAGAAAACTTCTACATCGTCACATCGTTTTATTAGTTGCGATCCTTCCACCTCAAAATCTAATAAACTTTGAATATTCTCTAGGATTTTCCGTTGCTTTAATTGCTCCTTTTGTATTTCTAAAATTTCCGCATTTGCTTTGTAAACCTTGTCCAAAGTTTCTTTGTTCTGCCTATAAATATATTTGTCTTCATCGGTAGAGTTTTCTGGTAATTTATCGGGCAATGGTGGCGGTAACTCAGGAATTGGTTTAGGTTGCGGGGCTGCCTGCGGTGGCGGATTTTCTTTAGGAAAAGGGTCGGGGTCTTTTGTTTGTGGTTGTGGTGACGGGGGAAAATTGTTAAAGATATCCGGGTAATCGTTAAAATTTCCTTTTGGTGCAGGACTGAAATTAAAATCAATATCAAAATCGTAATCAGTGTCACCACCGCCAAAATAATTATCTCCAAAATTGATATTGATATCAGGAAAAGGAGAAGGAGGCGAAATTATTCTAGGTGCTGGTTTAGGTTGTGGCGAAGGTGGTGCAGGATTAGGTACAGTGAAATTAAGATTGATATTATTATTAATGTTGTTAATATTATTAATAATATCCGGCATCCTTTGAGGGGATGGGTCGGGGTTAGGATTGCCGCAATTATCAGGTGCGTTTACGGCAATTTCAATTGAAGTAAATTTTTGCTGGTTTCCATAAACAGAATACCCGGCAAAAAAATCTGTAACTATTTGCTTGTAACCTTGATAAGGATTAGTGCAGCCGACTACAATATACCAAGCTCTATCGAAGGGGGCGCCAAAACCAGTGTTTTTTTCCTGTACATTAATAAATCGGATTGGGCCAAAACAACCTTGATTTCTATACTCAACACGCCCGTTCGTATGAACAAAATTAACAAAGTATTCAGTCTGACATTGACCGCCTGAAAAACCGGGGTTTGTACCTCCAGGGCTAGGATTATCAGGGCGAGGGCAAACTGATCCAGGTATTAGCCCAAAAGTACAAGCTAATTGATAAGCATCATAAGCGAGAAACGCCAAAGCTACATAAGGTATTCGCCGCCCAACTACTGCCGCTCCTCCTCTTGCAGCCGCTCCTGATCCAGGGGGCATTTTAAAACTACCTGCAATTCTTCCTCCACTTCTACCGCTTGGTCTAGATGGAGCCGGAGCTGGAGCCGGAGTCGGACGCGCAGTCGGAACCGGGGGAGGATTGATAGGTTGCGGATAAATACGAGTAGGTGGAACGGGACTTGATAAAGCGCCAGGTCGCGGAGCCTTGAAAGCATCAGGCACGGGCGGCGTGTGGTTGGATGGTTCCGCAAAATTAAAATTAGGATTAGGCTGGCTACTTGGGGTTGGCATTTATCTATTAATTAGTAGTATAAGAAATTGGCAAAGCGGTCGTGGAAATTTCGCTTACTCCATTGCTAAATAATTTACCTACCGATCGCCAGCCAGGAACTAAAGGAAGGTAGGCAACTAAAACCATCCTCTCAGGAGAGGTTGGCTGATTTCTGAAAGTAAATGGATAAGCTGAAACCAGGACTTCAGCTACACCGGGGGCGGTCGTAATTGTGGCGGTCGGATTAATTTCAGCCAAAGCCGAAATTGTCCATACTGCTAATTCTTCAAGAGTGTTGACGTTTGCCGGAATATTTGCGGTTGTAAAGCTTGTCATTTTGTCTAGGAAAGTGTGTAGTAACTACGTTCCTAGGTTATCATCAAATTACTTTCACTATATATATAGGGCAATCCCTTCAATCTCGGTTTTGAGCAGCCTGTGAATTGAAGGGATTATTACCAAAACCCATGAGTACAATCATACTACAAAGATTTGCAAATCGAGAAATAAGAATAGGGGCGCAGTCAATTACGACTGCGCGTAAAAACTATGGAGATAAAAAAGCTGAAACCGACAGAGATAGATTTTCCGACTGCGTGCGAGATTACGAGGTTAGTTCACAAAATGTGGTTGGAGGATATGCCCTTGGATATGATCGCTCAGGAAGCGCTATTGCAATTCCCTATACTCAGGACGAACACAATCGCTGTAAAGACCGCCTTGACATTATTAGCGAATTTCAAGAGCGTTCGTTGAAGCTCAAAAATAAAGGTGGTTGGGGATTTGCACCAAAGCTGACAACCTTTAATAAAAACGCCCGTCACCGACTTTTAGAAAGCGGGGCGGTTATGGACAATCTTTTTGCTAAAAATGTGTGTGAAGTGACCTGTACTATTCCGGGTAGTACAGTTGAAGCACTGCGTACAGTCTCTATGTATTCCGGGTGGATTATGAACCGATTAACACAGATAGTTAGAGATTCTAAGCACGATCCAGCCTGGTTTTATGTTTGGGAATTGCAAAAACGCGGGGCGCTTCATCTCCACTTTGCAGTAGGTTGTAGTAGTTTGCCCGATGCGATCCGCCTTGCTCAAGAGATAGAGTTTAAATGGTTCGAGCTACTTCTTGAATTGAGGGATAAATGCGATGTGGATGTTTTTAGAAAAAGTGATAGGTGGACGTGGCGTAATGCACCTCAAAACTGGCAAAGCCACGTTTTACCTATCAGGAAGTCTGTTGCCGCTTATTTTAGTAAGTATGCTGGCAAGCAATCCGGCGTTGTTAATAGAGTTAATAAAACTTTCTGTCCCGCCCGTTGGTGGGGAAGTAGTGAATCAATTAAGCAAGGGATAAAGGCTGCTCGTGTTAATATTTCAATTGAAGTTTCGTTGCCAAATGTTGAAAAAGCGATCGCGTTTCTTCGTGACGTATTCGATTCATTTGAACCAATCAAATTTTACCGATACGACTTTGATTTGGGAACAAATAAAGCTGGTAAGGAGTTGGGCGGTGGGTGGCGAGAAATTCGTTATTTCGACGATGATAGATTCATGTCTGCGTCCGATGTGATGTCTGCGTTAGCAGAATACGTTACGCAGACATGGGGAATTTATGCAGACATCCCCAAATTACCAACGCAGACATCAAAATATAAATTAATAATTGGTACGCAGACATGAAAACTCCTGAACTGACATTTGATTTTTACAAAGTTGATGACCAAGGAAATAGTTTTAAATTTGGAAAGTTGTACTTACGAACAAAAGACAAACATTTGAAATTTCATGCAACATCAGGTTTACCAAATTATCAACAATTAATCAATTGTGGACAAAGGGGACGCGGTGGAATTCCACCCTGTGAAATGGTAAATATTCTGACTTACACCGTTTCAACAAAACCGATTCCGATGCCGAAACTGCGCGGTGTTGAAGGCAACTTTTATCAAATATTCCCACATCTAAATCAGGTAAAAACATCACACGGAGTATATACAAGGGGGGACTTCGGAATTCACCAAGATGCAGGAATTTTAGGAACTGCAGGCTGTATTGGCATAACTAAAGGTATGCACTGGAAAGCTTTTCAAATGGAAATGCAAAGTTTAGTCGTACAAGGATTTGAAAAGATAAACCTGTTTGTTCCGGTGGGATATTAAAAAAGACTGGTAGTATTTTGGTCGTCACACAGCTAACCTACCCCCTCTTAACCAGCCTCTCCTTGCAAACGGATTCCTTAAAGTCAAGGGTGTACTCAAGCGTAGCGTCCCTTGATTTTAAGGTGTTTGCGATACAATTCGTTGTTTGGTGGGGGTAGGTGGACTTCCGGTCTTCACCTGCATGAACAAATACTTATTGTCAAGACAAGGTTCATAATTTCCAAACAACTCTAACTCACTGCCAAATCAGTACGCGCGCCAGACGGACCACGAATTGCTGTAATTTCTGATGCTCTAGTAGTTGAGCTAATCCAAGTAATAAATTCATTAACAGAGTGACCAGCTGGAAAACCAATTGATATTGTTCTTACTTTTTTGGTCGGTGTGGTGATTGCACCAGTTTCAGAATTTACAATTATTTCGTTAACTGTAAAGATAGTCGCCGCAATTAAGGTATAACTTCCGCTTTTAAAACCTCCAATCTTTTTTCTATAAGTAGTACCTTTATTCAATCCCTCACCCGCAAAAGTTCCAGTAAAAATTGGGTCATTAGAAGCTATTGGTGTTAATCCTAACCAATCTCCTATAGATTTTTTCATCTTTACATAAAGCGGTTTTGTTGTCTTTGCTTCAGTTCCGGCAGGTAAATTATCAATCCCTGGGGCATTATCGACATTTGAAGTCATCCCCGTTACTCTATAAATTTTTCGAGGTGACCTAATTGGGAAAGCCATAAATTTATGTCTTGTTCTAAAATACTTCTCAATAATAATTCAAAAATTAGAGGCATTAGTGTTAATACTCTTGTCTCAGGGGTTAAGGGGTGGCGATTACAAAGCTTTATAAATACTTAAAAGCAACTCGCCAATCGGGTATAGTGCTTTGTTGTCCTTTTGAAAAATACAAAGCTGATGTTGCGAGCATATCCCCTGTGCTTACTGCAATTCCTTT
>MWWB01000137.1_pt1 | contig 15631 bp, 20 predicted proteins | sample 1047291 | NCBI WGS metagenome assembly MWWB01 (sample SAMN06349976, study PRJNA376086) | soil metagenome | isolation source: MS4-1 sample Antarctic (ecotone) soil | place: Antarctica | reverse complement strand
AAGAAGGCCGAGGGCCGCGCCGACCAGAATAAGGGCACTCTCAAGAAGAAGAAGGGCGCCGCAAAAGACCTGCTGAGCTAGCTGCAAGCTACCACTCTTACTACCGGGCCGGGGTCCTACGGGACTTCGGCCTTTCCGTTACCATGCCTGTCGGGGGAACCTGTCCAGGGAGGAGGTAAGGGATGGTCCGCACAGTGATAATCGTCGTTGTGGTAATCGTGGTGGTGTTGCTCCTACTGCGGCTCCTCTAAGACCCCAGGCCGGGTCCTTATCGGGATTCCAGCCCTTTGTCGTAGATAGAAACATTCGTCACTTTTTGTGGTATGGTGGGGTTGCAGGCGATGGTCTTAGGTCGGTTGGGGAGGAAGCCCTCCCCTCATCCAAGAGCCTTTGCTCTATCCTGCCCATCGCCATCTGCGGGCCGGGGCTCTACGGGGCTTCGGCCTCTATAATGCTCCCCCTGGCCGCGCTGGTTTCTCCCCATCGTGTACCTGGCGCGACTATCTCACGGAGGCGCACCGCACCCTCCAGCCCTTCGGGTTGCTTTTTATCGCGGAGACGGCCAAAAGGTGGGAGGGTAGAGACGACCTGGAGGAAGCCATCCGGGCTGCGGGCTTTGAGCTGCTACCTACCACCCGGCGCGGGGATTTCCTCTATCTGCGGGGCATCAAGAACCTTGTCCTGCAACAGAAATTAGCCTCAAATGAGGCTGTTTTCCCGTCGACGGGAAGTGTCCAGGATAGGTTTTTCCTACGCGTAGGAAAATTCACCCGAGTGCGTGGAATGGGGATTCTCGGAAGTTCATATCCAAGATCCTGAATATCCCTCCCCATCGGGCCGGTGCCAAGCGCTTCGGCCCTTAGCTCTGCCACACCCCGATTCCCTCGGGATCGCTCAGGACTCCTTCTGTCCTTCCGGCGCATAATTACCTCGGGGAAGGACTATCCTCCTTCGGGAGTCGTGTCCCATCGGGCCGCTGCCGAGCCTTACTCCTCCACTAGCTCAATGCTATGGGTGGGTTCGTTCGGGCAGTTCGCTCTGGACTGGTTTGGCCTCCATTCGATCCTGGTGCCGCCGCCCGGTACTTGGATTTCATGCCCCACATACTCCATCTTCCCTGTAAAGAGGAAGTCCTCGTCAAGGCACCGAAACGTTCTGTCCTCCAACTTTCGCTCTGGCTCTCTAGCCATGCTCCCCCTCTCTGTAGGTGGTCTGTTCCTGGCCCTCAGTATGCACGAACTTCGTAGAAGTTGATTTCTCGGAAGTTCGCAAAGAAAGTTGTAATAAATACTGCAATTGAGTGATACGCTCGCCCGGGTCGGAGAGTATGGTGCAATCGTTACGTAGCCAAGAAGACCGCCGCGTAAAGGCGTAGGACAGCTACCTACCCTCCTTCTAGATGTGGGCCCGCTACCCAACCAATTACCCACCCAACTACCTGCGCTTAGGAGAAGCGTCGAGGGGAGAGAAAGCGCGTGTCGAAGCCGCACGGAAGGTGACCCGTCTCACCTAAGTGACTATAGAGGCACAACCACGAAATAAATAGGAGGAAAGACAAGTGAAACGAGCAATAGTGTTGGCCATAAGCGTCATCCTGGCGCTGACTATGGCTGCGCCGACGGTGTTGGCACAATCGGATAATGGAGTAGCACCTGGTCCGTCCCCCAGTAGCGGGACCTTCACCGTAAATCCTGGCGACCCGGGCGGCTCCTGCGCCTTCCAGCTGCAGATCGAGGCGAGCGGCAAAGAGAAGAGGATAACGCTGCCTGATGGCACCCTTATCATCACCTCGCCGGGCCTCGATGTCACCGCAACGAACCTCCAAAACGGCGAGCAGGCAAGGTTCAGCATCACCGGTACTTTTTTCGAGACTACTAATCCGGAGAACGGCGACGTGACGACGGTGGTAACGGGTAGGAATTTGCTCTTCGACCCCGATGCGGGCATTGTCTTATTGAGTGGGAAATTCAGTTTCGTCTTTGACGCTGAGGGTAACCTCATTCAATCATTTGAGGATACGGACGGCAAAGGGCGAGTGATTGACGTCTGCGCACTTTTGGCGTGAGCCGCAGATAATTGCTTGGTAGCGACGCTGGGGCGGGGTGCTTACCCTCCCTCGCCCCTTCCTCTGCGGCGAACTTCGGAGTTGGCAAGGAGGCGTCGAGGATGTCCACATCCGTTAGCGTACAAAGAGGACCCTGGATAGAGAGGGCTGGGGACTATATCCTCGGCCCTTCCTCTTGTCCTTATTCACCGAAGTGCGTGGAATAGGTATTCTCGGAAGTCCAGATGCAGCATCCTGGATAAGACCACGTAATACCCCGGTCCCATGGCCCTATCCGCGCTCGAGGCGGTCGGTATTATTCGAGGTTGGATGCTTATGCAGGTTTCTGGATGCTTCGTAGTATTTACTTTTGATACTACAAACCAGGAACGCTGCTTGATTGCCGGGGGCACCCTTACCGTGTAGGCCTGGTGCTAAGCGTTGTCTATCGCAGCTATACCCTGGAAGGTAATCAGGTACATCCCCTGCGTGGTCATGGCGTGGTCTGCGGACTCCTCTAGGTATCCGGCCCGGACCAGATAGAGTAGGCTGCGCTCAAGGGTTCCGGGGTACATGCCAAGACTGTTCGCCGCTGCCACCGCGTCTACGATGCGACTTGCTGCGGTTTCTCCTAGCTGCTCCCTCATCACCTTCAATAACTGCAAGCTCTTTTCGTCCACGCTACCCTCCCAGCATCCTACGCCACCGGGACGGGGCTCTCCCTCGTCGGCTGCGGCTATACCCCGGTCGGTGAGTCGGTACAGACCGTGCGCGGTAAGGCTGGGGCTGGGGTAGCGTTGGAGGTGTCCGCCTTGCAGCAGCTCCTCGACCAGGCCATCGCATTCGCTCCCGCCAGGGTCCACGCCTATGCTGATTGCCGCTTCACGCACCGCCACGTATCGCTCGGTTCGCCTTACGATTTGCTGTCGCATGTGCTTCAACATTCTTAGGGCCTTGTCGCTCATCTTCCGAACATCCTACGCCACCACGAGCGACGCTGTGTGCCCTCCTGAGCGCCTGGGGCCTCGGAGTGGGGCTCCGCACCCTCTGAGGGCTCCGCGGCCGTCTCAGGCGATTCTCGCGGCGCCTCTATGGCGGGCGGGATCCTCTCGAGTGCGGCCATGAGCAACCTGCGTGCTTCGGCGTGGGCCTGGCGCTCGGCGGCCAGCTGCTCACGTAGGACGGCGACTAACTCCGATTGGTCGGTTGGTGGTCCGCGGCCAGCCGAAGATGAGGCGCCTGGCTTTAGAGCATCGAGGATCACGTACACTGTTCCGGCCTCCCGATGAGATCGGAGAGTACCGCGCTTGAGCCGACCACGAACCGCGGACTCGGTTATGCCGAGCGTGGCGGCGGCCTGTGGCACGGTTAGTCGGCGGTTAGACGGTGACTCATCGCCGCTTAGACGCCCCTCTCCCATAGCAGGGTATCTTACCCTTGAACCGGGGCTTCGCGCTCGTTAGAGGAGAACCTCGCTCGTCTGGTGGGAGATTAAGAGCCCCTCCCGCAAGGGACCCCTTGCGACGGGTACCTACGTGTGTGGCTTAGGGAACCTAGGACCGCCTCAGGCGAAGCCAGGAGCGCCCCACTATAAGGACCGCCGAGAGGGCCAGCCCCGCCACCAGAGTAAGGAGCCCGTTCCTCAAGGGGTTGGGGCTTACCGGGGTCGGGTAGTCGGGTACTCTCGCCTTCTCGTGCAGGGTAGCCGTTAAATTGCTAGTGTCGGAGATGCGCTCGGAGGACACTTCGGCCATAGTGTTGACTACCTGTGTGGCTCCCCACACGTCGGTGTGTTCGTAGGTGAGGCGTATGAAATTCGTGCTGCCGACCCGCTCTACCGTCAGGTTATCCAGAAGCTCGGCGGGCTCCATCCGCAAACCCGGGCGTCGGATAACTTGTTCGGCCACGGAGCGACTGCCCGTGGCTTGTATCAGGGTCGCCACTCCTTGCTCTTGCGACACCCGCACCTGGGCGGATGCCTCGTACATCGGCGGTTGCAAGAGGCCTGTAGCCGTCACAGCCATCGCAGCGACTAGCGAAGCCAGGATCGCAACTGCCTTCACGTCCACCTAAAGTACTCCCCTCTTCGTCCCAACTCTCTAAGCTAGTCCTAGCTACCTAAGTACGCGTCCGCTACCCCAAGGTAAGGGGATACTAGACCATTAGGGCTGGGGCGACCAGGCCCCCCAGAGAAGCCTGTTAGATAGTTAGCGCGGGCGGGCTACGGCGTTATGGCCGCCGGGTTCGTCAAGCGAAGCTAGCCGGAGGCCTCGCCGGGGTCTTCCAGCAACTGGATATATCGCACGGCTGCCCAAGGGACGAACGCGCTCCGGGGGCGTTCTTGTTCTTCTTCGGCGTCTTCTTCCTTGATGGGTTCTACGGTGAGTCCACCGGCGTTGTTGTCGACCAACCTAGCGTCGAAGCCGCGCCCTCTGGCGAACCGCACGGCCACTCGCTGTCCGTTCCACTCCTTAGGCAAATACCCGGCCATCGCACGAGCCTCCCCTGTCCGCCTACTAGGTTCCCTACCGGACATCTTACCCCTACCTGGCCCTGTCCCGCCCGAAAGTAGGCATCCCTAGAGCCACGATCTCTTGCGGTCCTGGTCGCCGCCACTCTATAAACTCCTCACCCTCCTTGCATATCCACCACCCGCACGACGCTCGGCCGCCGTGTCGCCTGCCAGCAGGCCAGGGCCGTGGCGAGCACGAGGTCGGCGTGGTCGCTTCACAGGCTTCTCTCTAGGGCGGTGGCCAGCGAAGCTAGGAATAACGCCACGGCTTTACCTTCCGGGACACCACGGGAAGGGAGCGTGGGTCTAACACACCATCACGGATCGCGACATCCGCCCCGTAGGGTGCTGCGCGCACGGTGGATACAGGGCCGGTCTTGGGCTGCGTACTCCACCACACCGTAGAGGCTAGGCAGATGGCCATGTCATCATGCTTGCCTTCGCGGTGCACAACGCGCACGCTGCCCGTTTCCTCGTTCGTCTCTCGCTTGAGATTCCTGAATTCTTCCATGAGGTCTCTAGCCAGCTTGAGGTCCGGGCGCACAGCGATGCGGTCGTCCCCAAAGGCTGAGTCGGCCATCTGGAATATCAGCGGCCGGGGAACCGTCCAGTTGCGCAAGGAGTATTGGTGGACGTGTGAGGTCCCGCGCGTCAACTTGTAGCGTACCGGCTTGAGCCCCATGTAGGCCTCCAGATCATCGCACACGGCATCACCGACCCCGCCGGCATCGACCAAAAGTTGAGGCTCTACCTCTTTGCCACTGCCCTTCACCAGCCATATACGCTTGTCGTGGTAAGCCTTGTGGATGATCTTGGCTATGTCGGCGTAGGTCCGGAAGTCCCTGTCCGGCTCCAAGCGCGTGATGTTGTGCACTATAAAGCTGGCCAAGCGGATCCGGGAGCCTGAGGCGCTTTGCCTCACGAGAGGTTTCACCTCAGTGACGGTGAACGCCGTCTTATCGACACTCTTGGCGAGGTCTACCGAGAGCACCATCCGGTGACTCTTGCTCACCATCTCGATCCTGCCTTCTGGTACCTGGTTTATGAAGTACACGTTGGTCGAGTGCGTCTGCTCTTGCGGCTTCTCTGTCATGAGATCTCCTCCACCGCCTCGGGGAATAAGGGCGGCACACTTGTGTCGGCGAGGGTCAGCGAACGCTCCAGGTCCTCGACCCTGAAGAACGCATCCGAGTCATCCTCGAAACTGCAGAAGTATTCTTGTCTTACGCCCCGCTCCCCACGAATAGCGCGGGTGGTCGCTATCAGATCCGATAGGTCACGGGGCACATCATCGGCCGTCACGCGGTAGCGCTCCCAAGTAGGATCTCCGCCCTCCCACAAGTGGTAGAACCAACCACGCGCGCCTTTTGGCGTGCCGATGGCGACGATATCGCCGTCGGTCATCGCCACGCTGGGGATAGCAGCCTCAGCGAAGAGCTCGTCGGGGACCTCGCCGGACTCGTCCATCACGACCAGGTGCGCCGTGTAGCCGCGGATGGTCTTCTCCGACCCCGGCAGGGCGATGATCCGGCTCCCGTTGCCGAGCTCCAGCCTTAGGGCGCTCTCCGCCTTGGTGCCGTAGGGCCGGCCCAACGCGCGGTAGTAGCCGAGGCACTTGCGGAAGATCTCCTGTGACTGGGGCAGGCTGGGCGATATCAAGAGCACCGTGGCATCGTCGTGGGTCAGCGCCTTGTGCAGCGCCTTGACGGCGGCCGTCGAGGATTTGCCGGCCTGCCTGGACGTGAGGAACATCTGGCGCCCCGGCGAAGCCTGGCTGCGCAGTGCGTCCTTCTGCCATGGGTGCGGGGCCGCCGGCTCGTGCGTGATGTCGTCCCGGACAACCTGCTCAAACAGTGCGACCGGATCAATAAGGGTTCTTAGTAGCGAAAACTCACTGGACATCGACCCCGCCCTCCAGTTCTTTAAGCACGTCGGAGACCGCGTAGCCTGCCTCTGGATAGGGCGCAAGAGCCTCTGCAATAGCTCGTGCCACGTCCGGCGAGATAAAGAAGTAGTTGGTGGTCGTGCCCTCTTGGGCTAGCTCACCCTGCAACTTGGCTACCAGTTCTAGCTGCTTGCGCATCTCGGCAGCAATAGCCCTAAATCCGAGGATGTCCTCGCCCTCTTCGGTCTTATCCAAGAACACGTCTAACCTATCGATTATGCCGCCAAGCTTGGCCAAGACCTTGATACCCTTGCTAGTACCATACTCACTAAGTGCCTGCTGTACATAGTCCGCTAGATGTTCATTGAGGTGGCGGCTGAGGGCGGCTTGCGATACCGAATAGCGTTCCGCTAAGCGGCGATAGGGCACCCGACGCACCAGGCTAGAGTTAATGGTTTCCCTAGCCGGGTGCGAACAGATGGTGCACGCGCGCGACACTAAGCGGCCCCGTTCATTTGGTCTACTTCCAAGATCGCCGGCGCTTCTTCTCGAAGAGCTTTGGCCTGCCACCCGTCACGGGCGCCTTGTTCGCGGATCCATACGTCCCGATACGCTTCTTGCCCCCGGATCGGTTGGTGTCGTAAGGGTTCGAGCTAAGGTTCTTACCCGAGGGTATGGAGGAGGAGAAGGACTCGAGCTGGTTAGCCTCCTCGACATAACGCCGCTGCCGGTCGTTACGAAAGTCATTGACCACGGAGTCGTAGTCTACGCCCACAGCATCGGCAGCCCGTAGGGTAGCGTGGGCCAGAACCTTGCCTTCGAGGCCACCGAGCTCCATAGCCCTTTCGTACTCTTCTTTAAGCGCAGCGACTCGAGAACTTGCAGCTTGGCGCATACCCTTGTCGTTAGGGTTCTTGCTAACCTCTTTGGTTATCGCCTGCAGGCTCTTGCCGGTAACTTTCTGGACTATCCTCTCGGCCTCGCCCTGCACGGCGACTATCTCGGAGGAGTCCTTGGCGCGAGAGGTTGCGAGGCATCCGTCTGGCATCGGCACGCTGAACTTATAGGCACTCTCTACATCCTTCGCCGCCGTCTCCCTGGCCTTCGCGTAGTGCTCCCTTGCCTCTCCCGCAGAACGGTCTATGATCCTTTGAGCCTCCTGCTTTTTACCCTCATCAGAGAGGGTCTCGTCGTCGTGAATTCTTTGCAGCGCAGTTCGCGCACGAGCAGCCGCCTCATCCCCGGCACGCCACTTCTCACGTACGGCGCTGCTGGGTATCGCTTCACGCATCTCATCGTAAGAAGGCCTAACGGCCAGAGAATCCGCAAGGTTCGTAGAACTCTCTGTCATCTACCTCACCTCCAAAGGTTTAAGGTTTTCAGCCACGACGCAGCCTCCAGGCCCTGGGCCCTGCCCACCATTTAGGATCACGCGGCGGGCGCGCCATCTTCCTGACTCCTATCGGCTTCGACCTCATGTTCTTCAGCTTCATGCTACGCAGCTCCTTTCGGTAAGTATCTTCTTGCCTGCTCTTCGTGGCTTCTTATCAGAGCTTCGAGGTTGGCTCTGTGACGCTCTGCGGCGGCCGTGTGGTACGCACACCACTCCTCGCGCAGCCTGGCGTCTCTGGCCTGTTGTGCGCGCCTCTCTGACTCTATCCAGGTCGCTTCCTCAGCCCTCTCACCCTCGTCTCGGCGACGCGCGACGTCGCGCTTGGCAATGAACGCGTCAAGATCCTTCTCGACCCTCTCACCCGTGGAGATATCTCTGTTCAGTGCCGCCCCTATCTTCATGTCCACGCCGACTTAGCTCCCTTCACTCGCCTTTGTGTCTTTGGTGAGGCTGTAGGTAAAGTTTGGAGCGGGACGGGCTTTCTTGTCCGCAGGTCAAACTGCGGCGGCCCGCCCCTGGCTTTCGCCTGCTCCCGGCCGGGAACAACGACCCGGCCGCTGAGGTGTTCGAAAGAAGCTTGCGAAGCTTGCTCACGCCTCGGCTGCCTCTCTCTCCAGCTCGGCATCGTCCAGAATCGACTCGACGGCTTCGCCCACGGAGTCGTGCTCCACGACAAGGTCCGCCAGAGCCCGAGATGCCTCGCGCTTAGTGATCTTGCCTTGCCGGAACGCGTTTCTCACGTCGTTTTGCGCATCAATCGGGATGGTGATCACGCTCTCGGTGACTTCTTCTTCGCCACCCCTGGGGGCCTCAGCAGCTTCGCTAGGCCCCGGATCCGGGGCCTTAGCTTTTGACAGGAGAACAGGCTCTCTCTCTGATCCGCCGCCCTCTTCAGCGCCCAGTAGTTCTTCGACAGGCACGTCATAGGCTTTGGCCAGCTTCTTTAGGGTCGGCAAGTAAGGGTGCCGGCGACCACGCTCGGCGTCAGAGACCGTCTCCGGCATGACGCCTGCCCGCGCAGCGGCCTGCTCGATAGTCAACGCCCGCTCGGCCCGCAACACGCGGAGCCTAAGCGCAAGTGATCCACTCACGTCTCCATCCTTTCCATTCAGTTCCATCCATCCAGTTACGTGTTCCTTTCTTTACGTAATGACTGTTACTCGTCTAGTCTCTGCTGTGCCATACAGGATGATACGCGCAAACTCCGAGAAAGTCAACGGTAATGCCGTATGTATCCAGGAAGCCACGGGTGTGACTAGAAAGTTCCGGTTTACCCTTGATTGTGGCGCCGCACGGCTTTAGAATGAGCAAGTCGGAGTAAACGAAGAGGCCAGCGGCCCCAGTGATCGGAAAGGTCCGCCAGCCTCAGAAAGGTACGGATACAGTGTATCAGTATTTGTCCAATGCGGGGGATCTCTTCCCCCACATCTTTGGAAGCGAAGCTGGTGAGGAGGGGACCCTCGTCACCTTCACCGGCAGCCAGCGGCGCATCAGGGACGCCTCAGCACCGAAGAACGAGCTGGAGGATGTGCGCCAGCGCTTCTGGCAGTATCCAAACAAGGCTGAGGAGGCCGCCGAGCACCTGCTGAGCGAGGCGAGGAGGCAGCGCGACGCCTATTTCGGCGTTCACCTCTACCGTGAGCCGCTCAACCGGCGCGCAGACAACGCCGTGCCCTTCGTCCGGGCCTTGTGGCTTGATGAGGATGAAGGTCATTACCCCGAGGTCGGTCCCGAGCCCACCGCCATCGTCTACTCCTCCGGCGAGCGCCGTCACCTCTACTGGCGCTTGAAGTATCCGGTCGCCACCCGATGGGCCGTCGCCATGAACCGCCGCCTCGCCGCTTTCTCTTCCGGCGACTTCGGTAAGGCGGCAGCTGCTACCGTTCTCCGGGCCCCCGGCACGGCCAACTATAAGCGCTGGCCTCAGGTCGACGCGGTAGCCGGTAAGCTGACCGGTGCCACGGAATGGGATCCCGAGATCATGGACCAGGCCATCCCGATGATCCCCGAGACAAACCTGGCTAAGCCTTCGCCTTTTGACGATCTCCCCTATGACGGCCCCGAGATGGCCCTGGAGGAGTTCCTCGCTGGCGAAGCCACGGAGATCCTGGCTGAGATCTCCGACGGCCTGGGCAGGAAGTACGCCATTGTCTGCCCGTGGGTCGCCGAGCACACCGGTGGTGATCGCAGCGGCACCCGTGTCGGCCAGAGGATCGACGGCGCAACGCTCGGTGCCTTGTGGTTTCACTGCGATCACGCCCACTGCGTAGGGCGGACCTGGGCCGACTTCAGGAAGATGGTCGAGAGGACCCGGTTCGCGCAAGCCGCCCCGCCCGGGTACACCGGGTCCAACCTAAATGTGAGGATTCGCTATGGCAGGTGAAGCTAGTTCAAAGAAGCCCCCTGATCTGAAGCTGGAGGTCAAGGGCGACGGATTCATGTTCGAATTGCGCGACGGCGTCTTCTTCTTGATCAAGATGCAGGCCCCCACGACCGCCGTCGTCACCATGTGGCGCGAGACAACGTTTGTCGCCCCCGACTCCGGCAACATCTTCGCGGTCGCATTCCGTAAGCGGCTCGCCGACTCGGCGACTGAGGCCTTCACCGAGGAGATCGAGGGCGAAGCCAGGGAACCTAAGTCTGTCCTCCGCGCCCCGCAGGTTGCCGAGGACATCGAGCGGGTGGCCTCGGCACTCGGCGCGCCGCAGGTCAGTGGCAAGAGCCTCCTGGAAGAGCTCCAGGAGGCCAATGAGCGCTCGACGATGGAGCGCCTGATCCTCTACGCACGCGCCGGCGCGTCTTTCTTCCACAACACCGAGCGCGAGGCATTCGCCTCTATCAAGCGTGAGCGTGACGGTGTGGTGCACTGTGAGAACTATGAGGTCTCCTCACCGCGGTTCAAGCTGTGGGTCCGCCACGAGTTCTGGAGGCGCGAGAAGGAGCGCTTGGAGAACGCCGCTATTGAAGCTGGAGGCGCTCTTCAGGAGGGAAGCGCAATACAGGCCGACCTCCCTGCAGTCGTTCGTGATAGGGACCTGGCCGACGCCATTAGGCAGCTAGAGTCCATCGCCATCTTCGAGGGAGCCCAGGAGGAGGTCTACATCCGGACCGCCGGCCACGACGGGAAGGTCTACGTCGATATCGGCGACGAGCAGTGGAGGGCGATTGAGATTGAGCCGTTTGCCTGGCGCGTCGTGGCGGGCGAGGACGTACCTGTACGCTTCGTTCGGCCGAAGGGGCTCCTCCCCCTGCCAGAGCCCGCCCCGTCGGGAGAGGGCTCCCTGGAGGGTCTCATGAGCCTTCTGAACCTCGGGGAGGGCAACGATGGGAAGCGCAATAGGGCACTGGTCCTGGCGTGGCTCTCTCATGCCTACCTTCCCACGGGCCCCTATCCCGTGTTGACGCTCACCGGCCCGCAGGGCGCTGCCAAGTCTCACGCTCTTAGGATCCTCAGGAACCTGGTCGATCCGTCCGTCGCGCCCGGCTCGACGAAGCCGCGCAGTGAGCACGACGCCTACATCGACGCGTCGGCGAACTGGATCATTGCCTACGACAACCTGCCGACGGTCCCACCGTGGCTTTCCAACGTTCTCTGTGATATCGCCACTGGCGGCGGCTTCAGGACCCGCCAGCTCTACACGAACCGCGACCAGGAGATCTTCTCTGACAAGCGGCCCATCATCTTGGCTGGCATCGGTTCTGTGGCCACCCGCTCTGACCTCCTCGACCGCGCGGCAATTGTGAACCTGCCCCGCATTGATCCAAAGGCCAGGCGCAAGGAGGCCGCCATCTCCAAGATGGTGCGCGAGGTTCAGCCGCAGGTTCTCTCGGCACTTCTCGACGCCGTCGCCGTCGGGCTGGCCAAGAAGGACGCCGTCGAGCTCGACGAGCTTCCCAGGATGGCCGACTTCGCCGTCTGGGGGATCGCCACGGAGGAGATCCTCGGCGGTGAGGAGGGCGACTTCATGGCCGCCTACGCCGAGTCTCGCCAGGACGCCTCTGACACGGCCTTGGAAGCCTGGGCGCTGGCCGATACGTTCATCGAGTTCGCCAACCAGTTTATCGGCGAAGAGAACGCGTGGGAGGGCACAGCGACGGCGCTCCTCTCCCGCCTGAACGACCGGGTCGAAGATGAGGACCTGAAGCGGGCCAAGGAATGGCCGAAGTCGGCGAGCGCTCTGGGCGTCCAGCTCGGAGCCTTGATCCCCGACCTGCTGGAGATCGGTATTAATGTCGTCAGCGCCCGCAATATGAAGAAGCGGGTGCTGCGCATCTTTGTAACGCCGCAGCAGATCTCGCCGTCGTCCGGCAAGTAATTGCGACGCTGTCATGCTGTCATGCCGCCATAGGTGCGGCAATTCCGCATACCTACGCCGCTTGCAGCATGACAGCGCCATGACAGACCCCCGCCATAGTCTGTCATGGCCGTCATCTATGACAGACCCCTGTCATAGTCTGTCATACCTCTGTCATGGAGTATCCGGCATACCTATCCCGATTGCGGGCACCCATGACGGCATGACAGCATGACAGACCTGAAAAGGTTTGAAAGGAAGCGATCAGATTGAAGAGCAAACAGTTTTCATTGTTCGACGAGCCCGATAACCCGCCGGAGGATTTCTTCGAGAGCGTGCACGAGGTCTTCGAATACGCCGGCCGGGCACTTGGTAAACCTGTCGTCAACCCCCCCGTTGATGAGGTCGAGAGTCCGGCTCTCGTCGCTGCTCGCGAGCGGCGCCTGGAGAAGGCCGCAGCCCTTGGCCTCGTTGCCCAGTGGGGCGACTACAGGAAGGCTAAGGGCCACATCTCGATGCACGACCCCGGATCCCGCGAGTGGCACGATGTGCCCTGTAGGGATGCACCCGGGGGGGCGCAGCGTGAGGCTCGCAAGCGTTCTGAGCTCTACCGGTCAACGGGCGACTCCAGGGCCTTTGATTTCACGGCCGCCGAGATGGAGGCTATCTGGGAAGAAGAAAACCCTCCCCTTGAGGAGGAGGGCATCGTAGAGGAATACCCCCCGGAGGACTAGCCTAGTCCTCAAGCGAGGATGGGTCAATCACCACGAGGCCGCGCTCGGCGCAGAACTCTTCATAGTCGTCGGCGCTGATCACCTCCGCGCCATACGCTGCGGCGATCTCCTGCCGGGGGATGGGGATCTCGTGGTCGAAGGCGCCAACGGTGAAGATGGCCTCGACGGTCGCACGCTCGGCCCTCAGGCCGAACTCGCACAGCTCGACCTCTCCTGCAGCACCGATCACGCCAGCGACGAGGCGGTTTGTCGGACCGACACTGGAATCTACCCAGTATCCACCAGGCTGCGCCAGCTTCGGCGTGTAGAACGCGTAGATGCCGCAGCCACACCCCGGACGAGGAGGGGCGCTGTCGAGGTGCGTGGTGCACTTCGCATAGAACTCTTCGCCCGTAGGCCAGGGCTCCTGTACCGCTGGTGCCCAGAGAAGTCCGCCGAGCTGGGCCCACAGGTGAGGGGCGACCCTCCAGATCCGGACAGCCGCCACCCGGCTGATATAGTCTGGCGTCTCCATCATGTCAGGCTGGCGCCTTCTCGCGGCGTCTTGGTATCACTGGTTCTCGACGGGCAGGATCGTCCGCGGGCTCGCGTCTCGGCTTCGTTTCCCGAAGTGGCTCTACCACTACCCGCCTCTTTGGCTTGCCGATGGGTGCCATCTCTAGGCCTCCTTCTCTGGTGGTCTCATCTAGGAGTAGTATACTCTAAACATTCCGAGAAAGTTCCAGAAATACTTGATATTCCCGGGATAATCTGGCAAAATGCCCTATGTAGAGTCAATAGCGCAGACGCCACAAGGCACAGCCTAAGGCACTAAGCGCACGAAGACATAGAAGGAGGTGAATACTATGACCGAGAAGGCTTTCACCGGGGTTAAGGCCGAGGATCGCCCTGTCATCGACGCTGGTGTTTACAACGCCACGCTCACGTCGTTTTCCGACGTTCGCCAGGGCATGAACGGCGAGTACGTTTTCTGGAACTTCACTCCTGATGGCTACGACGACGTCGAGGTCTCGATTATCACGTCGATCGGCGGCGGTATTAAGGGTAAGGGGATGGAGATCGCCAGGCGCTTGAAGGGTAAGTCCGATGCAACCGACGCCAGCTGGGGGCGCGACATCCGCGATAAGCGGCCGCGCGTCGACTGGGGTCCGGATCTCAAGGGTACCCGCGCGACGATCGTCGTGGAGAAGATCTACGACAACGATGAGGAGGTTCACAAGAACCGCGTCACAAACGTCGTCGCCGAGGGCGCTCTCGAAGCGCCCCAGAAGGAGGAAGACGAGGATTTCGAGTCGATCCCCTTCTAGGCAACATCGTACTGTAAACCTGAGCCCGGCGACTCTACCAGGATCTCGCCGGGCTCCTTGACCACAAAGGAGTTGAAAATCCGTGGTCACCAAGATTGTACAGGAACCCACCAAGAAGACTAGCGGAGCTGCCAGGGAGATCAATGAGCGGGCCGAACGTGGCCGAAGGCTCTACCTCACCTCAAGGCAGCTGATCACCAAGGTCGACACCGATACCTACGAGGTTCCCTCCTGCACCACACAGAAGATTTACACCGTCCGCTACGGCGCTGCTGTCGAGGACTGCACCTGCACCGACTACCGGGTCCATCGTGGTGAGGTTGCCTGCAAACACCTGACGGCCGTCGCCTTGCTCTTCGCCACCAGGCGACGTCACCAGGGCGTTCGCCAGGTGTCGTGTAGCTGCCTAGGGAACCTCGGCTACCACTACATCGGTTACATGGCAGTCGATGACGACGGTGAAGAGGTCGAGGCGTTTCATGCCGTACCGTGCAAGAGGTGCCGCGCGTGATGGCGGCCTCCTGGAAGAAGGACATTGGGCGCCTCCTCGAGCGAGCGAACAGGCAGGGCTTCCGGATCGAGAAGCGCAAGGGTGGGCACATCCGGATCATTCCCCCGGACAAGAACCAGTCCATGATCATGTTGTCGTCAACACCTGGTGACTCTCGTTCGGTGAAGAACGCGAGAAGTCTGCTGAGGCGCCGCGGGTTCGTGGGGTAGCGAGAGAGATGGCTAGGGAACCTAGAGTGATCAACCTTACGGATAAGCCGCGACCCGACACCTTCATCTACATCGGACGCCGTCAGTGGTGCGGTAAGGAACGCTTCGAGGCGTCGGTGTGGGCGAACTACTTCAGCGTGAAGCGGGACGGGCGCGAAGAGGCCCTCAGGCGGTACGAGGAGAAACTACGTAACACGCCCGAGCTGCTGGCCCGCCTTCCGGAGTTGGAGGACAAGATCCTAGCTTGTTGGTGTAAGCCTGAAGCGTGCCACGGGGACGTACTTTTGAGACTTACCCGGGAGTTTCACTACACCAAAGGGAGGAGGTGAAGATGACGGAGATGACGAGAGCAAAGCGGGCGGTCTACGACGCCCAGGCAAAAGAGGAGGCGTGGGGCTACGCTGAGAGCATCCTGCGCCCTTGGGTCGAGGCTACGCGCCCCATCGGCAGCGATGAATTGACGGCCGCGATGCAGGAGGCCCTCGCCTTTGCCCTGCGGGAGTACGGCCGTGCGGTCGACGAACTGGGGGCGGCCAAGCAAGCGCTGTAGCACGACACCCAACCGGGCCGGGGTATCCTAGCTTCGCTGGGGTGTCCCGGCCCCCGTCTTTGCTGGGTGAGGAGGTTATTAGGGTGGAAGACAAAAACCGCAAGAAAATCACCGTAACGGAAGCTGCCGAGTATCTCGGCCTCACTCGTACGACGGTCCAGGATATGGTGGAACGCGGGGTGCTCAAGGCT
>MWWB01000136.1_pt1 | contig 15641 bp, 11 predicted proteins | sample 1047291 | NCBI WGS metagenome assembly MWWB01 (sample SAMN06349976, study PRJNA376086) | soil metagenome | isolation source: MS4-1 sample Antarctic (ecotone) soil | place: Antarctica | reverse complement strand
TTCCTCCAACATCAATAGAGTCTGAAGATAAAACATAGTAAATCTTTCCATCACCGGCAAGCGATATGGAATTATAGGTATCGTGCGCTTTTGAAAAGCCGGAGTCGTATACTTTAGCGATTAGCCTTATTTTTGATGGGTTGTGGTGGTGATCAGAATCCTTTTCCAAGGGGAACGATGGAACTGGCAGCAAAGCATGGCAAAACACTTTCTGATGAAGTAAAACAGGTTTTATCCGGAAAGTTGAAGCCAATTGAGCTATCCATTCTTGCAGCTTATACTGTAGTTGACCTGGAATTTAAAGAAGTGGATATAAAAAAGTTTCAGGAAGACCTATTGAGTGATACTGTATTTCTGCAACGGCGTGCCAAATTAATGGTTGAAGCCTATAATAAAAGCTGGGATGTAAGCCGGTATCCGTATCCGGTACAGGCAATCAAATTAAGTAAAGATCTTACCATTATTGCCCTTGGCGGTGAAGTGGTGGTTGATTATTCTTTGATTGCAAAGAAGGCCTATGGAAGAGAAAATGTGATTGTTGCCGGTTACAGTAATGAAGTGATGTGTTATATACCAACAAAAAAAATTTTGGCCGAAGGAGGTTATGAAGCAGATCAAAGTATGATTTATTATGGCATGCCGGGACCTTTTAAAGATAATGTGGAAGAAAAGATCTTGTCTGCTATAGAATTAGTGATGAAGAAAACAATGAACAAGCGAAAGGAGGATAATAAGTCATGAAAAGTACCTGCACCGTTACTTTTTGGAGAAAGCACTCGTAGCCCTTATAAGCATTAAAGTGGACCTAAAGAAGGGGATAACTATTAAAAAAAAGGGTTCTTTTTTTGACCTTCCCCGGGTACCGACCTGGGACATCTGGTGTTTAACTATTTAACTATATTAACTATAAAAACTGCTGAAAAATGAGTATTACCTTAATTCTTTGCCAGTGTTTTCACAACACATTCAGGTGTGCCTTAATCGGGCTATTACTAGTGGGCCTAGCTGCTCCTTCATGTCTTTTTTCTCAAACCTTAAAAACAATTACGGGGACCGTAAATGATTCTGCCCAGGGAGTACTGCAGGGGGTAAATGTAAAGGTAAAAGGAACAAACCGCGGTGCTGCATCCGATGCCGGCGGAAAGTATAGTATCACAGCGACGAATAATGATGTCTTGATTTTTTCATACGCGGGAATGCAGACTCAGGAAATAAACGTAGCGGCAAAGCAGGTCATAGATGTTGTGATGGCAGCTACTTCATCAAACCTGGGCGAAGTTGTAGTGATAGGATATGGCACAGTAAGGAAACCGGATCTGACCGGGGCAGTTTCACAGGTAAAGGCTGCTGAAATGGAACAGGCCCCTGTCGCAAGTTTTGCTGAAGCTTTGGCTGGGCGTGTTGCCGGTATTTCCGTTTCTGGCAACGATGGACAACCCGGCGGTGGTGTAAATATTGTTATCAGGGGACCCGGATCACTTACGCAAAGCACGTCACCGTTATATGTAATTGATGGCTTCCCTGTTGAAGATCCAGATCCTGCAACACTTAACCCCGAAGACATTGAAACTTTCAATATTTTGAAAGATGCATCTTCAACGGCGATTTATGGTTCAAGAGCTGCAAACGGTGTCATAGTTATTCAAACCAAAAGAGGAAGAACAGGCAGACCCGTTGTCTCCTTGAGCAGTTCTTACGGTTTTACAGCCGGACGAAAAAAGATGGAGTTGATGAGCCCTTATGAGTTTGTCAAATACCAGCAGGAAGCTTTTCCAACGGAACCCAGCACTCTTCTATATTTAAAAAGCCCGCTTGATAGTTTTGCAAGAATTACCGGCACCGATTACCAGGATCATGTCTTTACCAATGGAGCTGTTCAGAAACACAATATTTCTTTGCGTGGCGGTAACGATCAAACCAGGTATTCCATCTCGGGGTCATTTTTCGATCAGGAAGGAATAATTATCAATACCGGCATATCACGTTATACAGGAAGGATAACGCTTGACCAGACTATCAGCAATAAACTGAAGCTTGGGGTGACAACCAATTACAGCCGGGTAAAAGAATTTGGGCAGGTTGTTAACGCTACTCCCAATACATCGGTCTCCAGTTACACTATGTTCAGAACATGGGGTTACCGCCCCATTGGTTATCCGGGACAGACCCAGGAGTTGCTGGAGCAGGATATAGATGCGGGAGCTATTGGCAATTTTGATTTCAGAATAAACCCTGTGGTTGACCTGGAGAATCAACACTTGTTTGGCTACACTACGCTGCTGGAAGGCAATGCATTTCTTGATTACCAGATCCATAAAAATCTTTCGCTAAAAATTAATGGAGGAGTAAGATCAAACAATTTAAGGGATGATGCATTTTATAATTCAAAAACCACCAATGGAAGCAGGTTTAATCCCAGTAATTTAAATGGTGTGAATGGCTCTGTACGATACACTAACCGTACAGACTGGTCGAACGAAAACACGCTTAATTATTCTAATACATTTAATCAGAACCATACCGTTAAAGGTTTGGCGCTTCTTAGTTTTGGTGGAGGTAAACTGCTGTCACATGGATATTCATCAAGACTCCTCCCTAACGAAAGCCTGGGAATGGATGGACTAGATGAAGGAATTACTTTTAACCCCGTTGCAGGTGCAAGCGAATATTCAAGGGTTTCTTATGGCACTAGATGGGATTACAATTATAAGTCCAAGTATATTATCACCGGAACTTTCAGGGCAGATGCATCTTCCAAATTTAAGGAGCACTGGGGCTATTTTCCCGGCGGAGCAATTGCGTGGAATATTCACAAAGAAAACTTCTTTGCTAATGCATTTCCGGTTGTTTCCAATTCAAAGCTTCGATTCAGTTATGGTATTGTAGGTAACGACAGGATAGGTGATTTTGACTGGTACACTCGGTTAAGGCAGGACATCAATGGCTATTCATTCAATAATACAGTTCCTATCAATTCAGTTTACATTCAATCACTTGCGAATTCAGAACTAAGCTGGGAAAAAACAACTTCAATGGACTTAGGGTATGAGCTTGGTTTATTTAATAACAGAGTTGAATTGATAATAGATCTATACAGAAAAACTACTAAAGACTTGCTTCTCGAAGCTGCCCTTCCCCCGACGACTGGTTTTGGTTTTGCTACCAAGAACATTGGAAAATTAAGTAATGAAGGAATTGAGTTAACGTTGAACACAATTAATATAAAGTCAGGATCATTTAGATGGGAAAGCAGTTTCAATATCAGCTTTAACCGAAATAAAGTATTGGCTTTAAATGATGGACAGAATGAATTACTGACAAATGTATTTTTTGAATCCCAGTTTAACACCCCCTTATACATCGCGGAAATTGGCAAGCCATCGGGGCAGATGTTTGGTTTTATATGGGATGGAAATTACCAGTTTGAAGATTTCGATAAATCACCTGCCGGGTTGTATACCCTCAAAAATACTGTGCCCACAAACGGAACGGCAAGAAACAGCATTAGGCCGGGCGACATCAAATACAAAGATCTTGATGGAAATGGTGTTGTAAATGTATTTGATAAAAGAGTTATTGGTCGCGGGCAGCCCGTTCATACAGGAGGATTGATGAACAATTTTTCTTATAAAAACTTTCATCTCGGTGTGTTTTTACAATGGTCGTACGGCAATGATATTTATAATGCCAACCGTCTGACGTTTGAGGGGAATAGCAACAGGCGGTTTAATCTAAATCAATTTGCCAGTTATGTCAATCGCTGGACTCCCGAAAATCCAACAAACGAAAATTACCGTGCAGGTGGTCAGGGGCCTATTGGATTTCATTCCTCCAGAGTAGTAGAAGACGGTTCTTACCTTCGATTGAAAACTTTATCACTGGGGTATGATTTGCCAAAGAGTATTATTCAGAAAGCAAAGCTAACCGGGCTTAGCTTAAATATAGCCGCCCAAAACCTCATTACCATCACAAATTATTCCGGAATGGATCCTGAAGTGTCGGTGCGTAATGCCACATTAGCACCAGGGTTTGATTATTCGGCATATCCACAATCCCGCACAATTGTATTTGGGCTAAAAGCAACATTTTAATATAACCACAAAACATAATTTATGAGCCGCAATAAAATTTATCTGGTTATGCTTTTTGCATTAAGCTTTGGTTCATGCAAAAAATTTCTGGAACCAACACCCACTGATTTTTTAGACCCCAACACTTACTATACTACTGAACAACAATTGGAATATGCAAGAGCCGGCGTGTATAATACTTTGGGCACTACGGGGTTTTATGGTAATCATGCAAATTACCTGTATGGCTGGACTGCAGATGAAGGCTTTATGAACAGATATGCCCTTACTACCGGTCCGTTCAACAACAATTATACCTCCAGTGATGCATTTGCTACCCAATACTGGACTGATATATACGTCGGTATTAACCGGGCAAATGTGCTCTTGGCCAATATCAACAAAAACGCTGAAATTCCACAGGCAAAAAGAGATGTCATCAGGGGCGAAATATTATTCCTCCGGGGTTATTTTTATTTCCAACTGGTGCAATATTATGGGGGCATTCCTTTGAAACTGGAACCTACTGCTTCAGTAACCCAGGTTGATGTTCCAAGATCTACTGTAAAACAGGTTTACGACCAGATTTTGAAAGACATGACAGAGGCAGAACCATTGGTAGAGGATATAACAAAAGTCGGGCATGGGGGCCGTGTGAGCAAGTCTGCTGTTCGTGGTTTTTTAGCAAAAGTTTGCCTGTTTATGGCTGGCGAACCTTTAAAAGAAACAGCAAGATACCAGGATGCGAAAAATTGGGCAAAAAAAGTGATTGATGATGCAGTAGCCGGCCATGCGCTTAACCCAAGCTTTCCGCAGGTATTTATAAACCTGGCTTCAGACAAGTATGATATCAAAGAGAGTATATGGGAAGCTGAATTTTATGGGAACTTAACCGACAGCTATGTAGAAACCACCAATCAGGGCTTTATCAACGGGCCAAGAGTTTTGGCAGGTAACGCTTCCGGAAGGTCGGATGCATATATGTTTACAACCAGTAAATTTTATAATGTTTTTGAAGCGGGCGATAGCAGAAAATATATGAGCATTACCTTATTCGATTATACTGCTACCGGGCCAAATGGAAGTAAAACTTATAAACCTGAAATTACGAACCCACTGGATAAATGGGGACAAACGCCGGGAAAATTCAGGAGAGAATATGAAACACTTTTGCCAAAGAACGCTACGCGGACTCCGGAGAATGTTCCCCTTTTAAGATTTGCTGATGTTCTCTTAATGTATGCTGAAGCGGAAAATGAAATGAACGGTCCCTCTGCAGATGCTGTTAACAGGGTAAACATGGTACGAAGAAGAGGTTGGGCGAAAGGGATTAAAACTATTCAAATTACAAACGGCGGGTCTGGTTATACTTCTGCACCTGCAGTTACATTTTCTGGTGGTGCAGGCAGCGGTGCACTTGCCACCGCCACTATCACCAATGGCACTGTAACCGCCATTACATTAGACAGAGATTCGGTTTCTTATTTTAGAATGGGTGTTTACACTGAAACTCCATCTATCACCCTTACTGGTGGCGGTGGAAACGGAGCAACCGCGACAGCCACCATTTATACACCAGGTGATGCGGATGTAGCCTCCACTCATACTGTTTCAAAAGATGCATTCCGCAAGTTTCTTCAGGATGAAAGGATGAGAGAATTAAACTTTGAATCATCCAGGAAAGCCGATCTGCTACGTTGGGGAATATACCTGAATACGATGAAGGAAGTGGGAATTCTTGCACAACAGGAAGTACCGGGTGGACCTATGATCGGATATTTCACCAACGTAGAACCAAAACATTTGCTGATGCCAATACCAAACAATGAAAAAATCTTAAACAAGGCATTAACACAAAACCCGGGATGGGATTAAATTTTTTTTAAACATCGAAACTATCAAGGCTACTTTATTGCCACTAATCGTTTAAAATCAAAACAGTGATCAGGCAAGTGCACACCTGACTTTGATCAGACCAAAGAATTTATCTTACAAACCCTGCATAACAATTAATAAAGATGAGTGAGAACATTTTAGCGGTATCTGTAGAATCATTAAGCAAAAGAGTAATTCGGATTTCTATATTGATCATTGGTGTTATGTTTTTCATTTTTGGTTTTGTTTCATGGATTAATGCTATACTCATACCCTACTTTAAAATTGCCTGTGAATTAACCAACCTTCAGGCTTATTTTGTCGCATTTGCCTTTTACATCTCTTACTTTGTTATGTCTGTTCCGGCTTCTTTTTTATTGAAGCGGCTCGGATTTAAAAAAGGCATGATGATCGGGTTCTGGATAATGGCATTAGGTGCCTTTGTTTTTATACCCGCGGCCATGACCCGTACTTACGAAATATTCTTAATTGGTTTATTTGGTCTCGGTGCAGGTTTGGCTATTTTACAAACAGCAACCAATCCTTATATAACCATCCTGGGTCCAAAGGAAAGAGCTGCTCAACGCATCAGTATGATGGGCATCTGTAACAAAGCCGCAGGCATACTCTCACCATTAATATTCGCAGCTGTGGTGTTGAAAGCAACCGACAGCGAGCTTTTTAAGCAGTTGCCTTTAATGACCGAAGTACAAAAAAACGTGGCTTTAGATGAATTAATTGGCAGGGTGATTCTACCCTATGCATTAGTGGGTATCGTATTATTTGCGCTTGGACTATTCATTCGCTATTCACCCCTGCCCGAAATTGATACGGAACATGAAAGCGAGGATCTTGCAAAAGCAAATACAGGGAAAACCAGTATTTTTCATTTCCCTCATTTAATCCTGGGCGCTATTGCCATATTTCTTCATGTGGGCACACAGGTAATAGCAATTGATACTATCATTGGTTATGCCGGTTCTATGAATATTGATTTGCTCGAAGCAAAGGTATTTCCATCTTATACGCTTTTCTGTACAATTTGCGGATACCTGCTCGGAATTATTGCTATTCCTAAATTAATCAGTCAGGTGAATGCACTCAGGCTTTGTACGTTATTAGGAACAATCTTTACCCTGCTCATCATTTTTGCTCGTGGCGAAATTATTTTTTTGGGACATAGGGTAGATATTTCTCTTTGGTTTATTGTTTTACTCGGTTTTGCCAATTCGCTGATATGGGCAGGAATATGGCCACTGGCACTTGACGGTCTCGGAAAGTTTACGAAGTTAGGCGCCTCTATTTTAATAATGGGGCTTTGCGGAAATGCTATTATGCCATTGTTTTATGGATATTTTGCGGATAGATTGGATGTTCGCAGCGCATATTGGGTATTGTTTCCTTGTTATCTTTTCCTTGTGTTTTATGCAATGTATGGGCATAAAATCAGGAGTTGGAGTTTTGGTAAAACAAGAAGGAAGCATGCTCCTGCTTTGTAGCCGATAAACATTATGTTATGACTGGAAAAAAAATAAAATATGTATTGAAAGTTCTTACCCCTTCCAAAGTTATTCGAAAACGTATGGTACTAATTCCGGCGACACGTATTTGTTGATGAATAAGTTGCAATCGGATCCACGGTATATTCAGGACCCTTAGTAGAAATAATAAACCATTACTCGCGTTAGTAAAAATTGCAAGATGGAGACGCAGCTTTTAAATTAAAGGAGCCCTTAAGTTTTGGCCAATACTTCAAACACATGAGCAGAAAAAAAAATTCAACTTTATCAGGTGTAAAAGAAATTGCGAGAAGAGCAAACGTAGCGATAGCCACAGTTGACAGAGTTTTACACAATAGAACAGGCGTATCAGAAAATACAAGGAGCAAGGTAAATAAGATTATTAAAGAGGTGAATTACCAACCAAATTTGTTGGCCCGGCGACTCGCCTCAAGAAAGATCTTACGGCTGGCTACCATTATTCCTAAAGCGTCTGTGGAGACCAGTTTTTGGGAAGCCCCCTTAAAAGGTATTGAACAGGCAGAAGCTGAAATAAGTCAGTTTGGTATCTCTATAGATAAATACTTTTATGATCAGAATGAAAAAGATTCTTTTATCAGGCAAACAAATATTATTTTAAAATCGAGTCCCGACGGTGTTTTACTTGCCCCTTCTTTTATACAAGAATCACTCAATTTCACTAAGAAGTGTAAAAAAAATAATATCCCTTATGTGTTAATAGATTCTGATCTTCCAAACCAGGAGAGCCTTTCCTATATTGGGCCGGATTTGGTTCAGAGCGGATATTTGGCAGGACATCTCATAAGCTATCTCCTGGAAGAAAACGGCAAAATTTTACTGGTGAATATTTCTAAGGAAATTGACAATCACCATCACTTATTGAAAAAAGAAGAAGGGTTTAAGGCATATTTCAGGGATAATGGAAAATCAAATGATGTCATCAGAATAGATATCAGGCAAACTCACACAAAAGCCATTTACAATACATTTGATGCTGAATTTAAAAACAATAAGGACATTAAAATTGTTTTTGTAACCAATTCAAGAGTAGCGAATGTTGCTCAATATCTTGATGAACAGGGCAAAAACGTAATATTAATAGGTTACGACTCTACAAAGGAAAATATTGACCTTTTGAGCAATGGAAAAATTGATTTCCTGATCTGTCAAAAACCAATGGAGCAGGCCTACAGAGGCATGATAGCCCTCTATCACCACCTGGCTTTTTCCATGTCAGTAGCGAAAGCATATTTTATGCCTATTGATATACTAACAAAAGAAAACATCGCTTTTTACCGTAACTAAGGAGCTTTTGTAACTTAGTAATCAAGATTAGAGCAGTATTTCTTTGGGCCTCAGGTGATGTTTGCAGGTGATAAAGTAAAAGCTAAAAGAACTAAAACTATATGATTAGTAATACATTCAAAATAGTTCCTGCATCTCAATTAAATCTCTTTGAAGATGCCAGGTCGTTTGTTGTATTCGGGAGTTATCGTCTCAGGTATCTCAATTATATAATAAAAGCAAAAATTAAAGGGTTGTTCTGCACGTTATCCTTATCACTCTTGATTCTCTTTCATCCTGCTTCTTGTCTTTGGGCACAATCAGCGGAGCATGCAAAGGTATGGGACACATTGATAACGGGTCACTTTACAAAAGATGAAGTAAGGAAGACAATATTATACATTCCGGTTAACGTCCCCGATGGCATAACTGCTTTCAATATGCATGCAACTATAACAGAACCAACCAATAATGTTCTCGATATCGGTCTGTTTGATGAAAGAGGAATTGGGCTTGGGCCGTCTAATGGCTTTAGAGGTTGGGCAGGTGGTGTAAGCAGCAAACAAGTACATATTACAAAAGAAGAAGCTACTCCCAGTTATATACCCGGGCCTGTTAACAAGGGTATATGGAATGTTATGCTTGTGCCTACAAGCATTAAGAAAGATGGTTACGATTGGCAATTGGAGGTAAGCCTCGAAAAAACAGGAAGTCCCCTTAAAAGTTTTATTGCAAAGCCTTCACGCCAATGGATTAATGATAAGAAAGGCTGGTACCGCGGAGATTTGCACATGCACGATGTAAACTCCGATGGTGTTTACACGCAGGCGGAACTTGTAGCATACAGCAAATCTGCAGGTCTTGATTTTATGATTCCGAGCAATCACAATACCAACGCAGCTAACCTTACCTGGGGAAAATATGATGACAGTTCTATTCTGATTTTGAACGGAGAGGAAATTACTCCCTTCCAGGAAAATCATTGGAATGCTATCGGTATAAATCCTGATACCTGGATAGAATGGCGTTATGATGCAGCATCGGGTTTAGTGAATAAATACCAGGAACAAGTAAGGCTTGCAGGAGGATTATGTGTTATTAATCACCCTTATTATGAAAAGGATACCATTGTTGATTTCAGGTTTCCTGTAGAAGGTTTTGATGCTATAGAAGTATGGAACGGTACCTGGGAAAATTTTGATGAGAATGCTGTTGTATGGTGGAATAGTATGCTTAAAAAAGGCCTGGTGAAAACCGCTATAGGTGCTAGTGACACCCATAAACCTGAGAGTAAAAATATAATTGCTCATCCTCAAACAGTTGTTTATTCCGAAGGGCTTAATCGTAATGCTATCATTGATGGAATACGAAAAGGCCGGTGTTATATCGCTGAAAACTCAAACATATCTTTAGGTTTAGTAGTTAGTCCTGTACATTCAAAATATTCAGCGGCAATAGGCGATACCCTCTTTGCTAAGAAAAGAAATAAGCTTTCTATTCTGTTTAACGTCAGAGGAATTTCCGACAGCAGTATGGTTATTCTAATTTCTAATAAGGGTATTGAACATACGTTTCAAAATGTAAACGGAAAGTCAGTTTTAAAGTATAAAATTGCTCGCCCAGGCATACAATACATTCGCGCCGAAGTGCGAAAAGCAGACCGAACTATGCAAGCTCTTACTAATCCAGTTTGGATCGAAAAGTAAGGGAACTAATTTTTATTAATAAAATTCTGATCAAAGGGGGATAAGCGTTTTTTCTTGTTTATTATGGTACTCATAATACTTTTTGGAAGTTTGATTAGGCGCTTGGGTTTAGGCTTGCCGTTAATAATTTACAAATTAATTTTCTAAAGAACCAACGCTATAAAGGCATCTCTAAAACTTCACGACGTGGAATGGACGACCAATGCAATTATTAATATTAAATACAATGAAAAAATATTTTAGGATAACAATCATATCGCTTTTTACGATTGGGCTGCTTTATTTAGTACTGCTGCTTTGTCCAGTAATTCTCTTTCCTAACAAGGTTGAATACAAAAACATTGCAGTTTATTCAGACACCAAAATTGACCATAATTTTAAATTTATTCTTAAAGATGCACTGAACAGAATTTCTAAGTCCGAACTTTACGACAGCACAATGCACTTCAACATTTTTATATGTAATGGTCTTTGGAGATTTATGATATTTACTCAAGGAAATAAAGATGCAGGTGCAGTAACTTACCAACGTCTTACAGGAAATATCTTTTTCAGACCTTCGGACATTGCGAAGAACAAAATTATTCCACCTGCCAGTTGGAAATTTGCAAAAAACCTTTCCTCTTTTTCGGACCGGCCGTTTAGTTATGTTATTTCTTTGCGTATGAGATTACACACGAACTTGAAGCAAATTTTACAGGACGATTAAATTTCAACGAACCAACTTGGTTAACTGAAGGTTATGCTGACTACATTAGCAAAGCAGGCAACTTTGATTTCAATAAGAACTTAAAATTGGTTCATTTAAATGCTCCTGAACTTGACCCAGGCAAGGACTTTACAGATACTACCACTTGCTTGTTGCTTACTTGCTTGATAAGAAAGGATTAACCATTAAACAAGTATACAAGCAGACCCTAGATGAAGATATTTTAAGATCAGAAGTCCTGAATTTACCAGTTGACAAATGACCGGCAGGTGGGGACCTTAACTTATATTATTGTAGGCGTTAAATTAGGAGCAATGTTTTTTACTACAGATGTAAAGAAAATGAGTTGATGTAGTTGCGCTTCTATTGCAAATCAATAAACACCCTAAGATAATAGTAGCACACATACAACAAAGCAAGTCCACTTACAATTTGAATACTTCTTCTCAACCATGTTAGTTGAGCAAATTTTGTAACAGCACCGGCAAAGGCACTTAGAATTAAGAAAGGTAATCCCCTTCCAATAGCAAACACCAAAGCAAGTATAAAACCATATATAGGATTAGCTGTAGCCGCAGCTACAGAGAGTAATAATAATAATGGAGCAGCAGAAGTACCTAAACTAAATATCAACCCATATACAAAAGAACCACCGATACCAGGCTTACGCATATTTGCCAATCTTGTAGTTGTCAGTCTTGGTCCATAAAAAGCAAATGCAGCAGCAACCGCAGAAATTAATGCCATAGATAAAGCCCAGTATTGCCCGAATGTTTCAGTAAGAAAAATACCTAATTTACCAGCTAAAGCACCAAGTACAGAAAGGCAAACAACAATACCACAGAAGAAGGCAAGTGCTATCATAAATCCTCTGTTCGATTTATTTTCTGTATTGCTGCTTACTAGTCCTGCTATGCCAAGGCCCACAGGTAAGGTGCATGGGCAAACCCCTGTAGTTATCATTCCTGCACCAACAGCAATTAATAAGCTCAAGACAGAACCTTGAGCCAATGACTGGCTAAATTGTTCGATAAATTGTTCTAAACTCATTGCTTTATTTCTTGAGGCTTGCCTGCTTCAAAACCTTTATCATTTACTGCTTTTTGTACCTGTTCAACTTTTACTTTTTTAGGATCATAGCGAAACACGGCAAACTTCTTTTCAAGATTTACTTCCACATCAGTTACACCATCTACAGACTTAATAGTTTTCTTTACATTAGATTGGCAGGCATTACAAACCATGCCATCAACAGGCATCTTTACCGTTTGCATCACTACTCCATTTGTTTGTTCTTTTGGAGTTGTTTTTTCTTCTTTCTTTTGTTGTTGAGCACATGAAGTAATTGCTAAAGCAATAACCATAATGCAAGACATTGATACTTTCATAAGCAATAATTTCATCGTTAACATAGCTTGTTTGTTTATTGATAATTTGCAGATAATACTTTTATAATTCAACTGCATTAAACCCTTCTTTTTCCAAAACTCTTTTTAATTCATCCTGCTTTATTTGTTCAGGATAATAATCTATTTGTACTTGTTTCTGAATGACTTTAGGCTTAACAGTTTTCACACCGGGCAATGCAGTAAGAGCAGTGGTGATCTTTTCAGCACAGCCTTCACAAACCATATTAGAAACTTTAAAACTTGTTTCTGTTAAGGCAGCCGATGTTTCTAACGAAACACTTTCAAGTTTCAATGTTCTTATACGAAGTGTATTGATTAAGATAGCAAAAATACTAACTATCATTACCACAATAGCAAACATGGGAGTTATCAAACCAAATGTTGCAAGCAACATTCCAACTATATTAAATAGCACTGCAACAATAACATTTCCAGTCATTGTTTTATAGCTTGCCTTACCTAAAATAACAGCGTTCAAAACATCAATTAACCTGTCGCCAATCAAGATAACTCCGGCAGCTTCAATAGCAACATCAGTTCCTGCACCAATGGCAATACCTACATCAGATTGTGCCAAAGCAGGTGCGTCATTTATACCATCACCAACCATTGCAACTTTGTAACCTTTCTTTTGTAATGCTTCAATCGCTGTTGCCTTTTCACCGGGTAATAATTCAGCTTGTACTTCATCAATGCCAAGTCTTTTTGCAATTGGTTCTGCCACTTGTTTGGCATCGCCTGTAAGCATTACGGTTCTCATACCTCTTTGCTTCATCTTTGCAATAACCTGTTCACCTGTAGGGCGGGGTGTATCTTGTAAAGCAATAACACCAATAACAGTATTACCCTTACAAATAAGAACAGCAGTCTTACCCTCACTACCTAAAGCAGTTATTGAATTTCTTATATCACTTGTAACATTAATACCGCTTTGCTCAATAAAAGAAGGTTTGCCAGCAAGTACGGTTTCACCATTTATATTACCTGTCACTCCCTTCCCAGGTATAGCCTTAAAATTATTGATTAATAATTTTGGAGCAACTTCTTTTGAAGCAAAGAAAGTAATAGCTTGTCCTATCGGGTGTTCAGACTTACTTTCCAATGCTTCAGCTATAGATAATAATTCAATACTATCACCATTAAAAGCATGAACATCTGTAACAGTAGGTTTGCCATAAGTAAGCGTACCTGTTTTATCAAATACAATGGTATCTACTCTCGACAAGCCATAAAACACTTCACTTGCCTTTACTAAAAGACCAATAGAAATTCCTTTACCTCCTGCAATAGCCGCAAGCATAGGAGTAGTGATACCTAAAGCACATGGATAACCCATGATAATAGTTGTAAGCAACACAAGTGTTGCCTGAATATAATTACCTGTAGCGATGCCCCAAACACAAAAAGCAATGGCAGCAACAATAAATACAACAGGTCCATAATAGTTCATTAGCTTATCAGCTAACAATTCAACAGGCGGTTTCTTTTCAGCAATGCGGCTCATTAAGCTAACAATCTGACTTAGAAAACTATCCTGACCAATCTTTGAAACCCTTATCTGTAATGCACCATCAAGATTTAAAGTACCACCAATAACATTAGACCCTACCTCTTTTATAGCAGGTATGCTTTCACCAGTAAAACTTGCTTCGTCAACACTTGCACCACCACTCAAAACAACACCATCTAAAGGAATACGTTCACCTGGTCTAACTTCAACTACTTCACCTACCGTTACTTCTTTAGTTAATACATCAACAAATTGTTCACCTCTCAACACCCTTGCTTTTGCAGGTTGCAGGTTAATTAATTTACGTACTGCGTCCGATGCTTTCTTCCGGGTATCTAATTTGAAATAACCAAAGAATAAATGCAGCGACATTAACCAGGCTGCTACAGGTAAAAAGTTTGGAAAAGCAGGATTGAAAAGAGATATAGCACCAACAATAAAAGAACCCCATGAACCGGCAGAAAGAAGCACATTAGCATTAATTACTCTTTGCCTTACCGCCATAATCGTTTTACGAAGTATTGGGTAACCTACCCAAAACAAAACAAAGGCAGCAACAGCCAAACTAAAATAACTCCTGTACTGTTGTGGAAGTCCAAATACATTCAAGGGGTCAACAAGCAAATCAATGATTGAAGCAACCATTCCGATAGTACCACGTTGCTTTATCAATCCGAAAAGTTCTTCATCAGTTTTATACTGTTGCACTTCTGTCGATGAAACAGCATACCCTAATTTCTCAACAGCTTCAGCTAATTGCTCCCTGTTCATTTTAGCCGTATCAGCTTCAACCAATACAATACCATGAACAAGGTTAACCATCACACTATTAATTGCAGGATACCTTTTCAATGCCTTTTCAACACTCATAGTGCAGAAAGAACACATCAATCCTGAAACCTTCATTTGAACACTTTCTAAAGCCATTTTAAATAAGATAAGTAGTAAAGAAAATTAAGGAGCAAGAAACAATCACTTAAACCAATTCAGCTTTTCCAATCCCGGCATTCACAAGTTCTTCAGCAGAAATACCTTTGTTTTGGCAGCATGATAAAAGTTTACCGTTTACAGCAATCGCAGGTAATGCTTTAATGCCATAGGTCTTTACTTTTTCCTGAATAACTTCTGTTTCAGATTTGTTAGTTAAATCATATACAGTGACTTCACAAGAACTGCAAGCCATAGCTTTTACCATTTCAACCACGGGTTCACAAACAGGGCATCCAGCGGTAAATAATTCAATCTTTCTTTTGTTTTGAGTTTCCATAACTTATTAATTTTTTAATGAAGTACAAATATCACCTGGCAGGGGGGGTGTCTTCCAAATCTTTTTCAGAAATATTTTTGTTGTGCTTTACCAGCCGCCTATCTATAGCATTCACTTCTTTTATTTGCGTAGTTAATTGGTCAAATTCAAGCATGGAAAATTGCTGCTTCATGTATGAGCGCAAGCTTTTTCTGAAAACTTCATCCATTAGTAAGCAATGGTTGGCGATGGAATAAATGATGCACCTGCTTTGGCTCAATCTGATGTAGGTATAGCCATTGGTGCAGGAAC
>MWWB01000134.1_pt1 | contig 15733 bp, 12 predicted proteins | sample 1047291 | NCBI WGS metagenome assembly MWWB01 (sample SAMN06349976, study PRJNA376086) | soil metagenome | isolation source: MS4-1 sample Antarctic (ecotone) soil | place: Antarctica | reverse complement strand
TTCAAATGCAATTAAGTTAAATCATAATAATTCGCAGTATTCTGTTGCAGAAAGGAACTTTTGGAATTACTTATATTAAGCAATTTATTACGGAGATACAACTCAAATGACACCTATCAAACATTTTGAAAAAAGTTTAACTTATGTCGCAAAGGGCATATTCAAGACCGTAAAATCAGTTAATCAATATAAACCAAATCCATCTTTTACCCCGAAATGGTCAGATAAACCGTTGCTTAAGTCGTGGCAAAAAACTAAACCGACACTCGGTTTTCCGCGAACTACCGATTCGCTTTGTCCTAATTGTGTAATTGAAGCGCGGGAAGATATTTTAAGCGGTAAAAAGGAAGTTGGTATTTTAGTTAACGAAAAAGTTGGTGAGATTAAAGCGCAGATTATTGAGCGCGACGGTCAAATCTGGATGATTAAAGATTGTCCGACGCACGGGCATTTTGAAGATTTAATGGCAATCGACTCTAAGTTTTTGCAGCATATTGAAGCAAACTTTCCTGGGCGAGACATTCAATCACACAACGACGAAAAACTACACAATCACGGTTCTTCGACGATTAAATATGGGCGCGGCGCAGTTTTAACGGTTGATTTAACCAATCGTTGCAATATGATGTGTGACCCGTGTTTTATGGATGCGAACCAAGTTGGATTTGTCCATGAGCTTTCGATGGAAGATGTTAAGGAAATCCTTGATAACGCGATTTCTATCAAACCGCGTCGTCAGATGTCAGTTCAATATTCAGGCGGAGAACCAACGCTTTCACCATACTTTTTGGAATCAATCCGGTATGCGCGAAAAGTTGGGTATAACTCTGTGCAGGCGGCGACCAACGGAATCGAATTTGCGAAGTCAAAAGAATTTTGCCGCGAAGCTGCCGAAGCCGGTTTAAGATTCGTTTATTTGCAGTTTGATGGAATCGGCAATGACGCTAACTCGCATCGTCAAATTGGCAACTTATTTGACGTAAAACTTCGTGCAATCAACAACTTACATGAAGCCGGCGTTGATATTGTATTGGTCACAACTTTAGTCAACGGTGTCAATAATGACCAGGTTGGTTCGATCATTCGGTTTGCTTTGGAAAATCCGAAAAAAGTTTCATTTGTATCATTTCAACCCGTTTCATTTACCGGACGCGATGAGCATATTACCGAGCAGCGCCGTTTGCAACAGCGTTATACTCTGTCGCATCTGGCGCAGGATGTGCAGAAACAGGTAGGAATTACCGAACCAACACGCGACTGGTTTCCACTTTCTTTGATGGGAGCTTTTGCTGATTTTGCCGATTTGGTTCACGGACCGGAAGCCGATTGGGGACAAGTTTCCTGCGGCTGCCATCCAAACTGCGGCGTCGGCACAGCCGTGATGATTAACAAAGAAACGAAGGAAATGGCACCCGTTCCGCAATTTTTGAATATCCCAAACCTCGTCGAAGATATGAAGCATATTACCGACACAAATCGCGGCAAATGGTTTTCAAACTTTATGATGGGAATGGCGCTTCTCAAAAATTATAATCCATATGGCGCGCCGAAGAGTTTAACCCTTGGCGGAATTTTGAAAAAATTTGATAAATCCTTCGGCTTAAGCGGCAAAGATTACGGCAAAGTTGACGGCACACGCACGACCGAAGATATTGAAAAACGTCGCCAGGACCCATGGAATTTTCTTTTCATCGCCGGAATGTGGTTTCAAGACCTTTTCAATTACGATTTCCGCCGTACGGAAATGTGTATCATTCCTTATGGCACCCAGGAAGGAGAAATTTCCTTCTGTGCTTATAATACTGGTATCGGATGGAGAAATATTATTGAGCATATGCACCAAAACGCGACTGTTGCCCAGTGGTATAAAGAACATGGTCGCCACGAAGTCTTCGCACGGGGTAAAGAAGTTGGTTTAAGCGACCCGACGCATAATCTGAATTTGAACGAAATCGATTTATCGCGTCCACACAAACCGGATATGGAAGGGCCAAAGACCGCTGCCGAAGAGATGCAAATGATGAGAAAACTCTATCAGGAAATGGTTATGGAGAAAAACAATATTAAAGGTGAGAGCCTTGTGCAAATTGGCGGAATTAAACGCGAAAAGAAAACTGTTTCAACTTAAACCATCTAATCAAAAAATAAAAAGGTCTTGCCAACAAAAAATTTGGCAGGACCTTTTTATTTTCGTATTTGCAATCTTAAAGGCTGCTTCTTTCCTTTTGGTTTGTAACTTTATTGTGTCAAGATTGTTTTATCAAATTTAATAGCGTTGAAATTAAATATATAATTTTGAACGCGCTCGCATCCAAGCAATTTGATGAATCTGTAATTTTTGAAATTCCCTCAAAATTTCCAAATTTAAAATTTTGGTACACAGGGACGCGCGAGGACAACATAATGAAAATTTCTTTTTTGATAATATTTGTTTTACTTGGAATCACGCAAATGAATGAACAATGCAGCAAAAATGAAAAACAATCAACAAATATAACAACGCGAACGCCTACAAAGTTTAATCAGCTTCCCGAGGGTATCGAATTTGACACCGAAGTGGAAGGCAAAGCGATTAAAAACGACAAAGGCGAAGTTAATTCATATGAAATAACTTCGGTTGAAAAAAGGCTGGGCGAATTAAATGCGAAATACAAAGGCGACAAACTAGTTGACGATAAGAACAAGGAAATTAAGTTTTTCAAACCGCTGTGCCGCGGCGTTTCGCAAGGTTTTGAGGAAGATCAGCGAGAGTATGAGAAATCACAAAACGAGCTTGCCGAACTCAAAAAGAAATATACGGTAATAACTCTACACTGCGACTACCGAAAATTAATGTAAATTATTTGTTTTTTATTAATTGAAAACGGCGGAAAAAGTTTCGATAAGCGACTGTCTTTCGCAGTCAAAGTTAGTGAAAAAATTTATAGCATATTGCAAACTAACCTTTATAAAACGGAATTTTCATTGTAAAAGTCGAGCCCTTATCCAATCCTCCACTGTCTGCTTCGATGACCCCGTGATGCAGTTTTACGATATGGTTTGAAATTGTCAATCCTAAACCTAAACCCCCATAGACACGTGTGCTGGAAGTATCCGCCTGACTAAACCTGTCAAAAATATGTGGTAAAAAATCCGGGCTGATTCCGCGTCCGTCATCCTTGACAGACAAATGAATCTCACCTTCATTTTCAAAAGCCCGCGCTTCTATATTTCCGCCGGAATGCGTAAATTTAATAGCGTTCATCAGTAAATTGTAAATGACTAATTTTATTTTATCTTCGTCTCCGAGAATGTGATGCCCGTTCAACTTATTATCCTTCACAAACTCGATACTTTTCTCGCGCGCGCTGAATTCCATTTCTTCAAAAGTTGTGTCAAACACTCGACAAAAATCAACTTTCTTATCTTCTATGTTGATATTTCCCGATAGAATTTCAGAATAATTGAGCAGTTCCTCGACTAATTTTGTTTGCAGCCGTAAATTTTTTTCAATTTTTTCAATTGCCAATGTTTTTGTGTTTTGCGAAAGATTATCCGTCCTTAAAATTCTAATCCATCCAGCAATAGCATTAAGCGGCGTTCTCAGCTCGTGTGAAACCACCGCGATAAATTCATCTTTGGTTGAATTGGCTTGTTCGGCGGCGAAACGGGCTTTTTGTTCGTTTTCAAGCAAACCCTGTTTTTGGGTTTCTGAATCGAGTAGTTTGATAGCAGTCGTCTGAAGTTTGATTCGAGCCGAAGTTTCCCAATAAGTCATTCCAAACAGCAGAAAACTAAAAATTATCCCGCCCAAAAATATTAGAGGCGTCCACGCGACGCTGGATTGTTCGGTAAAATTAGTCAGAGAATGATATTCAATAATCCATCTTCTGCCTTCGACAACGATTTCCCTCTGTGCCGTGTAATCAGTATCGATTTGATTAACAAAGTTTTTACTTTCACTGTGAATTGTCTGCGAAAGTAAATTCTCGGACTTCGATTCGCCGTCATAAATTTTTAAGGAAATATCGGAAGCGGAAGCGGTTTTTTGAATTTCCTGAAGAAATTCATACGCTCCAAAAGGACTGAAAATGTAACCGACTAAATTTTTTCGACGTGCTTCCACTGAATTCGGAATTTCATTGTTTTTGTAAATCGGAAGATAAATAAAAAATCCCGGTTCAGTATTAATTTCATCTTCCGGATTCAAATTTATTTTTCCGGTTGCTGCCGGTTCTCCAGAATCTGCCGCCTTCTCCAGTGCCGCCTTCCGGATTGGCTCGGTTGACATATCAAAACCAATTATCTTTTGATTTTTTTCATTAAAAGGTTCGAGATAAATTGTTGCCGGATAAGAGTCTTTCAATACTTCGGGATAAATCCTAAAGTTCGTATGACCTTCCGCTCTCATCTGCTCTGTTAGTTTATCCAAATCGGTCGACGTGATAATTTTGTTATAACCGATGCCCTGAATGCCCACATAATTCCGCGCCAGATTTAGGCTTTCAACATAATTTGCAAAACTTTTACGATTTAATTCTATCGAAGATTCAACAAATCCTCGCCCACCTTTTAATAAGGCAACATATAAATTTATCTTATTATCGATAGCGGATTGAACTCGGCTGATTGCGTTTGTAAATCTGATTAAATCTTTATTTTTGGCGCTTTTATAAAAATTATAAGTAATTCCGATGGTAATAAATATCGAGACAGCCAAAATCAAATAAGGAAGTTTTAGTATTTCCGTGGGATTATTTGATTTATTAAATAGTTGTGCCACAATCTTACAACCTGAAAATTTTTGGGATTCTTTTCTGTAAATGTAAGTTTCAACTCAAAAATTTACTTCAAAGCTATTTGTTTCATCGTGCAATACTTATGCCGCTTATTTCTACCTTTTTAATCGTACAATCAGCCCAAAAAACGCATTTTGCTTGCTTTATTAAAGTGCGTAAATATTAATGAATAAATAGTTTGCATTCATTTTCCTATAAAGTTGTTCTAAAACACTGCATAATAAGTAAATTAAAAAGTTGAATTGTAAAAAATTTGATATCTATAATAAGATGATACTTTTAATAAGTCATTTCCGCCCTAAGGCAGTTTTGATTTTGGAAATTTTCGAATTATTGTAGGATTGAATGGAGATAAGAAATGTCAGAAGAAAACAATACTGGAAATAATTTAATCTGGGCGATAACTCTTTTAATTGTTGTCGCGATTATCGCCGGAGCTTTATATTACAGCGGGTTTTTGAATCCGCAAAAAGAAAAAGATGTCAATATTGAAATCAAAGTTCCGGCAACGTCTAACTCGAGGTAATATTTTATAAAAAGCGGAAACGTCCTTTATTAATTTCGATATTAGTTTGAAGGACGTTTCCGCTTTTTAAAATCGCTGCCTATCTTTCTTTACACTTTACCCTCCAGATTGTGTCGTTTAATCATCCCGTAGAGTCTCGGACGATACAAACCCAAAAGGTTAGCCGCCGCCTGCTTATTGCCATTTGTTCGTTTCAAAGCCGCCAAAACAACGCTGTTTTCGAGGGAATTAAAGACATCGCTCTGCTCCGCTCCATTTTCCGGCTCGGTTAAATTTCCAACAATAAATTTGCCGACTTCATCAAATAATTTTTCGCCTGATAAATTACCGTTATTTAACAAACCGTTTTCACTTGCTTCGTTGGAAACTCCGTTTTGCGGCAGCTCCTTTCCGGAATTTTCACCGTTGCTTTTCACTGAAATATTTGCCAGAGAAATAGAACTGGTAAAGTTTTTTGGTATATTTAATTCATCAATTTTTCCATTTTTACTAAGCAAAACACCTCTTTCGATATTGTGCTGAAGTTCACGGACATTGCCCCGCCAATTATAATTCAGCATCTGGTCAAACGCTTTTTGGGAAAATTCGCAAGCTGAGCGTTTATATTTTTCGGCGTAAATTTGCAGAAAATGTTCGGCAAGCATCGGTACGTCTTCCATTCTCTCCCGCAGCGGCGGAATTTTAATTTCGATAGTATTGATGCGGTAATATAAATCTTCTCGTAACGCGGCATCCTGAATAGCTTCGAACGGATTTCTGTTGGTCGAGGAAATCAATCTGAAATCAACTTCCTGAGGTTTTTCGCTGCCAACCCGGTAATAAACACGCTCCTGCAAAACACGCAGTAGTTTTGGCTGAAGTTCGAGAGGCATCTCACCGATTTCATCAAGCAGAAGACTTCCGCCATTCGCTTGTCCGAGAAACCCGGCTTTATCTGCGGTCGCTCCCGTAAAAGCGCCTTTAGTATGACCGAAAAGTTGCGACTCTATCAGCTCTTTTGGCAAAGCGGAGCAATTTAATTTTACAAAAGGTTTTTTTGAGCGGTGACTTTTATAGTGGATGGCATTGGCAACAACTTCTTTTCCGGTTCCTGATTCGCCAAGAATAAATATGTTCGCGTCCGATTCGGCAACGCTGTCGATTATTTCAAAAATATCCTGCATTGAACGGCTGCCGCCGATAATGCCTTCGTAAGAAGCTCGGCTGGTAAGCTTTCCGCGTAGTTCGCGGATTTCCGCCGTCTGCTGTTTGCGCTCAACTGCTTTATTTATTAAAACAAGTAATTCTTCAAACTCAATGGGTTTTTCAACATAGTAAAACGCGCCTGCTTTGGTCGCTTCGATGGCTTTTTCGGTCGAGCCAAAACCGGTTATCATAATAATTTCGGTGTCCGGCAAAACCTGCTTACACTTACTCACCATCTCAATGCCGTCAATGTCCGGTAAATTTAAGTCAGTGAGAATAATGTCAAATTCCTGCTTCTCAACAAATTCTAAGCCTTTCGCGCCGCAGTCAGCCGCCGTTACTTCAAAACCTTCCGACTTAAGCTGAAATCTCATCATCTCTAAAGTCGAAACATCATCATCAATCACCAATGCTTGATTAGCCATATCTTACACAAACCCAGGATACTTTCACCGAAAATTGTCGCCTAAAATTTTATTTTAATTGTATCAAAAATAAACAGATTAAAAAAATTTAGCCCGCGTATATTAATCGTAAAATTTAATATGCGCGGGCTAAATTTTTGACAAGTTTGTTGTCTTTCTGAAACTATAAATTGCAGGAAGCATCTGATTTGAACAAGTTTACACAGTGCTTCCTATGTATTAGTGCAAAGCGGAGCAATTTAATTTTACAAAAGGTTTTTTTGAGCGGTGACTTTTATAGTGGATGGCATTGGCAACAACTTCTTTTCCGGTTCCTGATTCGCCAAGTATAAATATGTTCGCGTCCGATTCGGCAACGCTGTCGATTATTTCAAAAATATCCTGCATTGAACGGCTGCCGCCGATAATGCCTTCGTAAGAAGCTCGGCTGGTAAGCTTTCCGCGTAGTTCGCGGATTTCCGCCGTCTGCTGTTTGCGCTCAACTGCTTTATTTATTAAAACAAGTAATTCTTCAAACTCAATGGGTTTTTCAACATAGTAAAACGCGCCTGCTTTGGTCGCTTCGATGGCTTTTTCGGTCGAGCCAAAACCGGTTATCATAATAATTTCGGTGTCCGGCAAAACCTGCTTACACTTACTCACCATCTCAATGCCGTCAATGTCCGGTAAATTTAAGTCAGTGAGAATAATGTCAAATTCCTGCTTCTCAACAAATTCTAAGCCTTTCGCGCCGCAGTCAGCCGCCGTTACTTCAAAACCTTCCGACTTAAGCTGAAATCTCATCATCTCTAAAGTCGAAACATCATCATCAATCACCAATGCTTGATTAGCCATATCTTACACAAACCCAGGATACTTTCACCGAAAATTGTCGCCTAAAATTTTATTTTAATTGTATCAAAAATAAACAGATTAAAAAAATTTAGCCCGCGTATATTAATCGTAAAATTTAATATGCGCGGGCTAAATTTTTGACAAGTTTGTTGTCTTTCTGAAACTATAAATTGCAGGAAGCATCTGATTTGAACAAGTTTACACAGTGCTTCCTATGTATTAGTTTGATACTAACAAAACGGGAAAATCAGTTTCTTTATTTTTATTTCTTTAAGCTGATGTTTAACAATACTTTAAATGTTTGGCACACGAATTGACAAGAGTACTCGATAGACGGGTGCTGATAAGCATAAAACTTGAGAAGGAGAAACAAATTATGATAGAAACTATAATTTTAGTTTTAGTAGTTTTATGGCTATTAGGATCTATTTTCGGCATAGCAAGTTTTTATATACATTTGTTATTGATTGTTGCCCTGGCAGTTCTTGTTGTAAGATTCATTTCTGGCAGAAAAAGTGTATAACTAATTTGCTTAATCTAACTGTAATGGACTTCTATATTATTTGTGTTCATCAAGTTTGCAGATAAACCTCGATTCTATTTTTAGGAATCGAGGTTTTTCAAATTTTTACGCACAGAATATTTTTGATACTCCCATTACCCGAATTGCCGAATGACATTAAATGGAGCAGTAAATGGCGTATAACTTTGATTCTCTAACTCAAGATATTTTTGATAATGTGTTTTTGTTTTTTGGTACATTAACACCTGAAGGATTTGTTTTGGATCTTACCGGAGAAATATTTAAAAAGTCCAACATTGATCCGCAATTGCTTATCGGTCAAAGATTTTCTGAAACAGTTTATTGGCAATCATCTGAGTTAACCTCAAACATTCTAAGTCAAGCAATCAATGCCGCGGCGAGAGGTGAAAAATCTGAAACGTTATTAGATTTTAGAGTTAGCTCTAAAGAAAAATTGACAATTAGTTTTTATTTACATCCCTCATTTGATGAAGGCAAAAACCTTCAATATATTTTCTTCTGCGCCAAAGACTTCCCTGAACAGCAAAAGGAAATTGAATATTATAAAACTCGAAGCGACCAGCTGCTGACGGCGTCAAACACCGCGGAAATTGGATTGTGGTATTGGGATTTAGTTGAGAATAATATATTTGCGACGCCAAAATGCAATGAAATTTTTGAACTGACGCCAGAGGATCAATTTATGCCGCAAACATTTTTGAGCACTATCCATCCGCAGGATCGCCAGAATGTTGAACTTATTTTGAATGAATCGCAGGCAACCGGTAAAGAATATGAAATAGAGTTTCGCATTATTTATTCGGACGGTCAGATTCACTGGATCGCCGCCCGCGGAAAATCATTCCTGGACGACGAAGGCAATCCGAAAAATTTGTCGGGAGTAGTGCGAAAAATCACCGAAAAGAAAACAGCCAGCGAAGAACTTTCAAAAATTTACGCACTTGAAAAAAAGGCGCGTGACGAAGCTGAAGAAGCCAATCGTGCCAAAGATTTTTTTCTTGCCGTTGTCTCACACGAACTGCGTTCACCGCTCAACTCAATTTTGGGTTGGGCAAAAATTTTGCTGACCAAAGAAGTTGACGAAGCGACAAAAATAAACGCGCTTCAGACAATTGAAAAGAGCGCTCGCTCACAAGCCAAGCTGATTGAAGATTTAATTGATTCGTCAAGAGTCGCTTCAGGCAAGCTGCGTCTCGAGTTGCGCCCCGTAAACCTTTACGACATTATCAAAACCGTCTATAACTCGCAGCAGCCGGCGGCAGAAGCAAAAAAGATTTCTTTGGATTTTTCCGCGAATTCGGAGAATGTTCAGGTGTTCGGCGATTCGATGCGTCTCCAGCAGGTTTTTACAAACTTACTTTCAAATGCCTTAAAATTCACGCCCGAAAATGGCGCTATTGAATTAAATATAGAAACCGGTGATGATTCCGTAAAAATTGCCGTCAGGGATGACGGGCAAGGAATCAGACCAGATATTCTTCCAAATATTTTCGCGCAGTTTCAACAAGGCGATCAAAACAGCGCGCATGACCGGAGCGGACTCGGACTCGGACTTTCAATTGTCAAGATTCTGACTGAAAAACATAACGGAATAATAACGGCAACAAGCGAAGGGATTAACCGCGGATCAACTTTTACGGTAGTCCTGCCATTATGCGGCATTGCCGACGAGACAGAAAATCAAACTCCTGATGACATTCAAAGTGAAAGTAAGCCGCTCGCCGGATTAAAAATTTTAATTGTTGAAGATGATCAGGATTCACGCGAAGTTCTGCAACTTTTTCTTGAACAAAGCGGCGCAGAGGTGCAGAGTGCGGAATCGGCGGCTGAAGCGATAAATTTGCTGGGCGAATCTACTTCAAATTTGCCCGACGCGATTGTTTCGGATTTAGCGATGCCAGGGGAAGACGGTTATTCTTTAATTGGACGCATTCGAGAATTTTCTGCTGAAAAGGGAGGAAATATTCCGGCGCTCGCTCTCAGCGCTTTTGCTTCGAGCGATAATAAACAACGTGCCTTTAACGCCGGTTTTCAAAAGTATCACACAAAACCTTTCGAGCCGGATGGAATCATTGAAGACATTAGGCAGATTTTAGATAAATGATACGCTTCAAAAATCAGGAAAGACGTAAAACTTAAACTTCTACGTCCTTCCTCTCTACCTGCCTAATTTCCAAGAACGTCAGCTTTTCTAACTAAATCTAAAAAGTCTCTACGGTAATTTTTCAAATCGCTGCCCAAAGAATTTTGCGCAAGTTGGTTAATCTTTTTGTAATTTACGTTTCCTTTATAACGTGAATCGCGCAAAATTAAGCCAAATCCGGCTACCGCCGAAGCGAAGCGCAAATTAGCAGATGCATTTTCGATTGAATTTTCTTCGTCCAGCAAACCTTGTGTAAGCAATTTACTCTCAGAGTAGTTCGGTTCTTTGTAGCGAAGTCTAACTGTTAAAAGCTCGTCGCTGAAATTTGATTGGCTTACCTCTGTTTTTGAATATTTCAAATCGATGCCGTCACTCTCAACTGTTTGTCCGGCTGGCACAATCTCATAAAGTGCGGTTACCGAATGACCTGCGCCGATGTCGCCCGCGTCTTTTCGATCGTCTTTAAAATCTCTATTTGCCAGAAGTCGGTTTTCATAACCGATCAGGCGGTAACCGGCAATTTTTGCCGGATTAAATTCAACTTGAATTTTCACATCTTTCGCAATCGTCAGAAGCGTTCCTGCCGCCTGTCCGCCAAGAGCCTTTCGCGCCTCGGCTTGAGAATCGATATAAGCATAGTTTCCGTTACCTTTATCGGCAAGCTTTTCCATCATCAAATCGTTTGTGTTGCCCGTTCCGAATCCGAGAACCGACAGAAAAATTCCGCTTTGTCGTTTGGCTTCGATCAGTCGAACAAGTTCATCGTCACTTTGCAAACCGACATTGAAATCACCATCGGTTGCCAAGACGACGCGATTATTACCATCCGGCAAAAAATTGTCGAGCGCGACTTTATAAGCGAGATGAATTCCTTCTCCGCCGTTGGTTGAACCGCCTGCCTCAAGATTGTCGAGCGAATCTAAAATCTTTTGTTCGTCGCGGGTCGATGGCAGAACTAAACCGCTTTTTCCCGCATACACGACAATTGCCACGCGGTCTTTTGGCGACAATTGCCGTGCTAAAAATTTCAATCCCTGCTTTACGAGCGGCAGACGGTCAGCCTGGTTCATTGAACCGGAAACATCAACCAGAAATACCAAATTGGACGGCGGGGCATCTTCGAGAGAAACTTTTCTGCCCTGCAGACCGATCGAAACAATTTTATTTTTTGAGTTCCAGGCGCACGCCGCAACTTCCGTATTAACAGAAAAAGGCAAATCACCGATGGGCTGCGGGTAATCGTATTCAAAATAATTGATCAGTTCTTCGATGCGAACGGCGTTTTTCGGCGGCATCTGCCCGTGATTCAAATAACGGCGGACATTTGAATAAGAAGCCGTATCAACGTCAACCGAAAAAGTCGAAAGCGGAGCGCGGGAGGTTTCGAGAAACGGATTTTCGTCAATTTCCGCATATCGCTCGCCGCTTGTTTGATCAAAATCGTCAACTTTCTTCAATTCCGTCGATGTCATCGAAGAGTTTGACGACATCATCATATTTGAATTTGACGAATACGTCAGACTCGGTTCGGACGCAACTTCGGTGTTTGTGCTTCCCGTGGTGCAAGCGGAAAATATCAGCGAAGCAATAAATAAAAAAATTGAATACTTTTTCATAGAAAAAATTCCTCCAATAAAAATGCAAGTTTGCCTTTGTAAATCTTCGTAACTTGCCAGGAAGAACGAAGCTCAAAAACAGACTTGCAAAAATTTATTGTTTTTTCTATCCGAAGTATTTTTTCGTCAAGCTATTTTATCTGCCTGAATCAATCAAAACCGGAGCAGCTTTTGCAGGGTCAAATTTCGGTTGGAAATTATTGCGCATTTGAGGTAAACAACCAGATTCAGCAATCAAATAAAGATTTTCGTAGGAATTAAGATTATCTAAAGTTGAGTAGGAAGCTGTAACTTCTATGTCTTCAAGTCGCTTGACCGCATCTGCGGTTTGCATATTCATCTTCCCTTCTATTTTACTACCGCGCCCGTTTACCAGAAATTGCTCGGAAGCGATGTATCGTGTTCCTTGTTCGTCTTTGACAAAGAAATGCAAAACAGTTGGAGCAGACATATCGACCATCTCCAACTTCAAACTGATTTGCTCAGTCTGCAAATTTAAGACCGCCTGGCTAACTTTTGGCGAATCAAAATTTGATTTCCTCAAATCCTTTTTCATTTTCCAACATGATGTTGCTGGTGAATAAGTTTTGAAATAGTTCGGAGCGGGAACTTCATCTACTCTAACAACATTAAACATTGCGTAACCGAAAGCCGATGTTCCGACAATTAAACTAAAAAGCACGAAACCAAAAAGATGTTTTTTCATAAAGCAAATCTCCTTTTTTATAACCGTTAGAATGATTTTAACTAAATTTCTTGCATATTTACAAGTAAATTTTTCGATATTTCCATATTAAATAATTTTATCAAAATCTGGCTTCGGTTAATTGTTCATTTTGAACACCAAATTTTTGTGTCAAACGCGGATAAGTTTCGTTTTCGGCTTCAAAATGTTCAATATCCAAAATCATTTCAGCCTCTGCGATCGCCATCAACGAACCTTCGATTTCCATATACTGCCCGAAAGGAAGTTCGTCGAGCACAATCTCAACCGCTCGAAACGTCCAGGTTTGACGGCGTTTTTCATAAACCAAAGCTTTTTCAAATCCGAGACTTTCGATAATTTTTTCCAGCTCCTCAGATTTCTCGACAATTGTTTCGTATTCAGTTTGTTGTTTGATGCCGGAATTATTCGCAATGTGTTCCTTAAAAGTCAAAATGGTTTTATCACCAATTTTTCTGACACGCAAAACCGCTTGTTTTTCGTCCAAAACGCCGCCGCGATATAAAGTATTTTCTTCAAAATCTTCACCGATATATTTTGCCCCGGATTCTTTCAAATTCGCCAAAATCTGTTCGTGCTGCTCGTTTGATAGGGTAAATTTTTTCTCAATTTCAATTGCCATAATTTTTTAGTTCAGATTTAAGTTTACGAAAAATGTTTTCCAGTGTTTTTATACTCCGCCCTCGTATTTTTCTTTGTGATCGTTCATCAAAATTTGATACTCTGCGTCGTTTTTAACGAGATAATATTTTTCGGAAAAAATTTTTGCGGATTCGGCTTTAACCTTATCCTCGCCTTCAATGTATATAATTTCCCTTGTTCCTTTTTTATACTTTCTGCCGCTCGGATGATTAGCGTAACGTCTTGCCCGTGTAATACCCATCTGAAGGAACTTTCGCGCCATATCCATTCCGACAAAATCCTTCTGCTTTTTATATTCAAGAAACATTTTGTAAATTTTCGCGCTTGATTCACGCGCGATTTCCGGCGTTTTAAATCGCCAGAGCGGAAGAATTTCAGATTTGTACGGCTCCACCAATAAAACGCCTTGTTCACCTTTCCCGACCCGGTATAGTTCTGGATTTTTGCGCAAATTCAGAGTTGTGTAATCAAGCGAGTAATCAAATTTTGCCGCCATAATTTATTTTCACCACGAGACAGAAAATGTAGAGGTTTCTAAATGCGAAAACCGCACGTCAAATTTTATTCTGCAATTTTGTCTATCTTGTTTGAATTTTCTCTTTGTTCTCTGTGCTTCTGTAGTGAGATTCTACGATTGCCGAATCCATTTCCAAACTTCAGGAATCGTCGCCCGCTTTCCATACATCAACATTCCAACGCGATAAACCCGCGCTGCCAGCCAGACTAGTCCGGCGATCGCCAAACTATTCAGCAAAATCGCCAGGGCAATCTGCCAAAAAGGCGGCGTTTCCGCTAAAATACGTACCGGCATAACAATCGGCGCGAAAAAAGGCGCGATCGAAACCCAGAAAGAGACATTTGAATTTGGATCGCGGATGACTGCAAAGCTCAGATAAAAACCGATAATCAGAATAAACACCGGAAACATCGCAAATTGCCCGCCTTCCTGCACGTTTGTGACCATCGAACCGATCAAAGCATAAATCGTCGCGTAGATAAAAAAACCGAGCAGAAAAAAAATGAAAAAATAAATTATGGTCAGCGCCGTTATGTCAGGAATTGTAATATTGATGCCCGCGGCGCTCATCTGCGCGATGCCGACCCCAACCAAAACCAGCGCCGAAACCACCCAGATCGCAAGCTGCGTTAATCCCGCCAGCCCGACACCGACCAGTTTCCCCATCATCAATTCAAAAGGCTTCGCGGACGAAAAAAGTATTTCGGCGATGCGTGTTTCTTTTTCTTCGACGACCGCCGACATAATCTGCTGTCCGTAAATCAGAAGCGTGATGTAAATCATCAAACCGATAATAACTCCCGCTGCGAAACTTCCTTCGTCGTCTTTTTCATCGCCTTCTTCGCTGACCTTCTTAACTGATAAATCGACGTTCCGGCTCAAATCCTTTAATTTATCTTCGCTAATGTCGGCATCAGCGAGCCTTTGCGAGCGAACCGCACTATTGATCGCTTTTTCGAGCGAAGAATTTGCCACAAAATCGCCGGCTTTGCGCGAAAAAAACTCAAACTTCGCATCGGATGATTCGTAATTCGCGGGAACGATTAAGTATGCGTCGATTTCCTTTTCCGTGATTTTTGTGTTTAATTCGCGCTTCAGTTGTTCGACAGATTTTCCATCAGCAACATATTCAACAAAGTTAAAACTCGCACCCATCTGTTCCGCGCCGCGCTTCATTTGTTCTTCCTGCGAAGCATTTAAATTTTTCAACGCATCTTTTTGGGCTTCGGAAGCTTTCACCGCCATTTTTTCACTCGAAAGATTTTCCCTGACGCGCGAAGCGATTTTGCCCGTCTGGTCAGCAACGATAATACGCGTTGCTTCGCCTTTGATGGAAAAAATTAACGCCGGGACAACAGCGAATGCCGCCGCCAGGAGAGGAAAAAGTAAAGTGGCGAGCAGAAACGACCATTTCAGGACAATTTTTTTGTATTCGTGTTTTACAACCGATAAAAATTTTCTCATTAAATTCCTTTTATTTTTGCGATGAATATGTCATTGAGGCTCGGTTCTATTCTTTCAAATTTATCAATTAACGCGCCGTTTTCAATTAAACTTTTGAGCAAAATTTGCGCGTCGGAATGTTCAGCTAAAACCAGATGCTTTTCGTCCGCGTGATCTGTAATTTTAGCCACCAGATTTTTATCCTCCAAAACTGCTTCGCCGCCAACCGCTCGCAGTGCGATCAAATTCCTGCCAAAACTCGCTTTAACTTCGCGCAGGCTCCCCGAAACGACTTTGCGTGATTTGTTGATCAGCAAAATATCGTCGCACAGCTGTTCTGCCGTTTCCATTAAATG
>MWWB01000133.1_pt1 | contig 15748 bp, 15 predicted proteins | sample 1047291 | NCBI WGS metagenome assembly MWWB01 (sample SAMN06349976, study PRJNA376086) | soil metagenome | isolation source: MS4-1 sample Antarctic (ecotone) soil | place: Antarctica | reverse complement strand
TGAATAGCTGTAAAGCCCTTGCTGCTCTGCTGTACATACCAAGCGCCATTCGACGGACGGAACACCGAGACATCTGCCTTCATGTCACCGTCAAAATCGAATCTAGCTGCAGCAGGACCAGCAGGAGCAGGAGTCGGCGTCGCCGTGTTGACGAATGTTACCTCAACGATGTTGCCAGTATTGGCAGCAGTGGTTCCCGCAGTAAAGATAGGCGTGGTTATTGTTCCGGTGCCTGGGGCTGTACCCGTACTAACTCCGGTCGTCGACGTGCTGGTGGTTGTGATACCGGGAACAGCCGTTTCCGTGATCGTTACGTTCGAGCCAATATCAAACGAGCCAAATCCACCGGCTACCGTGCCTTGGAATGGACCGCTGACGATTGTACAGAAGCCGCCCTGACTTGCAGGACCCGCCTGTACGGTTACCGTTTGCGTGTTTGCTGCCAATATACCGCCCTGTGTATCACCTGTTACGGTGAACGTGAACGAAGTTCCGACGAGTACGCCAGAACCTGCAACTTTACAGATTTTCAGCGCTGCCGGGGCGAATACGAAGTTACTGAATGTTACGACAACAACTTCTGTGCGTGCCGGTACCGTTACTGTACCAGTGGTTCTAGGATCACCAACAGCCCCTCCACCAACTAGTCCTGGGAAAGCGCCAGTGGATAGGAAGGGACCGACAGTCGTTCCGGTAGTACCGTTTGCAGGGAATACAGTGGTTCCTGTGCCAGTAGTAAAGCCGGATGTTGAATCAACTCGACCTAAACGGACGCCGCGTGCAATCTGATCAGCAGTCAATACCTCGGTGATATTTACAGGTGAGCCGCTCTGGAATCTATTTTGCGAGAATACGCAGAACGGATTGCCAACAGGACCCGCCGGAACTCGTACCAATTCGGTCGTCTGACCGGTAGCAAACGCTCCGACAACTCCGGTACCAGCAATCGGATTACCAGTGAATGGGTCAACCGGCTGACCGGTAACCAGGAAGTTGAATACCTCTCCCTGTGTAACGCCCGGTCCGGCAACTTTACAAATCTTTATCTGACCCGGTACGGTACGGTTTGTAACCGTAACCAAAGTCTGATTTGCAGCTGTACTGTTAGCGTTGAGAATTACCTGGAAAGTTCCGCCGCCGGCATTACTGCCAGTGGTGATAACCTGCGGTGTACCTACTATTACACCTCCGTTACCAGATGTAGCACCGACAAATATGAAGCCGGCTCTGGCTAACTCAGTGATGGTCAGCGTAGTTGTTGTTCCGCCGACTACGTCAGGCGGTAATACGATTGAAAGCGGTCCGGTACATCTCGGCTGAGCGGCGGTGCCAAGCGGTGCCTGGAACACTACCGGAGTTCCGTTCGCATTGTTGACTCCTGCAATCGTGAAACTAAACAGAGTGCCTAATTGAGCTAACGCATCCGTATCGCCGGCAGCGGCTATTTTACAGATTTCGATGGTGCCTGTGATGGCAGCTTGGTTAGTAACGTTGATTTGGGTTTCGCCCGCGACCGTAGCAGCGGCGCCAACGTTGACAACTGCTGAGCCTCCGGGAAGATTTGTGCTCGTTACAACGCCAGGTGACTGCAAGCCGCCTGTAACGCTGACCAGTTGGAAACCACCGGTTTGTATCGAATTAGCGGCGCCAGCGGAATTGGTAGTGGTTTGCCCTTCCGTGACAGTGATCGGTCCGGATGGTACTAAAAGAGGACCCGAGCAAGTGTTCGCAAAAACCTGAACAGTTTGGGTGGTACCAGCAGTGGCACCAGGAACCGTGAACGTGAAGGTTCTGTTTGCCAGGAGAGGACTCGTTGCAGCATCGACTATTTTACAAATTTCCAGGAAACCTGTTTGTTGAACAATCTCAGCCGCGTTTAAGTTAACCGTGCCGTTGAGCGATACTGCTCGACCGGTTACTTTTGCACTGTTTACCGTTACATTGTTTCCGGCAAAGATGCTTCCGTTAAAGTCTGTGCCTTCAGATACGGTCACCGTATCTTCGGCTACGAAGAAGACATTAGCCGCATATGCTTGGTTAGCAAGCACGATGTTCGAGCCTTTCCCTGTGCTGAGCGCGCCCGATACTTTGAAGACAAAGATTGCATTCGGGTCATTGTTAGCGTCGAGAACCAGGTCTCCTTCGAGTCTGGCTGAGGCTAAAGAATAGACACCCGGTCCAAAAGTTTTGCCCGACAAATTCGAGTCGGTAACTACCGTGGCGGGCAGATTTCTTAAGATAGAAAACGAGCTCGACAAATCCATTTGGGCTTGATTCATATCAAAACCCTCTTCCTGTCGAAGCATTCTGCCTTGTACGCTTGCGCGATTAAGTCCTTTAACGTTAGCACCGCTCGCGATGCCGACGTTGCCCGTGATTCTGGAGTCTCCTTCGTTGGAAATTCCTTTGCCACCGAAAACCGTAATACCGGATCCGGTTCTAAAGTCCAGTGCGCGCGAAACCATCTCAATTGTGGCTCCGCCGCCGCGTGACGCAGTTACATCGCCGTTAGCGGAAACTGTGTCTGCGCTGTTAAAAAACACACTCATGGCAGCCACCGCAACTAGTGCGAAGAGTGTCATGAAATATAAAGTTTTTCTCATTTTGGTATTCCTTCCTTATTTCGTTGTTTATTTGGTAAATTCACTTGTGTGCTGTAATAAACCAGCAACCATCGTGAAGTATATTGTCCTATGTAAGAAGTTACACGGTTGTGTAAACCCTGCTAACTAATTTTCGTTGGATAATGGCTCAATCAAACAAGAGAGCCAGTGACTTACTATAACACTTTAACACAGCGATACGGAAATATAAACATATATATTCCCTGCATTATATTGCTCGGATAGAAATGTAAAATATGTCCATTATCCTTTTTTGTCAAGCCTTTTTTCAAAGGACAGTATCCAAAGCCTGAAATTGGAGAGTTAGTGTTAAAGAGCAATTACCCGCAAATAACAAAATGTGTGGGGATTTGTGGTTAAGCAATTTAACTCTAAAGAACATTCATTTTTTATCTGTATTTTGCATTTTGGGAAGGAATTTTTAAGCGTAAAAAAAAAAGAGGCATTGAAGTTTACCTCTTTTACAGTTACCAAATAATCGGTCGGTAATACCATCCCAACCTGTATCTATATACTAGCATGCCTTAAGATTAAATATGTTGCAAAAAGTTATTTCCTATTTTCTTAAAACAGGCTCGCATTTGTCCAGCCGGTAAAATGCGGGCTTTTATGAAGAAATTTGAGAGATTCGTTTGGCTCAATGTAATTCGATTGGGGTGGCAGCTCGTAATCAGGATACGCCTCATATATTTTTACCTGAGTAAAATTTCGTAAAGCTTCCGCGCCGGTATTGAGCAGCGCATCGTTCCAATCCTTCGCAGCTTCGGGTCTGAGACGAAATGCGCGTGCGCCGTGCGCTCTCAATCCGTTTATATGTTTTTCCGCGTCCCTATCGCCCGTTTCGTCGGCATCCAAGGCAACCATAACTTTTCGGTACGCCAAACGGTTCGGCAGCCAGCTTGGAATTGAGGTTGCGACGGACGCAACCGCCGCAAATCCGCACTCGTGTAAAGCCATCGCGTCCGCCGGACCTTCACAAAGAAAAATAACATCAGCATCAAAAGCGTTCGCGGTTTGGAAAAGCGCCTCTTTTCGACTCCCTTTAGTTTTTTTCGGCGTGTCAATAAAAACATCGTCAATCGCTCGCCCGTGATAAGCGACAACCTGTCCGCTCTGGTCCGTAATCGGAAAAACGACGCGCCTGTCGGCTCCGATAATTTCCCATTCGCCCGCCGTCTTTTTCCAATGCTCAAACCGTTCGGCATAACCGCAACCGAAGGCTTTAGCTGTTTCTGCGGTTATGCCGCGCGATTGTAAATATTTTTCCGCCGGCGAATTTTCAAACACTGCTTGAAATTGTTCCATTTCACGTCGCAGACGCTCTAATTTTGATTGCGTTTCGCGCTGCTCGCTCTCTGAGGCGTTTTTCTGTTCCGAGACAGGTGTTTGTATAGGTTCAAGGCTAAAAGCACGGGCAAGCGCGGCTGCCGTGCGCGCTTTTTTCGATTTGAACGGCGACTTCTTAAAACCATCGGGCAGACCGGTGTCGGCGAAGAATTGTTTCGGTGTGTAATGATAATTGCAGTTGTTGGTGCGGTTGCATTTGCCGACACAATTGTCTAAGTAAGCGTTACCGTTCTCAGTGTCAATGTATCGGGAAAATTCGTGAGACACTCCGCACTTCGGGCAAGTACCCCGGCTACGCGGACCGCTGTAAGGCTCAAGCGTGAATCTGTGCGTGGTGGTTGCTATCATAATTCTCTAAAGTTTTGCAGACGCCCGGAAAAAGCGAAATCAAAAGATACGCCCGGAATGCCGTGCCGGTTTTTGTGAATTGTGGCTTTAACATTTGTTTCGCCTTCAAAGTTCGGCGTCTCGTCTTTGCGAGTCAAATCAATCACGCTTTCGCTCCCATATTCCAAATCGCCGCTTCCCTTTCCGGCGTGAAGTCCGCCATCCGAACGGTTGCCGACGCGGTTACGATGAGAAACCGCCAGAATCGGGCATTTTAGTTTTGCGCCAATGCCTGAAATCGCGTCCAGTCCGGCGGTTATTAAATCGTATTCGCTTGTATTCGCAGACTCGCCAACCACACGCCGCGCCGATTTTGCCCAATTTTGCAAACTGTCAATCACAATTAAAATATGCTCACTCTCGAACCGTTTGCGTAAAAGTTCGGCTGTGTCGCTGATATGCAAAGGCGCGGCGTAAAGCTGTGTCGCGTCCATAAAAGCCAGGCAAGGCAAGTTTTTGATGGTTTGCAATGCCAGCCGTTTAGATTCGTCACCGCCCATCTCGCCGCTTTTTAAGCGTCCGAGAAATGTTTTTGTTTGTCGGGCAACCAGTCGGCGGAACAGTTCGAGCAAGCCCATTTCAGCGGTCACATACAAGCACGGGTAAGCGCAATCAGACGCCACTTGCAGAGCAAAAGCGGTTTTTCCCGCTCCGGGCGCGGCTTGCAGAATATGCACGCCCGGAGCAAGATAACCGCCCAGCGCGTCATCGAGGCTGTGCAGACTGGTTATAGCGCCGCGCGGTTTGCCGCTTGCGCGAGCGAGCGCGGCGGCTTCGGCATCGGCGACGAAATCGTCGAGCAGTGCGGCGAGTTGTGTAACGGGTGGTTTTAATAGTTCAGTCATTATTTTACCACCAAAGTATTTATCTCAAGTGACTCTAATTCCGCGATTTCTTCGGCAGTGAGCGAATCAGAGAGGCTTTCTAGCATCTGACTATCAATACGCTTGCAAACGACGGCGGGGCGTCCTGTTTCTTGAATACTTTTCTTGTTTAACTCCGCCGCCATTTTTTCGAGTGGTGATTGTTCCGTATCTAAATTTAATTTTTCCTGCATTTTTTTCTCCTTAAAAGTTATCGAGACATACCGCCAAGCGGCGCGGTATGTCTCGGTTATTATCTCAATGTGCGTGTTTGGCGTTAGCCAAAAACACGCTCTTAAAGTTATTAAAGGATATTAGGCTTTTTTGTCAGTTGAGTTTTTCGCCGTAAACGACGCTTACGCAATAACTTACGGGAAGTGTAAAAAAAAATAATGTTACCACCAGGGGGGGGTAATGTTACCGTGAGGGGGGGGTAATGTTACCGTGAGGGGGGGGGTAAAACTTTCTACACCACTTGGTGGTAACATTTCCTAATTTTTAGTGTGTAGTTTTGTCCCCCGATTTTCTTTCGGCGTTTTTTAAGTGTTTCATTCCCCCCTCGGTAAGTTGTTTTTCGTTTCGCTCAAGGGCTTTAGGATATTCAATTTCAATTAGCCGATTAAATAAATTATGAGACGTTAATTTGCTTTGCATCGCGCCGCCGTCTGCGTCGAGTTCGGTTTTTGTCCAATCCCAGTTATCAATAACACCGACATCACCGAGTCTGTCCAGAGCTCGCTCAAGTTTACTTTCCATTTTGTCGGTTTGTCTGTGTTTTTCGTAAGTGGCTAAAAGTCCGCTTTTCTCCAATAAAGTTTTAGCAGTTAGTTTTTGTTTGCGGTATTTATTCATACGTGAGAGCAGAGCAAGGTAACCGCCGGTGTGAATTGCCCATTTATCCTTTCGGGAGTCAAGCTCTAATAAACCTTCACCGATTTTAGCGACGTTTCGCGTATAGTATCGCCAATCATTAAAAGTGAAGTATTGACCTGGCGCATAGCTGAATGTCTCCGGCTGCCATTGCAATCGTTTAGCAGTCTGTTCGGCGGTTTCGTGCGTAATGCCGCGCTGCCAAATTGCGCCCGCAAATAAATGAGACTTCCCTTGCGGCGGGGTGTACATTATTTTCATTTGCGCCTGTGTGAGACACTCCAAAATGCCCAAAACGCGCTGCTTTGTTTCCCGGTCGTGGCTGCCTTTTTTGCGAGTAAATTGTAAATCGTCGCAAAAGTCTGAAATTCGCAGAGTGATAAATTCGCCGGGTTTCGCATCGGTTTCCGCATACGCCCGCGCAAAAAGGGCAATATGAACTTGAAGCGCAAGCGCCCCGTGCTTTTCTTGAAATTCCCACAAGGCTTCGCCAACGTCCTTTTTATAACCAATCACCCCGAATATGTCTTTGCGGTCGCTTTCAACAATGTAAACGGAAGTGTAATCGCTTAGCCCGGTCATACCACGCGCTTCGAGCTTGTTGGTTTCGCGCTCTTTTTCGCCGCTCTTAGTCATCGCGCCAGGCGTGAGAGCCTCGAACATATGACTGTTGATAGGGTCAGCCGCCGCGCGCAGGAAACCGTCCGGTGTCGTTAGCGGTTTTAGTATTGGCTTCTTAGTGGCTGCTTTCCTTTCTCGTTTCCGCCGCCCGACTTCATCGCGCAATAAGTCGCGGTAGCCTAAAAAATAACGAATAACATCTTCAATATCTTCAAACGAGTCATTAAATTTATCTAAACGCCGGGCAAGTTCCGGACTGGCTTTTCTTGCCAGCTCGTCGTCGTAATCGCCTAACGCCGTCTCGAAAGGATGCCCGAGCTTTGCAAGAAAATCGGCACGCTCTTGCGCCGACCCCGGTACAAGCTCATCGAATAAACTAACAATATCGTCGTACAACACACCTAAAACTGCTGACGCTTCGTCTGTGTGCACTACTGATGGCGTGAACGATTCGCCATTTTCGCGTTTGTACACGTCTTTCAGTGGATTTCCCTCGTACAACGGTACCGAGCCGTTTTCCAGTTGATTAACCAAGCCGTCCAAGGACATTTCACCCTTCTTAAGTTTGTCTACCAGTTCAAATATTCGGCTTTTATGCGCTGTTTTTTCCATATTTTTATATTTTATGACGTTCTAACGTTACAATATTAAAAAGTTATATAGGTACAACGTTGTAACATTACAACATCAAAACGTTATTCATCCGTTTCCGTCAGCTCGCTGATTGACGCCGCACCGCGTGATTTGAAAAGCAAATCAATCGCTTCGATTATTAAATCGTGCTGTTTAACTTCTTCGTGAAATGCCAGTGAGCGCAGCTGCCTGCGGACCGGCTCCGGCAAATACAGAGAAGTGTGTTTGCGGGTTGTGCCGGATGTTTTTGTTTCCTTACTCTGGTTTTGAATCTCGGTCGGCTGTTCCGTCGCCGTGTCTGATAATGCCAGCGCGTCGAGTGTTGTTCGTTTCTTCGGCATAAATTTATTTTAATTTCCTTTGAATCCATTTCCAGAGCCTTTCGGTCTCATCTGCGGCTTTGCCCTTCGGATCGAATTCAACGACGCCTAAGCCTATTCCCTGCGCGTCCTGATAAGCATTGCGGGTAACAACCGGGACCGAACAGACATCGCCAAGTTTAGCCAGCGCCGCGGCTGCTTCACTGATGCGGAAAGAACGCGCCGGCGTCTGCGTCAATACAAACGCGAACGGCTTGTTTAACCTCTTGATGGTGGCAACCGTCGCCGGTGTCGCTTGAAGGTCCGTTGGCGACGGTCGGCACGGTATTATGCAGAAGTCAGATTTACCGATTGCCAAGGCTTGCGCCGGTTCATCGCGTCCGGGCGTATCAATAAAAACAAAATCGAACTGTTTCGCGGCAATGCTGATTGCTTTTGGCAGTTCGGCAGCCGACACCCGGATAAGTTGCGGCTCGCTCGTTTCTCTCGCCTGAAACCAATTTTCAGCCGACGCTTGCGGGTCCATATCGAAGATGACAGCGCGGCGGTTGCGTCCGCTTGCGGCAACAATAGCGCAGTTAATGCAGAGCGTCGTCTTACCGCTCCCGCCTTTTTGAGTAACAAAGCTGATTACTTTCATAACGGTTTAGCGTTACGCAGTTATAACGTTATAATGTTTTAATTTTATAAGACAATAACATCATAACGTTATTTATTACCGGCGGGTTCGTTCACCCAAGCCTCTATTGCCTTGCGAATAACAAAAGAGAGCGTAATGCCGGTGTCAGCACATTTCAGCCGGGCTTTTTTGCGTAAATCGGCAGGGAGCTTAATTGTTAAGCTCACGTCCATTTCTTTATCTTTAGCGGTTTTCTTAGTAGCCATAGTTTCTCAAGTTTAGCTTATTAAATCCTTACTTGTCAACTTTTATATTTATCTGTCTGTTTGGGTATTTATTTCATTATTTGTCTTGACAAGTAAATATATTTATGTATAATAGGTAATAGATTGATTAAGTCAATCAATAAACAAAGGACGGAAACAAAAATGAACACAGCAACTAAAACACAACAAATCGAAACGGTAGAAGCTCACTGCGATATTTGCGGCAATCAAGAAACTGATGACGCCGAAACGTTAAAAAATGAAGGCTGGTATCTAGGACGCAGAGAGCATTTCTGCCCAACCTGCAATGACTAATAACAAAAGGCTTAGGTTTGCGCAAACATTCCTAAGCCCTTCACTTTCACCCAATCGAAATTAGGAGAAATTATTATGAGAAACAAAAATAACACGAATGATCCTCAAACCAAAAACGAAACGGCGCTGAACGAAGACACGCTGATATTCGTCATAAGCGCAGCAATCGTTTCGTTCGCGCTCGGTTTTGGCGTCGCCTCCGCGCTGGCAGCCGCTAAAATTGCGGCAATGCTTGCGGGGTAAACAATCTAACAGGCGGAAGTTGTAAAAGGCAAAAGCCGGGAGCGTCGAAAACTTCCGGCTCGCCCTTGAACAGCCGAAAGTTTCCAAATAGATTTGAAATATCGAAAACTCACATGATAGAGGAAAGAAACATGACTGGAATGAATGAACAAACGAAGGTAGAAAAACGGATTGATTTTGACAAGCCGATGACGATAAAACAACGTATCGTGCTTGTCGAAATCCTAAACGAATTACAGGGACTAATAAACTTTAGGGTTTCATCGCGCGGCTGGTGCTATTTGATGGAAACGCGAATGCCACACAAAACGCAAAGCATCGTAACTGAAAAAACCGCGGTACGAAATAAAATTTAACGCGATACTGGACGATAAAGATTGCAAATACTGATTTTGACACTCACATCCGCTCAAAATACAAAACAATCAAACTCACGGCGATAACAAAACCAGCGCAGATTCGAGAAAATACGCGGCGGTTACGCAGGTCGTTTGCTTTCTGCAATTCGAGTGTTGAAGGTGTCATTTCTTTTTTTTATCTTCGACTTTTTGAGCAGTATCGCCAAGTTTCAGAACGTTAGAAAACATTTCCATATATTCGGCTTTGAGTGGTTTTTCAAAACTGCCGATTTTTATTTCAATGGTTTTCGCCGCGCTTAATTTTTGAAGCTGCTGGCGTGTTACAACAAAACCGATTTTCTCTGTTACCGAACCTGATTTAACATCACGGACGGCTTCACCCGAACCGAATTGAATTCGCTCGCCGTCAACTAAAGCTATTAGTTTTGAGGTTTTTAAGAACTGCCATTCCGAGCCGGAATAATCAAAAAGAAGAAAATAATCAGTGACTGACTGCCTAAGCGTATCTGAAGGAAATGTAAAGGCGGCGCCCAAATAAATACTTGATGAAGCAGACCCGCGAACCGCTCCCGTTCCCTGCGCCATCGCTTCAGCAAATGAAGCGCCGAATCCGATTAAATTAAATCCTAGACATCTAACAAGCGTGCGGTCTTCAAATTTGTCGTAAACAACAAAATATCGCTTACTATTTTTGAAAGGCTTGGCTTGCAATTGAAGTTCTTTAACAGTTTTGGTCGGCGCGGTTTGACCGAAGGCGGCAATCGAAAAGGCGAAAAGAAATACAATTGATAATAGTTTTTTCATAAGATTTTATAAACTCCAAATTTCATTTACTTTATTACGTTTCTCCAGTAAATCAAAACTCTCGTCGTCAAGCTGATGTTTGATTCGGTTGTTTCGCGGCACATCCTTTATTTACCGAGCAACCAGCAGTTTTCAACGCCTCAAAAACGGACATTTAGCGGACATCGTTCCCACTTCTTCTTTTTAGCAGTACAAATAGTGCAAAAAGCCGTTTTTCTTCGATTCAATCGAGCAGACGCTTTAGCGAAAACCGATTCGTTTTCGGGAACGTCGTCGAGGTTGGGCGTGTCCCTACTCAAAGCTAGTCCAATCCGAATCATACGTGCCGCCGATTGAATCAACTTTCGGCATACAAAACGGCAATAATTTCACGAGCAAGTCGAGCCGTTCCTTCGGTTGTAATTGCTCAAACGTCGTCGGCAATGATTCCAACTCGCTGGCAATAATTCCTTTGAGAGTTTTCCGCAACTCGCTGGTTACTCTGTTGGGCGTTCCGGCAACGCGCCCACCTGTTTTCTTTCCGACCATAATCTATTTCACTCTACTTTTGATTCTCGCTTTTCTTTTTTAAGGTGTCGAATTTGTTGAATGTTTCGTTGCTCTTTCGTTGTTTTCGTCTAATTTCCGTCTTAATTATTCCGTCCGCGTGCGCGTGGAACAAATCTTTGTTCTGTGTTCTTTCTGTGTTTTATCACAGTTATCTCACAGTTATCTCGCAGTTATCTCGCAGTTTTTACCGCAAACGGCAATCACGCAGACAAACCGCCGACGCGCCGAATGATTGCAGCTTTCCCTTTACGCGGACCGACGAGCCTTTCCGAATCTTACTATTCCTTACTGTTTCCGCGTCGGATAAACAATCGGCAAAAACGACAAAGCCGGATTCGTCGTCCGGCTGAATAACTAACTTGCATTGCGCTTCTCTTTTTACTCGCTTTTGAACTTTCCCCGAAACATCCACAGCCGCGCCGACAGCAAACGACAAAGCAACACGCGCCGACGGCACATCCGAACCTTCCAGAGCGTCGGCAATCGCCCTTAATCCAAACTTTTCAATCGTTCCCTTGCCCACGTTCTCACCGTCCCTTTCCCTGTCTTTACCAACAGGCAAATTAAAACCGCTTATAAGGTGAAGTTCTCATTATCAGACTTGCATGTTTGAAATTAACTTGAATTGTTTTTTACGACATTCGGCATCGCGTTCAACTCGTGAAGTCCGATGTGCTGCTGGCGATTAACAAGCACGTCAAATAATTCCTGTTTACAGAACGGGCTAGTAGAGTTTAATTTGTGAATACTAGCCACTGTTATTATAAGAAATTTTCATTGTTTTAGTCAAGAAAAATTATTAAAACTTATGAATGCGAACCGCAATATATTGTGGCGAAGTGCTAAAACAACCGTTTGTAACACGCCTTTTTCATTGAAACGCCGATAAACATTGAGGATTAGCAATTACATAAAGACTGTTATCAGACTCCGCGCCCTATCTTCTGCCGCTATTGATAGCATCAAAATCACGGTTAATTTCAACCATCCGATCACCGTAGCCGCTCCGCAAATCCGGGTGATAAAGTTTTGCTAAGGCTTTGTAGCTCGCTTTAACCACTTCCGGCGGCGCATCGGGCAGCAGATACAGCGTCTGGTATGGTGATGCAAGGGGTTGCTGTGGCGGCGGCTGGTTTGGCTGCTCGCTGTTAAACTCGGTCTCGATGTCATAGTGCCGACGCAATTCGCCGAGCCATTCGTCGAGCAAGCCCCAGTCGGTTATTATCCAGGTTTTTTTGCCGGTTCGTAAGTGCGAAATGCTACGGGAATGATTTCCTTCAATGCGGAAATCGCAAAACTGAAAGCATCGCTGTCAGCAGCGAAGATCTTCACGCCGCAACCGCCGTCGGTCGTGGTGATTTTAATTTTAATTTGTGAGTTCATCTAAAAAAGGAGCGTGATTGCTCACGCTCCTTTCGGTTAGATTAAATCAGCTTCTCGCTGACTAATGTGTTAAGCCTTACGGCATCGGAACCGGCGTGTCACTCGACATACCGAATTGAATGATCATCAGAGCCGCTCCTGACGAGCTGAGCGGTGATCCTGACTTCGTGGCATACCAGGTACCCGTGCTGGCACGATAAACACCGAAGTCGGCTTTACCGTCACCATCGTAATCGGCTGGAACCGGACTGTCCGTATCCAAACCAAATTGGTTAACTAACAATCCTACCTTGCTGCCCATTACATACCAGGTACCAGTACCGGCACCCGTACGATAAACAGCTTGGTCGGCACGACCGTCGCCATCGTAATCGGCAACTACAGGTTTGTCTGTAGCGCTACCGAACTGGATAGCTCCGAAGCCTTTTGTGCTCTGCAGCATATACCAAACACCATTCGATGGTCGATAAACTGCATAGTCGGCTTTTCCGTCGCCGTCATAGTCGGCAGCGACAGGAATGTCGTTTCCGCCACCAAACGGGACATAATTGACAGCGTTGGTCGCCAGGCTCAAAGTAATCCACATGCCACTCGACGGACGATAAACAGCAATTTCTGCTTTACCATCGCGGTCAAAGTCAGCCGGTGTAGGAATATCACCCGGGGCTCCGAATTGAACTGAACCAAACCCTGCAGTGCTTCTCATCAAGTACCAGGTGCTATTCGATGGTCTGTAAACTGCATAGTCAGCTTTTCGGTCGCCGTCATAATCAGCCGAAACAATCTTGTCGCCTGCGGCGCCAAATTGAATAGCTGTAAAGCCCTTGCTGCTCTGCTGTACATACCAAGCGCCATTCGACGGACGGAACACCGAGACATCTGCCTTCATGTCACCGTCAAAATCGAATCTAGCTGCAGCAGGACCAGCAGGAGCAGGAGTCGGCGTCGCCGTGTTGACGAATGTTACCTCAACGATGTTGCCAGTATTGGCAGCAGTGGTTCCCGCAGTAAAGATAGGCGTGGTTATTGTTCCGGTGCCTGGGGCTGTACCCGTACTAACTCCGGTCGTCGACGTGCTGGTGGTTGTGATACCGGGAACAGCCGTTTCCGTGATCGTTACGTTCGAGCCAATATCAAACGAGCCAAATCCACCGGCTACCGTGCCTTGGAATGGACCGCTGACGATTGTACAGAAGCCGCCCTGACTTGCAGGACCCGCCTGTACGGTTACCGTTTGCGTGTTTGCTGCCAATATACCGCCCTGTGTATCACCTGTTACGGTGAACGTGAACGAAGTTCCGACGAGTACGCCAGAACCTGCAACTTTACAGATTTTCAGCGCTGCCGGGGCGAATACGAAGTTACTGAATGTTACGACAACAACTTCTGTGCGTGCCGGTACCGTTACTGTACCAGTGGTTCTAGGATCACCAACAGCCCCTCCACCAACTAGTCCTGGGAAAGCGCCAGTGGATAGGAAGGGACCGACAGTCGTTCCGGTAGTACCGTTTGCAGGGAATACAGTGGTTCCTGTGCCAGTAGTAAAGCCGGATGTTGAATCAACTCGACCTAAACGGACGCCGCGTGCAATCTGATCAGCAGTCAATACCTCGGTGATATTTACAGGTGAGCCGCTCTGGAATCTATTTTGCGAGAATACGCAGAACGGATTGCCAACAGGACCCGCCGGAACTCGTACCAATTCGGTCGTCTGACCGGTAGCAAACGCTCCGACAACTCCGGTACCAGCAATCGGATTACCAGTGAATGGGTCAACCGGCTGACCGGTAACCAGGAAGTTGAATACCTCTCCCTGTGTAACGCCCGGTCCGGCAACTTTACAAATCTTTATCTGACCCGGTACGGTACGGTTTGTAACCGTAACCAAAGTCTGATTTGCAGCTGTACTGTTAGCGTTGAGAATTACCTGGAAAGTTCCGCCGCCGGCATTACTGCCAGTGGTGATAACCTGCGGTGTACCTACTATTACACCTCCGTTACCAGATGTAGCACCGACAAATATGAAGCCGGCTCTGGCTAACTCAGTGATGGTCAGCGTAGTTGTTGTTCCGCCGACTACGTCAGGCGGTAATACGATTGAAAGCGGTCCGGTACATCTCGGCTGAGCGGCGGTGCCAAGCGGTGCCTGGAACACTACCGGAGTTCCGTTCGCATTGTTGACTCCTGCAATCGTGAAACTAAACAGAGTGCCTAATTGAGCTAACGCATCCGTATCGCCGGCAGCGGCTATTTTACAGATTTCGATGGTGCCTGTGATGGCAGCTTGGTTAGTAACGTTGATTTGGGTTTCGCCCGCGACCGTAGCAGCGGCGCCAACGTTGACAACTGCTGAGCCTCCGGGAAGATTTGTGCTCGTTACAACGCCAGGTGACTGCAAGCCGCCTGTAACGCTGACCAGTTGGAAACCACCGGTTTGTATCGAATTAGCGGCGCCAGCGGAATTGGTAGTGGTTTGCCCTTCCGTGACAGTGATCGGTCCGGATGGTACTAAAAGAGGACCCGAGCAAGTGTTCGCAAAAACCTGAACAGTTTGGGTGGTACCAGCAGTGGCACCAGGAACCGTGAACGTGAAGGTTCTGTTTGCCAGGAGAGGACTCGTTGCAGCATCGACTATTTTACAAATTTCCAGGAAACCTGTTTGTTGAACAATCTCAGCCGCGTTTAAGTTAACCGTGCCGTTGAGCGATACTGCTCGACCGGTTACTTTTGCACTGTTTACCGTTACATTGTTTCCGGCAAAGATGCTTCCGTTAAAGTCTGTGCCTTCAGATACGGTCACCGTATCTTCGGCTACGAAGAAGACATTAGCCGCATATGCTTGGTTAGCAAGCACGATGTTCGAGCCTTTCCCTGTGCTGAGCGCGCCCGATACTTTGAAGACAAAGATTGCATTCGGGTCATTGTTAGCGTCGAGAACCAGGTCTCCTTCGAGTCTGGCTGAGGCTAAAGAATAGACACCCGGTCCAAAAGTTTTGCCCGACAAATTCGAGTCGGTAACTACCGTGGCGGGCAGATTTCTTAAGATAGAAAACGAGCTCGACAAATCCATTTGGGCTTGATTCATATCAAAACCCTCTTCCTGTCGAAGCATTCTGCCTTGTACGCTTGCGCGATTAAGTCCTTTAACGTTAGCACCGCTCGCGATGCCGACGTTGCCCGTGATTCTGGAGTCTCCTTCGTTGGAAATTCCTTTGCCACCGAAAACCGTAATACCGGATCCGGTTCTAAAGTCCAGTGCGCGCGAAACCATCTCAATTGTGGCTCCGCCGCCGCGTGACGCAGTTACATCGCCGTTAGCGGAAACTGTGTCTGCGCTGTTAAAAAACACACTCATGGCAGCCACCGCAACTAGTGCGAAGAGTGTCATGAAATATAAAGTTTTTCTCATTTTGGTATTCCTTCCTTATTTCGTTGTTTATTTGGTAAATTCACTTGTGTGCTGTAATAAACCAGCAACCATCGTGAAGTATATTGTCCTATGTAAGAAGTTACACGGTTGTGTAAACCCTGCTAACTAATTTTCG
>MWWB01000132.1_pt1 | contig 15774 bp, 13 predicted proteins | sample 1047291 | NCBI WGS metagenome assembly MWWB01 (sample SAMN06349976, study PRJNA376086) | soil metagenome | isolation source: MS4-1 sample Antarctic (ecotone) soil | place: Antarctica | reverse complement strand
GAATAATTCCACACCGTACGCTAATGCAGCAATGAAGTTTAAAATAGTTTTATGGCTGTCGCTTTGGGGAATAACCTTAACAGCTTTGTATATAACCCGGGGCAATGCATGGGCTACGCTTACCATTGGTTTTCTTCACATGCTTACGCATGTAATGATCGCTTTTAATATTGCCCACGATGCAAATCATGGCGCCGTTTCAGGGAGCCAAAAAGTTAACAGGCTCCTATCCTATTCCCTCGACCTTATTGGGGTTAGTTCTGAGCTTTGGCGGTATAATCACAACCAGCAACATCATACTTTTGTAAATGTTGAGGGACACGACAACAGCGTTGAAGGTTATAAAATATTCAAATTTTGTCCCGCTGCTCCGTATTACCCGTGGCATAAGTATCAGCATATATATGCGCCGCTTATTTATAGTATATCCACTCTTAACTATGTTACTACCAAAGACTTTAAATTGCTTAAAGAGTACATGGCGACAAACGGGGGCAAAGAGGCTGCTGCCTCGGGCCTGGTGTTTCGTTTTATCGCCTGGAAACTTTTTTACTATTCTTATGTAATTCTTATTCCAATCTTCGTTCTTAAATTATCGGTTGCTGCGGTTTTAGGTTACTTTCTTTTAGGCCATATTCTTAATGGGGCCTTACTTGCATTCATTTTTCAAACAGGTCATCTTACTATTGGCACCAGCTACCCCGAGGTTAAAAACAACCAGATAGAAAAAAATTGGGCAATACATATTATCGAAAGTACCGGCGATTATGGTCCTAAAAGTTTTTTATTGCAGTGGTTATGTGGCGCTATCAATATTCATATTATCCACCACTTATTTCCCCGGATTTGCCATACCCATTACCGTAAGCTTCTTCCTATTATAAAGCAATCTATAAAAGAGGCTGGTTATGAGTACAAGGAGTTTCCATCATTCTCCAATGCAGTAGTCTCTCACTTAAAAGAATTAAGACTTTTAGGCAGCCGTGAATTTGAAGAACAACGACAATTAGCGAATCAACAAATGAATAATTGAAAGTGAACTACAGAAGGGCGGCGTTCATTTTTGTGACGGCTTGATTCCCCGCTAATTCTTCTTCTCCAAATATTTAACTATTGCAAGTCGTATATCCGATTTAGGATTTGCCGAAGAAGTTTCTGCAGGATATACTTTAAGAACCTGAGGGTTACGATCGTTTAAAAAACCAAGATTTTGTTCTTTACCCAAAATTAAAAAATCGGGCATAGCAACCCGATAAGTTTTTACAGTATCAATAGCAGCATTGTTAATGGTAAACGAATTAGAAGACTTATTATAAACCGCTGGCTGATATTGTAAATAACCTCCTTCACCTTCATTCTTTAATCCTGCCTTCAGTACTTCTAATAGCAAGCCTCCTTTCATATCAACTTCGCGAATTCCACCGCCAAAGGGCATACTGCGAATAATATCATATTGGGTAACGGGCGGGCTTAATATGTCATCAAGCCTTATTGAACCTGCATTAAACATTACCACATCTGCCTGGGGGCATGCATTAGCCATAGCTTCGGTAATCAACTTACTATAGTTCGTTGGGTGATGCCTTATTTCTGTTTCTCGCGCTTCCAATGGCTCTCCCGAGGGCATCACTACTTTCATTGGATCAAAACCGAGAGATGCATAATTATCTTCTGCAATTTTCTTCCACTTTTGTACAACAACATTGGTGTTACTATCTAATGCAACGCTTTCATTAAGGTATTTAAGCTCGGGTGTAACCGAAGTTTTCTTTTTGTTCTTATCCAGGTTTAGTTTAACTACATAAGCAGACCTCGCGTTGGCATGTGCTTTTGTTATATAAACATTTCCAGTTTTTTTAAAACGCATATCGTGTTCATGACCTCCTAAAATAACAGCAAGGCCGGGAACTTCTTTTGCAAGCCTTTCATCATTCGCAATGGTAAGGTGTGTTATTGCTACAACTGCATCAACCGAATCTTTTATTTGACTATACATTTCTTTTGCAGCAGTCCACGGATCTGTGTAGCTAACATATTCGGCAAGGTTAGAGGGAAGTACAACGCCAATAAAACCGATTTTAGCAACGGTTCCATCTTTATCTCTTACGTTCATTATATAAGATTTAGGGAAAGGCATTGCATTAGAAACATTTGTACGGGTAAAAGGAACTATTCCGTTTTTTGATTTATGAAATGCATTTGAAGAAATCCACCTGAACTTTGACTCATTGATACGATCCTGTAGTTCCCCTTCATTAATATCAAATTCGTGATTACCAAAACAAACGAAATCCATACCTGCGCTGTTCATTGCTTCTATCATTTGCGCCCCACGAATTCGCTTACCGTTATATTGAAGACTGTTGTAAACAGAAGGACTTACGAAATCTCCTGACATTACCAGGAAGGTATTGGGATTTGATTGCAGCAATTGTTTTTTTAAGGTAGCCACCCGCGCCATTCCGCCTTCTTTGCCACCCGCCACAGGAGCAATCTCATATACATCGTTCACCTGTACAAATACCACTTCTATTTTTCCATCATCTTTTGTAACGCTTGCATCTCTAAGGGTTTTGCAGGAAGCGGTAGTGATTAAAAAAATGAACGTTATTAGCCGGAATGTTTGTTTCATGTATTATTTATGGGGGCAAAATAGATAATTCATTGAAGACGAAAGAAGAATTAAGATGGTAATTTTTATGAAGGCGTTTTAAAATAGGATATTGCTTTGCCAGTCTATCTTTACAAAAACCCCAGTTATTTTGGACGATATTTTTCACCAGTTTGTTACCGGTCTTCGGCAAACTTCTTTAATAGAATTTATTGCAGTTATTGCGGGCATTGTAAGTGTTTGGTTTTCGAGGAAAGAAAATATACTGGTTTTTCCCACTGGGCTTATTAACACAATTATTTACATATATCTAAGCATAAAAGGTCATTTATTAGGTGAAGCAAGTGTAAATATTTATTACACCATAATGAGTATTTACGGCTGGATACTCTGGAGTAGAAAAGATGAAAGCAAACATTCAATTATAATTATAAAACACAGCTCTTTAAAAGAGTGGGCAATGCACCTGCTGTTTTTTGCAGCATTTTATTTTGCCATCTACCTTGCCTTATCTTATTTAAAAAAAGAGTTTGCTTCAGGCGCCATACCTGCTGCTGATGCATTTGCATCGGCAACTGCTTATACCGGCATGTGGCTAATGGCTAAGAAGAAGGTTGAAAGCTGGTACTGGTGGATACTAACCAACATTGCATCCATTCCGTTGTACTTTGTAAAAGGGTATGTATTTACCAGTTTTCAGTTTCTTGTATTATTAATAATGGCATTTGCCGGACTGGTTTCATGGCAAAAAAAAGCAAACTATGCAAGAAGTTAAAAAGGTAGTTGTTATGGGGCCGGAGAGCACAGGCAAAAGCACACTGTGTAGATTGCTGGCCAAACATTACCACACGATTTGGTGCCCCGAATACGCGAGGAAGTACCTGCTTGCAAACGGAAAGAATTATACATATCCCGATCTTCTTACTATTGCCAAAGGGCAGATTGAATTGGAAGATGAATATATTAAGAAAGTTAATGACGAATGGTTAACAACGAATAATGGAGAGGCAAGTCATCAAATGATGGACAATGACCAACAAACGGCTACTCACCATCCGCTTCTTTTTGTTGATACTGATATGTATGTAATGAAGGTGTGGTGCGAATATGTTTTCAACCAATGCCACCACTTTATTCTTGATAAGATAGTTGAAAGAAAGTGTAACCTGTACTTATTATGCAATATTGATTTGCCATGGGTAAAAGATGAATTGCGTGAATATCCTGATCTGAAGTCGAGGAAAGAATTGTATGAGATCTATGAAGATGTTTTAATTAATCAAACGGTGCCCTGGGTAAACGTAAGCGGTAATTATGAAGACAGATTAAATACTGCCATAAAAGCTGTTGATACCTTACTTACTTCTTAGTATACATCAGCTTTTGAATATCGGGATCAACTTCAATATTACGCATCTGGCCTAATACTCTGGGGTACTTCCAGCTTACCCATCGGCTCATTGGTTTTACTGTAAAAACTTTTGGGTTTGGAAGGCATGAGATAATTCGTGCTGCTTCAGCCCTGTTTAAAGCTTTAGCCTCTTTACTGAAGTAAGCTTGCGCTGCAGCCTCAATACCAAAAATGCCAGGCCCCATTTCTGCAACATTCAAATACACTTCAAGAATTCTTTTCTTACCCCAAACCCACTCGATCAGAAAGGTGTAATAGATTTCGGGAAGCTTTCTTATATACCTGCTTATCCCGCTTCCCTGCCATAAAAAGACATTTTTTGCTACTTGCTGGCTAATAGTGCTTGCACCTGCCCCCCGAAGTTTCTTGCTTTTTCTCTTATTTTTCTTCATGCTCTTTTCAATAGATTTCCAGTCGAAGCCACCATGATCGGGAAATAACTGATCTTCGCTTGCCATTACTGCCAGCCTGGCTGAAGGTGCAATTTTCTCCATACCTACATAATCTCTTTTTAGTCCATAACCACTTATCAGGCTATCAAACTGCGTAAGTGTTATAGGAGGCATCATCCATTTACATAAGAGCAGGTACACATTGGAAATGAGGAAGGCCCAAAGCAATACCTTCAATAATTTGCGGAGTAATATTTTAAAAAGGTCTTTGAGGTTCATGAGAATATGCGGCAAGATAATATTCTCTCGTTTATAGCTTACAACGCTGTCAATATTCAATAAACTTTCTTTACTATACATCACATCAGAAAGCAACTATCACTTTCGAAATTTCTTATTAAAGGAGAAACGCGGCTTTAGTACGATTGGTGCTTCTGAGATTAATAATCGTAAGCCAATAAGCTCCAAACAAGAGCTACCCCAAAAGCAATTAATACCATTCCGCTAATACGGTTTATAATATGAATGTTATGAGGTGTAAGCCTTCGCCTTATTTTACCCGCAGCTAAAACTTTTACTACATCTAAAGCAGCTACCAGGATAAGGCATGAAAGGAAAACGATAAGCCTGTAGTTACGCGAATGAACCAATAGTGAAGTAGACGTTAGAAGCCAAAACCCGAGTACACTTGGATTAAGTAAGTTCATAAAATAACCGGATAGCGAGATCTTGATGAAATGATGCGTTTTTATTTCATTCACCTGCATGCCTATTTCTCCAACAGGTATTTTTTTAAAGAAGGTAACATATACACCAAGGGCAATTAATAAAACGCTTCCCGCGATACCGATCACGGTTTTATAATCAAGAAGGTCATCGAGTACTTGGGTAAAAAGATTGCAGATAACAACAATAGTTATATCACTTGCAGAAACACCGGCTATAAACGCAAAGCCGCCCTTATGCCCGTTATTGATGCTTTGCTTGAGGATGGTTAAAATAACGGGACCTACCGAAATACTTAGCATTAATCCTAAAGCCAATCCTTGCAATACTGCTGCAATCATCAGTGTACTTATCTCTTACGTAATGGTCCTATTTTACAACAGTCTCGCCCTTCAAAAACTTTTGCCAGTCTTCGAGCATTTTTCCTTTCAGCACCCTGGGAAATTTATGTTGTCCGCCAATCTTTCCTTTTTGCCGCATAAACTCCATAAAATCTTCTTCCCTTAAAACATCAACAAAAACTTCTTTAAGTGCGCTGCTTCTTTCTACCGCATAATCATCATTCAGTACTTTCAGCTTTTCATCAATCTTGTTTTTGAGCGCTTCCACATCTACCGGATCGTCGCAGGCAACATACCATTGATGGGCAAAAAAATTATTATAAGGAATGCCGGCTACAGTAAACTCCGGAATAGAAATATTCATTTCTTCGCAGGTAAGTTTTATTGCCCTGTTCATATTATCAACACTTAAATGTTCGCCAACAAGACTTAAAAAATGCTTCGTTCTGCCTGTAATAACAATTTCCGATTTTTCTTTATTAACAAATTTAACGGTATCGCCAATTAAATATCGCCAGGCTCCTGCGCTGGTACTTAACACCAAAGCATAATTCTTCCCTTCTTCCACTTCATGAATCATTAGCACCTCAGGCTTGTCAACTACATTTCCCTCACTATCAAAATTTTTATCATCAAAAGGAATAAATTCATGAAAAATATGTTCGGAAGTAACAAGCTTCATCCCTTTAGCATCGTGTCGATCCTGGTAAGCTATAAAGCCTTCGCTGGCTAAATACGTTTCTATATAAATAAGTGGTGTAGATAATAGGCGCTCAAATCCTTTTTTATATGGTTCGAAAGCTACACCGCCATGAACAAAAAAAGATAGATTAGGCCACAAATCATGAATAGTATTGAGGTTATAGCGTTCAATTATCTTTTCCATAGTTAGCTGTACCCATGCAGGCACACCCACTATAATTCCAATGTCCCATTCGGGGGCTTTTTCTACAATCTCATTAATTTTCTTATCCCAATCCCGGTTTAGGGCAATCTTTTTTCCGGGCTTATAAAATGGTTGAAACCAAAATGGCGCCTTTATTTGAGTGATGCCGCTTAGATCTCCAGCATAATATCCTTTCGTCTTTTGCAGATGCGTACTGCCGCCGATAGTAAGCCATGCTTTTCCTATAGACTTTACCGGTATATTATAATGGCGAAGTGTAAGGAGGTGTTTTATCATGGCCATTTTATTGCCACGTAAAAGATCATTGGTTATGGGAATGTATTTACTGGATGCTTCGCTTGTGCCACTGCTAAGTGCATAGTATTTTATTTTACCGGGCCAGCAAACATCAGGGATGTTCTCGAGGGTTTTATACCACCAGTCGTTATATATCTTGTTATAATCCTGTATGGGAACCAGCTCCTGAAACTTTTTGCCGGCATGCTTACTCATCAATATCTCATCGAACTTAAACTTTTGGCCAAACTCTGTAAACCTTGCTTTCCGCAATAGTTTTTTTAATACCCTTAGCTGTTGACGGCGCACATTGTTCTCCGGCAATCGTAATGCTTTTGCCAAACTGCGGGGTATCGTAATATCAAATATCGCCATTCAGCACTGTTAGGGTTAATAGAAGGGTGAACGAAGCTACACTAAAAGATAACAAAATTTAATTAAGGAAATAACAAAACTCTGCCAGCGGTTATGACCTTCCGCCTAAACGTTTGTAATTCTTAATAATGATTTTTAAATCCTGTGTCCAGTCATAATTCTTTGCATACCAGTGGTCAATAAGATTGGCAGTTTCGCGGCTTGAAGGGTAAGGAAATTTTACAGGAAAGCCTGTTGTGGTTAATATGCCCGGCTGAAGATTGGGCAGCCAGTTTTTTGGATGGGAATAACTTATCCACGTTTTTCTGCCAATAAGAACAGTTGCAGCATTGCGAAGCGACTTAGTTTTAATAAATAATAAATGTACAGGAAATGTAAAAAGGATGAAAAGAGATATCCCTATATCAAGTAATCTTTTCATTCTCTTTTGGTATGGCTGAGTAATCTGAAAATTACTGTTTGGAGAAACAAATTCTCCCGCAGTATCCTTTGAGTCGCTGCCAACAATACTATCACTTCCGTAGGCATGAAAACGAACAGAGAGGTTTGGGGGCAGTTGCTGAATAGTATTGATGATGGTTGAATAACTTAAATAACCCTTACAAAAAATCACTTCTCTAATTCTCATAGTTTCTGCAAGCGTTTTTAAATGGTCAACAGTTCCCAAAGCATCTTCTCTAATTCCGTTGGCAGCTACCCTGCCCATTATCCGGTCTTTTAATCCCGACCTTACCATCAATTCCTTTACTTCAGCAAACTCGCGGGGGGTTGCAACAATAATGGTTTGGTGTTGTTTTTTTGTTTCGTCGCTATTTTCCACTAACCCCCATTTCAATAAGAGCCACCTGAATAATGTTATAAATAGTATAGCTGTTAACCCTCCAAACAAAATCACTCCTCTCGAAAAACGCATTCTTTCGGGCAATAACGAGTAAACAGCCAGCATTACAATTATTGCAACGAGGGCCGAATAAAAAGCTTTAGCGGGTTTATATTTATTATCGTAAATACCTGCAAGGGTTGCAGCAGCTAAAAATACAAGTGTAAAACCCGGAAGAGTCCTATTTATAAGGCTGCTTATAAATCCCTGGCCATTCCTCATAAAATAAATCCATAAAAAGGTTACCAGGTTAAACGATGCAAAGATGATAAGTGCGTCAAATAAAGGCAGCCCGATTTTTGAAATAAATTTTGAACTCGCTGAAAATATCGCTCTTACCCAAATAGCCATCTGAATAAAAAGCCTGAAAACCGATGCTTTACTACCTGCGTAATGTTTCTTGACAAATAGGATCATTGCCTGGTAAAATATCTTTACGTAATTAAGACTGCCTTTACGGGTACTTTCGCCCTTGAAATGAATAATGCTGCTTTCGCTAAAATAAAAGTTCTTATACCCCGCCTTTTGAATCCGAAAACTTAAATCGATGTCTTCTCCATACATAAAAAAGGTGTCGTCGAATCCCTTAAGCTGTAATAGCAGTTCTCTTTTTGATAATAAAAAAGCTCCTGCCAATACATCAACTTCATGGTTTTTAAATTCGTCTAAGTAACCTAAGGAGTAGCGTGAAAATATTTTTGATTTTGGAAAAAGTGTACCAAGCCCAACCAATTTAATAAACGAGGTTAACGGGTGGGGAAAGGCTCTTTTACTTTCCGGCAAAAATTTTCCACTGCCGTCTACCATTCTAATACCTAATGCACCTGCTTTCGCATTTTTATCCATGAACGAAAGACATTTACTAAGGCAATCTTCGGCAAGAAGTGTATCAGGGTTAAGAAATAATATATACTCTCCGGTAGCTTTTTCAAGCGCCTGGTTGTTTGCTTTTGCAAACCCCCCATTTTGAGTATTTGAAATGTATTTTACGCGCGAGAATTTATTCTGCAGATATTCTATACTTCCGTCGGTAGATGCATTGTCAACTATCCATACTTCCGCTTCTAATTGTGTAATCGCTTTTTCTACCGAGTGCAAACACTGCTCGAGAAAATACTTTACATTATAATTTACTATGATAATCGACAACTGCAAGCGAACAGAAGTTAGGTATAAACACGAATTACGAGTTTTTATCTAACTCTGCAAAAGCAATTATTGGAGAAAAGTAAGTTGCAGGCAAAAAAAGGTTGAGGCAGTAGCCCCTATATTTGCACCATGTTAAAAGAAACGCTTATTAAGGCAACATTTGCAGGGGCAAAAGTTTTGCAACAATATTTTAATGGGGAGTATAGAATCAGTAATAAAGAAGGCGTAAATAACCTGGTAACAGAAGCAGACCTGGAGAGTGAGAAGGCAATTTTTAAAGCAATAAAAGATGATCATCCTGACCACTTTTTGTTAAGCGAGGAAACAGGTGAAGTTATATCGGACAGCATTTATAAATGGATTATTGATCCTATTGACGGCACTGTGAATTTTGCAAACGGTATACCTATTTGTTGTGTAAGTATTGCAGTAGAACAGGAAGGCCAAATTATTTTGGGTGCGGTTTATAATCCTTTGTTGAATGAATTCTTTTTTGCACAAAAGGGATTTGGAGCAACCTTAAACGACAAGAAGATCCGGGTGAGCGACAAGCCTGATGTGCCGACAAGTTGTTTAGTTACAGGTTTTCCTTATACCTACTTAGATACTCCCAATGGCCCCTTAGAGGTATTTGAAAGATTTGTGCGCAGGGGCATTGCAGTACGAAGACTCGGAAGTGCAGCTATTGATCTTTGCTGGGTAGCTGCCGGCAGATTTGATGGTTTTTATGAGCATAGCCTTAATGCATGGGATAGTGCAGCAGGTTTTCTTATTGTAGAAGAAGCAGGCGGTAAAGTAACGGATTTTGAAGGCAATGTATATTCACCTTACCAGCCTCATATTGTTGCAACCAATGGCAAAATACACGAGGAAATGTTGCTTGCAGTAAATGGGAAATGGGAAGCGTAAGTACGAGGTACGAGGTACGAAACGTGAAGTACGAGGTACGAAGTGAAATGGATGTATGAAGTATGAGGTACGAGGTTGAACTTGAAGACAGAAGTATTAGGTACGAAGTAAAGTACAAAAGAATAAGTAGGAGGGTAGGTTAGTAATTTAAGCATCAAGTAGGTTGGCAGTAAAAACAAAACTTTAATAAACATATGCCAGCCGAGAATCTTAAACTACGAACCTTCCGTTTTGCGGTAGAGGTAGGCAAATTGGTTCAATTGTTACCTTACAGCATATTAAACAGGCATTACTTTGGTCAAATAACCAGAAGCTCTTCATCTACTGCTGCTAATTATAGAGCTGCGCAGCGGGCAAAGTCGGATGCAGACTTTTTGAATAAGCTGAAAATAGTTGAAGAGGAAGCCGATGAAACTGTTTTCTTTTTGGAGTTATTATTGGTTTTTAATGCTGAATACGAGAAACCAATTCAAGATCTAATTGATGAAGGAACGGAAATTGTAAAAATAATTGTTGCTTCCATAAATACTATGCGCTCGAAAATTAAAAATAAAAAATGAAGTTAAATACGAAGTTGAAGTATGAGGTACGATGTACGAAGCAATAATCAAGGACAAATTCAAATAACAAAGTACTAAGTGTAGCGGTTAAGTATGCGGTAAACATGGCGTAAATTATAATAGAAAATATCGTTTATTACCTCAGATTTCGCACTTCGTAACTCGTACTTCGTATCTCGTACTTTCAATTATGGAAAACAGAACAGAAATATCAGCCCTCGGTGAGTTTGGGTTAATAGATCATCTCACTAAAAACTTTGAAGTCCAAAATGCGTCAACGATTTTAAGTATGGGTGACGACGCTGCCGTTATTGATCATTTCGGCAAGCAAACAGTTATATCTACTGACATGCTCGTCGAAAATATTCACTTCGATTTGATGTACACTCCACTTAAACATCTTGGGTATAAAAGTGTGATCGTAAATCTAAGCGACATCTATGCAATGAATGGAACGCCAACACAAATAACTATGAGCATTGCTTTTAGTAACCGGTTCAGCCTGGAAGCGTTAGACGATTTTTATGAAGGGGTATATGCGGCATGCGAAAAATACAACGTGGATTTAATTGGCGGCGATACCAGTTCTTCGCAGAAGGGTTTTATTATAAGTGTTACTGCAATTGGCGAGATAACTGCGGAGAAGATGGTAAAAAGAAATGGCGCGAAAAAAGGAGATTTACTTTGTGTAACGGGTGATGTTGGAGCCGCTTTTCTGGGTCTCACTTTGCTTGAAAGGGAAAAAAAGATATATCTCGAAAATCCGCAAATACAACCCGATCTTGAGAATGAGCAATACATAGTAGGAAGATTATTGAAACCCGAAGCCAGGAAAGATATTGTAGAATTTTTTGACAAAGAAGACTTGTTGCCAACCAGTATGATGGATGTAAGTGACGGTTTAAGCAGTGAGATTTTACACATTTGCAAACAAAGTAATGTTGGCTGTAAAATGTATGAGGACAAAATTCCGGTGAACGAACAGGCAAAGCAGTTTGCCTATAAACTGGAACTTGATCCTACAGCGTGCGCTCTAAGTGGTGGTGAAGATTATGAACTATTATTTACCATTCCACAGAGTGATTATGATAAACTGGTACTGAATGAACAAATATCTGTAATTGGTTACATAACAGACTTCGAAGAGGGCGCTCACATAATAACAAAAGGCGGAAACACACATAAGCTAACTGCTCAAGGCTGGAATGCGTTTGGAGGGTAAAGAGTAAGCCCTGGCCCTAAAGGGAGATGAGAGTTAGGAGTTGTGAAATGATGAGGTATGATTTAAAACTTACTATATTTTACAAGCTATCCACTAATAACCATTGACCTATTGACCCACTGATCTATTGACCCAATGACTTAATGACTAAAAGAGTGAAAAGGATTTGTTACCTGTTACCGCTAATTATAATAGTATCCTGCAGTTCAATTAGAAAAAGCACTTATACACCTGCCCAAAAATTTTCTTCCGGCCAACTGCAATCCGATTTCTCACTTTTACAAAAAATACTTGCTGCTAATCATCCGAGTTTATACTGGTACACTCCTAAAGACTCTGTTGATTATTATTTTAATACTGCTCAGGCCTCGCTTAAAGACTCTCTCACCGAGTTGCAATTTAAAAACAGGATAGCCTGGGCAATCAGTAAGATACGTTGCGGACATACCGTTGTTCGCAACTCTAAGAGGTATACGAAGTATTTTGAACACAAACGGCTGCCTTTATTTCCCCTGTCTCTAAAAGTTTGGCAGGACAGTGCAGTAGTTGTAACTAATTTTTCCCCCAGGGATTCAATTATAAAAAGAGGAACTATTATCACGGGTATTAATAACGTGGCAATAACCAAAGTGATAGATAGTATATGCCAATTAGTAAATGCAGATGGCAACGCAAACATTCTTAAGTACCAGCTAATCAGTTTCAACTTTCCCGCTTATTATAGAAACACTTTTGGCCTCGATAGTCAGTATGTTATTTCTTATGTTGATTCAACCTTACAAGAGAAACAAATAATAGTAAAAAACTATGACCCAATAAAAGATACTATAAAAAGAAGGCTAACGCAACCAGTGGCAATCAACAAAAAGCAATTCAGGGATTACAAGGCCTGGAGCGATAGAAATATGTTTATTGATACTGCATTAAGCGCCGCTATACTGTCGGTAAACACTTTTAGCGAGGGAAAGCTGAAGCGTTTTTTCAGACGCAGCTTCAGAGAAATGGAGACACGTAATATTAAAAACCTTGTTCTTGATCTTAGGCAAAACAGCGGTGGAAATATTCTTTACAGCACCCAACTTTGCCGGTATATTGTTGACAAGCCTTTTCGTGTAGCCGATACTGTTGCAGCCACAACACGTTCATTTCCTTACAAAAAATTTATACGACCCTGGTTTGTTTATTGGTTAAGCATGCGCTTGATGGGCAGGCAATACAGTGACCGGCGAATTCATTTTAGATATTTCGAGAAGCATAATTTTAAACCTAAAAAGCAGCATCATTTTAATGGTAATGTTTATTTGGTTACCGGCGGTTATACCTTTTCTGCAGCGGCATTAGTTACCGGCACATTAAAAAAACAACAAAATGTAACGGTGGTGGGTGAGGAGACAGGAGGCGGAGCTTATGGAAATTCGGCCATGCATTTGCCTACGATCATTCTTCCAAATACAGGTATCAGGGTTACCTTGCCTTTATATAGATTAGTCTTGGATGCAAAGCACCCAAAAGATGGACGAGGGATTTTTCCTGATATTGAAGTAAGGCCTTCATCCTTCGATATACGCAGAGGAGCAGACCCAAAGCTTGAAAAGGTGAGGGAGCTTATTATAAAGAAAAATGCACCTGTTGCAGGTTAGCTATAGCAATAACTTTAAGCTTGTTTAAGATTTTTTTTGAAACACATGGCACAGCAGGCACAATAGAATACATAGTTAGAGGCATTCTACAGACACTTCTTTTATGTGCTTATGTGTTAGTGGTAAAGCAAGTAAAATTTAAACCGTTACCACTTCCAGGTCTTCATTCATCACTACAAATTCTGCCTTATATCCTTTCGCTATTCTTCCCAATTCATTTTGCAGCCCTATAACTTTAGCAGGGTAGAAACTTGCCATTCGTAATGCTTCTTCTAATGTGATCCCTGCTTTTTCAACGCAATTTTTTACTGCTTTTGCCATGGTTAAAGCTGACCCGCTTAGTATACCGTTTGAAACATATTTATCCCCTTCCAATTGGTGAGGGTAGTAACCTTCGTTTGTTTCTGTAACTGCATCGGTAATAATAAAAAGTCGTTCGTTCATCACCTTTTTGGCTATACTTATTACAGCAAAATCAACATGGTGGCCATCGGGAATAATGCTTGACATTGCCTTGTGATGATGCATTACTGCTCCCACCATTCCAGGTTCACGATGTTGTAATGCGCTCATTGCATTAAATAAGTGTGTGGCAGTAGGAATGCCCTTGTCGAAAGCGTTTGTTGCCTGTTCAAATGTTGCATTGCTATGCCCCGCAGAAACTATAATTCCATAAGATTTAATAAGATCAATCACTTCGTCACTGCAAACTTCCGGTGCAAGGGTTATCATTTTTATCACACCTTTTCCATATTCAAGCAGATCTTTAACTTGCTGTAATGTGGGTGAGTGTATCAGTTCTTCAATATGTGCGCCTCGTTTTGCATTGCTTATCCAGGGGCCTTCAATGTGTAAACCGAGTACGCCCTTTTTGCCCTGTGTCCAATATTCTTTTACCGCATCAATACAGTTATGAAAAACTTCATAAGTATTGGTAGCAACGGTCGGCAAATAATGATTAGCGCCTCCTCCCTTACAATAAGCATAAGTTTTTTCAAGCGTTTCTGTGGTAGGTTTTACAGCTAACAGGTTTCCATGTGCGCCATAAATTTGAAGATCGATAAAGGCAGGTGCAAGAAAGCTGCTCTTATAATTTGTAATTGTTGCGCGAGGAGGAATATTATCTTCAGATACTATCGAAACTATTATTCCATCTTCAACCAAAACAGCCTGTTGCGACAGCCAGTCTTCTCCTGTAAATATTTTATTTGCTATGTATGCTTTAAGATTCATGCTGATTATGTTAAGAAGGTTCTATCAGTCTTTACATCCAATTATAAGTTAGAAATCAATTCTTAAGTGCCAAGTTGTGTCGAATTGAATAGGTTCCATAAAAATATTTTACTAAAGTTATAGGTTCAACATTCCCAAAGTTGTTATTGTATAATTATAAACGGATCTGCATCTCTCCAAAACGGCATTTTCTCCCGTACGGTTTCTACTTCCTCTTTTTGCAATGTGATGGTAAATATATCTTCATCGTGTGCTTTATAATATAGAATTTCTCCCATTGGGTTTATAATTGTACTATCTCCACTGTAATAAATATCGTTACCGTCGGTGCCCACGCGGTTAACGCCAATTACAAAACTTTGATTTTCTATAGCCCTTGCCTGCAGTAATGTTTTCCATGCAAGGCTGCGGCGTTCAGGCCAGTTTGCTACATATATAAGGACATCATATTCTAATTCTTCGGTGCGTTCCTCACCTTTGTTTGATTGTCGTGCCCATACAGGAAACCTGAGGTCGTAACAAACATTGCAATTTATTCTCCAACCTTTTACTGATGCTATAAACCTTTTATTACCGCTTGTATAATGGTTGTGTTCGTTAGCATAAGCAAAAAGGTGTCGTTTATCATAGTACCCCATCTGGCCGTTCGGCAACATCCATATCAGGCGGTTATAATAATTACCTTCATCTTCAATCATCAGGCTTCCGGTTAGTATAACTTTTTTTTCTGCAGAAATTTTTCTCATCCATTCTACCGTTGTGCCGTCCATTTTTTCGGCAAACTTTTCGGGTTGCATGCTAAAGCCAGTGCTAAACATTTCGGGCAGAATTACTACTTCCGTTTTATCGTTAATGCTGCTGATCTTTTGCTGCAGCATTGTAAGGTTGGCAGCTTTATCCTCCCAATGTAATTTTGTTTGTATTAATGTAAAGATGAGTGACGACATAATTTGTATTTAGGAACCTAACCTCAATTCTTTGATTGCCTTGCTTATTAACTCGGGTTCAAAGCCTTTTTGCATCAGGTAGGCCTGCGTTTTGGCCTGCCGGGTCAAATGATGTTCCGTTGCCAAGCTCTCCCATTTAACGGATGCAAGTTTATGTAGAGTATCACTATAGTCACTTTGGTCTAATTCTTTCAA
>MWWB01000131.1_pt1 | contig 15790 bp, 19 predicted proteins | sample 1047291 | NCBI WGS metagenome assembly MWWB01 (sample SAMN06349976, study PRJNA376086) | soil metagenome | isolation source: MS4-1 sample Antarctic (ecotone) soil | place: Antarctica | reverse complement strand
ACATAAAGTAGACGGCCTACACGCCGCCTGCACAGGCACCCATGCGAGAAGGCGCATTATAGATCAAAGCCGAGGTAGTACAACTATTCTTGTGTTTCGTTAGGAAGCGACACAGCAGGCGTGTGGTGTCTGCTGTACCCGAGCGGACGCTGAGCGTGTCCGCTCCCTCGTAATCTCTCCTGATTACGTGAGAGGCGCGGCGTTGTGAGGACGCCGCGCCTAGTGCTATTGTCAGCTTGCCACCTACTCACCACGGTGGGCGCTGGACACTCCTGCTGATTCTCTCTTTCCCTTAGTTATAGGAAACCCCTCTGGTTCCTCTCCTGCTACTCACAGCCACCGCTCAAGGAAGTAAAGTGTCGTGACACTTCTACAACGCAGCCAGATGCAGCTTGAGAGTGCATGCCAGGCCGAGCAACAGGGGTTGGACTCTGAACTGCCTGAGCAAGCTAACTCGCTCTTCCGCGAAACCGAGCGCGCACGGCAGCAGTGGCGCGTCCATGCGGGCCTCATCACGGCAGAGCGCCTGGAGCAGCAAATCAACGAGCACTTGGCAATCATTAACCGGTTAAGTGAGGAACGTGCCGCACGGCATGAGTGTTACTTCGGGGAGAGAAACAGGCGCTAATCCAGTGGAGATGAAGCTAGCGCCCGCTTTTACTTACTACGAATACAAGCTGAAAAGAGCTTAAATCAATGATGAGGACGCCGCGCCTGTGCTTTTTTACGGGTGGATGTCAGCGAGCGGTACGAACGCCGGAGAATGATCTTGGTGGTGATGGCTCCGTGGGTTTGTGTACTTGCCCGGCCCACAGGCCAAGCGCGACGGCTAACAAAAGATCGTCATGCGATCCCTTGCGGCCTTCGTAAGTGTCGTGCGCCTGCTCGGTGATCGTCAATTGGAAGTTCTGCATTTCGCTGATGAGCGTCGCGGCCTCGGGCAATGCTTCAGCGAACTTAAAGCGCTTGGTTTGCAGCACGACTTGAAGAGAGCTGACAAGTAAGCGCTTCGGGACGTGGTACGTAACGCCATCAAAGTTGACGTGATGCCCGCCTGTGATAATGATGGGAACGAACTTTACGACGAGGTTTGCGGCTTTGAACATGTCCGCCACGGCCGCGCCCACGCCCGTGGCATCAACGGCAAGCACGGGTTGCTGGCGCAGCGGTTTGTGCTTGAACAACTCACCGTCGAGCATCTTCATCACGCCTTCGACAATCTTCGGGTAAGCGGTGCCGAGCGGCCAGCGATGCAAATAAGTCGCTTGAAAGATCGGCTCATCGTCGCCGGTGGTTATCCGGTTAATTACAGCCAGCGCTGACGAGTCGGAAACTTGACCAAGATCAAGTCCAACAATTGTTTTGATCTTGGTCAATGGTGCGCGCGGTTGCAGCAATGCTTCACGCTCCGCTCGTAGCCGGTTGTCGTAATACCGGCCTTTGGTGCGCACGCCGGAGTAAGACATCGGCGGAGAATAATCATCGTCATCCCAACGCATTGCCTATGCTCCAATCCGGCGTAATGTTACCGTCCGCCGCAGCTAGAATATCTTCATATCTGAAGACGGCTGAAACATCGTCGTTAAACGAACATTCATATTCCTGGGTGAACCAGAATTCGCCGATCTGTTGCCGTTCCTGCACAAGCCACTCACGCGAGATGCGCGGACACTCGGCGGCAGTGACTTTTGTTCGCTCCCACTCCGGGCCGCCCTCCATCCAGGTTGAATGATAGAAGCCACGGCGACCAAAGGGCGTTGATAACAGGATCGCTTTACCTTGTGAGACGGCAAGCATCGGCGAGACGGAATACCATAACGCATCTTCACACCGCGCGGCTTCGTCGCAGACTAGAAGATCGACGGCGCTGTAGCCTCTAACGGTGCGTTCACTGCCGGGCAGCGCGATTATTCTGCTGCCGTTCGCAAACTCAAGGCGTAAGGTTGACTCGCCGTCTACCTCGCTGGCATCCGGGAGTAGGTTTAGAAAGTCTCGCACCTTGCGCAGTAGTTCGATGGATTGACGTTGTGATGGTGAGACAGCGAGCGCGAGCGAGTTCTGTTTGTAGAGTGCAGTCCACAGAAGCAACAAAGCGGTTGTTGAAGACTTACCACTCTGCCGGGAGGCAAGAAGTATTTGGCGAGACGCCGACGAGCGCATGACGGCGGCTTGCCAACCATCCGGTAAGAATCCACACCGACGAGCAAACCGCACCGGATCAAGGGACTCTTGTTGCCTTCGACGCTTAATGCAGTCAAGCGCCGCTTGAATCAAAAGTGGATTCTGACTCGATGAGTAGTTGTGCCTCTCGGATAACATCTTGTTCACTTAAACCATGCGTGCGTGCCATCTCGCGCCAATCTGTCACCTTCATGTCAACGTCAACGCTACTTTTCGGACGGCCTTCGGTGCGATCTGCGATCTCTCTGGCGGCCATGACGTTGCCCAAGAGTGCCTGCTTGATCATCGAACGGGCGATATGCTCGGCTGTCGTCCGCTCGTCCACGCCCGGCAGCACCTCGGCCAGTTGCTCGCGCAACGCTTCACTAAGCAAGGTTAGCTTTGGGCGGCCAAGCGGGTTGCCGCTCTCACCGGGCTTGAACCTGTTGCCCAGTTTGTTGTGTGGCGCAAACTTGCCGTCGCGCTGTTTGTTAGCCGTTTGATTTCCTGAAGGCATTATCTTGACGTCCGCAACCGCTCTTCCAACGTCGGACCGTCTACTTTTGAGTTTCGCTCCGCCATCTCCGCTCGAATTCTAGCGTACACGGTCTCGTGCGGCGGCTGTGCGTCGCGTTCGACGGCCTCGTCTGCACGCTTCTTCAGATCAGCATTTAGCTTTTCTCGAAACTTTTGTTGCTCGGCAATCTGCGCTTGTAAGCGCTGTTCGTTTTGCGCTCGTTGCTCCGCGAATTGTTCGCGAAGATTTGGGTTTAATTCGAAGAAGCTCATCTCTATATCCTCTCTCGTTTTACGGGAGAGCGCCTTGCCGCGATCTGGCTTCGGCGGCCAGGCGCTCTCCCACTTCGCACGCTGCCGGCTGATCGAGGCCGCGCGCAAACTTATGTCGTAGCGGGCAGACGCTTCTCGCGTTCGCGTTCGCGGGCGGATGCAACCCGCGACCTTGCTTTAGCAGCAACGCGTTCTTGCTCGTTAATGAACGCCGCGAAGGCACTTCCTACGGCGTGGCCGTAAACCGGGAGGTCGCAGGCAGCAAACCGTGACAAGGTGCGATGCCCGAGAGCCTCGGCTTCGCGAACGAGCGCATTCCAGCGAGCCATGGCTTCGGACATCACACGGACATTCTCACCAAGGGCGACGGCGGCGGCTTCCCTCGCGGCGTTGAAGTTTTGCATCACGGCTGCTTTCTCTTCTTCAATCTCACGCACGCGCTGCACGTTCGATGCACGCTTGGCTTGCTCCTGCGCCGCTTTAAGCTCGGCTTGTTTATCTGCGATCCGCCCGTCAACTAACGTGAGGGCTTCAGTCAACGCGCCCAAGCGCGAGTGTGCGACCGTCGCGGCATCAATCTCGCGCTTGCCACCAGCGCGGACGAGTGATGCGCGAGCTTCTTCGTGTGCGGATTCTGCGGCGGCAAACTCGCGTTGAAGGTTGTCACGCTGAGTCTGTAACTGATTAAGTTCTGCTTGTACTCCATCTGCTGTTTTCATCTTTCTACCTTTCTTCAGTTATGCGGCCTCGGTACCGACCGCGGTATTTCGTTATCCGACTCCTCGAAACTTTCGGCATCGTCCGTTTCGGCGGCGGCTTTACCCTCATGCGGCCACCTGCTTCGAGAGGAACTGGTAGGCCGCATTTAGCTTCTGCATCTCTACCACGTCGCCTTGACGGTCTGGGTGGTGCTTCAACGAGAGGGCGCGGTATGCAGCTTTCACTACCTCGGGCGGCGCCTGTGGCAGCAGAAAGAGTGCAGCGTATGCGTCTGCTAATTTCGGCTGTCTCGGCTGCTGCCGTGGTGGTGGAGGCGTCCACGCCTCTTCCGGCTGCTCGCCATCGTCGGCATTGAGGGATTGAACCTGCGCGCACCAATCCTGCCTACAGTTATTGAGCCAAGCCTGTAGCGCCTTACAAGCAAATCGATCAATATGCCATGTCTTGGTGGCCGGGTTATAAGTCCTGTTCGTGGACGCTATCCCAAGTTTTAGACATTCAATGCATGTCATGAACGCAACAGGGTCGTCGCTCGACAACTTGACGTTATGCCCGCCTTCTGCGCCGGATTGAATGAAGATGGTTATCATTTCGTTTTTCGTCCTAGTGCTTTCATTCAAGCAACTGCATGTGCGCTGCATACAAACTTTCGTCACGCCATTGCGTGAACCCATTAAGGCAGTATTGCCATCCACTAGCCGTTAGTCGCCGCTCGGCAATCGGCGAAGGTTCAACGTGTAGCAGCACGCCATCTGCTGTACACGGGTAAGCCATCGCGCCTATTTCGAATGCGGCAACGGGCTCGGCTTCGTCGGCGAGATACTCAAGATCAAGGGAAAGGTTATTGCTTTCCGCCTGAATTGCTTCAGCTTCGGCGCGTTCGACCGGATCAAGCTCTAACTCAAACTCCGGCTCATCGTCGGCGACTTCCATTTCGCTTGGCTCTACATCGAAGGCGGGCGCTTCATCGAAATGTGACTCAGAAGACTCAAGCGGTATTAACTCAACTTCGACGCGGCGGATTTGTGGCGCAGTCAGCCGCTTGTCGAAATCTTCAAAAACAGCAAAGTCTTCTGCCGTGTGTGTGTACTTACTCTTTAATGCATTTACTGTGACATGCCCGGCGTTATCAGAAGCGGGCGGCGCGGCTTCTTCGGTGTCCACGGTGACGGGAAGGGTATGTGACAAGTTGTCACGTATCCCTGTTAACTTGTTCTCTATCACTACTTGCGGCGAATCTACGTTGAAGAAGTCGTCCATCTCGGCGCGTAACTGAAGCCACCAACTGCAAAGCTCGCCGGGTTCAACAGCGTTCATCAAACGCTCGCGCTCGCCGGGCGGCAGTTTCGACGTCTTATCTTTAAGGCTGCGAAACTTGGTCACGATAATCTTCCGGTCGGTCTCGATTTCCGATATAGCCAAGCGGTCGCGCTTCTTCTTGCGTCGCTTGGTTGGCGCCTCCGGGATTTCATCGTAAACGTTTGCGGCGGCGCGCTTGAGGGCGTCACGTTGCTTGCGACGGTCCGTCTCGTGCCAGTCTTTTGACGAGCGGGCCTCGGCGACGATGCGCTCAACCACGTCGCCGAGGTGGAAACGATACTTCGTCGGCTTGTAGCGTTTGGCTTCCCTATCAAACTCGCCTTCGATGATTTCCACGAAGTTGAAATTCTTAGCGCGCGACTCTCGCATGTAATCCTCGCGCTGGCGAATGACGGTCCGCCTTGAACAGTTCTGAAGGTCTGCTAATGCTTCGTCGTAAAGTTCAACGCAGCTCGCGCTCTGCGAATGGGCGGCAGTAGCCAGCGCGATTATGAACGGGCGTGAGCGTTCGGTGAACCCGGCGAGATTGGCGCATTGATGGATGGCTTCGATGCCGTCTGCTAAATCGTCAAAGATGCTGAAGCTTGCATCGGTCGATGGCGTCTCGCTTGGCTTTTTGCCTACGGTGCGCCGGAGCTGTGAGGGCGTGAAATCGTAAACGAATGTTGTGTTCGTACTCATGCCGCCACCTCCTGCCCTATGAGTTGTGAAAGCAGGAAGTCATCAAAGCCTTTCGCCGATCCGGGCCAGGTACGAATTCGCACGCAGAAGGACGCCTTTTCGAGTAGTGCCGTAAGACGCATGAGCGCGTCGTAGACTTCCTTTTTGTCGATCAAGTCTTTGTCGTAAGCAACAGCGACGCGGCGCAAGTTCGGGCAGGATTCTTTAAGGCGTGTAGCGAAGTCGGCTGAGAAGGAACTGACGCCAGCAATTCCGATGACGGGCGCGCTGGTCAAGCAAGCGATAATTTGAGATTTAAGCGCGCCCTCTGTGATGACTATTTCCTCGGCTTCACGCAGCTTATAAGGATTCGCGAAGTGCGCTGGCGCGCTGCTCGACGCGCCGCCGTTACGGTCGCGGCTCGACAACCAAATATATTTACCGCTGCCAACTACACCATCGCGCCGGATCATCAAGCCGCAAATGCGGCCGCGCACGTCGCGCACAGGAACGAAGAAACCCTGCTCCATTCTCACCATGCGCCAGTGCCCGCCTTCGCGGTAAAAGCCTGGCACACCCTCGAGCTGCATCGGTGCGAGTGCCCGCGTGACGTTCGCGGCGTAAGCGGCCGTTGGCACGCTCGCGTAGCCATTAACTCTAATCGTCACCGGATCAAGGCCGCGCGCAAGCAGCTTTGCATGATGTTCTTTAGCTAAGACAAGATGCCTGTAAAGCAACGCTTCGTACGCGGCATCGCAATGCTCAGCCGAGGCGCGCGGTGTAGCCTGCACGCTTGTTTGCGATGGCCTCTTGATAGGTGCCACCGGCGGCGCTTCATTCGTGAGCCGGTGAAGGTAAGCACCGTTCGCAGCTTGCTTAAAGCTGCCTTGTGCGGTGCGCATGCAGAAAGCGAGCCGGCAGTCTTCTGTGAATGAGCACCAATCGGTGCGGCCGCATGCTTTGCAGGGATAGCGACGCGAGACGCGGGTAAGTGGCGAGCAATGCGTCGGCGTCGGATAATCACGGTTGAGTTTTTTGGTGTTTTCGTGGTAACTTTTCATTGTCCGTTCCGTTCATCATTTAAAGGTGAAGAAAGCCGCGCGAGTTCGTCGCTCGCGCGGCTTTCGCATTTTGATTATGCGGCCTTCGCTATTGATGGAAAGTGGCGCTCGAAAGAGTGGACCTCCGACGTTGGGACTCGCCAAAGAACGCCAATTTTTATTGCTTGCAGCGCGCCTCGGTGAATCAAGTTCCGAACGTGTGCGGTCGAGCACTTCCACCTCATTGCTAACTCTTCAGGCGTGTGAAAGTTGCTCAAAGCTGCTGAGATGGAAGCATCCATCAGATCACCTCGTTTCAAGTGTGTTGCTTTTGAATGCGCGCAGGCTGCTATAATGCAAAAAGCCGCCATACTCAAAAGCGGTATCAAAACGGGTTGCTTCAGGTCCTGGCAAGTTCCGATGAGGCAAGCCCGTTTTCTATTTACGCAGTATTGCATAAATAGCCAGACATTTCAACTCATTTGTCTAGCATAGCGTGTTACAACCTCCTGCCACGTAGACATTCCACGCCGCGCGCGCCATTTTTCCAAGCCGTTTTCTGTGACTCCTAATTCCTCTGCCATCGCTTTTTGGGTTGCGTTCGTACCAAGCTTTCGGATCGTGGCGGAAATCAAATCTTCACTTAGCCTGGGATTACCACGCGCCTCCCTTTGGAATAGATCAGTAGCGCTTTTTAATATTTCAAGATTGTCATTCGGAGTTTCCGCCGAGAGAGGGCTTCGTACCTCCATTATTCGCCCGTGCGTTGGCCACCAGTGAACAATCATCGAGATGTCGTTTTCAATATGTGATATTCGACACACATAGAAGAGTCGCCATCTCCCAAGATGGTAGTGGGCGTCAAAGAAAAGAAAGGGACCTGGAGGACCTTCGAGGACGCGTTCCTCCATTCCAGGCGGTTCTCCTTCGCCAGCATAACCAAACACTTCAGCCGTGAAGTCCTGCCAACGCTCAACGAACAAATCACCCTCCAATGGTATCCGAAACAGATTGCCGCGCTGTTCTGCCGCCGCATCGACTACCACTCCGTAATCTTTCGGAACTTTTTGACTCCAGAACTTGCTTTGTCTGTATATAAAGGGCAAGCGGACGCTAACCTTTTCCGCGCGGCCCTTAGTAAAGGGTGCGAAAAATTTAGGGTTTGAACAGTAGGGACATTCAGGCTTGTGCATTAAGATTTCCCGTTGCCGTTTTGCTGGGTAGCGAGCTGGCGAACGATCTCCGCAAGCTGGCGGATGCTCTCGGCGTTCGTCTTCGCTCATGGCGTCTTCGCTTATGCCGCATCCGGCGTGTCTGTGCTTCGGATAGCTGCGTGCCTCCGGTTCATCTCGCGCAGCATCTCTTTGACTTCTGGCGACATCTCGGCGCTCGCGTCAGGGCGGTTAGGCTGCGGCGACGGTGGCACAAGTGTTAGCTTCGGGCGCTCACGGGAAGGGAAGGCGCGCTTGCCGGGTACTCTGCGCTTCTGTTCGCTGCTCATCGCTTGTTGCCTTTCTTCGTGTAGTGCCTAGAAAAGTCACGCCGTCGGCAAAATCTTAGGCACTACGCGGACCCTGACTCAATCAGCGCCTTCAGCTTACTTAGTCGCTCATGTAGTTCATGCGAGCGTCTTTGGTGAAACTCTGCCGCCTCCCGCCTTCTTTGGTAACGCTTCGCGTGATACGAAGCCGGAGAGTTGCGGGAGCACCAGTGGTTTTCTTCTATGAAGTTGGGCGGTAGTTGTCTTTTCGCCGCCTCAGCCCCAGCGTAGTACTTCAAAGCCTCATGTTGGTGGCGAGTAATATGAGCGGACAATCCTGTTAGCGCGGCCTCAACGGACGGATACTCGCCAAGATAGGCAAGTGTGCGCTGGTGTACCTTTCGGCCTTGCCGGGCGTTCGTTACTAGATAGTAATACGAGCGCCCGCCTTGCTGTTTAGCTCTCACAAACACGATTACTTCTTACCTTTCTTCTTGCTGGTAGCGGTCGCTTGCTTGGGTGGACGGCCGGTAGGACGATCAGCCACCGCCGCCAAATCAGATCGACGAATCATGTAGACGTTGGCGAACCTCTCGGCCTTTAACCGCTCGTGCTTAATTAGCTGCAACACACGCTGCCGTGTGATGCCTAGCTCGTGCGCTGCGTCATTTGTCGAGATGTAATCGTCTGCATTCATGCAGCGCATTATACACGCAATCCATTGTCACATAAAAATATTTTCAATCTAAAACACTTTTCTCTTGACAATAGTTTCAGGATGCTTATAATAACTCTTGTCAGTTTGCAATAGTTAACCACATTCAAGGAAGGATCAAAGACGATGACACAGCAACTTCAGAACGCGATCAACAAGGCGGCCAAGATCAAGATGACGGTTAAGTTCCTGGGCAACCGCTCGTACCTCGTAGTCACGCCGCAAGCGCACAAGTACACGGTTCGCTTCGAGAGCATTGACGGCCAGCGCTACGGTCGATGCAACTGCAAAGCAGGCGCGGCAAACATGGCGTGCTACCACTTGCCGAAGGCGGCGCTGGTTGATACGGCGATCCAGAACATGCGGGCGCACTAAATGAAACGGGCTTAGGTGAGCGTCCCCACACTCCCTAAGCCCTCCACATCAAACCTCAACCGGTAAGGAGAAAGTCAGATGTTAGGTAATTCTACTACAATACAAAACACGCAACACGCGCCGGCGCAGAAGCCGGATGCCACGCAACGACTCGAACACGCCCGGCAGCGCGTCATGCTCGCCCTCAGAGCGGCCGAGGAGGGCCCGCTAACCGTTTCCACAGCCGATTCAATCGCACGCTCTCTGACGAGCGCCATACGCGATCTTGACTCACTAAGCGTACTCAAGCCTGACCCGAGGTGGAGCGACCCGGAAGACGCCGACCTTGACTGCTACGAGGTTAGCTAACTGAAAAAGGGCCGGTAGTTCCTCACTGACTACCGGCCCTTTCTCTTTGCTTAACAAGTCAAAAGGGAACTTGTCTATCTTATTAGAGATAACGAATCGCGCGCGGCTTGAATTAAAGTACGGTACTTTTAATCAATAAACAGGCACTTCCGGAAGGCGAAAACTGAGCACACCTCGGCTTGCACTTGGAGGGAAGTGGAGCGGATAGGCGGCGCGGATCACGTCTTCTTCGCGCTTTTACGTGGGCCGCGCGGACCGGGCTTATCTTTCTTGAAGTCCATTACCTCACTTCGATAGACCACCAACCTGCCGTATTTTATCTTTGATCGCAGACGCCCGCGTTTGATGAGCCTCCGGATCGCGTCAGGAGACACGCCGCGAAGGGCGGCTGCTTCAATCGTCGTTAACATCTCGTCCTGCTCTTCTTCTTTTTTCACCTTACTATAATTAAGTTCTTGACGCACGACATAATTAAAGCGTACCCTGCCTCAATTTCCATACGCATTCTATAGCTAAACAAGTTTGAAGGAAATCATTATGTGTGCGGACAAACAGAAGGTTACAGTCGGAAACTCGCCAGCAATGCAAGCCGTTCACCGTGCGGTAGAATCGGCGGCGCGGTTCAACTCAACCGTCCTCATCACGGGCGAGACAGGCACCGGCAAGGAACTCATCGCCCGCGCCATCCATCAGAACAGCACACGCCGCACCCGCCCATTCATTGCCGTTAATTGCAATGCGCTGACAGAAACCATCCTGGAACGGGAACTCTTCGGCCACGTTCGAGGCGCATTCACTGGCGCGCACTCTGACGAACCCGGATTCGTCCGTGCCGCAGCGGGCGGTACGTTGTTCCTTGATGAAATCGCCGATCTGCCGCTTTCACTACAAGGCAAGTTGCTGCGCGTGCTGCAAGAGCGGACCGTAACTCCGGTAGGCGCGCACAAAGAGATCCATGTTGATGTGCGGTTCATCGCGGCGACCAACAAGGATTGTGAACGAGAAGTTCACGAGGGCCGCTTTCGCCATGATCTGTATCAACGATTGAAAGTGGTGGAGATCCATGCTCCACCACTGCGCGCTCGGCTTGGCGATGTCGATGCGCTGGTTGATCATTTCCTCTCCAAACTAAGCGTAGAGATGCATCTAGAAGCGCCCATAGAGATCACTGAGGCAGCTAGAGCCGCGCTTAGCGAACACACTTGGCCGGGAAACGTCCGCGAGTTAGAGAACACGGTTGAGCGCTTGATAGTCGAAAACAGCGGCCACGGCTTCGTCACAGAGGGAGCGGTTCATAGGGCGGTGAAGAAGACGCTGCCTGCTCATTCCCTAGACTCACATGAGCCGGGAAAGGCCGCGCAGAAGAACATCTTGTTCGCGTTGCCGGAGCCGATCTACGGCTACCCGGAGGGCGAAGACATCGGAGCTTTCGTGTCGTGGATCATCGCCAACGTCATCTCGACGGCGATCAAACAGACCGGCAGCAAGGCAGCGGCGGCGCGCGCACTCGGCACTGACCCGAGCAGTTTGCGTTCACGCTTGGAGCACGCGCAGCGAGTCCTGACGCAGCGAGAATCTGATGCGCGGCCGACGGCGCAGCTAAAAGATGAGGCGCTGGTTATGTAAATCACGGGTGTACGGCTCTTGTGATTCTTGACGCCAGGATACGCATTAACGGTAATAAGTGAACTGCGGCGCTTGGTGCGCCTCACTTCACTTACCGTTAACGCATCCCTTGCATGTGGTGCGTCGGGTGAGTGGTTCGAGGGAGAGCGAGTGGCATGAGCGGCGTTTACTTTCGGTTCACGATCGGGCGCGCGGGTACTGCGGGCGAGAATGCGCGGTACATCACACGCTGCAGTGCAACAGGGAGCGACCGGGAAGCGGTGTACTTGCAGAACTACCCGGCGGCGGTGACGACCGCGGCAGGCTACGACAACTTGCGCGCGAGTGTTATCGACGTGAACCGGAAGTGGGAAGCGGACGAGTTGCGCGCGGTCCGCAGAGGCGGCGGCGTGACGCGCGGGCACTATCGGGCGCGTGCATCATTTGAGGGCAAGGTTGACACGGCGAAGGCAGTAGCAATGGCGCGCGAGTATTTAGAGAAGAACTTCGCCGACGCCCGCGCAGTGGCATGTGTTCATCAGGACACGGACCACACGCACGTCCACATCAACATGGCGGCGCGGTTGACGACAGGCAACAAGCTGCACTTTTCGCAAGGCACGTACAAGCGGTTGGACAAGGGTTGGGCGTCGATCTACGCGCGCGAGTTCGGGCGGGAGAAACTACGCGAGCACGAACTCAAGAAAGAAGAGATGCGCGAGGTGAAGCGGGAATATGCGCAGGCTTTGGCGCGCGGCGAAGAGTTCACAGGCCGGTGGCCGGAGCGCGTCGATCGCCCGTACCGCTCGCGCGATCATCAGGAAAGAGAGGCGCGAATCTATGGGATTGACGAAACAAGAGTTGGAAGAGGTGAACGATCAATTGCAATTCCGGATCACGGAGTTAGAGAAGGAGAACGAATTGTTGCGGAGACAGTACGAACTGTTGAAGGAGTACGTGAAGAGCTTGGCAGTTTATTGGAAAGAGACTTTGGAAGAGAAAGCTTTGAGATAGAACGATGAAGGAAAACGATTCACATGGCAGCGGAGGATGGGCGAAGCGCGCGGATCTACACACTCTGTTAGTGCCGAAGGAGCAGCGCCCGGCGCCGGGAGCATTACTAATCGGACCTTCTCCGTATCCGTCATGGTGGCGCGGGAGCGAGCGGGTAGAACTGCCAAAGCCGCTCGCGTGCGGGCATGTGGCGATCATTGGCGCGCCTGGTAGCGGTAAAGGTCGCGGCTTCTTTCTGTGGAACTGCGCACACTATCAGGGAAGTTTTCTGTACGCCGATCCGAAGTCTGAAGGTTGGGAATTAACGAGCGGCTACCGGAAGAAAGCAATCAGATACGCGCCGACTGAGCCGGACAAGTCAGCGTGCTTTAACTGGATTCCGGCGTGTAAGGATGATCCGCAGCTAGGCTTGCTACTCGCGCGTGCGATGGTCAGCGCCACCGACAACGGGCATGGCAATCCGTTCTTCACGGACGCCGATGCCTTTGTATTGTCGGCACTCTTCGCACACACCGCAACATTTGCGAATCCGACACCGGCGGCGATGTGGGATTTCGTAACGTCTCAAGACGGAGACGGTTTGATTACCGCATTGCTAAATAGTCCAAGCTCAGTAGCGCGCGGAAGGATAAAAGTATTTGCCCAGGCTGACGCAAAGCTGCGCGGTGCGATCATCATGGGAATTGCGCGTCAATTAGCTTGGCTCGATGATCCACGTTTGCGGCGCTTCACATCCGGCAGCCTGGAAGCACCGGACTTCGGTAGATTGCGAAGTGACGAGACAAGCATCTACTGGTGTTTGAGCGAGTCAGATGTTGCGGTACTAAAGCCGCTCTCGACGTTATTCTTTACGCTCGCGTTGTATCAGATCAAGCAGGCTGAAGGATCGGTTGCGGTCAACTTCTTACTTGATGAGTTGGCGAACATCGGGCAGATACCAAACCTTGATGTTGAGGTAGCAATCCTTCGGGGGCGCGGCGTCGGGCTGACGCTCGGGTTGCAATCCGTGTCGCAATTAGAGCAGATGTACGGACGCGCGGCGGCGAAGGTGATTCTTGATTGTGTGAACACGACGATCGTGCGGCGAGGGTTGGATGTGGATTCAGCCGAGCATGTGTCACGAGCGTTAGGCGAGCAAACGCACGTCGAGCGGAAGCGAAGCACCACAAAGAAGTCGTGGGCGATCTTCGATGTGCCGAGCGAGACAACCGGACAAGCGAAGCACGCCAGGGCGGTGTTGACGGCCGACGAGCTACGCCGCCTCGGAGATCACGAACAAGTAATGATCACGACTAACCGGCGGCCGGTGTTGATGCGCGGGTGGTGGTGGACGGCCGCGAAGTGCGAAGCTGAAGCGGGCAAATGTGGTGAAGTGTTGACTCAAGAGTTCAAGCCGGAAGAAGAGAAGCCGAAGCCGAAGCGAAGGGAGCCAGCGCTGCCAACGGAGCTGCTAACCGCGCTTCCGTCTTCCGGCGGACCGCAATAGAGGGCTACGCTCCGCGCGGTATCTTGAGCATTCAGAAGACACCGTAGCGCGTCGCTACACTCGCTGGAGAACGCTCGTCTCAAAGCCGCATATAAGAAGTGGGAAGTAGTTTTCGCATTCGCTGCTTGACGCACGCTCTTGAACTCTCCGGCTTTCATACGCTGGAGGATGTCTGGATTGTCGCGAGCGATGCGGGCGGTGAGGTAGTCGGCGGCGGTGCCTCTCGTTTTCAGTGTTATATTATTACTCTGAAAGTTCTCGCTCCTCCGATCTCCACCATTGGAACGCAGTCTCACAATCTCGCAACTCTCTTTAACGTCAGCGCCGATCTCGGCTTTGAGTAAAGCGTCAAGCGAGCCATAGGGACGATCCTTGCGGAGGCGGCGGAGGGCATGTTGCCGTGATGTGCCATCCGGTCTTACCACTTCGTTGATATTATCAACAAGGTCTGTACGCTCGCCCTGTCTCCCTCTAACCTCTCTATCAATCAAGTCAAGTACGTCAACACGCTCAGCACAGATTCTTTATTGAATCCACATGCGCGCGGGCGTGACGAGAGCGCTCGTTTCCTGTCGGGCGAGTTTCATTGTTTACATTGTCAACAGTGGTCTGTTCGTTCTCCCTGTCTCCCTTCATTCCACATGCGCGCGGGCGTGACCTTTAATTTTTCACGCCGGCGTGAAAAATTAACTCTTCATTCCACATGCGCGTGGGCGTGACACGCACTTTAATTTACGCCGACGTCGGCGTAAACTTCATTCCACATGCGCGCGGGCGTGACGCGCAGACTCGTCGGCACAAGACGGATTATCTCCTTCATTCCACATGCGCGCGGGCGTGACGTTAGTTTGTCCCGCCGGCGGGACAAACCGAATCTAGTTGCCCTTCATTCCACATGCGCGCGGGCGTGACAATTTGTGCCGACGTCGGCACAAATCAAACTGTGTGGACCTTCATTCCACATGCGCGCGGGCGTGACACTAGAAACACCCAATTGAGCGTCCGCCTGCCTCTAGGACTGCTTTTTATCCTTCAAGCTATACCTCGGCATAGGCAAAAGCACTAGAGGCGCGAAGGCCGCGTAACAAAGCCGCGTAACCTTGCGGAGCTTGCGTGCGTCGTGATAGAAAGCGCAGCTCATGAACAAGAAAGAAGCGGCAGACTACCTGGGCATCACTACCCGAGCGCTCGAGTACCATCAACAGCACGCCAAAGATCTCAAACTGGTCCTACGCTATGAGAAGGGTAAGACCGGCGATGTCGCGATATATGATGAAGGCGAACTTCGGAAGTTAAAGGCGAAGCTTGACGCCAGGCGCACGCCGCGACCCGCCGTTGTAACTGATACCTCCGAAAGTCCCGAAGGCGAACCGCGAAGCCTTGCGCGCCTTACGGATGTCGCTCCAGGCGCTCTGCTTGAGCGCCTTACGGCAGCGCTTGAACACAATCGGCAACGGATCAACCTCGAGCCGACGATTACAGACCTTTCCAACAAGTTGACGCTCTCGCTTGCGGAAGCGGCGCAACTCTCGGGAGTCTCACGCAACCATCTGCGAGAAGCAATCGGGAAAGGAAAGCTGAAAGCGCGGATCATCGGCCGAGGGTGGCGCATCAAGCGCGCTGCCCTTGATGCTTATGTGGCGGAGGAGTTGTGAGCTAACCTTCAGCCGGGAGCGTCAGATAACCGCTCTTATGTTCGCGGATAATGAAAGCGGACGCAGCTTCAGAGAGGCAGAGCGCAAGCTGTGGTGTACCGCTTTGAAGGGCAAAGTTCTTTCAGCACCCGGTTTCAACATTATCAGAACTCACAAGGGATTGTGGTTGAAGACTGTCTGTAGAAGGGCGTCGAAGGGTGACGCTTAATTCAACTATAAGAGAGCCGCATCAGGGCTATGCTACCCGGCGGGTTGAGCGAACTGTTTGGTTGCGCACCCGCGCCATGATACAAGCGCCTGTGGGTCAAGCGAGGCGCAACTGCACCAGCGATGCACAGGCATGACCTCCGCTTATATCCGGGATGATCACCAACTCCAGCGCCGCTACATTGTCGAGATCCACGACGTAGTCCTCGACCTCGG
>MWWB01000130.1_pt1 | contig 15802 bp, 11 predicted proteins | sample 1047291 | NCBI WGS metagenome assembly MWWB01 (sample SAMN06349976, study PRJNA376086) | soil metagenome | isolation source: MS4-1 sample Antarctic (ecotone) soil | place: Antarctica | reverse complement strand
ATTTTACAGATTTCCTGAGCACTTTTAATGGCGCAAAAAACAGAGATCTTCTTTATAATTCCTGGAGTCCAACTAACTTGAATGCTAAAACTCCTAAAGTAGAAACAGCCAACAATTTTAGTAATAGTGGAACAGCAAATTCATATTACGTGGAGAAAGGATCATTTTTAAAGTTGAGGTCAATGCAGCTTGGATATAATGTAAGACAAGAAATGCTTCAACGCTTTGGGATCGAAAAATTAAGAGTTTATGTTCAGGCAATAAATTTATTTACAATAACAAAATATAGCGGACTGGACCCTGAGCTTGTAGGAAATAGTGCTGCTTTTGGAATTGATTATGGTAATTATCCAAACAACCAAAAATCATTTGTATTTGGAGTAAATCTATCCTTTTAATAATTCAGAAACTTAAAAAATTTACAAATATGTTTAAAATATTTTATAAGATAATTTTACCTGCTTTTTTGTGCTTGGTTATAATAGTTATAGGCTGTAAAAAAAATCTTCTAGATAAGCCCCCTTTGGGCACTTTGACTTCATCTCAGTTAGCTAATAAATCCGGAGTAGATGCACTATTAATTGGTGCATATTCTTTGCTGGATGGCCATGCCGAAGGATCACCCTATTTTTTATCCTCTGTTTCCAATTGGATTTACAGCAGTGTTGCGTCCGACGATGCGCACAAAGGATCTGTTAATGGAGACAATCCAGATATAGAGCAAGTGGAAAGTTATAATTCGATTCCCACTTTAGGGTTATTCAATGAAAAGTGGCTATCCGTTTATGAAGGCGTTCAAAGATCTAATGATGTATTGAAGGTTTTAAATCAGGTTAAAGACGGCTCCATTACTCCTGCTTATGCAACTGAAATCACAGCTGAAACTAGATTTTTACGGGGCTATTATCATTTTGAAGGAGTAAAATTATGGAGGAAAATCCCTTATATAGATGAAACAGTAACCTATGAAGCTGCAAATTTTAATGTACCTAATACTGTTGATATTTATCCAAAAATAGAAGAAGACTTTAAGTTTGCAATAGCTAATCTACCTGAAACACAACCACAACTTGGTCGAGTTAATGTATGGGCAGCCAAAGCATTTCTTGCTAAAGTATATATGTTTGAACATAAATATGATGAAGCGAAAGTATTATTAACCGACATTATTGCTAATGGAAAAACTTCCGGGGGTCAGAAATATGCTTTAGTTCTTTTCCCTGATAATTTTAACGCTTTAATTAAGAATGGTCCGGAAGCTGTTTTTGCTGTTCAAATGACTGTAAAGGATGGAGGGAATGGAGAGAATGGGAATACGGGAGATTTTTTAAATGGTCTTACTGGCGGTCCCACTACATGTTGTGGCTTTAACCAACCTTCTTTTAGTTTGGTTAATTCTTATAAAACAGATGCCAATGGTTTGCCTTTGCTGGATAATTGGAATGATTTTGATGTTAAAAATGACGAGGGACTTGCCTCAACAGACCCCTTTACACCTTACCAAGGTAACCTTGATCCCAGATTAGATTGGACTGTTGGCAGAAGAGGCATACCATATCTGGATTGGGGAATAATGCCGGGAAGAGATTGGGTTCGCTCCCAAAATCAGGCTGGCCCATATGTGCCAATGAAAGGCATCTATCGTAAGGCAGCACAGGCTATTACTTCAGAGGCAGCTGGCGGCGGCTGGGCTGCTAATCAGGCGAATTCCATTAACTTTAATGTTATTCGTTTCTCAGAAGTACTCTTATGGGCGGCAGAATGTGAAGTAGAAGTTGGCAGTTTAAGTCAAGCAGAAACGTATGTAAATATAGTTAGAAATAGAGCTGCAAATCCTGCAGGATGGGTTCAAACAACTGATGCACATTATGTAATTTCCCCTTATAATGGTCAATTTGTTGCAAATGGACAAGCATATGCCGGAAAAGCAGTGCGATTTGAACGTAAACTTGAACTGGCTATGGAAGGTCATCGTTTTTTTGACTTACAACGTTACGATAATGGTACTGGTTACATGGCCGATGTGTTAAATGCATATATCCAACATGAAACTCATATTTCAGGATTTAATTATCAAATTTTAAATGGGGCTAAATTCACAAAAGGCAAAAATGAATTATTTCCTATTCCTCAAACCCAGATTGATTTAAGCAAAGGATCATTAAAACAAAATCCGGGTTATTAATATAACATCAAAAATAAGTAGTCCGGGATTATATTCAGCGGGAGTTAATGAAAGGTTGGATAATGTTCTCCAAAGCCGATGCGAAATTGGTAGCCAAATAATAAAATTAATTTAGAATGACATTCAGGTATGCAGTTTCAGGAATTATATTATTTCTCTTATCCCTTTCGGGTTTCAAAACTTACGCTCAGGAATTATATAAGGCGCCACCTGATGGAATAGAAACAAGATGGGTAAGTCCTGAAAATCCAGGCGGTGCAAAAGGCCAGGGGGGAATTGCCAATAAAGGAGCAAAAGGAAACGCATTTTTTATTATTGCTCCAGGTGAGAAAAAAATAATTTTTGATGTAAAAGGAGCAGGTATTATTAAGCGAATATGGTTAAGTGGAAGTATTGCAAAAAACGTGGAGCAAAAAAGAAGTGTAAGATTAGATATGTTTTGGGACAATGCTGCTAAACCTGCAGTGTCTGCACCAGTTGGTGATTTTTTTGGCCTTGGATTAGGATTGAGAGCTTCTTATGAAAGCAGTCTTTTCTCAAGCCCTGAAGCTAATTCTTATGTGTGTGCAGTTCCAATGCCATATCGTACCGCCGCACGTATAGAACTAACTAATGAATCTCCTTCTTATGTATTATTATGGTACGATATTAATTTTTTGAAATTACAGGAACAGGAAGATAATGCTTTATATTTCCATGCTTTCTGGAATAGAAATCCCAAAACAGAATTGGGCAAAGATTATGAAATCTTACCTAAAGTAAATGGCATTGGAAGATACTTAGGCGCTAATATAGGTGTAATTGGAAACCCAATTTATAAAGGTACCTGGTTTGGAGAAGGAGAAGTAAAAGTCTACCTCGATGGTGACAAAAATTTGCCTACACTGGTAGGAACAGGTACAGAGGATTATATCGGAACAGGATGGGGACAAAAACAATTCCATCAACAACATTCAGGCTCTTTGCTTGCTGATACTAAAAATGATCTTTATGCTTTTTACCGTTACCATACAATTGATCCGGTTTATTTTCATAAAGATTGCCGGGTAACTATACAACAAATTGGCAGCGCCCCCATAGAGGGAATCAAAAAATTATTAGCTAAAAATCCACAAATTAAGATAGTTTGGAGGTTAGAGGGAAATGGTGCCGCCGATATTACGAATATTCAAGGTAAGGCTCCTGAGCAAGTACTTTATTTAGATATAAACCAAAATTTCGATACAACTAAAATTAATTTTTCTGAAAGCGGTTTTGCTAATTTCTACAGAAGTGATGACGTTTCCGCTACTGCATATTTTTACCTGGATAAACCGGCAAGCGAATTACCTATACTTCCTTCATTAGAGCTTAGAATGAGGGATATGAAGCCCAACGTATTTGACAAAACAAAACAGTAAGAATCTATTTTTTAATTAAGTCCTTATTCGCTTTAAAATCCTTATTCGCCTAAAAATGAAACTTTCAAATCTTCTATTAGTATTGGGATTGTCTACTTTCCTAATATGTCCGGCACTACATGCGCAGGACTGGTATAAACCACCGGGCCCTGGTACTGAGACGCACTGGGTAAGTCCGGAAAATCCAACCGGTGCAAAGGGAAAAGGAGGGATTACCAATAAGGGAGCAAAGGGCAATGCATTTTATATAATTGCTCCTGGTGAAAAAAAGGTACTTTTTGATGTGAAGGGCGCAGGTATGATAAACCGGATTTGGATGTCTGGAAGTGTTGTCCCAAATCAGGAACAAAAAAGAAGTGTAAGAATTGATATGTACTGGGACGGAGCTGCTAAGCCTGCTGTTTCTGCTCCTATTGGTGATTTTTTTGGATTGGGGCTTGGACTTACAGCCGCTTTTCAAAATAGTTTATTCGCCAGTCCCGAAGGCAGGTCCTATAATTGTATTATTCCTATGCCTTTTCGTACATCTGCCCGTATAGAAATAATTAATGAAGCGCCGTCTTATGTAACATTATGGTATGATATCAATTACCTTACGATACCCAAACAGGAAGGCAATCCAATGTATTTTCATGCTTACTGGAGCCGGATCCCTCAAACAGAGATCGGTAAAGATTTTGAAATACTACCTATAGTGAATGGTACTGGCAGGTATATGGGTGCAAATATTGGAGTAATAGGAAATCCCAAATATAATGGAACCTGGTTTGGAGAAGGAGAAGTAAAGATGTATCTCGATGGTGATAAAGTATTTCCAACATTAGTAGGGACTGGTACGGAGGACTATATAGGTACTGGCGGAGGCCAAAGGTTTTTTTATGGACCTTATTTCGGCTCTTTGGTTGCTGATGAGAAAAATGATCTTTATGCATTTTACCGCTATCATACAATCGATCCTGTTTATTTTAATAAGGATTGCAAGGTAACGATTCAACAAATAGGCAGCGCCCGCCTGGACGGAATAAAAAAATTAGTAGCACGCAATCCGGAGGTTGAAATTATCTGGATGTATGAAGGATACGGTTCTGAGGACATTACTAATGTGGTTCAGGAAAAAGCGCCTGAACAGATCAATTATTTAGATCTGAATACCAAGTTAGATTTAACACGAAATGACTTTTCAAAAAGTAATTATGCAAATTTTTACAGGAGTGATGATGTTTCAGCAACTGCTTATTTTTATTTAGACAAACCAGAAAGTAATTTACCTGATCTCCCACCGCTTGAATTAAGAATGAAAGATATGAAGGCAAAGGTGTTTGATAAATTAGGAAAAAATAAGAGATAAAAGCATTCAAAACGAAAATAGAAAAATTAAAATTTAAAACATTTTTCTAAAATATTTAATGAAATTCAATTATTTAGAATGAGATCCTTAAAAGCATTACCACTTCTTCTTTTTGTAATAATATGCTTATTCCCTTTTTCAGGTAAGGGGCAAAATACTAACACAAAAAAATCAGATGAAATATTTAGTCTCAATTCACTAAAGACGTTTGGTACGGCCGGTAAAGAAAAAAAGTTATTAACCGCCGGCAAAGAAGCTGAACTTTTTCAATACAAAGGTAAAGGATGCCTTACCCATATGTGGTTTGGTGGAGATTGGCCCGGCTATGAAAAAACCCGTCTGAGAATTTATGTGGATGGAGAAGTAGTTCCTTCGATCAATATGGAAATGGGGTTAGGTCACGGGATAGGGTTTAACGATACAAATGCTCCGTGGGGTATTTCAAAAATGGGTAAAACCGGGCATCCAAGTGGTATTTATAACACTTATCGTATTCCTTTTGGTAAAAGCGTACGTGTTACTGCACAATTGGGAATAGGAGTAAAAGATAATCCGGAATTTTGGTGGATTATTCGGGGAAGCGAAAATCTGCCTGTTACAATAGGTGGAATTAAGTTACCTGAGGAAGCAAGGCTAAAGCTTTATAAACGTGAAAATTACTTAGCAAAACGACTGGAAGAATTTGATCTCTGTAAAACTACAAAAGCCGGTTGTCTTTACCAGGTAATGATTGCTGCCCGCAGTGAAAATTTAAATTTTCTTGAAGCTATAATGCGGGCTTACATCAATGGCAAAGAAAAACCTTTACTACTTTCTTCAGGGCTTGAAGATTATTTTTTGGGAACTTATTATTTCAATCGCGGAAAATACAGTACACCCGTTGCCGGGCTAACCCATATTGATGAAAAGGATAATTCATTTTCAGCCTATCGCTTTCATGATGATGATCCTGTTTTTTTTCAAAAGGGTATCCGGTTAACCACACGTTGCGGAGAGCAGGAAGGCGATAAAATATTTGGTGACCCTAAGGAAACTATGTACACGACTTATGTTTGGACCTATGAATGGTAACCATGCATTAAATATTAATTTTTAAGATTAATTTATATGAAAACAACAAGTTGGGGCTTATTGCTGAATTTATTTATTATTGTTTCCTGCAACAATAATAATGGAAACAAGCCACATGATGTTGTAATTAAAGATTCTACTGAAACGTATGGATATGACCGTGATTTTTTAAAACAACATGTAGATATTGTTGAACTTTCCGATGGAGAATCAAAAGTTCTAATTGTTCCTAAATACCAGGGAAGAGTGATGACAAGTACCTGTCAGGGTGATTCTGGTTTTAGTTTCGGCTGGATCGATTATGCATTAATCGATTCAGGCAAATATGTGCCACACATTAATGGCTACGGCGGCGAAGACCGTTTCTGGATGGGGCCTGAAGGCGGCCAATATTCTCTTTTTTTTCAAAAAGGAGATCCTTTTGATATGGAACATTGGCAAACACCGGCAATCATTGATACAGTAACTTTTGATCTGGTAAAAAAACAAGCCAATTCTGCATCATTTACCAAGTCATTTGAAATTCAGAATTACTCCGGTACTAAATTTAATGTTACAGTAAACAGAGATATTGAATTGCTGGATAAAAATGAAACAGAAAAAGTTTTAGATATTAAATTGCCCGATATTAAATTGGTTAGCTATAAAACCATCAATTCTATTAAAAATACTGCGAATCAAGACTGGAATAAAGACAATGGCGTTTTATCCATCTGGTTGTTAAGCATACTCAAGGCTTCCCCGCAAACCACAGTGATTATACCTTTTCAAAAAGGTGGGCGGGACCAGGTTAATGATACTTATTTTGGTAAAGTACCTGCTGAAAGATTAATAATAAAAGACAGCGTTTTATTTTTCAAAGCTGATGCGAAATTTAGAAGTAAAATTGGGATTCCTCCTTCTATAGTTAAGCCAATCATTGGCAGTTATGATGCAGTTAGAAATATACTTACTATTATAAAAGTTGATTTTAAAGGCGATAGTTCCTATGTAAATTCTATGTGGGAGCATCAGAAATTCCCTTATAAAGGTGACGTTATCAATGCATATAATGATGGCCCTAATGATTTAGGTTCTCAATTGGGGGCTTTTTATGAAATGGAAACTTCTTCTCCCGCAGTGGCTTTAAAAAAGAATGAATCGCTTATGCATACAAAACATATATTTCATTTTATGGGTTCAAAGCCGGAGCTTAATAAAATTTGTCAAAAACTAATTGGTGTTGATTTGAATAATTTATAGTACAAATGGATGCTGATATTTCCTGGCGATGACACAACTTTAAACTGTGAAGGAATAATATAAACTTTCTTAATAAGCATAAAGCAATATAAAATAAACAAATTACTGTTGTCCGACTAAAAACTATCAGTTCTCTGCGAAACTCTTTCTAGTTAGTTCGGATATGGAGGAAATAATTAATATTAGTGACAGAATTATAGTCATGCATGAAGGGCAAATAACCGGAGAGCTAACACGAAATAATTTTAGTGAAGAAAGAATTATGAGGCTTGCTGTTGGACAAAAAGGTGAATTTCTAAATTAAATAAGATGAAGAAGGAAAGAGGAATATTTATCATTTTTATTATCTTATGTTGCGTCGTAGCTATAGGAAACCCCAATTTTTTAGGAATTGCCAATCTTCAGAACACTGCAAGGTTGATAGGGATTTTTGGAATATTTAGCATAGGAAGCGGTATTGTAATTATTACGGGGGGAATTGATTTATCAGTAGGATCTATTTTTGCTCTTACAGGAGTATTACTTAGTTTATTGTTAGTACAAGAGAAAGCATTTTGGCCAATTGCTGCAATAAGTGTGCTGGCTTTTAGCGCTTTTATAGGTTGGTTTCAGGGGTTATTAATATCAAAATTTAAAATACAGGCCTTCATCGTTACATTATGCGGGCTTCTTTTTTATCGTGGAATGGCCCGGTTTATTTCCAATGATGTAACTATGGGATTTGGCTACAGTGACGGATTTTCAAGTTTACAAGTAATAGTTACCGGTAATCTTTTGGGAGTACCTGTTCCTTTTATTTTATTGATAATAATCGGGATTATTGCATGGATTTTTCTTCATAAATCAGTATATGGAAGATACCTTTTTGCTGTAGGTAGAAATGAAGATGCTTCCTATTTCTCGGGAATTAATACAAAAAGGATTATACTGTTAGCATACATCATTTCCGGGTTTCTTGCTGGCGTATCCGGAATATTGCTTGCATTCTATACTAATGCCATAGCTCCATCTTCTCATGGTAATTTTTATGAACTATATGGAATAGCCGCAGCTGTTTTGGGAGGTTGTTCATTTAAGAGGCGGTGAAGGATCAATTATTGGAATTATTATAGGAGCTGCAATGTTACAAGTTATTCAAAATCTGGTAAACCTACTGGGAATACCAAGTTCACTAAATTTTGCTGTAATGGGCATAGTTATTTTATTAGGTGTTTTTGCTGATAAATATTTAACGAATCATCAGCAGAAAAGAAAAATAAGTTTATCGAAATAGTGCCTTGATATTTTTTTATTGCAACTAAAATAGCCTGCAGTCTTAAGAAATTACTAAGGGAATTAAAACAACACTTAAAATGAAGAATTTTATAAAAAGCCCGCTTAAAATTTTCCGCTACTTTTTCTTATCTCTGGCCTTATTACAAGTTTCCCTGAACTCTTTATCTCAGGAGGAGGTTCGTATTACTATTAACGCGACACAAGTAATGAACAGGATCAATTCAACTATGTATGGCTCTTGCATAGAGGACGTAAATCATGAAATATATGGAGGGTTATATGACCAAAAGATTTTCGGTGAAAGTTTTGAAGAACCATCATCTGGTATCAATTATAAAGACTGGAGACGGTATTCTGGCTACTGGGCTGCCGAAAAAGAATTAATCGATGGAATTTCTATTGAACCTGGGAGAAATACCGTTCGAATGGTTGGAATACATCCTATGAGTGTGGAACCTGACGAAAGCTCAAAGCTCATTTATGAATCAATTGATTTAAATAATGGTAGTGTAGAAGCAGATATAAAATTTTCCGGAAGCAAGGGAGAAAATGGAGGATTATTAGTGCGTGTTTCTAATCCCGGAATTGGAACTGACGTGTTTGATGGTTATGAAATTAGTTTAAACAGGGATGGGAAGAAGATTATTCTTGTGAAACACCGTCGGAATTTTGAACTTCTTAAAGAAGCTTCTGTAAACGTTATATCTGATAATTGGAATAAATTGCGGGTTGATTTACAAGGTCCTCTGATTCGCGTTTATTTGAATGGTGAAGTAAATCCGGCTATTGAGTATTCAGATAATAATTCCCCCTTTCTTACCGGCAAAATAGGTCTGCGGACGTGGAAATCAACTATAAATTTTCAGAATGTTGTGATTAATTCGGGAGCAAAAACAACTAAGCTCCAGTTGACAAATCCACAAAACCAACATGTAAGTGATAAGTGGGATATACTTCAATCTAACAATGCCGATGGCCAATTTTTGCTATTACAGGAAAATCCTTTTAATGGTTTAAATTCTCAAATGATTGAATTTAAAAATGGTAAAGGACGTGTAGGCGTAGCTAATCGTAGCCTCAACCGATGGGGGATTGCAGTACGTAAAGGACAAAAGTTTGAAGGAAGAGTTTATTTACGTTCACAGGATTTAAATAGCCCTGTTACTATAGCTCTTGAAAATTTGGATGGTACCAAAACTTATGCATCTCAAAAAATTAAGAGTATCAATTCTAATTGGGCTAAATATCCATTCACATTAACTTCAAATAATAATGATTCTAATACAAGATTTGTGATCTATATAGAAGGAAAGGGTAAGATATGGATTGATCAGGTAGTGCTTATGAGTACAGGCGAGGACCAGTTCAAAGGATTGCCTTTGCGTGCTGACATAGGGAATGCAATGATTTCTGAAGGGTTAACTTTCCTGCGTTATGGAGGCACCATGGTAAATGCAGAAGGATATCGCTTTAAAAAGATGATTGGCGACCCGGATAAACGTCCACCTTATACTGGTCATTGGAATAAATACTCAACTAATGGATTTGGAATTGAAGATTTTTTAAAATTCTGTGAAGCTGCAGGTTTTGAAGCTGCTTTTGCTATCAATATCGAAGAAACACCTGAGGACGCTGCTGATATGGTTGAATATCTAAATGGAGACATTTCTTCCATTTGGGGAAAAAAACGTGCCCAAAATGGCCATCCTAAACCTTATAATGTCAAATATATAGCGATTGGAAATGAAGAGGTGCTTTTTGATGGTGATAAGGCCGAAGGATATGAACATTACATTGAGCGCTTTAACCTGCTATATGATTCAATGCGTTCAAAAGATGCTAAGCTTTTATTTGTAAATGCAGCTTGGTGGCGTCCGGAATCACCTAATATGGAACGGGTATTCAGAGCTTTAAATGGTAAAGCATCCTACTGGGATTATCATCCCTGGGCTGATGATTTAAAATCTGGAAGCACTGTAGATAAAGAACTTTCTATAATGAGACATAAGTTTAAAGAATGGGATTCTAATACAACGATGAAGTGCGCAATTTTTGAAGAGAATGGTGGCCTTCATAATATGCAACGTGCTTTAGGCCATGCTACTATTTTAAATGCGACAAGGAGGCACGGTGATTTTCTTTTAACTTCCTGCCCTGCAAATGCCTTACAACCCTACCTCCAAAATGATAATGGCTGGGATCAGGGGCAGATTTTTTTTACACCTGCGCAGGTTTGGGAAATGCCACCATTTTACGCTCAACAAATGGCAGCTAAAAATCATCTCCCTTTAAGGGTGAGGGAAACTGTAGAGGGAGATTTAGATGTAACAGCTACCAGGAGTGAAGATGGCAAAGTGTTGGTATTACATGTTGTTAATACAGACAAGTCTTTGAAGAAGGCATCTTTGATATTGAATGGTTTTTCGGATCGTAAAACAGAAGTGCAAATATGGACGCTTGCCGGGGAGCTTCAGGCAGAAAATACACCTGAAAATATTGATAAAATCCTTCCTAAGGAGGCTAAGGCTACGATTCCATTAACAGCCAATATTGAATATATTTTTCCAGCTAATTCCTATACAATACTTCGATTTGTAAAATAAGTTTTTTATTATAAAGTTGAAATGAATAAAGCTAAAGCAATACTTTTTGACCTTGATGGAACATTAATTGATTCTGAATCTTTTCACTTTGATTGTTGGAATGAGTTATTATCTGATTTTGAAATTTCCCTGAATTTTGATAATTACCTGAAGGAGTTTGCCGGAGTATCCTTACCAATTAATGCTAAGAAACTTGTGGATTTATTTGATTTAAATATAACTATACCGGCATTAATTGAAAAACGTGAAAGAGTAGCGTTAAAAAGATTTGAGACAGATAAAATCAAATTAATGGCTAATGCACTGGAAACAGTTCAATTCTTTTTCAATAAAGGGATCCCACTTGGGCTGGTAACATCTGGCTCAAGGCCAGAAGTGAACATAATATTAGAAAAAAGCAGTTTGAAAATGTTTTTCAAATCTGTTATAACAAGAGATGATGTAACCAACAGTAAACCAGATCCTGAACCATACGAAATGGCTGTTGATTCTCTTGGATATTTAAAAGATGAATATATTGTTTTTGAAGACACTTTAAGCGGGATCAAATCTGCTAAAGCTGCTGGTCTTACATGCTTTGCTATTCAAAGTTATTATCCGGAGACCAATAAGCTTAAAAAAAATGCAAATCGGGTCTTTGAAAATCTTTGTGAAGCTAAAATGTATATCATTGCTAATGATATATTTAATATTTAATTCTTTGATGACATCTCTTGGAAAGAATAAAAGGAATGGGATTCCATACGACTTTTTAAAATATAACCATGACAAAAATTTTCTATTTAACATTCATAATATTCCTGATTGTAATATTATCAAATTGTTCTGCTTCTTTCGCACAGGTAACACCTGTTTATAAAATTACTGACGGAAAAACTGCAACGTATGTAAAGTATAATGTTTTAAAAATTCCTGCAGGTGCAGAAGTTGAACTTGCAAAGTTAAATGGCCCGGGTTTAATTAATCATTTTTACATTACTGATAAACCAAGTGATTTTAATTATTCTAAAGCAACAAATTTTGCTCCCGGCCTTATTCTTAAAATTTATTGGGATAATGCCGTTTCTCCAAGTGTAAATGTTCCGCTTTCAGATTTTTTTGGAGCCTTTACAGGAAAGCCCATTGATTACGAAACTTTTGGTATTGAAGTACAGCACTTCAATTATATGTGTTATTTACCTATGCCTTTTTCTAAACAAGCCCGGTTTGTACTTGCTAATGACGGAGAAAAGGAATATGATGGACTTGTAGCTTATGGTATCGATTACGAGACTGATCTTGCTATGGCGAAAGAAAAAAGCAGGCTGCATTGTATCTGGAGCCGTTCCAATCCTACTAACGGGCTTCATACCTTATTAAAAATAAAAGGGAAAGGTCACTATATAGGAAATTTTTTACAGGTACATTCCAACTATAAAGGATGGTGGGGTGAGGGAGATACTAATTTCTATATAGATGGTAGATTTAATATTCATACCCCTGGTACAGAAGATGAATATGGCTCTTGCTGGGGCTTTGGAGAAAATTTTTCATACAACAATGTAGGATATACAAAAATCGATAATGGGATATACCGGATGTACAGGTGGTATAATAAAAATCCGGTAAGGTTTCAGGATTCTTTACGAGTAGAAATTTTAAACCAAAGATTTATTGATAGTGATAATACTAATCACATAAGTGGCCAAACGCCAAGTCAGGATGATTATATAAGTGTATCTTTTTGGTATCAGGATGGAGCAAAGCCGGTAAATCTTCCTTCTTATAAAAACCGTATTGAAAATAGCAAAGCAACAGACTATTGATAACTTAAGTAAATCCTGCTCATTTCTGAGCAATAAACATAAATCAGTAAATTAACTAAAAGATTGGTGTTGATCTCAAAATCCAGCGGTTATAAATTTTAGAGTTCCTATTAACTTTTTTCACTTTCACAGATTCGTATCTTTCTGGGAAAAGTTTTAGTAACGATTGAAGTCATATCATATAAAACGATAATTTTCATGAAAACCTTACTCAAACTATCGTATTATTTTATACTCTTATTACATATTTTTTTTGCTGTTTCCTGTAACCATAAGCATACTTTATTTCATAAAGTTCCTTCAGATTATTCCGGAATTCATTTCAATAATTCTATATTAGAAAATGATACACTCAACCCACTCGATATAACAAATATTTACAACGGCGGTGGAGTAGGAATTGGCGATCTTAATGGTGATGGCTTACAAGATATATATTTTACAGGCAACGTCGTTTCTAATATATTTTATCTGAATAAGGGTAATTTAAAATTTGAAGACATTACGGAGCAAGCAAATGTAAATGGTGAAAAAAAGTGGTGCAGAGGCATAACTGTTATCGATATAAATAATGACGGAAGGCTGGATATGTATATTAGTTGTACAATTTTGGATGATCCGTGTAAGAGAGAAAATATTTTATATATCAATGAAGGTAATGATATCAATGGAATTCCCCATTTTAAAGATATGGCTGCTGAATATGGACTGAATGATACTACCCATTCCACGATGGCTGCCTTCTTTGATTATGATAATGATGGTGATCTTGATATGTACCTTGTTGTGAATGTTATACAAAAAAATGAAAGTCCGTCTTTATTTAGAAAATCCTTTACGAATGGAGAACATCCCAGTACCGGAAGATTATACCGCAATGAATGGAGCGATAGCCTTCAGCATCCGGTATTTAAAAATGTTTCGAAAGAAGCTGGCATTACTATAGAAGGATACGGTCATGGAGTTAGCATTAGTGATATTAATAATGATGGATGGCAGGATATATATGTTACCAACGATTTTTTGCCCAATAACATTTTATATATCAATAATAGAGACGGCACTTTTACTAATAAAGTTAAGGAGTATTTTAAACATACTTCATCCAATTCAATGGGCCAGGATATCATTGATATAAATAACGATGGTTTGCAGGATGTGATTGAACTGGATATGAATCCGGAGGATAATTACAGGAAGAAGACTATGATGGGTGGAAGCAATTATTCGTTGTACCAAAACTTTGATACTTATGGATACCAGTATCAATATGTAAGAAATGTATTGCAGTTAAACCAAGGGCCACGCATCAACCAACAGGATTCTATTGGAGAACCTATCTTTTCTGATATAGGCTTTTTTTCAGGTATTGCAGAAACAGATTGGAGCTGGGCGCCTGTAGTGACCGATTTTGATAATGATGGTTATAGGGATATTATTATTACAAATGGTTATCCCAAAGATGTAACCGACCATGATTTTATAAATTATAGAAATGAGGTTTCTCAAATTGCTTCTAAAGAAACTTTACTGAAACAAATTCCAGAAGTAAAATTGCATAATTATGCTTATCACAATAATGGTGATCTGACATTTACTAATGTTACTACTCAATGGGGGCTTTCGGTGCCAACTTTTTCGAATGGGGCTGCTTATGCTGACCTGGATAATGATGGAGACCTGGATTTGATCATAAACAACATAAACGATGAAGCATTGGTTTATGAAAATAAATCAGGAAATGGTAAGGATAAAAAAGATAATCATTACCTTGATATAAAACTATCAGGTGATACTTTAAATAGGAATGGTTTGGGAACATGGATAGAAATTTATTACCAGGATAAGAAACAAGTATATGAACAAACACCTTACAGGGGATACTTGTCTTCAGTTCAGATAAATCCACATTTTGGTTTAGGGTCAATTACTAAAATCGATTCATTGATAATAAAATGGCCGCAAGGGAAAAAACAAACGTTATTGAATGTTGAAGTAGATCAAACAATCGGGATAAATATAAAAAATGCAAATGAAAAATACAATTGGTACCATTCGGTTTTAGCTACCAATACTTTGTTTAGGGAAATTACTGATTCAATCGGTATTCATTTTCAGCATCAGGAAAAAGATTGTATTGATTTTAATTTTCAAAAATTACTGCCTCATAAACTTTCTGATTATGGCCCTGCCTTAGCAGTCGGCGATATAGATGGCAATGGTCTTGACGATATTGTGGTCGGAGGTTCCAATGATTATAGCCCTGAAATTTTGTTGCAACAATTAAATGGAGAATTTATCCATAAACCCCTTTTGATTGCCGGGCAGACTCTTCATATTAATCGAAAAGATATGGGAATATTGTTATTTGATGCCGATGTGGATGGTGATCTTGATCTTTATATTGCAAGCGGTGGTTATGAAAGTCCGCCAAATACTGTTGCATATCAGGACCAGCTATACATCAACAATGGTAAAGGTGATTTTACAATAGATAATATGGCCTTACCTGAAAACTTCGTCAGTAAATCTTGTGTACGGGCAGTAGACTTTGATAAAGACGGGGATTTGGATCTTTTCATTGGTGGAAGGGTTGAACCATGGAATTATCCCAATCCTGTATCCAGTTTTATTTACAGAAATGATACAAAAAACGGTATAATTAAATTTACTGATGTTACAGCTTTAGTTGCTCCTTCATTAAATAAGGTTGGTTTGGTATGCGATGCATTGTGGACTGATTTCAACAATGATGGATGGCATGATTTAATTATTGAAGGGGAATGGATGCCTGTGAAATTTTTAAAGAATAATCATGGTACATTTGAAGATGTAACACCTGCTTCAGGCATTTCAGACAAAGTTGGTTGGTG
>MWWB01000129.1_pt1 | contig 15831 bp, 12 predicted proteins | sample 1047291 | NCBI WGS metagenome assembly MWWB01 (sample SAMN06349976, study PRJNA376086) | soil metagenome | isolation source: MS4-1 sample Antarctic (ecotone) soil | place: Antarctica | reverse complement strand
TTGCTTTCATAGAATAGAAGTCTTATTTGCACTTCTATAAAAAGCGCGTTCTTCCGGTACTGCTGTAGTCTCCTTTGGTGCGTGGGGAATAGCTGCAACGCGGAAATTTATGCGCGATAGAATAGCCCAAAATTACTACCTAATGAATAACATTAACGACTAATACCAAAATAAACATGAAACAATTATTCTTATTTATATCTGCAGTTTTGATTTTCACTAACTGCGCAACTCATCGAACTGCCGGTACGCAAGCAACGGATTATAAAGCCCGGAAACTATTACTACGGGATGAGGGATTGTCACAACTTAGTTACATAGATATCGCTAATCCTAATGCCAATTGGTTTGTAGCGGTACCAGCGGGCCGGGATATTCAGTTAGTTGGAAGCGGGCGGGTTTTAATTGGTACAGGCAATGGCTACGAAGAGCGGGAGATTGCCACAGGTAATAAGGTACATGAACTGACTTCCTTGCCCGGTACAGTTACCGCACGCAGACTTCCTAATGGTAACACATTAATGGCAGGAATAAACTTGCAGGGAAAGCAAGGAATTGTATTAGTTGAAGTAGATAAAAGTGGTAATATTCAGCGTACGGTTGCTTATGCAGGATTTGATTATGTACGCCTTGTTCGCGAAACCGTTTCCGGTACTTTTCTAATTACTGCTGATGAAATTGTTTTTGAAGGAAATGCAAAGGGAGACATTATATGGAAGGCTACGGTTACCGGTCTGCCTAAACCACACGCATGGCAAGCCTTACGTTTAGGCAACGGACAAACAGTTGTAAGCAGTGGCTACGCAAAAAACCTGCAGATTTTTAGCGCTGATGGAAACCTGTTAGATACTATAACCGGCCCGGCCGAAGTCCATCCTAATTTTTATGCTGGTTTTCAAATTCTTGGTAATGGTAACTATGTGGTTACTAACTGGCAGGGGCATGGGCCAAAATTTGGAGCAAGCGGTACGCAACTGCTGGAATACACGCCAAAAGGCGAACTCGTTTGGTCGTGGAAGCAGGACCCTGCAAAGTTTTCTTCGCTGCAAGGTGTTGTAGTGCTGGATGGTTTGGATGTAAACAGGCTACACGTAGAAGATTCAAATGGAAGACTGGCACCAGTCAATGGGGTAAGGTAGCATTCGTTAGGGCAGGTAGCTTTATAAGAAATACCGTTTTAGTATGTCGCCACAATAAGATCTTAGACTATTCCTGTTAGTTTGTAATAAAAATGAAAACGAGCCAAACATTCGGAAGATCAGCAGCAGTGCAAGGTCCTAAGTGAAGACCAGTTTTAGATGCATTAGTATGTTGGGACTGTGAAAAACGATTGTGAAGGCTTGCATCAACTTGCAGCAGAAGTGCTGCGGTTGCTCAATCTGGATTGCTTCGAGATGAGCTTATTTAAATTCCAAAACAGCAAAGGAAAAAGGTTGGGGCTTAGTGTTGATTACTTCAATCTTTTGTCTGCCAGGGATAAACAGAAAGTCTCCTTTTTTGCTAAATGATTTTTTGTTTACACTTATGCTTCCTAAAGCATCGGTAAGACCTATAAAAAGAAAAGGAGTTGGTCTCTGTATGTGTATATTCCTTCCTTGCTCTAGCATTAATCTATAGACACGAACAGGCTTTTCATCAAACAAAAATTTAAAACCTTTTTGTTGTATAGGAGCACCTATGCTATGAGGCTTTTTATTAATAATTTCTATATCCATTACATGAAATTCAGCAGTGTCTTCATTCCAAACACGATGAATACGCGGCTTGGTATAAAAACCCTCGAAAGATATAGTAGCATCTTTTGAAAGAGCAGTGGCTTTTATTTCTTCCGTAATCACTTCCGACCCTGTTTTTGCAGGATTGAGCACAATAAAAACAGAAGGGGTTTCATGTTTATGAAATTGTGAAGTGTCTTTGGGAGGCACATGTACATCCAATACTCTTACCACATTATTTTCGAACACGTTGCGATGCCGCGGTTCTTTGCTAACCGCAACCTGGGACGAACATAGCAAGGCTTGTAAAAGAAAGGTAAACAGTGTAAAGCATTTTCCCATACGGTCTGAGTTAAGAGTTAAATATAGGTAAGGCCTGCCTATATCAGGAAGAATTAAATATCAATGCGCAAAGCGGGATAAGGAATTAAATGGACACGTAGATTTTAATATGACACAAAAAAAGAGTTCTACGCCTAATAGCAGGCAGGTAAGAAGTTGCATTTTCTCTGACTTAAGCTTTAGCTGGTAATTATTTTGCACTACTGTTCAATAACCTTAATTAACGTTCCTGCTGGTACCTGATCGGTAAGTTTCATGCCGTTTACAACAGCTAATTCTTCCAATCTTTTTTCCGGTACTTTATATTGTCGCAGAACCTGGTTAAGCGCAGTTGGCTGGGTTACAGTTTTAAGACGAATGCGCTCAGGTTTCCTGTTGAGTTTGGCAGCATCTCTCAACTCTTTAAAATTTTGCATAGTATTAGTGAAGACAGATGCATATTGGTTAAAGTCGTTCCCGCCTGAAACACCAACGATGTGATAGATAAGTTCGCCGTGTTGAATAAGATAAGATAGCGTTCGAACCACTTGCTGCTGCTGCTGCTGTCGCTGTTGTTGCTGTTGTTGTTGCTGTGGCTGTTGGTCGGCTACCATTGCAATTGCATTTAAGCCGTTTACGTTTACCTGTTGAGATTCAATAACTCTTAAACTGTAACGTTGCAGCACAGCACTTGCTGCTTCCTGCAGAGTTTTTCCTGGCGCCAGTGTCATCATCATCATTGCTTTACCGTCTTTTGCCGCCATCTGTACAGCTTGCGGAGAGTTCTGAAAGGCCCAGTTGGCAGGTAGGGGAAATTGAAACTTTAAAACAGGATGGTAGAAAACATTGCTCTCCACAAATCCCTGTTGCGGATCTTCTCCATAAATTAAGCCTTCAATTCTTTTAAGGTAGGTATTCCGGTTTACCTGGGGATTGGTTAGGTTAAGCTTCTGCTTCCATTCGGTAGCTAACTGGCTAACAGTAACATTTCTATCGCCGGGGTTGGGATGTGTTGATAAAAAGCTGGGTAACTCCTCTGCACCTGTTCCTGCAGACTTTCTTTCAAGTGTTTGAAAGAAGTTGGCCATTTGCTGTGCGTCATATCCGATTTTAGAAGAATACTCTACTCCAAGCCTGTCTGATTCACGTTCCGCATCACGGCCAAATTTTAATAATAAAAGCCCGAGGCCTTGTGATGCCTGCTCTCCAAATTGAGCAAGTTGAGGGCTGATCACCATGCCTGCTATTAAACCTAATTGTCCTAAAAGCGCATTTCTTTGTTGGGCAACAGAATGCCGTGCAGTAATGTGTCCTATCTCATGGCCTAATACGCCGGCAAACTCAGCCTCATTATTAAAATGAGCCATAATGCCGCGGGTAAAATAAACATATCCGCCGGGTGTGGCAAATGCATTAAGCACATCGGAGTCAACGATTTTAAATTCGTAATTAATGTTGTTGCGATGCGAGACAGCCGCCATCTCACTACCTTTTTGCCTTATAAAACGTTGTAAGGCACTGTCCGGGTATAAACCAAACTGGGCGATAATTTGAGGATCGCCTTCTTTCCCCATTGCAAGTTCCTGCGCTTCAGACATTAATACCACCTGGCGTTTTCCGGTAACAGGGTTGCGGGCGCATGAATTAAAGAGTAAGGTAATTGCTGCTGCATAACCAATCAGGAAATATTTTTTCATGTGTTTATTTTAAAACGGTAAGGACTATCAAAGCAGAAATATAAGCTCCCAGCTTGCAGTTATGCAATAGAAATGCCAATAATTATTTTTGCGTATAGTTAGCTTACACGTTCCCTTCCGATCACTTACATTCTTAATCAAACCGACGCTTAGGCAAATAAAATTACATAGGCCTGTAATTGTAATAACTTTGATTGTGCTATCGCCAATTATCTTTAAAGTCTGATAAAAAGACACGGTCAATTAAAGCTATCGGCATAATTTTTTCGGTTAGAAAAGCATATTCTTTCATCTATTAAAATACAGAAAATGGAAAACAACACTCATAAAGGAACCGAGTTAAACAATGTGAGCGAAACGTGGGACCAAAATGAAAGGCAGAGAGCACATGAGAACAGCTTAGGAAAAGAAGGTGATCGCCGTGATGATGCGGTTGCAGAAACTGATTTAGAGCAACTGATTAAACAAGAAGCAAGTGAGTATGATCACGTAAACAAAGAAAACAGAATTTTAACTGGTGAGCGTGCTACCTTAAATGATGATGCGGATGCAAATGAAGGCGATTGAAGAGCCTGAACATGTAGGTCTTAAGATTGTAACGTTTGTCACTGCAACTTAAAAAACTCAACGGTTCCAATTTAGAAAATGCAATCTCTTTTTAACTGCCGGATGAAACTGAGTTAAGAAAGCCGGTAACTGAAAGGGCTATAAACATTTATTTGTGGGGTACAGATGTTACAATATACTTTTTTATTTGCTTATTCATAATACGAAAAAATAAAGGCGGGATGTGTGCGAGTATCATCATTCCGGGATAGCCGGTTGGCATTTGAGGCGAGCTATCGTGGTGCCGCAGTACCTGGTATTTACGGCTCGCAATATAATGATGGTCACTATGGCGGCTTAATTCAAACAACATCAACCTTCCTATAACATGACTGCTGTTCCAGCTATGGTTGGGCATAGCCCTTTCGTATTTTCCCGGCTCAATTTCTTTGCGTTGCAAGCCATAATGTTCAATATAATTAACCGTTTCGAGTAAGCCAATGCCAAGGCTTGCAGCCACCACATAACAAAGAGTTGTTAGTCCCCCAAAAGCAAAAAAGATAAGGGCTATAAAGGTTATTTGTATAACTGTATATCGTATCATTTCGTTTTGCCAGCTTATTATTTTTACCCCTTTTTTCCTAACATCTGTAATAGCAATTTTCCATGCATCAATGTAAGAATGAACAATGGTTCTATAGTAAAATGAGAAGACAGACTCATTCATTCTTGCCGAACTTGGATCATCGGGAGTAGCTACTCTTTTATGATGTCCCCGGTTATGCTCAATAAAAAAGTGCATATACTGTGAAGTAAGCAACAAAGATTTTGCAAGCATTTGCTCAAACTTATTTACCCGGTGTCCCAGTTCATGGGCAACATTAATTCCAAATATTCCGCATAGCAAACCCATCGACATAATGCGTCCAACATAATCTATAAAGTGTAAGCCGGGTTGCTTTAAAGAAAAAAGAAAAATAATTAAAGAGGCATATAAAAAAACCGGCACCATGTAAAGAAGATAATCATACACGCGGTCTTTTTTTACCATTTCTTCTTCAGCAGCATCAAGGTTGGTATTGTCGGGCTTTATAAAAAACTCGACAGCAGGGATGATAAGATAAGACCATATAACAGGCAAAAAAGTAAGCCAGCCCCGGCTGCTAAAAGCAATATAGGAATAAATAAAGGCAAGAAAAGGAGAGGCATATTTAAAGGCACGAAGACTCATCATCAACAATTTTATTACTTATTAATTTTATAGCAGATACTCAACTTCTGATTAGGGATTATAAAATTAATAATAACAAATTAAACATTAAACTGCCGCAGATGATGATCAAGATGCATCCATGTGAAAATGCCCCATTGCTTTCTGGTAAGCCTGCCAAAAATCGGATGACTTTGTGCAAGCTCTTTTTGGCTTTGTTGAAATTCGTTAACACGTTCAATGAGTTTATTCTGCTCCTGCTCAAAACCCTGCAGTTGAAAACTATTCTTTTTCATATTCACAAATTTTGGAGCCTCCACATTTTTTGGAAACTCAGGAGCAATGTATATGAAGTATATCTTAAGTATCTTTTGTTTTAACGTACTTCTTTTTGGCTCCTGTCGTGTCATCATGGTTCTTCTTAATGCTTCATTTAAATGAAAAAACATTTCAACTTCAGTCATGCATCCCCACCGTGGTTTTGCTGAGGGTTGTACTTTTTGAATTCTTTTTACCACTTCATGTGCCGCTTGTTTGTCAAAAATATTTTTCTTCATAAGAGTAAAAGCAGGGGAAAAAATACTAACACCTTAAATAATTTAAAGTGCAGATATATGTTGTAAGAGTATTGTAATAAGTTTGGGCATGGAAGGTGTTCTACCACAATAATTAAATAAATAAACAAGCAGTAAGGTATGAAAAAAAGTAAATTATATCCTCTTCTCGTCTTGATTGTTATAAATACGTGTATAGTCAAAAAAACAATAGCACAAACGGATACACAAAGAATAAAAGATATACAGGCAGCATTGCCCGTAGTTGATAAAATATTCAGGGAATATGCTGATAAAAATTATTTACCTGGTCTTATTTATGGCTTAGTTGTAGATGGAAAATTGATCCACACCACTTCTATTGGTTATACAAACCCGGATAAGAAAATAGCAGTAACTCCCCAATCCCATTTTCGTATTGCCTCAATGACCAAAAGTTTTACTGCAATGGCTATTCTAAAATTACGGGATGAGGGAAAGCTGAAACTGGATGATCTGATTGAAACGTACATTGCTGAAATGAAGGGGCAGCGTTATATAACCGATGATGCTTCACCGGTTACCATTCGTCATTTGCTTACACATGCAGCAGGTTTTCCTGAAGATAATCCGTGGGGCGATCGTCAACTTGCTGTTACCGATGAAGCAATGCTTAAGATGATAAAAAAAGGAATTTCGTTCTCTAATGTTCCCGGGGCTGCCTATGAATATAGCAATATGGGTTTTGCTATGTTAGGTTATATAATAAAAAAAGTTTCCGGTCTGCCGTACCAAAAATACATCACCAATCATGTTTTAATGCCTTTAGGTATGGCCCATACTTACTGGGATTACAACGATGTTCCGGCAAATCAATTAGCTCATGGCTACCGCAGGCTTAATGATCAGTGGGTAGAGCAACCATTATTAAAAGATGGAGCATATGGCGCAATGGGAGGATTAATTACCTCTATCGATGATTTTGCTAAATATGTTGCTCTGCACCTTTCTGCATGGCCGCCCGTTGATGATAAAGAAACAGGCCCGGTTAAAAGAAGTTCGATTCGGGAAATGCAATATCCATGGAACATAAATCTGCTTATTTCGAATTACAAATATGCAAGTGGTCGTTCATGCCCTATTGTGTCGGCTTATGGATATGGCCTGCGATGGACCAGGGATTGTGATAACAGAATCGTGGTAGGACACTCGGGCGGTCTGCCTGGCTTTGGCAGCGATTGGAAAATATTTCGGGATTATGGTATCGGGATTATTAGCTTTAGTAATCTTACCTATGCCCGGGTTGCTTTGCTAAATACACAGGCATTAGATACACTTATTGCGCTGGCGAAATTACAGCCACGAAAGTTACCTGTATCGGCGATTTTAAATCAAAGAAAAAATGAATTAATTAAGCTGTTGCCCCACTGGAATAATGTAGAGTCAAGTGGCATATTTGCAGAGAATTTCTTCCTGGATTATTTTACAGACTCACTGCGAAAAGAAGCATCAGCAATATTTACCAAAGCCGGTAAGATTGTTCGAATAAATGAAATGGTTGCAGGTAATAACCTGCGGGGTTCGTTTGTTATGGAAGGTGAAAAAGCTAATATAGAAGTATCCTTTACATTAACGCCTGAAAACCCGCCATTAATACAAGAATACCATATCAGGGAAATAAGCAAATGACCTGCTCAAAAAAGGAATAGACAAAATACCTAAGGTTAAGGTATAACTCTTATTTAACCCTTTGCTTTATTTCATTCAGCTTCATTAAAGCTTCTACAGGAGTTAGACGATTGATATCAATGGAGTCAAGCATTTTCCTTATCTCATCAAACGTTTCGGTATGTACATCAAATATGCTTAGCTGCAGTTTCGGTGTTAACAGCTTCTTTACATTATCGCCAATGTTTTCATCAACATGTTTGCTTTCCAATTGCTGCAAAACTTCATTGGCACGGTCTATTAACTTCGGAGGCATACCTGCCATACGCGCTACGTGAATCCCGAAACTGTGTGTGCTTCCGCCGGGAGCAAGTTTACGTAGGAAGATAATTTTATTCCCCACCTCTTTGTTGGTAACGTGATAGTTTTTTATTCGGGGCAGTTTATTTTCGAGTTCGTTCAACTCATGATAATGTGTGGCAAATAAAGTTTTAGGAGCATGCGGCGAAGAATGAAGATACTCCACAATACTCCAGGCTATGCTGATACCATCGTAGGTGCTTGTACCGCGGCCTATTTCATCCAGTAAGATTAAGCTCCTTGACGTAAGGTTATTAATAATGCTCGCGGTTTCATTCATCTCAACCATGAAAGTGCTCTCGCCACCACTAAGATTATCACTTGCACCAACACGTGTGAAAATTTTATCGGTTAAAGGAATGGTTGCAGACGAAGCCGGAACAAAACTTCCCATATGTGCCATTAAAGTTATCAGTGCCGTTTGCCTTAACAAAGCACTTTTCCCGCTCATGTTTGGTCCCGTTAAAATAATTACCTGCCGGGTTATTGGATCTAAACTAATGTCGTTGGAAATGTAACTTTCTCCCGCCGGTAAATTTCTTTCGATTACCGGGTGGCGGCTTTCCTTAATCTCAAACTCCAGTCCGTTGTGCAGTGCAGGTTTTTTATAATTGTACTGTAAAGCATTATGAGCGAAACAAGTTAAGCAATCAAGTACGGCAAGTATATTACCATTAACCTGCATCGGTGCAATATAGTCCTGCAGCTCCAGCAAAAGTTTGTCGTAAAGCTCTTGTTCAATGGACAAAATTTTTTCTTCGGCGCCAATTATTTTTTCTTCGTAAGTTTTTAGTTCGGGAGTAATATATCGTTCTGCGTTGGCAAGAGTTTGCTTTCGCAACCATGTTAAAGGCACTTTAGTTTTATGAATATTGGTTACTTCAAGATAGTACCCAAATACGTTATTAAAACCAACTTTTAAAGATGATATACCGGTGGCTTCACATTCCTTTTGCTGCAGTTGCAATAAATAATCTTTGCCTGTGCTTGCAATATTTCTTAATTCATCCAATTCTGCATGAACCCCTTCTTTTATAACGCCGCCTTTGGCTATTTGTACGGGCGGATTATCAACAAATTCTTTTAATATTTTTTCCAGGATATAATGGCATGGATTAAGTGCATCAGCAAGTCGTTTAAGATAATGACTGGAAACCCCGGCCCTGATGGGAGTAGAGAGATTTGAAGGAGGAAGGCATTCATTTCGTATAGCTTCCACCTGCTGAAGCCCCCTTGCAATTTGTAAAACTTCCCTTGGGTTTATTTTTTTTAGCGGAATTTTACTAACCAGTCGTTCGATGTCACCAGACTGCTTAATGTAATGAACAAGCTTCGTGCGCAGGTCAACTTCTTTAATTAAGAATTCAACCAAATCGAGCCGCTCGTTTATCTTTCCAATATCTTTTAATGGCAAAACAATCCAGCGCTTTAGAAGTCTTGCACCCATCGGGCTAACTGTATTATCAAGAACACGTAGCAACGTTTGGCCGTTCTCTACTCCGCTTCCCAGCAATTCAAGGTTACGAATGGTAAAGCGATCCATCCATAAATAATCTTCCCGCTCGAGCCTCTGAATTGAAGTGATGTGCTGGAGGTTGGGGTGTTCGGTATCTTTCAAATAATGAAACACGGCACCGGCAGCAATAATCGCAAAAGGCATAGCTTCTATACCAAAGCCTTTTAATGAGTGTGTTTGAAAATGCTTGAGCAAACAATCATGACTATAAGCTTCGTCAAAGATCCAGCTATCCAGGGTGTAGGTATAAAACTTGCTGCCGAATGCTTCTTTAAAATGCTTCTGGAAGCTTCGCTGAAAAATAACTTCGGCAGGTTTTAAGCTCTGCAAAAGCTTATCCATATATTCCATGTCTCCTTCGCTCACAAACAATTCGCCGGTCGAAATATCCAGGAAAGCAATACCGGCTTTGTCCTCAGTAAAATGAATGGCTGCCAAAAAATTGTTGCTGTTGTGTTCGAGTAGTTTGTCGTTCGTAGCTACACCTGGCGTTATCAATTCTGTTACTCCGCGCTTAACAATGCCTTTTGCAAGTTTTGGATCTTCCAACTGATCACAAATGGCAACGCGGTATCCGGCCTTAACGAGCTTATGTAAATAGGTATCGAGCGCATGATGAGGAAAGCCGGCAAGCTCACTGCTAAAGGTTGCCCCGTTATTTCTTTTGGTAAGCGTAATTCCTAATACCTGGCTGGTAATGATGGCATCTTCTCCAAAGGTTTCATAAAAATCTCCCACCCTAAATAGCAAAATAGCATCGGGATATTTTTGTTTGATAGCCTTATGCTGAGTCATTAAAGGAGTGTCTGCACCGGTCTTAACCATACAGACAAAAATAAGTAATGGTTGTTAAGTGAGCGGCTGATAAGTGGAGAGGTTGATAAGTTGTTGAAGGGTTGGCGGGGGCGATAGGTTAAGGTTGATTGTTGAAGGGTGAAGGGTTGAGAGGTAATGGCTTGATAAGTTGAGAGTGAGGGTTTTGAGGGGTTACCAGGTTTGAGGTTGATAGTTGAGAGGCGAAGGGTTGAGCGTGAGGGTTTGATTGGTTACGAGATTGGCAGGTTGATTCGTTGAAAGGTTGATAGGCTAATGGATTAAGCTTTGATGGTTTATGGATTATTGGTTAAGAAGCAGACTATGGATAAGGCCATGGGTAATATTTATTAACAAGAAAAGTGAGAGATTATTTTACAATATCGAAGTTGTGCAAGTGATAACAAAAGAAATAGCCGCAGTTTAGTGCGGCTATATATTAAGTTATAAGCAATCTTTTATATAATCCTCTTAACTATACTGCATCCGAATCCGTGCTGGAGGTTTTACTAACAGTAACTTTATCGGTACGGCTTGCAGATGCAGCAGCGCCGCCAGAGTTACCACGTAAAAGAGCAACCAGTAATAAGATCAAAGCTATGGCTCCAACAACCCAAACCCAAGGTTGGGCATACCAGTCGTTGGTTGTAGTTGTGGTTGTAGTAGAACGAGTTACACTTCCGCTGCTGCTTTCTCCGCCGCCACTGCTTCCACTTCCGCCGCCGCTGCTGCCACTTTCCTGCGCCCAGCAAATTGCCTGAATTACGAAAAGCATGATAAGGGTACCGATGGTTTTGTAGGTTAACCCTGAAGTTAATTGTTTCATGTTTGTTTTTTTTAATTAGTAAATACAGGATGCCAGTTTTTATTTGTTCTCCTGCTTTATCTCCACATTCAACAACTGCGCCACACTTATTTTTAACTCTAAATTGTTTAATGGTTACAGCCTGTGGAAGGATGATGGAGATGAAAATGGATTACAGATAAACCGGGGATAACTCCTATTGCAAAATCATGGTTTAGGACGACTTAAGCATTATCCTTAAAGCTCTTATATCTTTCAGAGAATGAATTCCGCTACCTATAAATAATGAGCCGTAAATGCTTAATTTGTTTAAAGCGTTATTTGACTTAAATAGCAACGATTCCCGAAAAATAAAATATGAATAAAGTACCAACGATTTCCAATGCAGTTATAGAGCATACTCCTATGGGCCGGTTTGGTACGCCCGAAGATTTGGTAGCTACTTTACTTTTGCTCTGTAGCAACAGATCAAACTTTGTGGCCGGGGTAGTAGTGCCAATTGATGGAGTGTTTAGTGCATATAGCGGCGTTTAGTAAAGCTGATTCGTTAAAGACAACAGTGAATCCATTAATCATAACTCAACTCTGTTGGCAGCGTGGTGATCAGCAGTGCTTTAAATACTGTTAAACCCATTTCTCCTTGTTATCGTTGTCATTTGACATTTAAAAACTTAAAGCAATTGAGGTTGTAACAAAGGAGCTTGTGCGCTTCGATGTATTGTCCCTTGTAAAAATATCGTCTCTGCTGTTTGAATATCTTAGTTCTGTCCTGAAAAGCATGAAAGCTGAAGGTGCATAATCAACATTTAAAGAAACACCGGTTGTATTAAAACCATTGGATGTACCGGTTGAAATGATCACACCTTTTTTATCTTTATAATACTCGCCCCTTGCAGTTAACGACCAATTATCGTTTATCAAAAACTTTGCAATTAATACAGGACTATACCAGGTGTTCATGTCGCTATTGGTGTTGCTTATCTCTTCTGTGCCTATATCGAAGCCAGCAGTTAAACCAAACTGCTTACTTAATTGAAATATGCCATAGATGTTATGGTAATAGCGCATTTGCCTAACACTATCAGGTTTGTCAGTACCAATAAAAGTGCTGTAGTTTAATGTTACACTACTTGTCCTAACTTTAGTCGGACAGTTATAAAAAACAATCTATAACAACGCATCAAAAAGTATTTCTGCTGAGTGCTTACTTACTCTGCCAGTGCCATCTTTAATCTGGTGACGGCAACTTGTACCTGATGCAGCTATTATTACTTCATTTTTCAACTTCTTAATTGCAGGAAAAAGAACAAGTTCTCCTATTTGCATGGATACCTTATAATGTTCTGCTTCATATCCGAAAGATCCTGCCATTCCGCAACAACCTGAAGGGATTTCCTCCACCTCATAATTACGCATCATTGCAAAGCTTCTTTTTATATAATTTACAGATGACAAGGACTTTTGATGACAATGTCCATGAATACAAACCTTTGCTTTTTTAGATGTAAATTGGTCTTCGTGTATATTTCCTTTTTCAATCTCTCTTGCAAACCACTCTTCAAAAAGAAAAGAATATTTAGCTATTTTTTTAGCATGAAATAATAATTCAAAAGGAACAAGTTCAGGATATTCATCCCGTAGCGTCAGGATAGCGGAAGGTTCAATACCAATGATAGGAGTCTCTTCACTTACCATGTCTTTCAGCAATTCGACATTTGCAATGGCAATCTCTTTAGCTTTCCTCACTAACCCTTTTGATAAGTAAGTTCTTCCACTTTCTATATGTTCAGGAATAATGATACTGTACCCCAATTTCTCCAGCAATAAAATTGTCTTTTTACCTACCTCAACATCATTATAATTTGTAAACTCGTCACAAAATAAATAAACACTCCTTGTTGGTTTCGCAATGTTTTTCTTATCATGTTTATGTTTAGAAAACCATTTCGTTAAGGTGGTCTTATGTAAGAGGGGCATTGTTCTGTCGGGATGGAAGCCGACTATCTTATTGATAGAACGTCTTAAGAAAGGCATCTTAAAAAGCGCATTATATGCCCATGGAACAGTTGCAGCCAAAGCCATGTGAGAGGTAAAATTTCCAATAAGCTTCGACCTGAACGGAACACCCTTTTTGTCGTAATACTGTTGTGTAAATTCAGCTTTCATTTTACCTACATCTACACTTGAAGGGCATTCGGATTTACATCCCTTACATGATAAACACAAATCAAGCACGTCTCTAACTTCCTCGTGACTGACCGCGTTCGTTTTACCAGTTGCCTCATTTGTATAAAAGTGTCTCAGCATATTAGCACGGGCCCTCGTCGTATCTCTTTCGCTGCGGGTGGCCATATAACTCGGGCACATTGTTCCACCTGACACATGAGTTTTACGACAGTCTCCCGAACCGCTGCATTTTTCTGCTAAATGTAAAATGCTTTCCTGGTTAGTAAAATCAAATATGGTATTTACTTTACTTTTTTGCTCATCCTGTTTGTAGCGTAAGAATTCATTCATTGGAGGCGTGTCAACGATCTTTCCTCTATTGAATACCTTATGCGGATCGAAGATATCTTTTACGTTTTTAAATAATTGATAGTTCTTCTCCCCCATTATATAAGAGATGAATTCGCCGCGTAACCGTCCATCACCATGTTCGCCACTTAAAGAGCCTTTATACTTTTTAACGATGACTGCTGTTTCCTGCAGAATAGTTTTAAAGAGCGTTTTACCTGCTGATGTCTTAAGGTTAATCATCGGCTCAACATGCAACTCACCTGCTCCGGCATGTGCATACATTGAATACTTAACCTCGTGCTTTTTTAATAGAGCCTCCACTTCATCAATATAATCGGGCAGGTCTTGTGCATCCACTGCACAATCTTCTATAAGGTTTACAGGTTGTGTATCTCCCGGTTCATTACGCAATAAACCTAATCCGGCTTTTCTTAGATCCCAGGCCTTATCAGTATCTGAGCCATATAAGATTGGATAAGCATAACCAAACTTTTCTGATCGCAATTGTTCAATAAAATGCGCTGCTTTCGAATTCAATGTATCAATCCTATCATCAAAAAATTCAACCATCAAAATTGCCTTTGGCTCTCCTTCAATAAAGAACCTGTTCTTTGATTGATCAATATTAGTCTTGGTAAATTCAAGGATGATAAAATCTACCAGTTCAGAAGCTGAGCACTTATGCTGAAGAGCAACAAGGTTTGCTTTAAGCGCTTCTTTGATACTATGAGTGTGAACAGCAACAATGCATTTTTCTTTAGGCGGCAAATTTCGAAGCTTGAGCGTTGCTTCTGTTATGAAGCATAGAGTTCCTTCTGAACCTGCTATTAACTTTGAAAGGTTAAAAGTAGCGTTGCCCTTGAATTGAAACATTTGCAACAGGGAGTCTAAGGCATAACCGGTATTGCGACGATGCACAGATTTTTTAGGGAAACCTTCTTCAATTGCCTGCTGGTTTGCCTGGTTGCTCAGCAGCCTTTCAACTGACTTATATATTTCGCCCTCGAGATTATCCTGCTTACATTTTTTATAAAATGCTTCTTCGCTTAAATCATTAAACACCACCTCTGTTCCATCAGATAGTAATGCTTTTACTTCTACGATATTCTCTCTTGTATCACCCCATATAATTGAATGTAGTCCACTCGAATTATTTCCGATCATCCCTCCAATCATTGCCCTGTTTGCCGTGGAAGTTTCAGGACCAAACATCAATCCATATGGTTTTAGATATACATTCAGATCATCACGTATTACACCAGGTTGTACCCGTACCCATTTATCTTGCTGGTTAACTTCTATTATCGAGGTGAAGTACTTTGAAATGTCTGCAACTATACCGCTGCCTACTACCTGCCCCGCTAACGACGTACCTGCTGCCCTTGGGATAAGCGTAATATGATTTTGATTAGCAAAACTTATCAGCCTTTTAATATCATCTATTGTTTTAGGAATGGCAACCGCAACAGGCTTTTCCTGGTACACAGAAGCATCGGTTGCATAACTCATTATTACAGCATTGTGATGTGAAGAAGCATCATAATACACCTCTCCCGAAAAGTTATCTTTAAAAGAATCGAACATTATTATTTTTTAAAAAGGGAAAGGTAATTCATCTGCAAATTTGTTTACTGTAAGGGGAACATCTTCTCTGTAAACAGTCTAACAATAACATAGCTTACCCCATTTGTTACCCGATAAAATATGTTATGCTGGTAAAGGTAGGAAGACGAAAGGAAGAGACTTTATTATATTATGGTACAAGCTGAAGTAACTCCGATTAATCATTGTTGCGTCGCATTTCGTTCATCGGCAAAATGTGCATGATGCTTTTCTTATCAGGTATAAAATTTATCTTCTTTCCAATTCGAAGGATTGTTTTGAATATAGTTTAAGATACGTAAATAAGATTCTTCATTACGTATGATGTGATCGTGAAAGGATCGTTGCCATTTGAAAGGTTTCGTAGGGACAGGTCGCGACCTGGCCTTATTTAATGCAAACCCGTCCATTTCTGCCCAATGTATTTGTTTGGATGACGTGGTTTTATATGCACCCATCAATTCAGATAACGATTTAATTTTTGTTTCCTGTTGTTGTGGTATTATTGGATCAACACCATCATTGTTC